>Ga0335073_10013851_pt1 | contig 11304 bp, 8 predicted proteins | sample Lox_Sample_22_FD_207093 | JGI IMG/M metagenome (GOLD analysis project Ga0335073, IMG submission 207093) | Soil microbial communities from Loxahatchee National Wildlife Refuge, Florida, United States - Lox_Sample_2.2 | ecosystem: Environmental > Terrestrial > Soil > Wetlands | place: USA: Florida... | reverse complement strand
TCCACGCCAACGAGAGAAGAAAAGCGATTCACTCAAGCAGCTCATTTCCTCTTTCACGGCGCTTCGCCCCGGCCTCCCGAGCATGGCGAACAGGCCCTCCTGACTGACCTTTCGGCGCTGATCGGCACACGACGTTTAGCGCCCGAAAAGGTTAGCAATTCGCTTCAATCAGACGCTCCAAACACGAGCTCAAGTAACGGCGCATGGTTACTAATGTGAGGTCCGCGAAATACGCCTCTCGCGTTAAATCAGGCGCTGTTTTTGCCAATCATGATTTCGTTATCATGATTTCAACTCCTCAGCCACTATTGCCGGCTGAAGCATGGGATGAATACCCGGCTCGCTTTCGCGGTCGAACCCCGGTTCGCAGGCCGCGGGATGCGCAACATATCGCAAAACCTCTGCGGCCTCAGGAGCATGTGAAACTGGGCCCGATTGGGCAAAAGGCAGTTCGTGCGATGTTCGCAATCGCGCCTCATCCGGCCCCGCCTCAAGAACCTGCGGTATCGTTATCAGGAATGGGCTCTTTCTGCCCTGCCTTCGCGCCTGGTCGCGATGCTGGCTATTCACATAAACCTAATTCGCTTTACTAAGAAGTTATTTCCTTGACAACCGCGAATTTTGTCGAGTAGGGTGTATCGTTACCAAAATGGAATCGAAATTCGCACCATGTTCACATGGAAATCGAACCATCGGGGTGCGTGCGGGAGCTTGCCGGAGCGGGCTTTGGTGCCGAGAAAACTTTGCTTTGGCCGGGTTTATCCGATCCCCTCATGGAAAGGAAGACCAGATCGAAGTGTCCATCGACGTTGCAACTTAATTCCGCAGCCGCAAACACGGCTGGACCCAATTTGCGGCGCGCGGTCAACAATTCTAAGCAGCTTTTTGAATGGCGATCGCATCCGCGAACCGGGTGCGGGCGACCACAGAAATTCGAGAGCCAGTCAAGCCAAGTGTCCGCAATCATACGAGCAGCGGCGGCACTTAAAGCACGGTTTAGGTCGAGCCGGAAGTTGGGACGCTATCGGGTACAAACCGGGTCATAGCCGAAAGCCAAATTCATCGGGCATTAGAGCGGGGGGAGTGGGATGCAAGTTACATTTTTCAACAAGTTGATGAGTCCAGTGCGGTTCTTCGCGGCGGGAGCAAGCGCAGTTTTGTTTTCCGTCTTATTTCTGTCAGCGGCGCCGGCAAGAGCGCAAGGGCCCATCGTCGTAACCGGCGCACCGGTTCAGTTGGGCGCTCTCACAGGTGGCGGCTGGGATGGGTCCCAGGAGCCCGTGGGCGGAACGTTTGTTGTTGGTGTCAATGGCAACGTCCTCGTTGGCAACGGCTATGGAAGCAATTTCCTTCAGATCACGCCCACCGGCACAGATACTACGCTGGCAGCCGGTGTAGGCGGCTCGGCGGCTGCGCTCGACAGCTATGGCAACCTCTATTTCGCGGGCAACTATAACCAGAATATCTTCAAGGTCCCATACGACGCCGCGACTGGCGCCTATGTCGGCTGGTCCGGTTCGGCTCCGACTGCCAATTGCCTGGGCGGCAACAAGGATACATCGCCATGCGTCTTTGCGCCGTCGGTTGTGGCGTATATGAGCGGCACCCTGGCTGGATCGGGAGCCTCGGGCTACGCCGGCGTGGCCTTCGACGGGCAAGGCAATTTCTTTTTCGAGTCGAATACACTTCCCGGCACCGATCCCGACACGATCTTCGAATGCAACCTGGCCTGCATCGCCAGCTCATCTGCCACACCAAAGCTCATCTATTCCGATGCGAATCCGGTCGGCGCTATGCAGATTGACCCATGGGGCAATATCTTCTTCGTCGATGGCAACAACAGCAAGGGCAAGGCAACCAATCTGAATGAGATCGTGCTTTCCTCGGGGACCTATGCCAGCTCCCCAACCGTAGTGCTGTCGTACACCAACGCCGCGGGCTACGGCAATGGCATCAGCGGCCTGGCTGTCGCCGGCAACGGCTCGTTGTATATCAGCGTGAATGGCGATGGCCTCTTCGCAATTCCGAATACACAATCGGGCGGCCCCAGCGTGAGCAGCATGGTTCAGGTTGCCACGCAAGGTGGTAAAGGCGTTGCGGTCGATGCGAACGGCAACCTTTATGGGATTCCCTACAACGGCGGAGACGTTGTCTCGTTCATTCCCGTAAGCAGCTTTGCCTTAGGATCTGAGCCTATTGGCACAGCAGCCACAGGGGTCAGCGCAACCGTCATCGACAACAACGGATCTTGCAGTTCAGCTCCAACATTGACTGCTGCAGCCAGCGAGTTCGGCAAGTCGACCAGCGAGTTCAGCGGAACCTTGGGAACCTCTTGTTCAACACCATTTGGCGGAGGAAACGGGACCTTCAGCGCGGGTCCGTTCACTTCCACTTCTGGCGCATATGTTTCGTATTCCGTCAGTCTTGGTTTTACGCCGACGGCTGCGGGCGAACGCAATGCCGCACTCTCGATCGCCGACACGACGAACAAGGTTAGCGGAACCACAGCTCTCGCAGGAGTCGGACAGGGCGCGATTGGCAACGTCGATCCGGGCGTGATGACTACTTACACTACGGGGCTCACCACCCCGTCATCGATTGTGGCCGATGCGGCGGGTGACGTATTTGTCGCCGATTCCGGTGCGGGCAAGGTTTTTGAGTTTGCCAGCGGCTCGCAAACTTCCACCACGATTGGAACCGGGTTCAAAACACCGGCGGCATTGGCATTCGATGCCAGCGGCAATCTGTTCATCGCTGACAACGGCGTGCCCGACGTGGTTGAGATCTGGAACACCGGTACCACCGGCGCATTTGTCGCCGGCACGCAGCAAACGCTGATCGCTTCTTCCACCGTTTTCGGCGGCACGCCCTTGGAAGACGCTGAAGCACTGGCCTTCGCGCCGGATGACACCTTGTACATTTCCGATACCGGAAATAAGCGCGTCGTCTCGTACAACCCAATAACTGGGGCGGGCGGCGTAACGGTCGCTCAGGCGGCAATCCAAGGCTTGACTTCACCAGCCGGCCTCGAGAGCCCCGAAGGACTGGCGGTTGATTCCTCCGGAAACCTGTACATAGCCGACTCGACTAACAATCTGATTTTCGTCGTCTGGAGCGGCGGCGTAGTGACAACGGTTACGCCTCCCAGTAGTATCGCCAGCGCGCAGGGCGTCGCTGTCGACGCTTCTGGCAACATGTTCGTTGCTGACGCATCCAAAGGCAACATCGCCCTGGTCCCGAACGTAAGCGGAACATTGACCCCCTCCCAGGCGATAACCATCGAAACAGTTTCTCCGCAGGCTTCCTCGCTGTGGGAGGATTCGGCCGGAGACCTGTATGTTGCCAGCGCAGTTGGCGTGTCGGCCAACATGATTCAACGTACGGCCGCATCGGTCAATATCGGCGCCGTCGCTGACGGCGCAACACAAACAGCCACTGTGTACCTGGAGAATGCCGGCAACGCGCAGGCTACGCTGGCGACTCCCGATGTGACGCAGCCATCGAATTATCCGATGTTCTCGCTGTCGCCTGCAGCAACTGACAACAGTTGTACTGCGGGAACCGTCGGGCCGGCCGGAGCATGGTGCGAATTCACGGCCGAGTTCGCGCCGCCGGCAGGGACGACTGCTACAAGCTACAGCGGAATGGCGGACATCCTGATCGGCACCCCATCTGCATCAATCCCGGTTTCAATTTCGGGCACCGCGTTGTTATCTGCGGCTCTGCCGAACAGCATCAGCTTTACGCCCCCTGCGTCGGGATACGTTGGCCAGGTGATAACACTATCGGCTACGGCCACTTCCGGCCTGTCGGTCAGCTTTACCTCGACCTCGACCAGCGCGTGCACTCTCACTGGAAGCAGCCTGACCTTCACGGCCACCGGAACCTGCAGCGTCACCGCCAGCCAGCCTCAATGCGCCAACACCTGCAGCAACAACGCAAACCTGTACGGCGCGGCGACCCCGGTCACGGCCAATATCACTGTCAGTTCCATTACGGCCGCAGGCGTGCCTTCCCTGGTAGTCAACCAGCCCACCTGGATTGGAGACTTTGGTTCGGGCGGCGATACGAGCGGCAATAACCCCGCTGGCGGCTCGTTAGGCGTCAATACCGTAAATGGCGACGTGATCGACGGCAACCAATACGGTAACGAGATCCAAATCTGGGCCCCGCCATCGGCGTCAAACAGCACCGGATATCCTGAATCCTTCACTGAGACCGACGTTACCGGATTGAGCGGCGTGGGCGGTGCTTCAGTTGATGCCGGCAACAATATCTACGCTGGACGCACTTACTGGTACCAGATTTATAAGGTTCCATTTATCGCCGGCGCCTACGTAACAACAGTGCCAAGCGCGGGAGTGCCGAATTGCGCGGGCGGTTCTGCAGACACAGCTCCCTGCATATTCACCGCCAATGGTCTGTCTTTTGGCGAAACCGGAGTAACGGCAATAGCATTTGACAGCGTTGGGGACCTGTTCTTCGTCTCTGAGCCCAACTCTTCGGGTCAGAACGGCATTTACATGATCCCCGCCGCGAGCCTGGCTACCATCACCAACGGTGGCGTTAATTCGAGCGTGGTTTACACTTCCGATTCCGACACCATATCGGGCATTACGCTCGATGCGAACGACAATCTGTTCTTCACCGATTCCCAGTGGGGTGCGACTGTCGGCGGCAAGCCGGTGAACATGGGAAGCAGCGAGTCCTATGCTTCGAACCTGTACGAACTGGCCAACAGCGGGTCTGTCAGCGCCCCGGCTTACTCGAATGCCGCACCCGGACAGACGGGCGGGCCCGTATTGCTGCAGGCCTTTACGAATTCCGGCCCCGGCACTTACGACAACATCATGAGTGGCGTTACCGCGGATACGACGAATGGGATTGTATATTTCTCAACCAAGTCTGACGGTATATGGGCATTTGCAAACAACGGTACGCCGTTCACGGCTACCAGCCTGCCCACGTTCTATGCAGTCGCTGGATCAAACGGACGTAGCGCGTACGCGGGCGACATGACGGGCGGAAAGGTTCTGGCGGTCGGCGCTTCGAGCACGCTATACGCCGTCGGCAGCGAACCTGGTTCCCTCGGCTACGTCGACGATCTTTACATGTTGACGATCGGCAGCGTCGCCACGCCGTACACGCAATATCAGGGTTCGCCATCGAGCGCTTCAGCGGTTGTGGTTGACAATGGCCTTGCCTGGTGCCCGACTCCTGGGGCTACACTCGGCTTCACATTCTCCGGCGCCGATGCGTCAGATTTCGCCGGAACTCAGGGCACTGGCTGTTCAGCGGTTGTCGCCGGCGGCGGGTACGACGGCTCGTTCGCTACCCCGGCCAATGCTTCCAGCTACCCCGCAACGATCACTTTCACGCCTCTCATGATCGACGCTCAGACAGCAACCATGTCGGTCAATGACTCAGCCAATGGCGGCGTAGGTACTGCAACGGCAAGTGGTTTTGCAGAGACCACTCCGCAGAACATCAGCTTCTCTTCGCCAACCGTAACTACCTACACCTATTCGCCCGCGCCAAGTCCGGTCGTTATCACGTTGAGCGTAGGCAATGGCGGATCGAATTTCCCCGTCAACTTCAGCATCGATCCGTCGAGCACCGGTGTGGGAACCCTATCCAGCACAACAGTTAGCGATAACACCTCGTCCGCCATACTGACGGTGACACAGGCAGGCTCGATCGTGATTGATGCATCCGAGCCTGGTGGATTGGCACCCGACAGCATTTACTACAGCCAGTCGAACACTGCGACATTGGCGCTCACCATCAACCCGGCAGCGCAGACCGTTACTTTCACGGCGATTACGGGCTCGCCATTTACCTATACGGCCTCGCCCCAGGTGACCCTGCAGTTGAGCGCAACGGGCGGCGCCTCCGGAAATCCCGTCGCATTCAGCATCGACTCATCCAGCACCGGCACAGGAACCATCTCCTCTACAACGACCGTTGGCAATGCCTCGCTGGCTACACTGACGGTTACGGGCGCCGGCTCAATAACCATTGACGCCAACCAGCCGGCGACTGCGGATTACGCAGCTGCAACCCAGGTGCAACAGACCATCCAGGTCAACCAGGCGGCTCAAACTATCACTCTCGTTCCACAGCCCCTGCCCATCTATTTCATCGCGTCAACAACGGGAATCTCTGGCGGCATCGCAATCCAGGTCTCGGCAGTTGGCGGCGCATCGGATAATCCCATCGTCTTCACAGTTGACCCGGCCAGCACCATGATGGGCACATTCGGCACGAGCACCGTTAGTGGAGCCACCTCTACCGCAATACTCACTGTTCCGGTTCAGGGTAATGTGGTTTCGGGCATCATTGTTATTGATGCCACGCAGCCGCAAAGCACCAACTACGCCGCGGTAACGGTCGCGCCTTTGGGAACTATCACTATCCTCCCGCCGCTGCCCACGCAAATTATCACATTCAACAACCCAGGAACCCAGGTTGTTGGAACTGCCTTGACGCTCTCCGCCACGGCAACTTCCGGCCAACCGGTTAGCTACACATCAACCACAACCTCGGTTTGCACCATCTCCGGGTCGGCGGTTTCATTTGCAACCGGCATCACATCCGCCAGCACCTGCACCATCGTCGCTGCTCAGCCCGGTGACAACATCAACTGGGCCGCGGCGCCGTCGGTGACGCAGAGCTTCACCGTCAATCCCTCGGGCCAAAGCCCGAACATCAACCTTGATCTGTCGCTGAACTCATTGACCATTCAAGCGGGAACTGTCGGTGTAACTCAGTTGACCATCAATTCGCAAAACAACTTTACCGGCGCGCTCTCGCTGGCCTGCAGCGGATTGCCCTCCGGTTACACCTGCGCTTTCAACCCCAGCTCAGCCTCACTCGCTGAAGGTGGCGCAATTACTACGACGCTTACAGTCACACCACCTGCAACGGCTGCGGTTGTTTCGCCCAACTCGCGGCAGTTCATCCCCATGACGGCACTCGCAGTCGCGATTTGCTTCCTCGGTTTCAAGAAGCGCTCGCGGTTGCATCTGCTCATGTTGGCGGTATTCGCAACAATTGCAATGGGCGCGATCTCAGCTTGCGGCGGTACGACGACCAAGACCACTACCACCACAACTTCGTCGGCAACCATCACCGTGGCGGCGACGGGTATGGCAGGCGCCTCGGGAACCGTGCAGCAGACTGTCACGCTGACCGTCATCGTCGAATAGAATTATTCGCCTCACTGGGAACAACTCTGGGCCTCTTCACACCGATCAACTGGGTGTGAAGAGGCCCAGGTATTTTGCTCGCGCAGACTCGCAACACGGTCGCGCAGATCATTGGTTCCTGCGCAAACAGTTACGCATTTTTCATTTTCCCCGAGTCTCGCTTCAGCCTTTCAAGACGCCTTGAGTACCAAAAAGCGCAGCTTCGACCGAAACCGGAAGCGCCGGGCGCCAAAGGCTGCGGAAAAACTCTGTCATGGTCTCTGTTTTGAAAGGACACGGATTTATCCGTGCCGATAAGGCCTTTGAAACCGGTGCGGCTTCAGCCCCTGAGCTGTGGTTTTCGATCATCAAAGACGGTTATTCCGCAAACTGTCCAGCCTGGTTGTAGCGGCGGGCCTCCAGGCCCGTCCGAACATCTCGAACGACGCACTTCTCAGTTGTCGAGTGATCTTTGAGAAATCCAGCCTACCGTCCCGATGGGGATGGAACGTCTTCGGTGTGATCGCATTCGGTCTCCGCGCACTCCCATGTCTCAACCTTCCGCGTGTGGTCTACCTCAGCGAGGTAGAGTGTCCCTCCACAGGTGAGGCATTGTCGAGAAGACACGCGCGATGAATCAAACTCGCCGTCGCCAAAATCCGAATAGCCGTAACCATCGCGAAAGATGCGATTACAATCGCGCCGCTCGCACTGGTGGAACGATTGATTTTTCTCCGACGGCGATTCTTCAATCATGACCCGCCGCATCGGGGAGTGGTGGAGATCACACAAAGGGAAGAATTTCGACTTTGGTTGATGGTTCATGGTTCCTCCCAGGAAGGAATTCCACCTGGCCCATCGCAATTAAGCGAAAAGCCAACACTGGTCCTGCCGGAGATTAAGCCGAATTGTTCGTCCGACCGGGTTACTGCGAATCGCGAAATGACCGCGGGAGATCTGACCGGTTGAACTCTACTCCATCAGCGACCAACTGTTTTGCCGTCTGGGCCAGCGATGCACGTTTCGCGAGCAGCTTATTCTCTGCATCTTCGCGATCGGCCAGCGACGGAAACTCTACGTACTTTCCAAGATAGGCAATCTTACGATCGTAGAAGTCAATTTCCTGATGAAGAGACTTGAGAAAGTATTTATCGTGCGGCACTTCTTTTTTCATGGGAACTCCTCTGTGAGACATGAAGGTGGGTTTCGCGTGAACAGCAGTTCATGCAGTGAATCTGCTGGAGCCGCGCCATGGTTAAATCGAAGTCTGCGGCTCCCCAGGCTCTACCCGACGACTTTAGCGATCGCGGCCATAACTGCGCCGGCCGCCGCCGCCACTGCTGGTCTTTCGTGCCTGATAACAGTTCTGGCAGTAGACGGGACGGTCGCCCCGGGGTTCGAATGGAACCGTGGTCTGCTGTCCGCATCCTGAACAGATCACGCTTGTCCCCTGTGATCCACCGCGCTGATACCCACCACCGCCACCCGGTTGTTCCGATTTCTTGGCCTGACGGCATGCTTTGCAGCGCTTAGGCGCCGAATAACCGCGTTCACGGAAGAACGCCTGATCCTCGGCGGTAAAACTAAAAGACTGTCCGCAATCGCTGCACATGAGTTGCTGATCTTCAGACATATATTCCTTTCGTCCACAATTTGGCTGGACTGTGTTCGAGTTCGAAATAGTATCGAACGTTAACGTTATTGTTCGCCTCAGACGCTCGCGTTGGCGACCGTCCAGTCAGTCGCAGAGTCCGTTGGAGTCAGGACTTTTTGCTGGGATTGCGATGTCAAAAGAATTCTGCATCGAGTCAGCCAAATGCCAATTGATTTCGATTGGGGAGGCAGGCTTTGGAGGGGCTTTCGCGCCATCTTGGATTTGCCGGCAGATTCGGCGTCCAGATTTGCCGTTGCCGAGTATTGAAATCAGCGAATGAATCGGCGAGGAACGAGGAGAGGTCGATGCCGACCTCATCCAGGCGATTCATTTGAATTAGGCGACCCGCACGTTCTCGGCCTGCCAGCCTTTGGGGCCCTTCACGACATCGAACTCGACCGACTGGCCTTCCTGAAGCGAACGGAATCCATCGCTCTTGATGGCTGAATAATGCACGAATACATCTTCGCCATTGGCGCGACTGAGGAAACCAAACCCCTTCGCATCGTTAAACCATTTCACTGTTCCCTGTTCCATTACTGTTCCTTTGTTGCATGATGTATCGCTGAACTCAAGTGGAATCGTTTGCGAGTTGAGCGGGAAAGCAGAACAGGCAAGAAGCCAAGTCGGATTCGACGACCATTCATAGTGTATCATCTTCGGTCCGAAGCACTCTGAAGCAACAGAATTCGGGCTGAGATGAGGTAACCCGCCGCCGGATACAACCAGCCTATAACGCCTTCCCGCTGCTGGCTCCCGCATTCACGCTGCGTACCTTGAAGTGCCTCATCTGAACCGAAAGTGTGCGCTCGATTTTGCGCAGATCGTTGCGTTCGTCCGGTCCGGCAAAGGTTGAAGCCACTCCCCTGGCCGAAGCGCGGCCGGTGCGGCCAACGCGATGAACGAAATCTTCCGCCACTCTCGGAAGATCGAAATTAACTACATGGGCGACGTTTGCCACATCGATGCCGCGGGCAGCCACATCGGTGGCGACAAGCACGCGGTGCCGTCCCTCTGAGAAGTTGCGCAGCGCCTGGTTCCGTTGCGATTGCGAACGGTCCCCGTGAATCTGAATGGCCGCATGGCCGGAGCGAGACAATCGCCGCGTCACCCGGTCGGCGCCATGCTTGGTGCGCACAAACACAAGAAAGCTTCCCTTCTCTGCGCTCAACAAGTGCTCCAATAGCTCCTGCTTCTTGTTCGCATCCACGCTGAAGGCTCGCAGTTCGACGTTCTCCGCCGGCTTCGCCAACGTGCCCACTTCGATGCGGGCCGGATCTTTGAGATAATTTCGCGCCACATCCCTTACCTTGCCTTCAAGAGTGGCAGAGTAGCAAAGCGTTTGCCGTATGGACGGCAACGCCGCGGCGATGCGATGAATCGCCGGCTGGAAGCCCATATCGAGCATCCGGTCCACTTCGTCCAGCACCAGGATCTTTATCTGATCAAGTCGAACAAGGCGGCGCTTCATGTAGTCTTCGAGACGGCCGGGAGTGGCCACAATGATGCGCACGCCGCGGCGTAGTGATTCGATCTGCGGCCGCTCATTCATGCCGCCGACCACCAGCGCCGACGAGTACACCGCGCTGGGCCTGACAGCCTTGAAGGCCTGCTCCACCTGCATCGCCAGTTCGCGCGTGGGCAGCAGAATGAGAGCCTGCGCTCCCAGTCCTTCCATCCTCTGCGATTGCGGCTTCTGCAGCATTTCAATAATCGGAATCAGGAAGCTTAGGGTCTTGCCGGTTCCGGTTTGCGCCGTGGCCAGCACATCCCGGCCCTCGAGTGCGGGTGGAATGGCTCCCGTCTGCACCGGCGTGGGGGTTTCAAATTTGTTGGCGTTGAGCCGTGCCATCAAGGCATCGGAAAGAGAAAACTGAGAGAACTGAGTCGTCAAAATAGACAATCTTTCAAGAGATTCCGCGAGCCTCGATTTCATTGAGGCCTGCAAACGGAACCGGACATAAAAGCGCGCAGCCACAGTCAAGGGCGCGAGCCTGCTTCAAAAATATGCGTAAGAGAGAACCGAATGACTTTAAGCCTGGCTGCCCGCATTCAAATAATGCTTGCGCCACGGAACCGACCCACGCTACACATAACGCCTTTCGGCTCGTTGCCGATCGACGCCCTTTTCAACGCACACACATGCGCGTTCCATACGGAAACTCAAGGGCTACGCTGTAGGGGCTTGGGGAAATCTGTGCAAGGCAGGGTTGCCTTCATGAAGGCAAAGCGCCGCTCACGGCCAAATCACTGAGCGCATGTTTAGTGTACCATGATTCGCGGCGAACCGGTCTGACACGGCGCATCAAGAGGCTGCTCGAACCCATTTGGGATGTCGATGCTCGGCGCATTTGTGCCGATCGAACGCGTCTCCTATTGCTTTGGGCGGCTCATTCGCGACGACTTCGGACCGCTGCACAAATGGTTGCGACCACGCACAATCGGAGCATCGCCAATTTGCAG
>Ga0335073_10013850_pt1 | contig 11304 bp, 7 predicted proteins | sample Lox_Sample_22_FD_207093 | JGI IMG/M metagenome (GOLD analysis project Ga0335073, IMG submission 207093) | Soil microbial communities from Loxahatchee National Wildlife Refuge, Florida, United States - Lox_Sample_2.2 | ecosystem: Environmental > Terrestrial > Soil > Wetlands | place: USA: Florida... | reverse complement strand
GACCGCGGCCGTGCCGAGCCGGGTCGACGGGGTCTCGTGCCGGTCGCCGTAGGTGCGCTTCGGGTTCTCGCCGAGCGCGGACTTCATGCCGGACGGCTCGCGCAGCACCATCTGGTCGACCACCCGGCCCCAGCACTTGACCGCGACGGTCTGGCCGCCGATCGCGTTGCCGGACCCCGGGTTGACGTTCACGGCCAGCACGCCCCCGCCGATCGCGTCGCGGAAGCCCTGGTCGGCGGGGTTGATCGCGTCGAGCGCGCGCACGTACGCGGTGACCGGCCTGGTCATCTCGTTGCCGTCCCGGCCGGCCCAGCCCTCGGCCTCCTCGACGACGCCGACGTGCGCGTGCGCGTCGATGAAGCCGGGCAGCACCCATTTGCCCGCCGCGTCCACCGTCTCGGCGCCGGCCGGCACCGCGATCCCCGGCCCGCCGACGGCGACGATCTTTCCGCTGTCGAGCAGAACCGTCCCGCCGTCGATGGGCTCACCTGTCACCGGGACGACCCGGGCGCCAACGATTGCCGTGCTCACCGGGCTTACGGTACAGGCGCCCGGGTTGCGTCAGTCACGGAGCATGCTGTGGTACACCGCGAGCAGCGCCGCCTTCTGCTCGTCGGCCAGGCGCGCGTCGGCGCTGATGGCCGATTCCACGTCCGGCGCTGGCGCGCCGTTCTCGGCGGCCAGGTCACCGGCGGCGGCGTCGAGCAGGCCCGCCTGGGTGAGCAGCGTCTCCGCGGACACGTTCAGTGCCCCGGAGATCAGCTTGAGCACGCGGACGGACGGCTGGTGCAGGCCGCGCTCGATCTGGCTCAGGTACGGGTTGGAGAGCGTGGTCCGCTCGGCCAGCTGGCGCAGCGACAGGTTGGCAAGCTTGCGCTGCCTGCGGATGAAGGCGCCCAGGTTCTCCATCTGTGCGTTCCAGGTTTCGGTCACTGTCGCCTCGGTGGCTAGCTCGTCCGTGTCTGCTCAGAATAGTAAGCAGAACAGTGGCGAGATGGTAAGAAACCCGTGGCGAGCCGGTCGGGCTCGCCACGGGCTGGTGCGGCCGCTGGGGGTTACTTGCCCGAGTCGGCGGGCCCGGTCTTCTTGGCGGTCCCGCTGGTCCCGGTCTTGCCCGGGGTTTCGGTCTTCTTGGCGCTGGTCCCTCCGCTGGACGGGAGCAGCTGCCCGGTCGTGTGCAGCACGCCCTCGGCGAACTTCCGCTGCTCGGCCAGGACCTTCATGGCGAAGCTGTAGGCGCTGCCCGCCAGCTCCTCCGGCTTCGGCAGCTTGCTGGCGAACGGAAGGTTCAGGTCGGAAAGCGCGGGCGTCATCGTGCGCACGGTCCTGATCGCCCCGGTGACGGTTTCCTGGCCCTTGCGGACGGTCTTCAGGATCTCGGCCTGCACTTCCTGGCCCACGTTGCGGATATCGGTCATGACTCCTCCTCTTGCAGTCTGCTAACTATATTAAGCAAGGAGATAGATTTGTCAAGCGAGCCGTCCCGCGGATGATGCCGTCCGCGCTGGCGTTCTGGGCGAAATGCCGAGCCGCATGCCGGAGTGTTACGCCGGCCTTTGTCGGCTGCGCTGTCTAGGCTGCTCGGCAGCGGCCACAGGCGGCACCCCGGAAGGAGCGCAGTGACGGATAGCTTCACTGCCGGCCAGGTGAGTTCCCTGGCCGACGGCGCTGCTGACCAGGTCGGACGGGTGGCGGGGACCGAGGACTCCACCCCGCTGCAGTTCGCCGTCGCCCTGGACGAGACGTCTTACCTGCAGCTTGACGACGTCGTCGTCACGCTGCGCGACATTCCCGGCCGGGAGCCGGTGCTGACCAGCGGGGTGGTGACGCAGGTCCGCGCCAGGCACGAGGGCGCGAGCTTCGGCTCGGACGTCTTTCTCATCTCCGACGGTGTGCTGCCCGCGCGGGTGCAGGAGATCGCCGAGGTCAGCACCACCAGAGTCGAGCCCGAGGTGTACGTGCCACCCCGGCCGGGGGAGATCGTGCGCCGCGCCACCGGGGCCGAGCGCGCCCAGGCTCTGTACTTCGACCAGATGAAGTCGCGACTGCCGGTCGGGCTGGGCCGTGACGGCGAGCCGATCTACGTCAACATGGAGTTCCTCGACGGCACGCGCGGCGCGCACGTGTCGATCAGCGGCATCTCCGGGGTGGCGACGAAGACGAGCTTCGCGCTGTTCCTGCTGCACTCGATCTTCCGGTCCGGCGCCCTCGGTGCCCGCGCGGTCAACGCCAAGGCCCTGGTGTTCAGCGTCAAGGGCGAGGACCTGCTGTTCCTGGACCAGCCGAACGTCCGCCTCGACGACGACCTGCGGACCAAGTACGCGGAGCTTGGCCTACCCGCCGAGCCGTTCGCGTCGTCTGGCTTCTGGGCGCCACCGATCCCCGACGACCAGACCGGGCGGCCGAACGTCACCGGGCGCACCAGCGGTGTGGAGGCGTTCTGGTGGACGCTCGAGGAGTTCTGCACCCGGCAGATGCTGCCCTACGTGTTCGCCGACGCCGAGGACGAGCGCAACCAGTACACGATCGTGATCCACCAGGTCGCGACCCGGCTGAAGTTCGACGCCGTCGCCTACGGCGACACCGGCGCGGTGAAGATCGACGGTGACGTCGCGCGCACGTACTCCGAACTCGTGGACGTCGTCGAAGCGCGGCTCACCGAAGACGAGACCCGCCAGAACTGGGCCGGGCCGGTCACCGGCGTCGGCACGATCAACGCGTTCATCCGGCGGCTGCGCTCGTCGGTGCGGCCGCTGCGGCCGATCATCCGCGCCGACCTCACCGGCGGCAGCAGGCGGCTGATCTCCACCGCGAACCAGCAGGTGACCGTCGTCGACTTGCACAACCTGCACGAGCGCGCCCAGCGGTTCGTGGTCGGCGTGGTGCTGGCCGCCGAGACCGCGCGCAAGGAAGACGCGGGACCGGGCGGCCTGCTGTTCACGATGATCGACGAGCTGAACAAGTACGCGCCGCGGGAGGGCACCTCGCCGATCAAGGAGGTGCTGCTCGACATCGCCGAGCGCGGCCGGTCGCTGGGGATCATCCTGATCGGCGCGCAGCAGACGGCCAGCGAGGTCGAGCGGCGCATCGTGTCGAACTCGGCGATCCGGGTCGTCGGCCGGCTCGACGCGGCCGAGGCCGGCCGCCCGGAATACGGGTTCCTGCCGGCGTCGCAGCGGACCCGGGCGACGCTCGCCAAGCCGGGCGCGATGTTCGTCTCCCAGCCAGAGATCCCGGTGCCGCTGGCCGTGGAGTTCCCGTTCCCGGCCTGGGCGACCCGGCTCTCGGAGTGCGCCGAACCGCCGCGGCCCGCCGCGGCCCCGCAGGCAGATGTCTTCGCCCGCCTTCCCGTTGCTGACGACGACATCCCGCCGTTCTGAAGACTGCGAGGAACCGAACGCCGTGAAGTTCTTGCACACCGCCGACTGGCACGTGGGAAAGGTCCTGAAGGGCCGGGACCGGCTCGACGAGCAGCGCGCCGTGCTCGCCGAGATCGCCGCCGTCGCCGAGCAGAATCAGGTCGACGCGGTGCTGATCGCCGGGGACGTCTACGACGCCGCAGCCCCGTCGGCCCAGGCGCAGAACGTGGTGGTCAAGGCGCTGCTTCGGCTGCGCCAGACCGGGGCCGAGGTCATCGTCATCGCCGGCAACCATGACCACGGCGGGACCTTCGAGGCCTACCGGCCGCTGATGGCGGAGGTCGGCATCACCCTGGTCGGCCAGACCCGGCCGCCGGACCAGGGCGGGGTGGTCCGGTTCCGGGCCCGCTCCGGCGAGGACGTCCAGGTGGCCACGCTCCCGTTCCTCACCCAGCGCTACGCGGTGCGGGCCGCCGAGATCGTCAGCCAGACGCCATCGGAGAACGTGCGTGCCTACGACGAGATGGTCCGCCAGGTGGTCTCGGCGCTGACGGCCGGGTTCGGTGCCGACACGGTCAATCTGCTGATGGCCCACCTGACCTGCATTGGCGGGACGTTCGGCGGCGGCGAGCGGTCGGCTCAGTCGATCTTCGAATACAGCGTCCCGGCGGCGATCTTCCCCGTCTCGACGCACTACGCAGCCCTGGGGCACCTGCATCGGCGGCAATCCATCCCCGCGCCCTGCCCGGTGAACTACTCGGGTTCCCCGATCGCCATCGACTTCGGCGAGCAGGCGAACACGAGCGTGGTGTGCCTGGTCGAGGCCAGCCCGTCGGCTCCGGCCCGGGTGACCGACATCCCGGTCGCCGCAGGGCGGCGGCTGCGGACCGTCCGCGGCACGCTCGGCGAGCTGGAGGGCCAGGCGGCCTCGTTCGGGGATGACTACTTGCGGGTGTGGCTGCGCGAGCCCGCTCGCGCCGGCCTGCGCGACGACACGGTGGCGGTCCTGCCGAACGCGCTCGAGGTCCGGATCGATCCCGACTTCGCCGCGCCGTCCCGGCCCGGGCGCCCGGATGTCGCCAGCGTGATCCGCAGCCCTGACGAGCTGTTTGCCGACTACTGCGCGTCGCTGGACAAGCCGGTGCGCGACGAGCGGGTGTCCGCCTTGTTCGCGGAGCTTCATGACGAGGTAACGGCGGCCGGTGCCCGCGCCGACTCGGCCTGAGGGAGGCGTGCCATGCGACCGATCAAGCTGGACATGAACGGGTTCGCCTCGTTCCGCGAGGCGGCCGCGATCGACTTCTCCGACGCGGACTTCTTCGCGCTGGTCGGCCCGACCGGCTCGGGCAAGTCGACGGTCATCGACGCGATGACGTTCGCGCTCTACGGCTCGGTACCCCGCTGGGGCCGCAAGAACATGGTCTCGCTCGCGCTGGCGCCCACCACGGCCCGGGGCACCGTCCGGCTGCTCTTCGAGGTCGGCGGCCAGCGTTACGTCGTAGCCCGCGAGCTGCGGCGGATGGGCAGCCAGGTGAACCAGAAGGCGGCGAGCCTGGAGCGGCTGGCCGACCCACGGGGGCGGGGCGAGCCGGGAGAACCGCAGACGGAGGTCCTGGCCAGGGACCTCGCGGGGGTCACCGATGCGGTGGAGCAGCTGCTCGGGCTGTCTTACGAGGACTTCTGCCAGTGCGTCGTGCTCCCGCAGGGCCAGTTCGCCGACTTCCTGCACGCCACGCCCAAGGACCGGCAGGAGATAATGCTGCGGCTGCTCGGCGCCGAGCACTACCGCCAGATGATGGTGCTGGCGAACCAGCGGGCCAGCGACGCAGGCAGGCGCGCCGAGACCCTCGAGGAAACCCTGGTTGGCTTCGCCGACGCCACGGTGGCAGCCGAAGACGCCGCCCGAACGAGCGAGACCGTGCTGGCCAGCCTGGCCGACCGGGTGGATGCCGCGGTGCCGCAGATCAACGCCGCCGGCGCGGAGCTCGCGGCCGCCGAAGCCGACCTGGCACGCCTTGAGCAAGACCGCGGGGCGCTGGCGACGGTGCGCATACCCGGTGACGTCGCCGCGCTCGACGCGGGACTGGACGCCGCTCGCGCCGCCCTGAACCGGGCCCGCGGCGCCGAGGACCAGGCGGCGGAAGCCGATGCAGCAGCGCGCGCGGCACTGTCCGGTGCGCCGCAGCGAGCGCCGCTCGAGCTCGCGCGCCAGCGTCGCGCCGAGCGGGACCGGCTCGCGGGCGACGCGCCGTCCCTCCGGGATGGGCTGGCCGGGTTGACCGAACGATACGGCCGGGCCGAATCCGCTGTTAGGGCTGCGGACGCGGCTGTGGCGGGGCTGCGTGAGCGGCGCGACGCGACCGCCCGCACCGCCGAGGCCGCCGGGCAGCAGGTGCACGACCTGTCGGCCGAGCATGCCACGCTGACCTCCGTGGCGATTCCGGACGGCGTCGCCGTGCTCGACGCCCGCAGGGATGCTGCCATCGCGGCGGGCCAGCGGGCGCTGACCGCCCTGGAGGCGGCCGAGCAGGCCGACGGCGACGCCCGCGCGGCCCGCGGCAGCGGAGTGCAGCCCGGTCCGCTGGAGGCGGCGCTGCGCGACGTGCACGACCTGGAGGAACTTGTCGGCGGGCTAGCACGGGCGCACGAGGGGCTAGACCAGGCCCGGGCCCGGAGGGCGGCCGCGGAGGCCGCGCTGGCCTCGGCCGATGCCGACCGCGCCCAGCGTCAGGTTGGCGTGGACGAGGCCCGCCGTGCGCACGTGGCCGCCGGCCTGCGCCCGCATCTGGTGGCGGGGCGGGCCTGCCCGGTGTGCGAGCAGACGGTGACCACGCTGCCGCCACCGCTGGACGCTCCGGCGATCGAGGACGCCCAGGCCCGGCTCGGCGAGGCCATCGACGCGGTCGCCGCGGCCCAGGCCGCGGTGACGAAGGCGGCCGCCGCCGAGGAGGGAGCCGCAGCCGGGCTCGCGACGCTGACGGGCCAGCGGAGCCGCCGGATCAGCTCGCTGACCGTGGCACAGGCGGGACCGCTCTGCGACGCCGGGCTGACGGCGCTGCCCGGCCTGCTGGACGACGCGGATGGCGAGGTCGGCCGGATCACCGCGGCCGCGGCGGAGCTGGGAGCCGCCCTCACGGCGCGCCACGCCCTGGACGAGGCCGCGAACGCGGCGGCGGTCGCGGTGCAGGCGGCGCGGGCGCGGGCGGGCGCGGCCCAGGCCGAGCTGGACCGGGCGCAGGCCGAGACCGCGACCGCTCGCACCGCGCTGCGCGACGCACGCGACCCCCTGGTCGGGCTCGGCGCGCCCGCTGCCGATGCGGACAGCCTCGTGGCCGCCTGGGAACAGCTCGCGGTCTGGGCAGACGGCCTTGGGCGGCGGCGGGCGGCGGAGCTGGCTGAGGCACGCGAGGCCGCGCAGGCCGCCGCGGGCCAGCGGGACAAGGCCCACGACCAGTTCGCGCAGGCCGAGGCCGACCTCGCCGAGTTGCGCGACGAGTCGGCAGTCGCGGGCAAGGCGGAACAGGAGGCGAAGACGCGGCTGGACGAGCTGACCGGCCGCATCGCCGAGCTCGGTGAGCTGCTCGGCGACGCCCCGGACGAGGCCGAGATCACGAGACAGCTTGCGCTGCGCAGCGAGCTCGAAACAGCGGCCTCGGCTACCGAGCAGCGGCTGCTCGGTGCCCGCTCAGCGCGCGGCAGCGCCGAGCGCGAGCTATCCGGGCTGGAACGGGCCGAGGCAGCGGCCACGTCCCGGCTGTCTGCGGCGCGTGACCCGCTCGTCGCGCTCGGCGCGCCGGCCCTCGGTGCCGAGGGCCTGCTGGCTGGCTGGACCGCGCTGCACGCGTGGGCCGCCGGCGAAGCGGCCGCCCGGGACCTGGCCATCGTGTCCGCGCGGGAACGGGCGACGGAGGCGGGCTCGCGTGTGCGCGAGCTGACGGGCCTGCTCCGCGCGGAGCTGGCGGCCAGCGGCGTTGAGCTGGCGGCCGAAGCGGTCGCGCCGGGGGCGGCGACGGCGGTCGCGCGGGCCCTCGAGCGGGCGCGCGCGGAGACCAGGCGGATCGCCGAACGCCGCGCCCAGGCAGCGGACCTGGCAGCACGGCGGAACGCCGCGCAGGAAGAACGGCAGGTGGCCAGGCTGCTCGGTGACCTGCTGCGCGCGAACCAGTTCCCGCAGTGGCTGGTCACGGCCGCGCTGGACACGCTGGTCGCCGAGGCCTCGGTGAACCTCGCCGGGCTCACGAACGACCAGTTCGACCTGACGCATGACGCTGGCGAGTTCTACGTCATCGACCACGCCGATGCGGACTCGCGCCGGTCTGTGCGCACCCTGTCCGGCGGGGAAACCTTCCAGGCCTCCCTGGCCCTCGCGCTGGCCCTGTCCTCGCAGATGTCCACGCTCGCCGCAGCCGGCGCCGCCCGGCTGGACTCGATCTTCCTCGACGAGGGGTTCGGCACCCTGGACCCGGAGACGCTCGACGTGGTCGCCACCACGCTGGAGACCCTGGCGCAGGGTCAGCGGATGGTCGGGGTGATCACGCACGTCGCCGCGCTCGCCGAGCGGGTCCCGGTCCGCTTCGTGGTCTCCCGGAACGCGCGGACCTCGGCCGTCGTCCGCGAGAGCCTGGTGGACCCGGGCGCGGACGCGGCGGACCTGGGGGAGGCCTCGTGATCAGCGGGCTGCGCGGCGACACTCCCGCGCCGCCGGCCGGCCCCCGCGCCGCCGGCAGCGGCGAAGGCCCCGGGATGCGGTTCAGCGTCGACGCGTGGGATCCGTCATACGGCACGAGCACCGAGATCGACGACTTCCTCACCGAGTCGACCGCCCCGGTGGACGTGAACGTGGAACTGCCCGCTGGCCGGTGGCGCGCGATCGATCCGGACCCCCGCGTGCCCGTTCCGGCAGCGCTGCTGTTCGTGGACGGGGTCCGCCGCATCGAGGCGCGGGTGTGGATCGAGGACGGGAACCTGCGCGGCGCGCCGGGCGGTGAGGCGAGCATGGGCCTGTGCGCCTCGTACGCCGCGGGCGTGGTGTGCTGCTGCGGTGAGCGGGCCCATCTGGTGCAGCACGAGATCAGGCGCGGGCTCTTCACCGTGGCTCCGAAGGCAGACGGCATCGTGACCTGGGCGGGGGAGTACTCGGCCTGCCACACGGCGGACAGGAAAGACCAGCCGCCGTCGGTGACGCTGTCCGCGGCGCTGCAGCGCCGCCTCGGTGACGTCGAGAAACGCACAGCGGTCGCGGCACGGGCCGCCATCGCCGGTCACGGCGTGCCGGACGGCGCCGACCTGCTGGTGATCGACGGGCCGCTGCATGACCGCCGGCACCTGCCGCGTGCCCTGGGCTACATCAAGTCCCACCGCACCACCTACCTCCCGCCCGACCTGAACGCGCTCGTCGGCACGCTCGAGCCGGGCCAGCGCACGCCGGTGTTCCTCGTCGGCGCGCACTGGGACCGGCACACCTGGTATCTGCGCCTGCCGGGGGCGGCCGGGCCGGCCGTCGCACCGTGGGCGGGCATCGTCCGCATCGAGTGCTCCGCTGACCTGCGGGCCGCCGAAGTGACCGGGCTGGCCGCCGTGAGCCAGGTGTGCCTGGGCAGGTTCGCGTCGGCCGAGTACAAGGACACGCGCGCGCCGCAGAACCTGTACCCGATCGCCGGCCTGGAACGTGAGCTGCGCCGCCGCCTGGGCGACCCTCGCCTGCTGTACCGGGCCCTGCGCCTCACCGCGCAGGCCGCCGCTACCCGGCAGGGCTGAGCAGCGCGGCCAGGACGCGGCTGAGGATGTCGCGGAACCTGTCCGCCGGGTCGACCGGCTGGCCGGTCTCGCCCTCCGGCGGCCGCCCCCGCGACAGCAGCCTGGCCAGCGTGGGGTGCTCGCCCGAGATGAGGGCGTGCTGCACGTACGCGGTGTTGCGCTCGGCGAGCGCCGCGCCGCCTGCCTGCTCGTGCAGGACGAAGGTCGCCGCCATGGCGCTGAGCATCGCGAACGCCTCGAGCTTGGTGGCGATGCCCGCCGGATGGCGGTCGAGCACGGCGAGGTAGTGCTCGAGCACGGTGAGCCCGTTGGGCCCGATGACCGGCCGGGTGAGGACGAGCCCGGGCAGCCAGGGGTGACGTCGCATGATGGCGCGCGCCTGGTCGGCGATCGCGAGCAGCCCGGCGAGCCAGTCACCGTCGGCACCCGGCAGCGCGTACTCCGCTGCCGTCGCGTCGCTCATCAGGTCGAGCAGTTCCTCCCGGGTGTCGACGTAGCGGTAGAGAGACGCCGCGCCGGTGCCGAGTTCTGCGGCTACCCGGCGCATCGACACCGCGTCCAGGCCCTCGCGGTCGGCGATGCCGATGGCGGCGGCGGTGATCTCGGCCCGGCTGTGCTGGGCGGGCCGTCCCGCCGCGGCACGTTCGGGGCGGATCCAGATGCTGCTGGCTGACCCATCGGATGGCATCGCGTCTCCCGCGCCCTGGACCGGACTTCGCGATCACTGTACCCAAACTGGTAGCCTTACTTTGCGAACACCGTACGCGAAATAGCAGCGTGGCAGAAAGCCAGGTGAGGTGCGATGCATCCGGACGTGACACGCGAGCAGCCGACGGCGGAGGCCGACCGCACGGAGCCGCTGCCCCGGCACGTGAGGTTTCTGGCGCGCCTGGCGCGGCGGCAGCTTCCCGCGGCACCGGTGTGCGCGGTCTCGGTCGAGCGGGGGATCGCCGTTCCGGCCAGCGACGGGGTCACGCTGCTGACCGACCACTACCGTCCGCTCGCCGGGGGGCCACATCCGACGGTGCTGATCCGGACGCCCTATGGCCGCGGCTTTCCGTGGGACTACCTGTACGGCGCGCTGCTCGGCGAGCAGGGGTTCCACGTCGTCATCCAGAGCTGCCGGGGGACGGGCGGGTCACGGGGCACGTTCGAGCCGTTCGTCGGGGAGGCGGCCGACGCCCAGGCGGCGATGGCCTGGCTGCGGCGGCAGGAGTGGTTCAGCGGCTCGCTGGCCACCATCGGGCCGAGCTACCTCGGGTTCACGCAGTGGGCGCTGGCCGCCGACCCGCCGCCCGAGCTGGGCGCCATGGTCGTGCAGGTCAGCCCCCACGACCTCTACGGGTTGCTGTACCCGGGCGGCGCCTTCGCCCTGGAGGCCACGCTGGCCGGCGTCGCGGCCACGCTGTCGATGCATCGCGGCATGGGCCGGGCCACGCTGGCCATGCTCCGGCTGCTGCGGCATTACCGGCGGGTGACGCGCACGCTGCCGCTGATCGACACCTATCCGGCTGCCTTCGGTGGCCGGGTCGGCTTTCTCGAGGGCTGGATCTCTCACCCGAAACCGGGCGATCCGTACTGGGCGCCGCGGCGCGCGGTCATCTCACCGGAACGGATCCCGCCCGCGAGCCTGCTGACGGGCTGGTCGGATGTGTTCCTGGACCAGACCCTCGCGCTGTACCTGCGGCTGCGCGGGGCCGGGCGGGAGACGCGCCTGATCGTCGGGCCGTGGACGCACACGTCCGGCTTCAACAAGGACCTCCCGGTGGTGTTCGGCGAGGCGCTCGGGTGGCTGCACCGGCACCTCGGCGGCAATGGCGCCGGCGCGGGCGCGCTGCCGGTTCGCGTGCACGTCGGGGAGACCGGCGCGCCAGGCGCGTGGCGCGACCTGGCGGACTGGCCGCCGCCGGGATTCCCCGAGCGGGCGTGGCACCTGCATGCCGGCGGGACGCTCGCCGCCGAGCCGCCCGCGGCGGAGACGGTGTCGTCGTTCCGCTACGACCCGGCGGATCCCACGCCGTCGGTCGGCGGTCCGATGCTGGACTCCCGGAATGCGGGCTCGCGCCGCAACAACGCGCTGGAGGCCCGCCGCGACGTGCTGGTCTTCACCAGCGAGCCGCTGAGCGCGCCACTCGACGTGATCGGGCCGGTCAGCTTCCGGGTTCGGGCGCGCGCCAGCGGCGCGCGC
>Ga0335073_10013849_pt1 | contig 11305 bp, 12 predicted proteins | sample Lox_Sample_22_FD_207093 | JGI IMG/M metagenome (GOLD analysis project Ga0335073, IMG submission 207093) | Soil microbial communities from Loxahatchee National Wildlife Refuge, Florida, United States - Lox_Sample_2.2 | ecosystem: Environmental > Terrestrial > Soil > Wetlands | place: USA... | reverse complement strand
ATCAAGTTTCGGAGTAGGCACTTTCTTCACTAGTCCCCTTTCTATAATCTCAAGACTGATGGAAGACGATTTTCTCAAGAAAAGGGCTGTGGAGAAGTCGAATCCGATGAATATCGTGATTAAAATTCGGTCGGCCGATGGCCAACCCTGTGTCAAGATATCGGATGATATCACAAAGAACACGGGTTTGGAGGACCAAGTTAGATTGGTCAAGGAGCAGTTGGGATTGCTTCCACGGAATAGAAGAAGTATTGATTATGGAGAGAAATTACCCGGAGCATAGCAAGATGAGCGCTTTCGACGATGATATTGCAGGATGGGTACTCGTGATATGTTTATATTCTGTAATATTGAACATAATTTCTGGCCTAGTATTCGCAACACTGGCAAGACCCATCGCCCCCTCAAACTCGAACCGTCATGGGTAATGTCACTCTCTTTCGTAATATCCCCGCTGCATCTGTTAACTCGTCATGATCATCTTTGACCCTTGAGGGAGAAATGAAACCCTAAGCGTTCATGTAGGGCTCAAATTCGTGACGGCTTTTCTGATCACCATATCCACCGACACATCGCATCACTGAGAACCAACGACAATGCCGACAAGATTGAGCAATACACGAAAACTTCGTGGCCATGTCAGCCATGGCCACGGCCGAGTCGGAAAACATCGTAAACACCCAGGCGGTCGTGGTCTCGCCGGTGGTCAACACCATCACCGAACAAACTTTGACAAATACCATCCTGGGTACTTTGGAAAGGTCGGCATGCGTTATTTCCATGAACGCAAGGTAATCAGGCCCTCTGCAACCCTACCTACATCCCCACCGTTCTCTCCAGATCGCTAATTGCGCAAGGTTTGGAAATCTTCTGTCAATCTCGACAAGTTGTGGACGCTCGTGCCAGATGAGGTTCGCGAAAAATTTCTGGGAAAGACAAATGAGACTGCTCCTGTTATTGATACGCTTGCACTTGTAAGGGCCTGAGGTAGATGAATAGGCTAATTGGGGGATAGGGGTATACAAAGGTTTTAGGAAAGGGACGTCTTCCCAATACGCCTATCATTGTAAAGGCTCGATACGTGTCACGGAAGGCGGAAATCAAAATCAAGGAGGCGGGTGGAGTTGTGGAGTTGGTTGCATAAGCTCAGATACAGCGCATGGATCAAGTCTCGTGGAGTGATGGGAGTAGACTGTTCTACGTGAATTCGATGAATCCTCTAGTCAATCCAAGAGCTTGCTCTTCAAGTTGAATAATTGGACGATCTCAATCTTGAATTGGACTTGAAGCATCTATGAGGTCTTTATGAATGCATATATTCAAGTGTATCTTCTCGACATTCCGGATTATACTCTTAAGTCGTGTTGTTAAATCTTCCTGACAACCGGTCCACTGAGACTCCCTGCAGTCGTTGTCCAAACTGTACGTACACCCTCCTATCCATTGCGACACAGTAGTCATCGCCTGTGAGACAATGTGCGAGAGTATGCGTATGTTTGAGTTGAAGGTCTACAAAGCTAAGCTGTGCTACTAATATATGCTTCTGTAAACCGTGAATCCTAGGTCTAGGCCCAGACATCGCCGGATACATCTATTCTTTTACAAGTATTTCTTCTTATTTATTCTATAACACATGAAATTCGACGGACTGGTCATTGCATTAATCACTTTGCCGGGTTTAGGTAGAATGGCATCATAGATTGGCAGTCCATTTTCGGTGAGGTTATCTAGGCTTCATTTACTAGAACATGCCATGGGAACAATCGACTATTCCAGCTACTCTTCATCTTCATCGCCAGCATCATCATCGCCTTTCTCTGCAGCCTTGGCTCGCTTTCTGCGATTACGTCCAGGTCTACCCCCCGCCAATGCAGAACCAAGTGCAAAGTCGATATGTTTCTGTGAATCCAAACGCACAATAAACGATGGAACATTTACAACCTACAACAGTCAGCTTCCCAATTCCTCTAAAAATGGGGGAAAAAGAACAAAAAACAGATGTCTTACCTGTGATCCCACACGAATATGCCTCTGGCGAATCAACACACGAGCATGATGGATAGATTTAGCAAGACCCAATTTGAAGACTTGAGTTTGCAATCTCCTTTCCAAGAAATCTTCGACCTTGAGAGCGAGTACGTAATCCAACTTCATGCGCGACTCATCGAGGACACCAATTCGGACGAGACGACGGATCAAGGCGTTTCCTTCGAAAAGACGGCGAGGGTCCCGTTCTGCGGGAAAGAGTCAACGTCGAGATTTAAAAGACAAGGCACGGAAGCCGGGGGACACGTACCTTCGAGAGTGAGAAGTTCACGAGCAGCACGGCGGATTTTGGAGAGAGTAAGTTGTACACGCCTAGAATTGGGTTAGACGGAGTCCTAGAGTTATAGGTTATATGTATACCAGATTTCTCGTTTATTGCGGAGACCGTATTCTCCGGCAAGTTTCAATTCAGCATCCAAACGAGCTGCCTCAAAGGGTCTAGACCAATCCAAATGTTAGCAAATCATCCATTGGAAGAGACGAGTTGAAGGGAGGGAACGTACCGTCGAGGGACTGCGTAAGTCTTTCTCGTCATGTTTGGTGACTATTGCTGAAAAGTGTGGATGTTGCAACGCAAGTCCTGACTTGACTGGTGAGTGAGTGCCCAGCAGTCACAGACCACACATTTCAAACCCTTGCCCTGGAAAACTTGCAAATTTGGTTCTGACCAATGACAGAACCGCCACCACTCATCCGTGGCAGTTCAGTAGTCGAGGGGCTGACAAATGGGAGGATGAGCGACAGATAAGGAACTATTTGCCGGTGTACCCGCGGCGCCTCCGGTGTCGTTGATAGGACAACGGAATTCGCCTCCACCATAGCGCAAGATCATATATAACCCCGGAAGCAGCCATCCTCCTTCCGTATCTCGCGATCTTCGCTACATGATGCTCATTCAAGCTATTCTTGCAGCGATTGTCTCTGCGACTTTTGTCGCAGCGCAATCCGACACTGAGATTGTTGCTGTCTTTATTCTCGGACGCCATGGCGATCGTACCTCGAAGATCCAGGGACTGGGTATTGAAGGAAACTCGGTGTTGACCACTCTTGGAAAGAATCAAGTCTTTGAGGCTGGAACCTACTTCCAGAACTACTACCTCAACTCCTCGAGCCCCAATTTCATTCAAGGAGTCAATTCTGCTTATCAGATCAATCAGATTTACGCATCTGCCCCGTACATCCGTTCAGGTTTTCCTTGACTCATTGAAGGGTCGACAATGTACTCTTCCCTTCTGCCATCGGTTTCTGGCAGGGAATGTTCCCTCCTTCAAACACTGCTACTTTGCAAACTCTTGCGAATGGCACAACGGAATCCACGCCACTTGACGGGTACCAATACGTGACGCTCAATGCGCTCCCCAGCACTGATCCTGGCATCATCCAGATTGCTGGCGATCAAACGTGCCCTACCTATACGGCAGCATCACAAGCCTACTACAACTCCACAACTTTCCTTGGGCTAAAGACGCAGTTGCAGCCATTTTACAATAAATTCGAACCTTTGCTCTCCGGTTACTTCACCACCAGTCAGATCGGATTCCAATCCGCCTACAACATCTTCGACTATATTAATGTCGGATACGTCCATAACGCTACCATTTACAACGATGTCGCTTGGGAAGATCTCTATCAACTTCGAACCCTTGCCGACCAACAATCTTTCGACCTCAACTACAATGCATCGTCGCCGAACGCTTCCATCGGCGGTATGGCAATTGCTGGAAACGTCCTCAGTCGCTTGAACCAAACAGTATCTCAATCCGATTCTACCTTGAAAGTCACCTATTTCGTTGGTGCCTATAGCCCCCAGATGGCTTTCTGGGGTCTCATGGGTCTCCAAAACGCATCTGTCAATTTCACCGGATTGCCGGATTACGCATCCGCGTCCGTTTTTGAATTGAGACGACCTGCCGGCTCGACTGGTTTCGACGACTTGTCTGTTCGATTCGGTTTCAGGAACGGTACCAACGCCACTTCCGTGGTCAATTACTTCCCCATGTTCAACTACAACTCGACCGATATGCCATGGACCGATTTTATGACTTCAATGTCCGCGATCGGCATCTCCTCAGACGCATCATGGTGCAACATCTGTAATTCGAGCTTGGTGTTCTGTACTGGATCTGGGAAAGCGTCCACAAGTTCTACATCACCTGCATCTGGTTCCATGCCACAATCGTCCTCCTCCAGCACTTCCTCCTCAGGACTCAGTAATGCTGCAGCTGGTGGGATTGGCGCCGGTGTCACAATAGGTGTAATTGCCATCATTGAAGGATTGATTGCATTGTGGTACTTTAGCAGCAGGAAGAAGACAGGACGCGGTTCCGCTGAGAAAGTACCCAGCAACCAACCGAGTGAGACTGGGAGTGCATGAGATGGGAACGATTTAGCTATTTTCAGTTGAGGTACGGTTAGGCGAGTCATTACCGCGTCTTGTATCTTTGCGAGTATAACGCCGGTATAGTTTATCAATTGTATTCCAATAATCTTATATTGCATCTGTTCACTAGAAGTGCCCCAAGGTGTGATTTATTACCCGTATGGATCGAATACATTGTCGCATACAACGGCAAGCAGGCGATAAAGGAGAATACCAAGAAATTCGATCCGGGGCGTCACGCTCCGACTTCTGTCGATTGGGATGTCGAGTAGCGCTGCAGCGATGACTCGCGTTACAAGTTTGGCTCCCTCAAGAGAATGAGGGTGGGCGATAAAAAATAGTTCGATGGATCATGGGCGGCGACCGACTACTCTGAGCGGGTTTCTTTCTTTATTTGAATGGGGGGTCTCACTGAGCTCGACCCAAGTATTTACTAATAGAGTGTACTTTTGATTTCCCGTGTCTCTTTCATGCCGCCTCGCGCGCCCTGCCCTTGGACTTTTTATAGGTGGCCGCTGCTCGCCCTCCTGCCGCCGCCCAGTTGCATTGCACTTCGGGCCAGCCACCGCTCTCGGCCGGCCGCCTCGGCGGCGGGCGGGAGGGAGGCAGTGGATGCCAGGTTTGGAATTCTGGTCCGTCAAGATGTACACAGCGTGTATATATTCCATAGTCGACTGGATCTATTTAAATGCGAACAATTGGGCAGAAAATTACCCCTGAATCGATTCCTCAACCCGCAACCCAATCAACTATCAACAGAACCTGAAACTTCATAGATCGAGATGGTCCATTTCGCTCTGTTCAGTCCCTGTTCGAATTCGACCATGCGTGCGCCTCGTGCCTTTCCTGCTCACGAGGTTTATTAAGTTAAACGGCGCATGTAGCGCACTGATCGTGTCTTACAGAATTGGGTTAATTATAGGCTCCCCTTAATTTTAATGAAACCACAGGCCTCTTATGGATCCTTCTCCCAAACCATCCAATTACTTTCTCACAATGCTGCGAAATACCTCCTGGATGATTGCTTGGGCGGTGCTTCCCATTTCCCAACTTGTCTCGGCCGTTGCCAACAGCTCTTTCAACCCGATTTCAAGTCCCGATGCGGACGACAATGCCGTTCCAGGCACGACTTTCCTCGTCGTTTGGCAACCTACAACCACGGATCCTGTTTCGCTTTTCGTGCGTAATTTCGGTGAGACCACAGGAGTCGTCATTGCCGACTCGATCTCCGCAACGCTGGGTAAATTCAATTGGGCTGTTCCCATCGACTTCGGAATTAACAATACCGATCCGTATGACTATGAAATGCGGATATATAACGGAAGTCTGGGGGTGGATACCACGGATGTTGCTCCGTTTGAGAGTCGCGAATACAGTTGGAGCTCAGGGTATTTCTCGGTCGCGAATTATACGTACGGTTTAACAACTAATGTGGATGAATATCCGACAGCGACTCATGGTCCACACTTTCCAGGACCAACCAGTTCAATATACCTTACGAACATGCAGCCTGTTACAGCAATAGCGGTCCCGACGACTGGCGACAATGCGGAACATTCGACGACATCACTACCGACAGCTAATGCCGTATCATCTCATGCCAGCCGAATTGGAATAGTAGGATTTTGTTTGGCGAAGTTACTGGCTTTCTGGACCGGATTGACGCTTCTAATGTAGAAATGATCGGTACATAACTAGACATAAGGGCGTTCGCAACGTTGTAATGGAAATAATCAGGAGTTTGATGATATGCTCTTTGACTCTGTCTTTCCGCGACTACGGCAATGATTCTCTTGGATATACCCATGCAATGCTTATAATTCGTCCTTCTCCGTGGCCTTCTTGTCCGGTTTGGTGCAAACGGCAGGGCTTCTCATCTTGAAATGATACTCACATTTCGAAGGCTCCGTAACTTTGACCAATTCGTTCTCCGCGCCACATTCCAGCTCTATATTGGCGGATCGTTCCGGTCCATTCCAGCATCGAGCCCCATGCTCGTATATCATTGTCTTGAAATCGTTCTCGAAGCGACCGAACGAGCTTCATTAGCGGGAGCCAGTGAAGGAAAGTACCCCAAATTCGTGTTCGTATTGTCCTTGTTCGACTTTTGGGTGACTTTCTCCATGATACAGACTTCATAGGTATACTCTCCACTATTCAGAGATACACATTCGCCCTTGATGGCAAGGAAAACGTCATCGGGACCGTAGTCTGCAGAGACCTTTTTCTCGATTTGCTCGACATCACTGCGAAGACGATTTGAGTCTGACACAGCTTTCGAATGGGCGTCACGAGCCCTTTGAAGAGCCCTTGAGACGGTAGGGCCATCTCCGGACGGTGACTTTGGGAGAAACCCTTGATCTGCAAGAATTGAGCGAATGTAGGCGATTTTCTCCTTCACAAAATCCTTGACCTGTGAAGGTACGTAATCCTGGAATCGATAAACTATCCATTAGTCAGGAGAGGAGTATTTAGCGATACGTAATCCCACGGTCTCGTCGAACTCATTGGTGAAATCAACATCGTCATCTCCCAAGTCAGGGGTCTCTTTCTCGAGCAGATCGAGTTGTTCTTCCGTAATTCCAAAATCCGGCATGTCCTGTCCCTTCAATTCATCCCATCCCGAGACAGCAGTTTTCACCGCCATATCATGATAATTCTGATTATGGTCTTTCTTCAAAGCCTCCATAATTCCCTCTAAAGTTTCCACTCGTCCTGCATGCCAAGCAATCTCGTCCCTCAACGCTGTCAACGCGTTCTGATATTCCCTAATCTTCTCTCGCGCGCGATCCGCAATTTTCTCTCCAAACTTTGATACTTTCGATTCTCTTGTTTCCGCACGCTCCAGCACCACTTTAAGTTCTTGTTCCTTTTGTTCTGCCGCTACGATTTGGTTTTTCAGACGTAATATTTCCGCCTCGAATTCGGCCTTTTTGTGTTTCGCGGTGTCTATGTACGACGCTCGGATTTTCCAGCCTCGAAGAGCGGTTCTGACGTACTCTGCAGCGGCTTTCCGAGCTTGTGCGCCCTGTTCTTTGCAGGTGTTTGGACAGGTTATTTGGCCATCATATTCATCTGAGCCGTCGCAGCAAGCGGGATCGCAGATGCCATCGTTGACGTGGGACGAGGGGATGTAAGCGGGTACATGGCCTGCGTTCGTACAATGGAATCGTCCGTTAGGGCAAGCTGAGGTACCTGTCTATGAGTCGACGATTGGGAAGGATATAATACCTGGTTCGTCCGAGCCGTCTGGACAATCGCAGTAATCCTAGAGTCAGTCAAGGTATGAGAGGAACGTACATCGTTAACTTGCTCGAACGATATTATTAGTGAGCCGTCCAGACATTTCCAGCTTCCATCCTCTAATGGCAGGTACAAATGTGCTTCTATTGATCAATACAGCCAAGGAGGGGACGGACGTGACTTTGCAACACCGCGCGGGCGCGAGGGTGCATTGGAAGCGTATATCAAGGAAATGAAGAAAACCGAAAGACACAGCAGCAGAGGAAGTCTATTTGACACCATTGCCAAGAGTTGGAAAGGACTTTGTATCGGACCACAACTCTTCGTAGGCGTCAAAGAACAAATCAGATTTCGTTGGCAATTACGTGCCCTGGCTGGTTTCGATACGTGACCGCTGATCTCAATGACCGAAAGTGCTGGAGCCTGGAGAAAGCCGTAATGCCTAGAGGCTCAAACCTTGACAATTTGAATTCATACTAGTCGAGAGTAACTCTAACTGTCCAGGCTTACGTCGCGTAGAGCCTCCTTTAATATTTCTAATCCCTCTGACACCGCTTCCTCGGGTATATTCAAAGGCGGAACCAGTCGAATCGTCCCTTCTCCAGCGGTAATAACCAACAATCCTTTCTCACGCGCTTTCGTAACAACTAGCGATGCCAGGTCAGACGAACTTTTGCTTCCAACCGCCTTCAATTGTACTCCAAGAATCAATCCACGTCCTCGTACCGACTCTATGAGGTTGGGAAATAATTCTTGGAACTGGCTGAGGTGAGACTGGAAGACGTTCGACATTGAAGCTATGTGGGCGAGCATCTCAGCTGAAGAAAGACGTTCGAAGACATGGTGGGCAAGACGGGAAGCAAGAGGATTCCCACCGAATGTAGTTCCTGAGATCAGAAAGACATTGGGTCAGAGAGGACCATGATCTCCAACTTTGATTTCGTCGGCAATTACACCCGATGCTAGAATTGCGCCGATTGGAAAGCCGTTGGCTAATGGCTTCGCCATGGTGAGTACATCTGCTGCAATTTTAGGCGAGAAATGATGATGTGCCCACAACTTTCCACTCCGCGAGAGCCCACACTACCAATTAGAAACACGACCCGACAAAGGGTTGCACCTGAATCTCATCATATATCAACACGGCACCGACTTTATTGCAACGTTCCCGCAATGTCGTGAGAAATTCCTCCGAAGCTTCATACACGCCTCCTTCGCCTTGAATAGGCTCCACGATAACCCCGCAAGTCTTTTCGTCGACCAAAGTCTCCAACCCCGCAATATCGTTGAATTCTCCAACCTTAACTCCAGGCACCATTGGCGCAAACGGCTTTTGGTATTTCGGCTGAGGTGTCACGCTCAATGCACCAAATGTCCGGCCATGAAACGCCCTGTTGAAACAGCCAATATCAGTCTTCGAGTCCCCGCCCCTCTGCTTGCCGACTTTGCGCGCAAACTTGAGAGCCCCTTCGTTGGCTTCGGTGCCCGAATTTGCGAGAAAGACTTTTTGGAAGGGAGATTGCGGAGAATGAGTTTTAGTTGTTTCGATGATGAGCTTCGCTAGTTCGCCTGGCCAGGGAGAGTGATAGAGATTTGAACAGTGCGTGAGTTGAAGGGCTTGGTCGTACATTAGTTGGGCTAACGATGGGTCTGCGTGACCTAACGCTACGACTGCAATACCAGCCATGAAGTCGATGTATTTTCTATGGTCAATAAGCTTAAGGAGGCTTGGATACCGATTCTCGAGATCCCAGAGATATGGTCCCTGACCCCGGACAAAGACTAGCGGAGGACGGGAGTACGTTGTGAGCAGATATGGAGCATGACTTGCGACAAGGGCTGCGGATGGTGAATCAGGCGCTGGATCGGGATGAGAAAGACCAAATTCTCGCTACTAGTGAGAAATGATTTGAATCAAGAGTACCTTGACGTCGCTCGACTTTGTGGGCAGGGGTGTTGCGGCATGCGCAGACCGAGTGAAAATCCGATTTGTTCGCACTAATCGACTGCTGCGCCTAAAAATTTGTGCCGAGAATTTGGACATCCTCTGTCAATTGCCGTTCTCGACAATTTGTCCTTAAGAATTTGCTGCGTTTGAGACGGTCTTGCGTGAGCAATTGGCTATCTTTGATGTTGCTCCGATAAATAATTTGCCCGTGACTCACGCTCATTCGGGACAGAAAATTTCCCTATTACCGCCCTGGAGATCTGCTCTTCCCGCCGGCAGCTCGGCGGTCGTCAACGATGGGCATTTCATCCAGCAACAGAATACACGTAAACGCCTGCTGCTTCTTAGATCTTTTGATTCTCAAAGATCTCGCTGATAAATCTCAAATCGGAATTATAAGCTATACCTTCATTCGCTACTGTTCTCCATCTCTTCGCAGCTATTGGAATAACTTGTACGCGATTAGTCCCCAAGCGGGAATCAAACCCAAGGCCCCAAATGCAGCTAGCTTGACTAGAATCTCTTGCCATGTCTTCCCTCCCGTTGCACCTGCCTCTTTAGCCAACTATTCACTACTTAGCACTTTTCTATGGAGGCCATACCAATTGTAAAGTCTTTTGGGTGCCCCACCACGCGTTACAGATACTCACGCAGTTCAAAATCCACAAATAGAAATGCGGGAGTCCAACGACCCACACTTGCCATTCCGACAATTCGATGAGTCCCGTTTGGAATAGAATCAGACCCGCGGCAACAGAGAGACATCCGTGTTGGATCATATTAACGTGGGAACTGAGTGCGATGCGAGGGAACCGAGTCTTAGGGATGAAGATTCCCCATAAAAATGTCGCGGTGAAAAGAAGGGCACCAGATTTAAGAAGACCAATTGCTATTGTGTGTTGAGACATGACTGTAGCTGTTGATGTTATAGGAGGCGGGTGTGCCAGCGTCAACCACTATCTATATTCGAAATCATATCCGTATTCAGCCTAGCGTGACGACTATTGGTGGAAATTAGAGTTTCACTGTGCAGTGGTTTAGGAATACGAGACGGCAGAGATCGATGCGGTCAGTACTTGCTCAGTAATTGTTCGGTAGTCTCGTGACTGGAACGTACGGCGGTGGAAGTTGTTATCATCGAAATTAATTGAAATGATTATTTAACTTGAGCCGTATTACAACCGCAATTAGATTTGAATTTCGTAACTGAACCATAGATGGCGAGTGAGATTCAGGTTCGACTTGCTATCTCATCGAAGTTAGCTAGATTTGCGCAGTGATAACGAAGATGTACAGGTCATTCCAAAAGTTCATAGATCTCAAGATGATCCACGACGGCAGATCCCCAGATCGAAGATAGCAACTCACCACTATGTCACGGCCCGGTAGCGTAAACTGTTAACAGCCCCAGCCCTCGATAGCTGCTTGAGTTGATCCTAATCGACCAGTGCGAAAGACGTGCAGTCACGTCACACGCACGTCCCTCGGCTTGCAAATCACTCCGGTGTGGTGCGAAAACCCAGGAACGCCGTTAGGAAGAAACTGAGCTTTCTCCAGGAGTAAAATCAAAGTCAAAATCATTGTCGTCATCATCAAAATCAAAGGAGATGTCGGTTAAGTCTGACCCGGGCGCCCTTTTCTTTATTGTTTTTTTTTTTTTTTTTTTTTAGTTGATTATCTAGTGGTAG
>Ga0335073_10013848_pt1 | contig 11305 bp, 12 predicted proteins | sample Lox_Sample_22_FD_207093 | JGI IMG/M metagenome (GOLD analysis project Ga0335073, IMG submission 207093) | Soil microbial communities from Loxahatchee National Wildlife Refuge, Florida, United States - Lox_Sample_2.2 | ecosystem: Environmental > Terrestrial > Soil > Wetlands | place: USA... | reverse complement strand
ACACATTCACCGAAGGAGACAGACATGCGGTCGACGGACAGCGGAGTCGAAAGCGCCGGGACGCCGGACAGCGCGCCGGTGATCCTGGCCAGCTTCTATACGCTCGCCGGCGATGTGAGGCCGGCGATCCGCGGTGGCATGGAGCTGAGCTCCCGCGATGTCGCGGACCGGATCGAGGCGGCGAGCGCGGCGGGCTACAAGGGCATCGGCTTCGCCGATCGCGACCTCGGCTATTGGTGGAACATTCACGGCCCCGCGCGCATCCGACGCTGGCTCGACGAATCCGATCTGGCCGTAGTCGAGCTCGAGATGCTCCATGACTGGTACGCCGGCGGTGAATCACGCTCCGCCTCCGACGCACGCCTCAGGCAGCTGATCGAGTGGGCGGGCGAGCTTGGTGCGCGGCACATCAAGGTCGGCACGGGCTTCTCGGGTCCCAACATCGATCGGTCGAAGCTCGTTGCCGGCCTGGCCGATCTGTGCGAGAAGGTGGCGCCGACCGGTGCCGGCATCGCGCTCGAGCCGATGCCGGTCGCGGCGCTCCGGACTCCCCAAGAAGGCCTCGAGCTCATCGAAGAGGCCGCGGCGCCGAACGCGGGCCTCTTGATCGATGTCTGGCACGTGGTCCGCGCCGGCGTCGACTATGAGAGCCTGAGGGGCATCCCGGGCGAGCGGATCACAGCCGTCGAACTGATCGATGGCGCCACCGACCCCGTCCAGGGTGACATCTTCGTCGACGGCATCGACTACCGGCGACCGGTGGGCACCGGTGAGTTCGCGGTGGATCGCTTCCTGGACGCGCTGCTCGCCACCGGGTTCAGCGGCACGTTCGGAGACGAGAACCTCTCGCTCGAGAACCGGGCCAGGTCACTTCCCGAGGCCGCGCGCGTCAACTTCGACGCCACCGTGCGGGCGGTCGAGAGCGCGCTGGCGCGGAGCCACGCCCGAGGAGCTTGACGGCGACGGCGCCGACCGCGGCGCGCCACCCGCTCGCGATCACTGGTCGGTCTGATCGGCACCGAAGAAGCGCAGCAGCGCGTCTGCGACAAAACCCGGATTTTCTTCGCCGATCCAGTGCCCACAGCGCGGGATGACTCCGCCGCGCACGTCGGTCGCGGCGGTCTCGATAAGTGTCCGCGGCAAATCTTGCAGTGCGGCTTCCCCGCCCATAGCCAGGACCGGCATGGTGAGTTTGGTCTGCTGATGGCGCTTGTTCTGCTCGGCCGTCTCGAAGTAAGAGGTGTAGTACGCGAGACCCGCGCGCAGCGCTCCGGGCGCACGCATCGCCTCAACATAGTGCTGCATCCGAGCGGGGGTCACTGCGTCTCCGTCGTACGAATAAGTCGTGAAGAAGTGGTTGAGGTACATCTCTTCGCGTCCGGCGATGAGCGCCTCCGGGATATCGGGGACCGCCTGGAAGCCCATGTGCCAGAGCCACAAGTAGTCGCCCCCCCGCGGCACCATTGCCTCCTCCATCCGGCCGAACCCCGGAAGGAGCATGTCGAACAGTACGAGGGCGGTAACATCGTCGGGGTGCTGGGCGGCGTAGGAGTATGCCACCGCGGCGCCCCAATCATGGCCGACAAGTCGGATCGGGCCGAGTCCCAGCTGCTGGACAAGCTCGTAAATGTCGTTTGCGACCGTGTCGCAGTCGTACCCTTCAAGCGGCTTGGAGGTAAAACCGAAACCTCTCATGTCGGGCGCGACGATGGTGTAATGCGGAGCGAGCGTGGGGGCGACTTCTTTCCATGACGCGGAGTTCTGCGGCCATCCGTGCAGCAGCACGACGGGTTCGCCGGCTCCGGCACGCATGTAATGCATACGCACGTCACTGAGCTGCACTCGGTGATGGCTGATCTCACGCTCTCGGTTCATACCTGTCTCCTGGTCGTGGTGGGCAACCACTCTTCAGCGTCGCCAACGCGCTCTCCGCTTGCTAACCAGCTTCATCTCAGGTTGCCAATCGACTCTCCGCCCGCGGCATGCAGGCTCTCCGTCGGAGACAGCACGCCGCGGGTCACGGCCTCGAGAAGCAGATGCTCGCTGAGTGGTGGACGTAACTCCCCGATCGCGGCTCGTCGATAAAAGACGACGACGCGGTCGCATAGCCTTGCCATCTCGTCGAAGTCGGTTGACGCGTACAGAACGACTCTGCCTGAGTCAGCGACGTCACGGATAATTCCCAGCAAGTCCGGCTTTGCGCCCACGTCAACACCCCGCGTCGGGTCATCGAGCAAAACCAGTGACGGAGCCGTTTCAAGCCACTTCGCGAGGACGACCTTCTGTTGGTTTCCACCGGACAGGCTCCCGACGGGAAGAGCCGACGACGCCGCTGATACCGCGAGCCGCTCTTGCCAATCCTGAGCCCGGGCTCGCTTGTAGCGCGACCGGGGCAGAAACCCGAGACGATGAAGTGGTCCGGCGGTTACCATCGTGATGTTCTCGAAGATCGCGAAGTCCAGGATCAGACCATCTGCCTTCCGATCTGCAGGCACGTACGCGACCCCAGACCGCACCGCTCCGAGCATGCTCCGTGCAGCCTTTCGGCCCGACGGGAGCTTCACGCTCCCTCCGGACAACGGCAGCTGACCGAAAATCAGGCGCAGCACCTCACTTGCGCCGGATCCTTCCAGGCCGGCCAAGCCGACGACTTCGCCTGGCTGGGCCGTCAAGGTGACCGGGTCGAGAACGCCACGTGAGGATGCTCCGGTGAGCACCAGCGGACCGGCGTCCTTCGGGGCCGAAGGGATCCCTCGCGCGCGCCCGGCCCTCCCCACACCAGCCCGTCTTGTGCCGCGCTCGCCAAGCATCGCTGTAATGACACTCGTCTGAGTCAATTCCGCGAGCGGCATCGCGTGGCCCGTTACGCGCCCGTTTCGCAGGATGGTCACGACGTCGGCGATCTTGAACACATCTTCCAGAAAGTGCGAAACGAACACGACCGCGACGTCTCGACTCCGTAGATTCCTGACCACGTCCAGCAAGCGTTGCGTCTCAGCGGCCTTCAACGCCGATGTCGGCTCATCTAGGATTAGCACCCGAGGATTTTCCAGCAGCGCCCGGGCAATCTCCACGAGCTGACGCGCGCCAAGACTCAGCGACCTCAGCGGCCGATTGAGCACGCCCCCAGTTAGCCCCACCTCTGAAAGAACGGGACTGGCTAGCGCACGCATCGCCGACCGGTCAACCACTGCTCCACCGCGCAGCGGCTCCCGGCTGAGGAACAGGTTCTCGAGCACGCTGAGATCCGGGAATAAGTTCAATTCCTGGGAGACCGTGGCGATACCGGCTTCGATGGCTTGCTGGCCGCTCCTAAAGCTCACCCTTTCGCCGTCGAGGCTCAAGTCACCGCTACTCGGACGCTGGACCCCCGCCAAGATCTTCACGAGGGTCGACTTTCCCGCGCCGTTCGCGCCTAGCAGCGCGTGAACCTCGCCGCTCCGAACTTCCATCGAGACGTCGCTAAGCGCCTTGGTGGGGCCGAATTCCATGTGCAAGCCACTCGCGATGAGGACCGCGGTGGCATCGGCCACGCCGGTCGCGACAAAGTCGCGACCGGCGTTCGCGCCGAAGCTATTTCCACGAGCCGTAGCCATCTCTTCTACCCGGCATACGCATACGCATCCGCCATGGGCCGCGTGTTCGCCTGGAGGTTGCTCAGCACGGTATCGGCGAGTGGCGCGAACAACGCCTGGGCCTGCGCGGGAGACTTCGTGGCTGTGAGCCACTGGGCCGCGTTCGCCTTCGTGATCGGATACAGCCCGGTGTCCACCCAGCCTGTCGGCATGGAATCGCCGCGCGCGTGCCGGATAAGTAGACGGGTGGCCACATTGGCGACGACCCAAGGTGCCGACGCTACGCCCGCACTGATCTTCCCATCCTCAATCTGTCCCAGTTCTTGAGCGTCGGGATCGATTGTGGCGACAGCGATGTTTCCTGCGCTACCCCGTGCCTTCAGGCTCGAGAGTGCGGACGAATCTTGATCGCAAGCCCCCGACGCATACACGACGTGCTGGTATTTCTCGAGCGCGGACGTCCACGCAGTGAGGGCGCCAGCGTCATAGGGGTTGGACACCCACAGCACCGGCGTCACCTTCGGTAGCAGCTTCTTGATTTCCGCCAGCGCGCCGGCCCGCCGGTCCGTCAAGGTCGGCACCCCGAGTGCACACTCCGCCAGCAACGCTGTGCCGGTCGTCTGCGGACCCAAGTGCGCGGCGGTCACGGCCGCCTTGGTCGCCGCCTCGCCAGTCTGAAAGTCGCTTGCGCCGACAAACGTCTTCACCGGAGATGTGTTCGCGGCGGAGGCAGAAGCCGCGGGCTTGCAGTTCCACGAAAGAATGTTTCCGTCGGGCACAGCCCGCGAAATCGAGTTGATGACCTGGGTCCACTCCGCAAGAACGCAAGGATTGACCCCGAAGCCGTCCGGGTTGAGGGAGGTCTCGAGGTTCTGGGCAACGGTCGCGACGGCCCCGCCGAGCGGGTTGACCGGCCCCTGTACAACAACCTTGGCGTTCCCCTCCTGAGGCCCGGCGGCCTGTGCTCCGAGCTGGGCCGTCTCATAGTAGGGCACGGAATTCTGCGTCATCGCTATCGCGATCGTTACGTGCTTCTTTGACGAGGCGGTCGTCGAGGCCGCGGCGCCGGCTGTACTGCTACCCGTAGCCGCCGCGTTTACGGTGCTTGAGGAGGAACTGGCGCTCCCGCAACCGGCGACGAGCAGTGCGAGGGCCACCCCGGCCGCAGCGAGAGAACGCCGACCAGTAACTCCGGATCGGGCGACGAGATCAGACATCTTCCAGGTTCCTTTCGTTGAGCCGCAGGGATCTCGCGGCTAATCATTTGCACGGAGGAGCCGCTCGGCCCGTCCGTGTGACACCAGGGTCGCCGTGCCCACCGCAAGTAGAATTACAACGCCCGTTACGACGTTTTGCCAAAGCGGGTTGACGTTGAAGAAGACCAAACCGCTGTTGATCGTGGCCACGATTAGAGCGCCGATTAGACCCCCAGGCACCGATCCAGAACCGCCAGTGATCGCGGTCCCCCCGATAATCGCCGCCGCGATGACCTGCAGCTCGAAACCGGTGCCGACGCTCGGGTCAGCGCCTTCGGCGTATGCAAGCGTGAGCACCCCAGAGAGCCCAGCCAGTGCGCCGGTGAGCATGAGCATGTACACACGAAGGCGTCCCGCCGGGATTCCAGTGAACGCGGCCGCGGAGCGGTTCGAACCTATTGCACGAACCATCGCGCCCGGGCGGCTCCGCGTCAGCACAACGGTGAGGATCCCGCAGAGCAACAGGGCGATCCAGCCAGAGACCGGAAGGCCCAGCCAGTTGCCGCCGAGGCGCGTGAAGAAACTTGAGGTTAGGGGCAGACCTTGCCCGACGGTGTTGCCCCCCGAGATTACGGAAACCAGGCCGGCGTAGAGCGAGTACGTACCGAGCGTCACGATGATGATCGGCGCTCTGAACAGCAAGACGAGCAGACCGTTCGCTAGCCCCAGTACCGCCCCAAGCGCGATTGCAATGCAGGCGGCGAGGTACATATCCATGTGGGCTCCGAGCTTTGCGCACACGAACAACGTGATGCCGTAGGTGCCGCCGACAGACAGGTCGATCTCGCCCATCGCGAGAAGAAACACCATTCCAAACGCGATGATCGCGACGAACGACGCAGCACGGACGTTGGCAACGACGGCTGCGTTGGCGAAGAACCGCGGATGGCTGAGGCCGATGACGAGAACCAGGCCGACGAGTGCGGTCAGCGGCACCGCCTCCTGCAGGCCAAAGTATTTGAGCACCGCCTGACCACCGCGGCCGCGAGCCCTCACGCGCTTGGCTTCGGCAGCCACCGCGGGGCGATCTCTGACCACATCGACCTCAAGGTCGGCCGCGGCCGGACTCTTCTGAACCATTCTGTCTCCCTCTGCGTTTGGCCCGTTGGCCGAAACCAACGGTGCCGAGCCAGAATATGCTAGGAGTGCCGATGCGTCAAGAAGGCGAGAAAAAATATTTGAGAGGTGACCGTGCGCTGCGACGCGTGGGAATATCTTCACGCTCCTAGGGCAGCCAGGAACGTGGCCTGCGCAGGGACGTTCCAGCGCCCGGCTGGGAGCGCTCCGGGGTCTGAGTCGCGCGGCCGCCGGTGACTACAGGATTGCGACGGGCCCCGGACGCGCGCCGGCCGATCCGGTGGAGGCCAGGCGGGGCGCCGAGCAGAACACCTCGTACCGGCCTGCTTCCGCGCAAGCCTCCGCCAGCGCAGCTCGCCCGACCAAGCTCTCGGGCCAAGCCGCGACGCCACAGTGCCGGGCTCGGGACGCGATTACACCGGACCCATTCCGAGATCGACGCACCGCGCTATCGCGGGCTCGACGTCCGGGACCACGAACGCGGTCTGAACTGCGTTCCCGAGGAACCGACTCATGAACCCCTCGTGGTCTTACCGAGGGACCATCCCTCCGTCGACGTGATACGAGCCGCCCGTCATGTTCCGGCCAAGGTCGGAGGCGAGGAACGCGACCATCTCGGCAACGTCCTCGGGCGGTTGCGTCCGATGCAGCGGGATGTGGCCCAGGACCCAGTCGCGTACTTCCTTCTCGGTCGACCCCATGTCGGCCGCTACCGCGTCACGGTAGAGGTCGGTCCAGAGCGGGGTGTCGACCACCCCAGGGCAGACGCTGTTGAAGGTAATCCCGTACTGGGCCATCTCCACCGCAAGCGATTGCGTGAAGCCGACGACTGCGAACTTGGATGACGCGTAATGCGCGATGTTGGCCTCGCCCAGCTTGCCGACAACCGAAGCCATGTTGATCACGCGTCCGCCCTTGCGCTCAACCATCCGCGGCACGGTGGCCTTGCAGAGGTTGAATACACCCTTTACGTTGACGGCAAAGATCCGGTCGAACTCCGCCTCGCTCAGCGTCAGGAAGGGCGCAAAGCTGCTCACGCCGGCGTTGTTGACGAGGATCTGAATCGGGCCTACGGACTCCTCAACGTCCCCCACCACAGACAGCGCTTGTTCCAAGCTCGTCACATCGAGTCCGAAGGCGTGGGCACTCCCGCCGCTGCCGACGATCCGGTCGCGCGTCCCGCGCGCGCCGTCGACGCTCGCATCGGTGGCGACGACGGTGGCCCCGTACTCGGCGAGCTTCTCGCAGATGGCGGCTCCTAGGCCGCGGCCCGCACCCGTGACCAGCGCTACGGCTCCAGAAAACTCCGGCATGGCGACTTTCCTTTCCCTCGAAGATGTCCGCTGACGATCCGGCGCCACGCATCGCCACGAAGCTGCTGACCTCCGCTCAGCTTCACTCGAACTCGAGCTCGCTCGCAACGGCGCAGCGCGACCCGATCAGGGTCTGCGACAGCCAGCAGGCCTTGTCGTAGAAGCCATGTACGCGCGTCACGAGCGGACGCTGGTCCTCCGCAACCCGCACGACGAAGCGCACCCGAATCGAGCGAATTACGTATACGCCCAACTCGGCGTCCTGGCCCATGTCGACCTCGGCAATCGCGTCGATCTCCTTGTTGGTGAGTGGCAGACCGCGCAGTTCCAGGGTTCCGACGAAGGTTCCGGTCATGCAACTCGCGACCGCAGCAGCGAAGACGTCGTTCGTGGTGGGACGGCTCGGGTAGTCCTGAGGCTCGACCCCGTAGTGGTGCGCGAAATCTGGCCTGACGCCGAACACATACGGCTCTTCAGATCCTGGAATCGTCACGGACCGCTCGACAAAGGCGGCCGGAGCGTCGTCGCCGATCTCAACGCGAAATGAGGTCTGGATGCTGTCCGACTGGGAAACGGGTGTTGCACTCATGTCTCTTCTCCTGCGAACCGGTCGCTGGGATATGCTGGCGATTGGAGAATATCAACCGTCGATGGGGATATATTTTATGCGCGTACTTTGGCGGCCGCGCCAGCCTCGAGAACCATGATCGAAGCGATCCACCCTCCGGGGCTCGATCTCCACCGCCTAGAATCGTGGTGGCGCACCGGTATCGGCGCCGCGGGTCCTCTGAGAGCGCGGCTCTTGACCGGTGGCAAGTCGAACCTCACCTATGAGGTAACCGACGGCTCCGGGAGTTGGATACTCCGGCGCCCGCCGCTCGGCCACGTCCTGGCCACCGCTCACGACATGGGGCGGGAGTACCGCGTGATGAACGCGCTGCGTGACACACCGGTCCCGGTGCCGGCAACGTACGCTTTGAACGGCGACGCCTCGGTGATCGGTGCCCCTTTCTATGTGATGGAGCGCGTGGCCGGCACGCCGTATCGCTACGCAAGCGAGCTGCAGGCGCTGGGAGCGGATCGGACCAAGTCACTCGCGCTCCGGCTGATCGATACGCTGGCCGCGCTCCATGCCGTCGACCCCGCGGCCGTCGGCCTCGGCGACTTTGGACGGCCGACGGGATACCTGCCGCGGCAACTGGCGCGCTGGCACAAGCAGATGGCCGCTTCGAAGACCGAAGAGCTACCCGCGGCTCACGAACTCCACGGCCGCCTTGCGGTCGCGATCCCGGCGGAGCAGCCAGCGACGATCGTTCACGGCGATTACCGGCTGGACAACGTGTTGTTCGACGCCGCCGATGACCAGCCCGCCGCGGTGCTCGATTGGGAGATGGCGACGCTGGGCGATCCCCTGGCTGACCTGGCACTGATGCTGACGTATGGACGCCTCGCGCTGCTGCCGACCGCGGGCATCGTCGGTGACGTGCCCCGTGCGCCGGGTTACCCGCGCGAGGAGGAGATCGTCGATCGGTATGCCGCCCGGAGCGGCCGCGACGTCGCAGGGCTCGGGTTCTACCTCGGGTTTTCGGCCTACAAGCTCGCCGCGATCGTCGAAGGCATTCGCTACCGCCATGCCCGAGGACAGACCGTCGGCCCCGGGTTCGACGGACTTGGCGATGCGGTCGACGGCCTGCTTGACGCCGGCCTCGCGGCGATCCAGAAACTCGACTGAAAGCGCTCGTCTTTCGTGGACTAGCCGCGGTCCCAGGCGGATGAGGGAACCGGGTGGGCGCCTGCCGTGTAGGGGCCTCCGACGAGACGGCGCACGTCCTGCATGTGCTCAGCGCTCACCTTCTCCTTGACGCGCCGCGCGGACTGTTCGTGCCGACCCGGCATCAGGCTCACGGGCAGCACCGCGCCGAACTCGACCACCTTTGGCGTCATGCCCCCCACCGCCATCTCGATCGTGCGGAGGAATTCGATCTCCCCGGCCGCGGAGATCTTGAAGGGCGCGTCGTGCGCCGGGTAGATGACGTCGGCCATCTTCTTGACGCGGCGAATCGCCTCGGTGGCCGCTTGTTCGTCCCAGAAGACCAGAGGGTTCGTCTCCGTGGTTGCGACCATCGAGACGTGGAGGGCGTCGCCCGCCACCAGTGCGAGTCCCTGATCGGTCTCGACCGCGAGGCCGATGCTGCCAATCGAGTGACCGGCCAGTTCCACGATTGTTGCTCCGGGGAAGACCTCGTAACCATCCCCGACTTCCTCGGTTGCCAACTGTTCCAGGATGTACCCCGTCCAGGACGGCGTCGCCCAGTCGTCGATGGCCGGTGCGTGGGCGTAGCGCCGTTCGTCGGGATGGATTAGCTGCGTGGCGTTCAGGAACAGGTCGTGGTTCTGGATGTGGTCCCAATGGGCATGCGTCGTCACGACGTAGTCGATGTCCAGCGGCGTCAGCCCGAGCCTGTCGAGCGCGTCGATCAGACGCGGACGACGTCCGTTGTGCGCCGAGTCGACGAGCAGGCGCCGCGTCTGGCCGTCGCGATCCTCGCCTTCGATCAGCTGCACCGCGCTGAAGCCGATGTGCCCCTGGTCTGCGACGACGGGAACAGGGTCCACGAGTTCGATCATCTTGGGCATGGCTTCTCCCTTGGTGTCGGTTGGACGGCGACGGTCGCCGTCAGTTCATGACGAAGCCCGCGGCGACGGTGAGGTCGATCCCGGTGATGGCGGACGCCCCAGCTCCGGCCAGGAAGGCGACGGCATCCGCCACCTCCTCGGGGTTGGCGAAGCGCCGCAGCGCGGAGTCCGCGGCGAGCTTCTCCCGCACCTGCCCCTCGCTGATGCCGAGCGCTTCCGCGCGCGACGCGATCACCCAGTCGAGGCGCTCGCCTGAGATCGCTCCAGGGGAGACGAGGTTGACGCGGATCCCGTGAGGCCCGGCGTCGGCCGCGAGCGTCTTGGTCAAACCGACCAGCGCCGCCTTGCTCGCGGCGTACGCGCTGCGGTGCAGCAATGGGTTCTTGCCGGTCACCGAGCCGATGTTGATCACTGACCCGTGCCCACGACTGATCATCGCCGGCAGGAACGCCGCGCAGCACAGATAGACCCCGCGCAAGTTGACGTCGATCGTCTCGTCCCACTCGGGCGGGTCGATCTCCCACAGCGGCTTCGACGGGCCGGCGATGCCGCTGTTGTTGATCAGCGCGCTCGGGGCCAAGCCAGCTCGGCCGAGATCGTCGGCCAGCCGTGCGATCTGCGCCGCGTCGGACACGTCGAGCCGTCGCACTTCTGCCTCCCCGCCGGCGCTCGTGATCAGGCGCTCGGTCTCCGCGAGACCGCCGACGTTCCGGCTCGCCAGGACCACGTGCCATCCGTCGGCACCGAGGCGGCAGGCGATCGCGCGACCGATGCCGCCGCTCGCACCGGTGACCAGCGCGACCTGTTGCACGGGCTGGCTCACGGTCCTCAACTGCCGCTCAGGACCGCTGCCTGGACGTCGTCGCTCACCGGCCGCAGCGGCTGCGTTCCGTCCCAGTTCTCGGCCGCGTCGGCCAGGCTCGCATGGAACGTGAAGAACAGGTCGAAGGCCTGGTGGACCTCGATCGTGTGCCCGAGCAGCGGCGCATCGTAGAGGTTCGACCTATGCGGCCCGTTCACCGCTTCGAAGAGCAGGTCGAAGCCGAGTTCCTGCAGCCGCTCGTTCTCCTCGGCCAGGTCGTCCACGGCGTAGGCGACGTGGTTGAACACCCTGCTGCGCTGGTAAGTGGCGCCGAAGGCATCGCTCGGCTCGAGCTTGTCGATCTGCTGCAACTCGACGGCGACGCCGCCCCACTGACCGAAGGCCGCGGAGTGCTCCCATACGATCGACCCGTTCGCGTTCTTGAGGTGCGGGATCCGAATGTTCTCCATCAGGAAGAACGGCCCCGCACCGAAGCTCCGGACCAGGAAGTCCACCGCGCGGGGGATGCTCTCCACCGAATACCCGACGTGGACAATCGACTGTCCGAGGATGCTGTTGCTGTTGGCTGACGCCACCCGCGACCTCCAGTCCTAATGCTTCTCGTTACACGGTTACAGCACCGGA
>Ga0335073_10013846_pt1 | contig 11308 bp, 15 predicted proteins | sample Lox_Sample_22_FD_207093 | JGI IMG/M metagenome (GOLD analysis project Ga0335073, IMG submission 207093) | Soil microbial communities from Loxahatchee National Wildlife Refuge, Florida, United States - Lox_Sample_2.2 | ecosystem: Environmental > Terrestrial > Soil > Wetlands | place: USA... | reverse complement strand
GCAGGGATGCGACCCGAGCGCCGCGCCAAGTCCGGTGTGGACGGCGCCCTGAAAACCGCCTCCCCCTTAACCCGCCGCTCCATCTAAGGACGCTCGTTTTTTTGTCCAACCGATGGGGTCCACCTCATACTCCCGGTTGTCGGTCGCCTCGCCGCACAGGTATTTAAAGAGCTCCGATGATGCCACGACCCGCCGCGCGTTACCCCTGTCTGCCCTCACGCCTTCAACGAGACGCTTCAAATCGGGTGGGCCAAATTGCAGTATCGAATGCACGACTGTACTCGCGGAGATCGAGACCAGCTGAGCATTGAACCACGCAATTATATGGGGCAAGGCAGACTTTAGATCCGTTGATCGATTCTGCCACCATTCGGCAACATTCGACCGCTTGGTATACATTAGCAGCCGGAGGCCTCAATGTAATAGCTATCCGCACGCCGCAAGGACCGGCACATTTCACGCACTTCCGGATCTCCGGACGACAGCGCGATTACAACTGTGGGCAACTCGATACCTATCGCTCCAATATCGAAACGGTCCGCGATCAGTACCTGCAGCATATCGAGAAACGCACCGATTCGATTGGCTCTTGCGACCATTTACTCGACTTCGTCGTTGGAGACAGCTGCATCCTCCAGACGCCAATTTGCCATCTGCATGATCTTTTCAAGCACCAGTAGGTACTGATCCCACGCGCAGATTGTATATGGATTGTCCACCAAATGCGCTTCGCCCTCCAACTCTTTCCAGCAGCGCAACAAGTTTTTGTGCGAATTGCAGGTCGGTGACGGGCCACAGGAGAAGCAAGTCGGGTCGACTGCGAAGCACACCGTTTAGGGCACCCAAGAAAGTCTGGTACTCGGATTCTGCGAAGTATGATGCCTCCCGGCCGTCGAAGTTGAGGACCGTAAAGCGATCGAGTCGCGGAAGCTGAGCGACATATCCCGGTATGTTGGCAACGACCAATTCGTGAGGTTGAGGCAGCCGAGTTACGGACGCGACGCGGTCCGCCAGGAACACCTCGAGACCGTGAACAAACGTGCTCTTCCCGGCGCCGCTCGGGGCTTCCAAGAACATCAGCTTTCCTTGGCCGGCGCTCTCGGCTGCAGCCATGAACCGCTTTACAACGTTCAAATCCTCAACCGGCGGAACGAACGTGTTACGGGCACGCTCTCCGAACGCGTGCACAAGTGGCTCGTACCGGGTGGGCAGTGAGGTGATCTTTGTAGGTGCGCTGGGCATCAACGGCAATTCTACCGCGAAGCTTGCGAGGTAGTTCAGTTTTCGGGCGATGCAAGTCAAGACGGAAACCCGAGTGCTCCACATAGCCCATGGGATCCCCGAGCGGATCGTCAGCTCCTCGGAAACTGCGCCGGTTTGACCGCTCGTTGAATTCGTACCGATAAGCCGGTTAGCGCCCGGCGAATTTCGCGAGGACGTCGGCGGCTGTATCGGCTGTGCTATGCGCGTTTAGCAGTCCTAATCCGGGGGATGGCTCGTTAGACTGGAATGGTGCGGTTTTATAGGACCGCAGACGAGGCGATGGACCTCTATGCGGAGCATCTGCAGAAGGAATACCCGACCCATCTGACGCCATTCCAGCAGCGGCGCGCGCAGGACCGGGAGGCCGCGCTCGCCGAGGCCATGGTGTTCTGGATGCTCAAGAACATGGGGCTTCGCCCTAAGATGAACGAGGTCGCGGGGACTGGCGGCGCCGATTTCATCTGCTCGCAGAATTTCGGCCCGATCTTCGCCCGGCGGGAGCCGACGCCGGAGAGCATGTTCATCGTCGAAGCGACCTCGCTCGATCCTGACGCAGTCTCGCGGAACACCTCTATCCCGAACGAGGTGCCGGAGGATAGAACCGGCGGGGCGTTCAGCCTGCTGACGCGTTCGGTCTTCGCCAAGGCCAAGGACAAAGCCACGCAGCTCGCAGGGTACGACATGCCGCGCGTGCTAGCGATCGCGTCAAGCCATGAGGGCATAGGGGCGGTGTTCAACTCCGGGGCCGCGGTTAATATCTTGATTTCGGACTACCATTGGCGGCAGGAGATCGGGAGCGACAATTTCGACCCTAACCGCTACGTGGACCTTGCAAATTCCGTCTTCATGAAGCCGGGCAAGGACGGCACCATCGAGGCCGCACGCAAGAGCATTTCGGCCATCCTCCTAATTGCCGTCCATGGCGACCAGAGCGTGGTGCATGGCATCCTTCATCCCGCCCCTGCGAAACCGCTGCCCATCGAGTTCCTCCCGAAGGTCCCGTTCCTGCGGATAGCGAAGTGGCCGATACTCGACGGAAGGATATTCACGGAATGGGTCATCGCGGACCCGGGTGGGCTCATTATCCATCACCCTGTAAACCTGTCCGAAACGAAAGCGGCGACAACGGAGTAATCCATGCATTCAGAAGATGGCGATTTCGACTGTTCGAGATCGGACAGTTTCAGGACAGTTTGGGACTGAGTTTGCGTTTCTTATTGGCCATGCCCGCAGTCTGAATCGCGGGGCAGGCGCGCGTCGCCCTTCGGCATACGCTAGCGCGTTTTTCGGTATCGATCCCCGGCGCGCCCGCCCGTCGTCGCAAGCTGACCTCTGTCCGGATAGCGCGTCACTCGGGATCGTGCCGGCCAGCGGTAACACCAGCGGGTCGCCGACTACACGGCCACATTCGCTTTTCCTGAGGGTCCAACCGCCTCGAAAGGGGGCTTGCAGCCACGATAGCCCCCCCACACGGCCCCCGACGCCAACACGTTTATCGCTCACTCAGTCAGGCAGCGAGTTTCCCTTCGTCGCACTCGACCCGGCAAGCCGCTAGCTCCTTCGTTCAACTGGATTCGGACTTTGGGCGCCTCTCAGTTTGCCCAATCCGAGCACCTTTTCGGCATTGGCGTATGCGATGGCTTCTTTCGCCTCCTTTTTGAGGTCAAGTGCGTCGAACCACTCGCTGGCCTCGGTTGTCGATTCGTATGGATAGTCAACCGAATACATCACTCGATCGTGTCCCATGACGTGAACGACATGTTTTAGAGCATCCGTGTCGAACATCCCGCTGGTTGTCGCGAAGAAATTCCGGCGCAAATATTCGGTTACGGTGAATCTGCGGGGCCGTCCGTGTTCACCGGCCCACTTGTCCCATCCTTCGCGCTGGATCCGATGGTCGATCCGCCATGCCCAGAAAGGAAGAAGTTCCCCCAGGTGTCCAATGATGATGCGCAACGTGGGCAACTTTTCGAAGAGCCCGCTCATCATCAGGCGCAACATATGCTCGGCCGTCTCAACGTGAAATCCCCACACGGAGCCCCGAGTTTCGGGGTAGCCAGAATAAGTAGTCGTACGATCGTCCGGTACTGAGCGCGGATGGACGTACACCGGCACATCCAGTGCCGCAGCCGTCTTCCAGAAATCAGCATATTGCGGGGAATCATAGTATTTCGCAGGCGCATTTCCAGAGTTGTCGTAACCGTTCAACAACGCCCCCACAAAACCTAGGCCTCTTACGGTTCGGCTGAGTTCCTGCGCGGCGAGCTCCGGGTCGCACATGGGAAGAGCCGCGAAGACTTTCAGGCGGTCCTGGTGCTTAGCTACCGCCTCCGCAAGATAATCGTTCCATCGACGAGAGATATTTCCCAGGTCTTTTGCGCCGGCTTCGCTCAATCCCTGCAACCCCGGAGCGGTGGCCGAAAGGACCGATATTTGAATTTCACCCTCGTCCATAGCGCGTAAACGATCGCCAGTGATATCGAGTAGCGCCTGCATATTGTGTTTGAATTCCGGATGCGTCTGATGCTCGGGCACAATCTCCTCGGCACCCGGGACAAGAACGTGTTCTTCTAGTGCGATCTTTTTCATAACGATTCCAGAGGTAGTGAACCTGCTAAAGGACCACCGGGTTTATTCGTGCCTTTCAATCTCGCGGCGTTTGCAACCCCATTTCCCGGTGAACGATTTGTCTACGCGGGGAACGGCGATTCAAGCGTTTCCTCGTCCACTCTGGCGTCCACAACCGGCATCGCACCGTATCGGTACGGCCCAGCAACCAACATGAGCGCCGCGGCAATCAGCACCGCAATGCAGAACAAGACGAGCGGCAGATCATACGAACCTTTCGCGTCGTAAGCGGCGCCCATCAGGTAGGGGCCTAATCCACCAGCGAGCGAGAAACCAGCGAAAACAATGCCGCAAATCTCACCAAAGCAGCGAAGCCCAAAATACCGGCTGGTCAGGTACGGCATCACGTCGCCTTCGGCGCCGATCGCAAGGCCAATCAGAAAGGCGGCCGCGAACGCAGGTCCTGGCGAGTAGGCAATGCGAAGCAGAGCGATTCCGGCGGCTGCGCCGGTGAAGATCAAGGCAGCGACACGCGGGGCGAAGAATCGATCCAACAGGTAACCGGAGCCGGTCCGGCCCATGAGAAGTCCGCCCCCGAGCAGCGAAGATGCCATTGCCGCAAGTTGCGCATTGCTACCCCGATCCGAAACGATTGCCGCCATGTGCGCAAAACAGGCTTGTGTGGCGGCGGCCACGAGGGCGAAGGACGACAGCAGGAGCCAGAAAGTCGGAGTGCGTAACGCCTCGCGCCAGGTCACACCGAGAGCCTGGTTCTGCGGCTCGGTACGCGCCGCCGGATGAGGGGAGATCCCGCCATCGGGCACGAGCCCCAGGCTCTCTGGCCTCTCGTTGAGAAACTTCACGACCAGCGGTGTCGAAACCAGCAAGATGCTGGATCCCACTGCCGCGTACGCAAGACGCCAGCCAAATCTTGCAATGAGCAATTGCGCTAACGATGGCATCACAAATGCACCCAGCCCGAGTCCAAGCATCATCACGCCGAGCGCAAGCCCGCGACGCCTGTCGAACCAGTGGGAAATCACCTTGGCGAAGGCGACGGGCCCGGCTCCGGCGGCAAGAAAACCGAGCGTCCCGAAAAAGACGTAAAGCTGCCGGAGGCTGCCGGAGCAAAACGGACTCAACAAAAGAACGAAACTCGCCAGGACCATCGATGGGAGAATCAATTTCCGCGCGCCGAAGCGGTCCATGAGCCAGCCGGCGAACGGCATGCTCATCGCCTGGATCAGGCTAAACAGAGTGTAAGCAAATGAGACGTCGCCGCGGCCCGCATTAAAGTCCCTGGCGATTGGCCCGAGAAACACACCAAAAGAGAACACGACCACCGGAATCAGCCCGAGAAATAATCCGGCAGCGGCCGTCAGAGCGACCCGCCAACGGAAAAAGACCGAGGGACGGTAGCTCCAGCTCAGCCGCGGTGGAACAAGTGACGACATCGGGCAAGCATACCAAAGGTCAATTCGCCTTGCAATCTCAGTCCAGCCAACAGCGACGGTATATCTCGGGAGACGGGCCAACGGCGCCAACGTCGGACGAGCGGCCAACTTACCGCGAAGTCCATATCCATCAAAGACGCGAAGCGTAGATCCGGCGGCTGTGCATGGAAGACGGTTGAGCTTACCCCAGGAGATCTGCTCCGTGTCGCTTCGGCGGCTGAGGGTGCCGAAAGGCGGCCTGACCACGGGGCAGAAGTCAGCAGAGGGCATATTAGGTCATGACGTCGGCAAGGCTAGTGAGGCACTCCGAAAGCCGAAAGGCGGAGCAACGGATAGGCCAAGCCGGAAACGATGGCCGAAGGCCCGAACGAGAAGGAGAGGCCAGTAGGTCATGAGTCTCAAGGACGACAAGCAGCAGAATATCCAGTTCGAACTGGACTTCTCATCGGAGCCGACGGGTGAAGCCCGAGAGGCGGGAGGAGAAGGGACTGAATCGTCCAGGGCGATGAATGGAACCGAAAACCCAGCCAGCGCGAATCGATTGATGGAGGCGGTATGTGAGCGAGAAAACTTGAAGGCAGCATTGCGGCAGGTGAAGGCCAATAAAGGTAGTCCGGGCGTCGACGGAATGACCGTCGTCGGATTAAAGGATTACCTGAAGCAGCACTGGCCAGCCATCCGGGAACAACTGTTGAACGGGACCTACGAACCGAAAGCCGGTGAGGCGGGTGGAAATCCCCAAGCCGGACGGAGGGGTGCGAAAGCTTGGCATCCCCACGGTGCTGGATCGATTTATCCAACAGGCGGTGATGCAGGTTCTGCAGAGGCACTGGGACCGGACGTTTTCCGATCACAGCTATGGGTTCCGGCCGGGACGGTCGGCTCATCAAGCGGTGGCACAGGCACAGCAGTATATCGCCGAAGGCCACGGCTGGTGCGCTGATCTCGATTTAGAGAAATTCTTCGATCGGGTCAATCACGACAAGCTGATGGGTCAGATCGCCAAACAGGTCGAGGACAAGCGGCTGCTGAAACTCATCCGGGCATTCTTGAATGCCGGGGTGATGGAAAACGGGTTGGTCAGCCCAAGCGTAGAAGGGACTCCACAAGGAGGCCCCCTTTCACCCCTGCTCAGTAACCTCGTGCTCGACGAACTCGACCGGGAGTTGGAGCGCCGTGGCCATCGCTTCGTTCGATACGCGGACGACTGTAATATCTACGTTCGCAGCGAACGGGCGGGGCAACGGGTGATGGAGAGCGTGACGCAATTCATTACGCAAAAGCTCAAGCTCAAGGTGAATGAGACGAAGAGTGCGGTGGCACGACCGCAGGAACGGAAGTTTCTCGGGTTCAGCTTTACGGTCGGTCCGGAGGTCAAGCGTGTGATTGCGCCCACGGCCTTGGATCGGTTCAGGCGGCGAATCCGGGAGATCACGCGACGGGCAAAAGGCGTCAGCATGGAAACGACGATGGAGGAACTGGCACCATATATGCGGGGCTGGCGCGGCTATTTCGGATTCTGCGAAATGCCTGACGTGCTGATCGGCTTGACCCGCTGGGTCCGGTTGCGACTCAGGGCGGCTATGTGGCGGCAGTGGAAAACACCGCGCCGTCGCCGAGCAGCGCTGTTGGCACTCGGGGTTCGTCCGCGACTGGCGAGCAATACCGCTGGCAGCGGGCGCGGCCCTTGGTACCTCGCGAGGGCCAAGGCCCTGTCTGTAGGGCTTTCTAATGCGTATCTCAACTCGCTCGGACTTCCTTCATTGTTCGAAGAAGTGTCGGCGTAACCAACTCGAACCGCCGTGTACGGACCCGTACGCACGGTGGTGTGGCAGGGGACGGCGGGTGACCGCCGCCCCTATGCCGATCAAGTCGCCATCTCGGGCTTGTGGCGATGTACGCGGTATGCTCCCTGTTATCTCCTCATATCGGCGCCTATTCAGCGTGGTCGTTGAGCGGGCGCTTCCGGTTGCATTTACGCCCTCGCCGGACCGCATCGCCGATCATCCGATAACCGGCGAAAACCTCCTTAGGAATCGGCTCCGGAGGCTCCTTGCCTCGCGTCGCGGCGAATTCCGGTGCCGCGGCAACCATCGAGGCGAGAATTGCGAGGCTGCACATGGGTCGATCTCAGTACCGATCGAGTCGCCGTGAAAATGGACCGATGGTTGCTTGGTGTAGTTCCAAAACCAGCGCGCTGGCGCAGGATGAATGGGAGCCCGCCCTGACACCACACCAGCCAAGTCGTGAAGGAGAGAACAATTGACCTGCCGGCACCGTAGCAAAGCCGTAGCATTCGGGACCTTCATCTGTGCTTTTGTGGTGGGTCTTTTCGACACAGCGTGTGCTCAAACCATAGTCTTCTCGAACATCCCAAGCGGATCGACCAGTTCGCAGTTGCTGCCTACAGTCGGCGCGCCCGCCAATATCGACACCAGCGGATCTCCCTCGTGGCTTTCAGTCGCCTTTGCGCAGTGGGCTGGCGATCCAGAAGCGGCCGTTTATACGGTCACCGTAAACACAGTGGGCATCGCCGTAAACAGCTCCGTATCCGGCAAATTCCCGCTTAACATAAGTGGAAACCCGGCGTTTTAGACGTCACGTACACGGTGTCCGTAAGCGTGAGCGACCAGCCGCACCTGACGGCCGGGCCCGGCACACTGCTGTTCACCGACGCGCCGGGTCAGTCGCCCTCGCCGCAGCAGACCGTACAGGTCGCCAGCTCCGGGGCCGCTATTCCATTCGCCGTTTCCTCTTCCGTGGGATACTGTCCCCTCAGCGGTACTATGGGCGGCCTCTGCAACCCGACCTGCGATGCCAGCTGGCTCGACGTCAGCACAACGGCAACGACGACGCCCGCGACACTTACCGTTAGTGTCACGCCCTCGTTCGCCCATAGCAGCTCATGTTTCGGATCGATCGAGCTCAACGATGGGAACAATTCCAGTCTCACTATACCAGTGACTTACTACGTGAGTGGATCCGCGCCACTGCTGAATGTGAACATGCCACCTGGATTTGAGCTCGTAAACGCCGCTCAGGGTACGGCGCAACTCACCCAGAGCTTTTCGCTGACCAGCGAAACGGCGGGATTGGAGGTCAATATCAGCTCCGTTAGCGGACCCAACGCGTGGCTCTCGGTAATATGGGGACCTAGTGGCACCACGCCGCAGCAGCCTACCGCTGTGATCAATCCTCAGGGACTCGCTCCCGGGACCTACGCCGGGCTGATTGAGGTCACAGCGCCACCCCAGACGTTCGTGATTCCGGTGTCGCTCACCGTCACCCCCGCGAATGCGCCATCAACGGCTGCGGTCTTGAACAGCGCGAATGCGGCCGGCTTAGGCGCAATCGCGCCAGGCGAGCTGATCGCGATCAGGGGGACGGGTCTCGGCCCTTCGACGCCAGTGAGTTTCACCACTGCGGCGTCTCACACAATTGAGCCGACCCTCGGAGGCGTGCAGGTCCTGTTCGATTCGACACCGGGAACCGTTCTCTACGCGTCACCTACTCAGATTAACGTCATCGCGCCGTGGGAACTTGCCGGTCGAGCGCAGACTGCCATCGCCGTGACTTACAGCAGCGCGACTTCGATCCCATTCAATGCGGCCGTGGCAAGCGCGTCGCCTGCTCTTTACACGCTCGATTCGACGGGAAGCGGGCAGGCTGCAGCGCTTAACGGTGATTATTCCATCAACGGCCCAGCATCCGGTGTTTTGGTGAACGGCACCCTTATCGCCTCCGAGCCTGCGGTACCCGGCTCAGAAATCGCCATCTACGGAACCGGGGCGGGCGGCACTGTGCCGGCGGGAGTCGATGGGACGGTCACGCCTCCCACGCCTTTGTATCCGCTCGCGAACGCGTCCAGGGCGACCGCGACCATTGGAGGTCAGCCTGCAAACGTGCTTTTCATCGGCACCGCGCCAGACGAAGTTACGGGGGTATTCCAAGTAAATCTCAAAGTGCCTTCCGGCCTGAGCGGAGATGCGCTTCCGGTAGCGATCACGATCCAAGGAGTTACAACGCTCACCGGTCCTACGATCGCCGTTCAGTGACGCCCCAGCTTCACTTTATGCGGAGGCTATCGTGCTTAAGTCGAAATCGGCTGCGCGATCACGTTCAGTGAATAGTCAAGCTCCAATCTCGCGTTATGACCAATTATCGGCGTCCGCCGCGGTCACTTCAAGGGAACGACGTCATACGCCGGGCGGAGCTTGAAACCGCAACGTGAATGCTCGGGCGGTCGGCAGCATCCGTCGGCTTCTCCTTGACCGCTCACTTGCGCCTCTGATATGCTCCCTTTGACGTTCTAGCCGTCTAATGTAGCTGAGTTGTTTCTGAAAGTGTCAAGTGTTTCAACTGGCGTTTGGAAGCGGAAAAGCGTCGTAAATCAACAGGTCGAGTTGCGCATCGACGCGATCCAGGGCTTGACGCAGCGGGAACGGTAGAACGGCATCGTTGGCGGTGAACGGGGCCATGGCAAGCCGGAACACGCGAGCCTCCCATCGCGAGAATAGGCGGGGGACCTTCCCGCCATAGGGAGTGACGAAATAGCGGTTGGTTTTCGGGGGACGGTAAATCAATCCCTTCCGTCGGAGTCGTCGCAGGTCGTAGGTCATCTGGTGCGGAGTGTATTCGTCCAGAGTTACACCCCAAAAGCTCCACCACCTCCTGCCGGAGATCGTGGTTGCGAAAGCCATCGATGAGGTGATGAAACAGCGTGAGTGCCAGCAGCAGCGCCATCACCCGCGGTTGGCCGAACTTCAACCCCGGCGCCTTTTTGCCGTCTTCGGTCACGGCCGGTTGCACCACTCGTTGGATGCTGTCGCCGCTCCAGCCGCTGTTGTGGCTGACGCGTTCGACTTCCAGCAAGCGCCGATTAATCTGTCGGCCGATCTTCTGCAAGTACGGCAGATGGGCCAAGCCCTTGTTCACTCCAAAGTCGTTGGGGTTGCGGAAGGTGCCTTCTGTCCGGCAACCGCGTCCTTCTTTGAAATACTGCTTCAAATCGAAATTCTTGTAGTTGATATGCAAGCTCGGAGGGACCCCGTCTTGGATCACACGGGTCCGAAACTCGCCCGGCGTCTTTTTCGTCACCACCCGATCGAAGATCAACTGCACCGGTCGGGCCGCCCCAGATCCAGACTGTCGCGAATGATTTCCTCGAAGAACTCACGGCCCCGTAACGGTCGGTCGAAAATCTGGGTCAGGCCGACTTCCCTTTGCCCAATCGACAGATCCCCATCATAGCCCGCACGCCGGTCTTCGGGCCGCAGCGGAAGCGGAATACGACTCAGCCATTTCCGGAACACCCGCTCCATGTCTGCCGGCCCCAGCGCGTCGCAGATCTTCTGCAACGTCTCCGGCTCCGAGCAGGACAGGAATCCGTTGTCCAGCGCTTCATAGGCGAGGTGGCGCTGGTCCATCTGCCGTTTGGCCCACTCGTGCCCGTTCCGGCACAGCTTCACACTCCACGGCGCGTAACTGCAGATCTTGAGAAACAGCGGGCCGAACTCTTCCTCATCGATCTAGAAGTAATAGGGATTGACGTAGACCGTCTTGTCGCGATTGAACTGGAACTGCCCGTGGACCTTCTTGCCCTGGAAGGTTTCTCCTGCGCCACCCCAATGAACACGATGGCATCGCGCACTTCGCGGCGGCGGCGAAAGCCGTTGGCAATGTCGTCTTTCCTCTCTTTGTGCCGGAACTGATACAGCGGAATGTCTTCCTGTTCGGCCAGGGCCTTCACGGATTCGCGAAACTTCTCCGAGATCTGCCCCAATACCACCGGCGACGGAACCGGTTTTCCCACCTGATCGCGCATAAAGAACACCAACCCGGGTCCGGTCGCCAGCTTGCCGATGTAGCCATTCAGGTACAGACGGTCCACGCATTCCACTTCCAGGGTGACATGGCCGTCGAGCAGCTCCGGGATGGTCGCCATTCCACAAATTCTACGCGAATGCCGAAATTTCCGCTGGTCGGTTTGAGGTCGAAGACCTCGCTAGCTTCCCGTTCGGATC
>Ga0335073_10013845_pt1 | contig 11308 bp, 10 predicted proteins | sample Lox_Sample_22_FD_207093 | JGI IMG/M metagenome (GOLD analysis project Ga0335073, IMG submission 207093) | Soil microbial communities from Loxahatchee National Wildlife Refuge, Florida, United States - Lox_Sample_2.2 | ecosystem: Environmental > Terrestrial > Soil > Wetlands | place: USA... | reverse complement strand
CGTGGCGCTGGTGTGCTGGCTCGTGATTGGGAGTCACACCGCCGCCGACGTGGTGCTGGGGCTGTTCGTCATCGCGGCCGGGCTCGAGTCGATCTTCGCCGTGTGTCTCGGCTGCCAGGTGTTCGCGCTGTTGATGCGGGTCGGGATCGTGCCCGAGAGCGTCTGCCTCGAGTGCGCCGACATCAGCGGTCGGCTCAGGGCCGCCCAGCCGCGCACCTTGTCCTGACCTGACCTGACCTACAGGAATGCGTCGGATCGTCACTGAAGCCGCGAGCGCGGCGGCGGGTCGTTACTTGAGCCCGAGCGCGGCGCCGCGCAGGATGTCGTGCTCTGAGACCTCGACCCGGTCCAGCCCGAACAGCTCGAGCGTGACCAGCAGGATGATCACACCGGCCACGATCGTCGGCGCCCGGTCGGGCTGAAGCCCCGGTACCTGCCGGCGCTCGGGCAGCGCCATCCCGGCCAGGCGCTCGAGGATCCGCCGGCACTCCTCGGCGCTGACTACATAGCCCTCGACCTTGTCGGGATCGTAGGGCTCGAGGGCCTGCGCGATCGAGGCCAGCGAGGTCGCCGTGCCCGCCACCGCGATCGCGTGACCCACGTCACGGCGCCACCGCTCGAGCACGCCCGCGGTCAGGATCTCCCGGACGTCGCGGGCGAGCGCAGCTTGCTCGTTGGCGGTCGGTGGATCGGAATGCAGGTGGCGTTCGGTCTGGCGCACGACGCCGGCCTGGTTGGAGACGTGAAACGACATCTCCCGACCGGCGCCGATGACGAGCTCGGTCGAGCCGCCGCCGATGTCGACCACGAGCGTCGGCGTGCGGTCATGCGGATCGCGCTCGCTGGTGGCGCCGAGGAACGTGAGGCGCGCCTCCTCGTCGCCGGTCAGGACATGCGGCTCGATGTCCCAGCGCTCCCGCACCGTGTCGGCGAACTCAGCTCCGTTGCCGGCGTCCCGGACGGCGCTGGTCAGGACGGCCACCGCGTCGTCGACCCCGCGTTCGTCGATCAGCTCCCGGTAGGTGTCGAGCACGGCGTAGACGCGCTCCATGGCCTCGTCGCTAAGGCGGCCGCCGGCGTCGACGCCGGCGCCCAGCCGGGTGATCTCGGTGCGGCGCTCGACCACTCGGGTAACGCGACCGTCCTCGATGTCAGCGATCAGCACCCGGGTCGAGTTGCTTCCGATGTCGACCACGGCTCGGCGCACGGCCGCGATTCTCGCCGATGCGCCGCGGATGCGCCGCGGATGGCCGCCGATGGGCCGCGGATGGCCGCCGATGGGCCGCGGCCGGCTACGCGCCTTCGGCGACGATCGCCCGCTGGCGGGATCGGCGCATCGACACCCGCGGTAGGCCCACCAGCGCGATCACCGCGCCGGCCGCCGAGAACGCCGCGGCGATCCCGAAAGCGAGCACGAACCCGCTGGTGAGTGCTGCGTGCGCCGCGACGCCGGCGTGGACCTGGCCATTCGTCCGCGCGGTGGCGATCGCCGCGAGGATGGCCAGGCCGAGCGCTCCGCCCACGAGCCGCGAGGTGTTGACCAGCCCCGAGGCCAGCCCGGCCTCCTCCGAGGCCACGCCGGAGACGGCCGCGATCGTGACCGGGACGAACGCGAACCCGATGCCGATTGCGATCAGGAGCGACGGGACCAGCACCTCGCCCAGGTAGGTGCCACCGGGAGTGATCTGCGTAAACAGGGCTAGCCCCGCGGCCTGCGCCACCATGCCGGCGACGAGCATCGGCTTGGGCCCGACGCGGGTCACCGCTCGCGAGGCGAGCGTCGATCCCGCGACGATGCACAGCGTCATCGGCAGGAAGGCCAGGCCGGCGCGCAGCGGTGAGTAGCCGAGCACCTGCTGGAGATAGAGCGAGAGGAAGAACCACATCGCGAACACCGCCGCGCCGACCAGGAGGACGACGAGGTTGGCCGCGCTCAGCGTCCGCGAGGAAAAGATTCGCAACGGCATCAGCGGCGCCCGGGCGATCCGGCCCTCGATCACGACGAAGGCCGCGAGCAGGACGAAACCGGCGGCCATCAGTCCAAGCGTGCTCGCCGAGCCCCAGCCGGTGACGTCGGTGCGCACGATCCCGAGGACGAGCACCGAGAGACCCAGCGTCGCGGTGATCGCGCCGGCCAGGTCGAAGCTCCGCCTCCGCGCCGCACCGCGCGTCTCGACGATGTAGCGCTGCGCAAACACGGCCGCGAGCAGCCCGATGGGCACGTTGATGAAGAGGATCCAGCGCCAGCTGAGTAGATCGGTCAGGACTCCGCCGAGGAGCACACCGGCCGCGCCGCCGGCACCGCCCATCGCGCCCCAGATGCCCACGGCCCGGTTGCGCGCGGGGCCCTCCTCGAATGTGGTGGTCAGGATCGACAGCGAGGCGGGAGCGATGATCGCGCCACCGAGTCCCTGCGCGGCGCGGGCCGCGATCAGCAGCGCCTGCGTGTCGGCGAACCCACCCGCCAGCGAGGCCAGGGAGAACAGCACGAGGCCGGCGACGAACACGCGCCGGCGGCCGAGCAGATCGGCAGCGCGGCCGCCGAGCAGGAGGAACCCGGCGAACGTCACCGTGTAGGCGTTGACCACCCACTGCAGGTCCTGCTCGGAGAAGCGCAGCGAGTTCCGGATCGCCGGGAGCGCGACGTTCACGACCGACACGTCGAGGATGACCATGAACTGCGCCAGGCAGGCAAGGAGCAGGATGGCTCCGAGGTGGGGGTGCTCTGAAGTTGTCTTGGGTTCGGTTTCGGTGCTCATACTCATATGACGAACGACGACGCTTCGATTCGACGCCGGCGCCGGGTCCGCGCCGGCACAGTACGATGGTCATCGAACCATAGCAGGTTGTTCGATATTCGTCGTACTATCATTGTGGGTGAGATGGACGCGCAAGTGACAAAGGGAGCGGAGCCCGCCGGCCTGAGATCCGACGCGTCGATGGGTGCGGCTCAGACCGCGGACCACCCGCTCCCGCACCCCTCGCGGGAGGAGCTCGAGCTCGCGGTGGTGCTGCACGCCTTCAGCGACCCCATGCGGCTGCGGATCGTGGCCGGTCTGGCCAGCCGGGACGATCGGACCTGCAAGAGCTTCGAGCTACCGGTCACGAAGTCGACCTGCACCCACCACTTCCGGGTGCTGCGCGAGGCCGGCGTGATCCGTCAGCGACTCGAAGGCACGACGAAGCTCAACTCGCTTCGCCGCGACGACCTCGAGGCGCGGTTCCCGGGCCTGCTGGCGTCGGTCCTCGGCGCCGCCGACCCGTATCTGCCGTAGTTGAAATCGTCGGCGGCGCCTGACGGCGGCGCCTTGGACGGCGTCAACGCGACGCCCGCGCGCGATACTCGCCGAACTCGGGCCGGCGACCCTCGCTGAAGGCCCGCACGCCCTCCTGCGCCTCGTCCGTCTCCGCGAACAGGCCCAGCCCGCTGAACGACATCGAAGCGATCCCGGCGATGTGCTCGGTGTCGGCGTTGAACGACTGCTTGAGGAAGCGCAGCGCGGTCGGCGACAGCGCCAACATGTCATCCGCCCAGGTCCGGACCTCCTCGCGGAGGCGATCGAGCGGCACCACCTGGTTGACCAGCCCCCAGCGCTCGGCGGTAACCGCGTCGTAGCGCCGGCAGCGAAACCAGATCTCGCGAGCACGCTTCTCCCCGACCACCCGCGCCAGGTAGGCGGTGCCGAAGCCGCCGTCGAATGAGCCGACGCGGGGGCCGACCTGCCCGAAGCTCGCGGACTCGGCGGCGATCGTTACGTCGCACAGGACGTGCAGCACGTGGCCGCCGCCGATCGCCACGCCGTTGACGGCCGCGATCACGGGCTTGGGCACCTCGCGGATGAGCCGGTGTAACCGCTCGATCTCGAACAGCCCGGACTCGCTCGGACCATAGTCACCGGTCTCGGCGCGCTGCTTCTGGTCCCCGCCGGCGCAGAACGCGCGATCGCCCGTCCCGGTGAGGCAGACCACGCCCACCTCGGCGGAGGCCCACGCGCGGGTGAACAGATGGATCAGCTCATCGACCGTCCTCGCTCGAAAGGCATTCATCCGCTCGGGCCGATCGATCGTGATCCACGCCAACCCGTTCTCAACTTCGTACCGCGTGTCGGTCAGCTTCATGCATCAGCTCCTTCGGGATGGACGTTGATCGCCGACTAGGGCATGTTCGCGCCTGAGCGCGCGCCGGCGGGCCCTCGCCCGCCTCCTTGACTTTGGCGCGAAGGCGAGGCACGATCCGGAGCCGCGGCAGGGAAGCTGGGGCGTCTCCGCGACCAAAGGGGATAGAGAAACAAGTGACCGGTGTGTTGTATGGGCTCGCGCGATTCTGCGTTCGCCACCGAGTCGCGGTGCTCTGCGTGTGGCTCGTCGCGGCGATCGCGCTGGTGGCGGTTTCGCACCGGCTCGGCGACAACACCAACGACAACCTGTCGCTGCCCGGCACTGACAGCCAGCACGCGACGGACGTCCTGAAGCGCTCCTTCCCGGCTCAGGCCAACGGGACCAGCCCGATCGTGCTGCACGCCAAGACCGGCAAGCTCACCGATCAGAACAACGCCAACGCCATCAACCAGGCTGTGGAGAACCTGTCGAAGAACAAGGACGTCGCGGCGGCGGTCAGCCCGCTGACGCAACAGGGCGCCTCCGCGCTCAGCAAGGACCAGGCCACCGGCTACATCTCGGTCACGCTGGCGGTCCCGCCCGGCTCGCTGTCAGAGTCACAGGCCCAGACGATCATCGACGCCGCCGCCAAACCGGCGCACGCCGCCGGGCTGCAGGTCGAGACCGGCGGCCAGCTCGGCCAGAAGGTGTCAAAGCCTTCCACCGAGTCGAGCGAGCTGGTGGGCATCATCGCGGCGATGGTGATCCTCACGATCACCTTCGGGACCGTCACCTCGATGCTCCTCCCGATCGTGACCGCGATCTTTGCCCTGGCCTCCACGCTCGCCGTGATCCGCATGCTCGGTCACGTCACGACGGTGCCGACGGTCGCACCCACGCTGGCGACGATGATCGGCCTCGGCGTGGGCATCGACTACGCGTTGTTCATCGTCACGCGCCACTTCCGCGGGCTGCACGACGGCCTGCCGATCGACGAGTCGATCGCGCGGGCGGTGGCAACCTCGGGCGGAGCCGTCTTCTTCGCCGGCGCCACGGTGACGATCGCGCTCGTGTCGCTGGCGGTGGCCGGAACCCCGCTGGTCACCACGATGGGGCTGATGGCCGCCATCTCGGTGGTGATCGCGGTTCTCGCCGCGCTGACGCTGCTCCCCGCCGAGCTGGCGCTGCTCGGACCGCGCATCAATTCGCTGCGGGTGCGCCATCCCGCCACCGACGAACGGGTGCGGAACGGGCTGTGGGCGAAGTGGGCGCGCGACATCGCCAAGCAGCCGGTCATCGCGGGCGTGGCCGCGCTCGCGATCCTGATTCCGCTGACCATCCCGCTGCTGTCGCTGACGCTCGGCCAGCAGGACACCGCCGCGCTCTCGACTTCGACCACGGCGCGCCGCGCCTACGACCTGATCACCGACAACTTCGGCCCGGGGGTCAACGGGCCGCTGCTGATCGCGGTGACGCTCGGATCGGCGGCCCAGAACGGAACCAGCGATCCGCGCCTGGCCACGCTCCAGAAGGACGTGGCCTCGACCGCCGGCGTGGCCAGCGTCTCGCCCATGCAACTCGACAAGGCCGCCACCACCGCGTACTTCAACGCGATCTCGAAGGTGGGTCCGGCCGAGAAGCAGACCACCAACCTCGTCAACACACTCCGCGACAGCACGATCCCGAGCGCGGAGAAGGGCACCAACATGCGGGCCTACGTCGGCGGCATCACCGCCGGCTACGTCGACCTGGCGTCGAGGATCTCCGCCAAGCTACCGCTGCAGATCGCGGTCGTGATCGCGCTCAGCTTCCTGCTGCTCATCTTGGCGTTCCGGACGGTGGTGGTGCCGCCCCAGGCGGCGGTCATGAACCTGCTGTCGATCGGCGCCGCCTACGGCGTGCTGACCGCGGTCTTCCAGTTCGGCTGGCTCAGCGGCCTGATCGGGCTGAGCGGCGGGGTCCCGATCGTCTCCTACGTGCCGCTGTTCATGTTCGCGATCCTGTTCGGGCTGTCGATGGACTACGAGGTGTTCCTGGTCAGCCAGATCGAGGAGCACCACCTCGAGGGCGAGGACAACAAGACCTCGGTCGTCTCGGGTCTCGTCACGAGCGCGCGCGTGATCACCGCCGCCGCGCTGATCATGGTGTTCGTGTTCGGCAGCTTCGTGCTCAATGGGGATCCGACGATCAAGCAGTTCGGGGTTGGGCTGGCGGTCGCGGTGATTCTTGACGCCACCGTCGTGCGCTGCCTGCTCGTCCCCGCCCTGATGGTGGTGATCGGCGAGCACAACTGGTTCATGCCGCGGTGGCTGGACAAGGTGACACCTCGGATCAGCATCGAGGGCGCCGAGTACTTCGTGGAGCGCGACCGCATCCCGGACCGCGCGCCGGAACCGAGCTTCACGCCATAGTCAGCCCGCCGCTCACCGACAGCGTCTGTCCGGTGATGTAACCGGCGCGGTCCGAGGCCAGGAAGGCGACCGCGGCGGCGACGTCCGCGGGCCGGCCGAGCCGCCGCATCGGCACCGCTTTGCGCAGCGCCTCGACCATGTTTGCGCTGGCCGCGCCGGCGCCCAGCATCCCCTCGAGCAGCGGCGTCTCGGTCGGTCCCGGGCACACGCTGTTCACGGTCACGCCGCGGCGCGCGAGCTCGCGCGCGAGCGTCTTCCCGAACGCCACCTGCGCGGCCTTGGCCCCGGCGTATACGGCCTCCAGCGACGATCCGACCCGAGCGGCGTCGGATGAGATGTTGACCACGCGGCCGTATTCGCGCTCCACCATTCCCGGCACCACGCGCCGGCAGACGCGCAGGCACCCCTTGTAGTTGAGCTCGATGATCTCCTCCCAGAACGCCTCGTCGGTCTCGAGGAAGGCGCGGAACTCGTCCCACCCGGCGGTGTTCACGAGAATCTCGATCGGTCCGAGCTCGCGCTCCACGCGGGCCACGGCCTCGTCGACCGAGGCGCCGTCGGTCACGTCGAGGTGCACGGCCAGGGCGGCCTCGTCGGGGGCGCCGTCGGCGATGTCGCCCGACACGACGCGGTGCCCGTCCGCGGTCAGCGCGGCGACGACCGCGCTGCCGATGCCGCCGGCGCCGCCGGTCACGAGTGCCACCCGAGCGTCCATCGCGGGAACAATACGATGGGCCGGGTGGATCGCTTCGGCCCGGACCGCCTGGCGAGCGCCCTCGTCCTCACCTTCGACAACCTGGGGGAGGCCAGTGCGCTCGAGCGCGGTGAGCAGCGGCTCCCAACCCGGCGCGACCCGTCGGTCACCCGGGCGCTCCCCTGGCTGCTCGACGAGCTCGAGCGCCATAGCCTCAAGGCCACGTTCTTCATCGAAGCGATCAACTGCGAGCTGTATCCGGAGGCGGTCGCCGGCATCGCCGCCCGCGGCCATGAGCTCGGTCACCATGGCTGGAGCCACGAGCAGTGGACGGCGCTGGGCCCCGACGACGAGCGCGAAGCGCTCACCCACGGGCTGAGCGCGTTCGAGTCCCTCGGCCTGCGGCCGCGCGGCTTTCGCCCGCCGGGTGGCGAGCTCACCGAGGCGACGCCGGCGCTCCTGCGGGAGCTCGGTTTCGAGTGGTGCTCTCCCGCCGGCGGGGAGGCTCGCGTCGATGGCGACGTGACCTACCTCCCGTTCGACTGGGAGCTGGTCGACGCCTACCACCTGATGTACAGCTTCGCCTCGCTGCGAACCGCCCGTGGCGATCCCGAAGCGGCGACCCCGCCCGCGGAGCTCGCCGCGCGCCTAGGCCAGCGGGTGGCCGACTCGACGCGCCGCGAGAGCCTCATTCTGCACCCGTTCCTGATGCTCGACCCGGACTGGGTGGCCGGCGTTCGCGAACTGCTCGGGGTGATCTCCGGCCAGGCCCGGGCCGGCCGCACATGGGTCGTTCCGGGTGGCGTGTTCGCGGACTGGTTTCGAGGCGCGAGCGCCGGCTAGTGCGCGGCAGCGACGGCCCGCAGCTCGTCCAGCGACGAGCGCATGAGCTCCTGGAGGGACCGCTGGTTGCCTTCGCCGACCCAGCGCTCGAAGGCGACCCGGAACACCGTGATCCCGGCCTCGGCGGTCAGGGTGGCGGCGGCGTCGCCGACCCCGCGCCGGCGCAGCGCCTCGGCGACGGCCCGGCTGAGCGACGCCAGCTTGATCAGCTCGCGCTCCTGCAGCTCCGGGTTGGCGGCGATGATCTGCTGGCGCCGGGCGGCGAACTCGCGGCGCTCCTCGAACATCGGGGCGATGCCGTCCAGCGCGGCGGCCACGGCGTCGAGCGGTGCCGCCGGTGCGGGTGCGGCGATTACCCCGTCGACGAACAGCTGCTCGAGCACCTCCGCGCCCCAGAACAGCACCTCGCGCTTGTCGGCGAAGTAGCGGAAGAACGTTCGCTTGGTCAGTCCGGCGCGCTCGGCGATCTCCGCGACCGTCGTGTTGTCGAAGCCGTGCTCGCCATACAACGTGAGGGCCGCCTGTTCGAGGCGGCCGCGTGCGTCCGGTTGCCATCTGCCCATGCCTTCAGCGTAATCGATGACACCAAGTGACATGAGTGTGCTAAGGTGATGACACCAAGTGACATCGCCTTCCCCAATCTTTCTGGAGGTTCCCATGCGTGTTTTCGTCACCGGCGCGTCCGGACACATCGGTTCCGCCGTCGTCCCCGAACTGCTCGGGGCCGGCCATCAGGTCGTCGGCCTAGCCCGCTCGGACGGCTCCGCCGCGGCGCTCGAGGCCGCCGGCGCCGAGGTTCATCGGTGCACCCTCGAGGACCTCGACGGCCTGCGGGACGCGGCTGCCGCGGCCGACGGCGTCATCCATCTCGCCTTCGATCACGCGGCCATGCGCTCCGGACGGTTTGAAGACGCGATCGCGTCCAACCAGCGCGCGATCGAGACGATCGCGGCCGCGCTGGAGGGCTCGGGCAAGCCGTTCGTGGGGACCTCGGGCACGCTGATGCTGACGCTCGGAGGTATCAGCGGCCGCTCCGGCACCGAGGAGGACGCGATCGAGAGCGGGCCGCGCGTCGAAAGCGAGAACTTCGTGGTCGGCCTGGGCGAGCGGGGAGTGCGCTCGTCCGTCGTCCGCCTCCCGCCGATCGTGCACAGCACGCTCGATCATCACGGCTTCGCCCCGACTCTGATCGCGATCGCCCGCAACACGGGCGTCGCCGGCTACATCGGCGACGGCTCCAACCGCTGGCCCTCGGTCAATACCTTCGATGCGGCACGCGTCTACCGACTGGCGCTCGAGGAGGCGCCGGCCGGATCGCGGCTGCATGCCGTGGCGGAGGAGGGCGTCCCGTTCCGCGAGATCGCCGAGGTCATCGGCCGCAAGCTCGAGGTGCCCGCGGCCAGCATCCCGGCCGACGACGCGGGAGAGCATTTCAGCTTCCTGGCGGCCTTCGTGGGGCTGGACAACCCGACCTCGAGCGAGTTCACCCGGCGGCTTCTGAACTGGCAGCCGACCCAACCGGGGCTGCTCGCGGATCTGGATCAGGGGCATTACTTCGAGGCAGCGCTCGTGTCCTAAAAGGTCCGCGCTCCCATCCTGGTGGTGGCAACTGGGCTCAAATAGACTCGTCCGGTTGCCACCACGAGGGAGAGGAACACGACCATGCGCGGCTTCATTCGCGGCACCCATCACCTGACCTTCTGCGTCGGCGGCGCCCAGGAGGACTACGACTTCCACGTCCGCGTGCTCGGTCTCAAGAGCGTCAAGAAGACCGTCCTATTCGACGGCGAGATCCCCATCTACCACCTGTACTACGGCAACCGGATCGGCGACGCGAGCACGCTGCTGACCGCGTTCCCCTACCGCCAGGCCGGCTGGATGGGCAAGCGCGGCACCAACCAGGCCAAGTCTTTGAATCTGTCGGTCCCGGAGGGCTCGATCGGCTTCTGGGCCGACCGCCTGTCCGAGTTCTCGATCGAGCACGAGCCCGGCGAGCGGTTCGGCACCGAGCGCCTGTTCTTCCGTCATCCGTGCGGGATCGAGTATCAGATCGTCGCCGACCCTGATCCCGACGACCGCGAGCCGTACGACGCGATCGTGCCGGCCGAGCACGCGATCCGCGGGGCCTACGGCACGACAACCTCGGTGCGCGAACCTGGTCCGCAGGACTTCTTCATCACCCAGGCGATGGGCGGCGAGCTCCTCTCGACCGAGGGCTCGCATCACCAGTACCAGATCGGCGACAACGAGGGCTACGGGCGGATGCTCGAGCTGGCCGAGGAGCCCGACCTGCCGCAGGGCACGTGGCAGTTCGGCGAGGGCACGATCCACCACCAGGCCTTCGACGTGGTCTCAGCGGCCAACCAGCAGGAGGTCAAGGACTGGATCGTCGGCCTCGGCTTCACCGACGTCTCCGAGCCCAAGGACCGCGGCTACTTCTTCTCGATGTACTGCCGCAGCCCCGGCGGCCTGCTGGTCGAGATCGCCTACGGCACGCCGCAAGGCTTCATGATCGACGAATCCGAGGAAGAGCTCGGGACGCACATGTGCATCCCGCCGCACTGGGAGAACCGCCGGTCGGAGATCTCGCAGCTCGAGCCGATCGAGACGATCGAGACCGTCGTCGGCTGATTTTGGGCCGGCTTCGCCGGCGTCCCTGGGGCCACCTTCCCCGTCCGGACAGGTCACGATCCCTGTCAGGATGGGGTACCCGGCGGTCGCGGCGACGGCCCCGCTCGGCATCCATGCCTCGCAGACAGGGCCTGCCGCGCCTCATCCGACGGACGCCGAGCGAAGCGAGGCCCATCCCAGACTTGGCGGACAACCCGTCACTCGGCAAATCCGGTCCCGCGAGTGGCGAGTTCTCCGCACCGGAGCCGGGGGAACGGCCGTTCACCGAGCGTGGGGCGGCGAGTGGCGGGTTACCCGTGTAGGTAGAGGGTGACGTTGCGGTCCAGGCGCGTGCCGGCGAAGCCCTTGGGCCGGCCGCCCTGGGCGTCGAGGTAGGCGAGCTGGCGCGAGATCGTGCCGAGGTCGCCGGGGAAGGTGTGGTCGAGCATCCAGGTCTGGATCGCGACGCCGCCGCCGGCCGTGCGGATGATGCGCAGCGCCCGGGCCTGCTGGGGGTAGTCGATCAGCGACGCGGTGTTGATCAGCCAGTAGCCGGCGCGCGGCTCGATCGAGTTGCGGTGGGTGTGGCCGGACAGGGCGGCGATCACGCGCGGGTGGGCGTCGAGCAGCGAGAGGATCGACTCGCCGCCCT
>Ga0335073_10013844_pt1 | contig 11309 bp, 10 predicted proteins | sample Lox_Sample_22_FD_207093 | JGI IMG/M metagenome (GOLD analysis project Ga0335073, IMG submission 207093) | Soil microbial communities from Loxahatchee National Wildlife Refuge, Florida, United States - Lox_Sample_2.2 | ecosystem: Environmental > Terrestrial > Soil > Wetlands | place: USA... | reverse complement strand
AGTTTGCCGTCGGTTCCCACTTCGCGGGCCACTCGCGTAACTTCGGAGGCGAAAGAGCGCAACTGATCGACCATGGTGTTGATGGCTTCCTTCAACTGCAGAATTTCGCCGCGGACATCGACCGTGATTTTGCGCGACAAGTCTCCGCTGGCCACAGCGGTCGCAACTTCAGCGATGTTTCGCACCTGACCAGTAAGATTGCTGGCCATCGAGTTTACGGAATCGGTCAGGTCTTTCCACGTTCCGGCGACGCCGGGCACCACAGCCTGACCACCGAGTTTGCCGTCGGTTCCCACTTCGCGGGCCACGCGCGTGACTTCTGAAGTGAAGACGCTCAGCTGCTGAATCATTCGGTTGACAATGTCAGCCGAACGAAGGAACTCGCCTTCAAGTGGCCGGCCGTCAACGTCGAGTCGTACCGTCTGGGTCAGATTTCCCTGGGCCACGGCGGCAATGGCGCGCGTGACCTCGGTCGTCGGTCGCAGCAAGTCTTCTACGAGCGTATTGACCGAGACTTCCATCTGTCCCCACGCGCCGCGTGATTCATTGAACTTGGTGCGCTCTCGCGTGCGGCCCTCTTTTCCCACGACTTGCCCAACGCGCTGCAGCTCCTGCGCCATTTGCTGATTCGCCGCCACAATCTCGTTAAAAGTGTCAGCAATTTTTCCGGCTAGTCCGGTCCAAGAGCCGGGGAGGCGTACGGAGAAATCTCCGTCGCGCATGGTCTGCAGCGCGCCGAGAACTACGCTGAGGTCGGCTGGCCCTTCGGCTACGGCTACGGCGGTTCCATTCCCGCCATTTGCATGTGCGGTCTGGTTAGCGAGAGTCGCGACCGCAGTTTGTGCATTCTTCTTCATAGATTCCTACCTGTTCGCGTGAAAAAAGACCGACCGCGCGAAGAAATCCGGCCGCCAACATTTGGTGCGGCGAATTCGGGATGGTGCACCCAGCACACTGGAATTGGATAACGCGAACGAGAGGCCTATTCCTGCCGGACGTTCATTCAGCAGGTGGTCTGTTCCCGAATATTCGTATCATGTAATTCATCGCGCTTCCCTACAGTGTTTACTGTAGGCAAATCGCGCACTGTTCGCGCCAGAGGGCGAAAGTGTAGGGTACCCGCCGCATATGTAGTAAGCTGCTGAGCTTAGCCAAGAATGGAATCGGCAAGATCTTTGTAGTTCAGTCGCCTCTCACTTCGAGGATGAACTATGTCTCACTTACGCTTCACGTGGGTTTCGTTTCGTTCGGGAATTTCGCAACTGGTCCAGCAGCTGGCCCGCCTCGTCTTTTCCTTATTTCTCGTGTCCGGCTGTCTGACCGTTTCTGCGGCGGCGCAGACTTATCAGCCCTCGCCCGAGAACCTGAAGGCTCGCCAGGAATATCAGGACGCTAAGTTCGGCATGTTCATCCACTGGGGTGTGTATAGCGTTTTGGGTGATGGCGAGTGGGTGTTTCATAATCGCAAGCTGACCTTGACTGAATACAACCGCTTGCCGAGATTCTTTGACCCCGAAAAGTTCGACGCACATGCCTGGGTTGCGCTCGCCAAGTCGGCAGGTATGAAGTACATCACCATCACCTCCCGCCATCATGATGGATTTGCCATGTTCGACTCAAAGGTCTCGGACTGGAACATCGTCCAGCGAACGCCTTGGGGAAAAGATCCGCTAAAGATGCTTGCCGACGAATGCCATCGGCAGGGAATCAAGCTGTTCTTCTATTATTCGCAGCTCGATTGGCACAATCCGGATTACTACCCTCGTGGCGTAACCGGCTGGGATAACGGGCGTCCCGATCACGGTGATTGGAATGCTTACCTCGACAACTACATGGATGGGCAGCTCCGTGAACTGCTCACGAATTATGGTTCTATCGGCGGAATCTGGTTCGACGGCATGTGGGACAAGCCCGATGCCGACTGGCACCTCGAGAAAACTTACGCCTTAATCCATCAATTGCAACCCGCGGCGTTGATTATTCCGAATCATCATCAGGCGCCCAAGCCGGGAGAAGATGTGCAGACGTTCGAGAAAGATTTGCCGGGCCACAACACCGCCGGATTTAACACCACCTACATCAGCGGCCAGCTTCCACTTGAAACTTCAAACACGATGAATGATTCGTGGGGTTTCAACATTGGCGATCACAATTTTAAGAGCGTGCCTGAGCTCGAAGAACTGCTAATTCGGGCGGCCGGGAACAATGCCAACCTCCTCCTTAATATTGGGCCTATGCCGAACGGCGAAATTCAGGATGAATTCGTAAGTCGACTACACGCAATCGGCGAGTGGACTTCGCAATACGGAGATTCCATTTACCGAACTCGCGGCGGCCCCTTACCGCCGGCAGACTGGGGCGTAACCACGCACAAGGGGCACAAAATCTACGTTCACATACTGCATTGGAATGCGCCGCTGCTAGCCCTCGGCCCGATGACTGCGAAAATAACCGCGGCCCAATCATTTCCAAACGGCCCGGCGGTTGACTTCACCCAGAACAAAGACGGCGTGATTTTGAAAGTACCCGCCGCGAAAACGAACGAGGTGGACCGAGTAGTTGTTCTCGATGTCTCCGAGAACGATTGATCTGCAATGCCCGAACCGAACACGCCATCCGGGGAAGTCGATCAGTTCATTCTGGAACAGATTGACAGCGTTCCGCATCTTGAAGCGCTTCTGTTGATTTGGCGAACTCGCCCCAAGAGTTGGTCAATCAACGAAATGGCCAAATCGCTTTACGTCCCCGCGGAGCTTGCGGAAAACATCCTGCGCGACTTAGCGCAACGAAATTTGATCGAAGAAGTCACCAAGTCTCCTCGCGAATATCACTACCTTTCTTCACGAGACCAGGATCGATTGATTGCGCTTGTCGACACAACCTATCGGCGGGAGTTGATTCGTATCTCGCGAATGATTCACGCCAGGGCGCCATCCGCGTTGCGTGAATTTGCCAGGGCGTTCCGATTCACGAGAGAGAAGGACAAGGAGAAGGAATAGATATGGCTGCGGCCGTCTACATTCTGGGGGCTGTCACTTCGCTGCTTTGCGGCGTTCTACTGTTGCGCGGATACTTCGGCGCACGCAAAAAATTACTGCTCTGGAGCGCGATCTGCTTTATTGGACTCGCGCTCTCTAACTTCCTGGTCTTTGTCGACCTGGTGGTGCTGCCGAACGTTGACCTTTATTTCTGGCGGCTTCTGACTGCCGTGCTTGCAATGCTGGCGCTACTTTGGGGACTTATCTGGGAGGGTGAAGCATGATCGTGAATGCTTTTTTGTTGGGTGTCATTGCGCTGTCGTCTCTTGTGGCAGGAGTCTTTTTCCTGAAATTTTGGAGGCAAACACACGACTCGCTGTTCCTTTCCTTCGGCATCGCATTCTTGATTGAGGCCGCTAATCGAATAGTCACGTTGCAGGATGCACGGATGAACGAAGGCAACCCGTGGCATTATCTGGTACGCCTGATTGCTTTCATCATCATTCTCGCGGCGATTTTGCGCAAGAACTACGAAGCCAGCCGCTGATGCCTCTCAGCAACCTGTGTACCTAATAGGAATGTAGTATTGACCGCGCTGCCGAGTTCCCCCAAACTCCTCTGACAATAGAACGAAGCATGATTCGTGGGTTCCGCTGACGGGTCATGTAGTTTCTCCCAAGAATACGAAGGCGAACCAGAATAACTTTGCAAAATTGTGAAGAGCTGGTCGTGTGCGAGAACGGTTGGGGGATGGACGCTTTTCCTGCCGTAATCAAAACGGGATTAACAGGAGAGAATATGAAGTTTGGGTTTGTGGGTTCGACCCTCGCAGTGTTTCTGTTGGGAAGCAGCTTCGTCGTGGGGCAGCAGTCTCAGCCTGCAGATTCAAAGTCCGATTCGCATACGCAACTGGCCCAGGTTGATGCATTGCCTGCGCCGCAGACGCCACCAGCTGCCGCAAAATCGCCCGAGAAGCACAAGGTGGGCCCATTCGATATATCAGTGAACTGGCGCACGCGAACTGAAGGTTGGAACTGGTTCGAGGGCAACACGGGAAATAGCGATTACCCATTTTTTGATTCGCTGCTTCGCGTCGGCATCGGTCAGAATCGTGAGCGGCTGGAGTGGTTTGTAGAAGGGGAGACCGCCTCGATTGCCGGCCTACCGAACGACGCAGTCGTGGCTGCGCCGCAAGGACAACTGGGCCTGGGCGGAACTTACTACGCGGCGAATGGAAATCAAACCAACAACACTGGCGGCTTCCTAAAACAAGCCTACGTAAATTTCAAACATCTGGGACCAACCAACGTAAAGCTCGGCCGTTTCGAATTTTTTGATGGCCTCGAGGTCAAGCCGGCAGACCCAACTCTTGCAACCGTTATTCAGACCCGAATTGCGCATCGCATGATTTCCAATTTCGGTTTTGCCGCCGTTCAGCGCACATTCGATGGCGGGCAATTCTCCTGGAATTCCGGCGCCAACAACATCACCTTCTTTGGCGCGCGCCCGACCCAAGGTGTATTTCAGGTGAAAGGCATGGATGAATTGGATGTTCAGATCTATTACGGGGCGTTCAATCACGCGGTGACCACCCCGAATAGCGCAGGTGAACTGCGGGTATTCGCTTTGGGTTATGTCGACGGACGCAATACGATTTTGAAAACCGACGATCGTCCCAGCGCAGTCAGGGCCGCTGATCTCGGCGAAGTTGAAATCGCCACCTACGGCGCGGACTACGCCCATGTTTTGAAAACGGAAAGCGCGGGCAAGTTTGATTTCCTGGCTTGGGGCGCCCTACAGGTCGGATCATGGGGCGCATTGACTCAGCGCGCGGGCGCATTCGTTGGCGAGGCAGGTTGGCAAGCTCCAGTGAAACTTAAGCCGTGGTTCAGCATGGGGTATTCCTACGGCAGCGGCGACGGCAAGGCCAAGGACGGAACCAATGGGACGTTTTTTCAGCTGCTGACCACCCCACGCCAATACGCGCGCTTTCCTTTTTACAACATGATGAACAATGAGGACGCGTACGCGACTTTGAACCTGAAGCCGTGGTCGAAGCTGGCATTTCGCAGCGAGGCGCATTCATTGCGGCTGGCGAGCGCCTCTGACCTTTGGTATTTGGGTGGCGGCGCTTTTCAGCCGAACACATTTGGTTTTACGGGACGGCCCAGCGGCGGCAAGCGGAGCCTGGCCAATGTTTGGGACCTGAGCGCTGACTATAACGTAAATCGATATTTTTCGACGACGATCTATTACGGCCACGCTTGGGGAAAGAGCGTGATCGAGAACATCTACCCGAAGAATCCCAACGGACAGCTGGCCTTTCTCGAAACTAATTTTCATTTTTAAAAAACAAATTGATTGGCCCGGCGCATCGGCAACTTCGCTGTGATACCTTAATAGGCTTTCAAATCCACGCCGGAATGGAATTGCCGATGAATTTTTTGCCTCGCATTTGTGTGTCTGTCTCTCTCGTTATTGTTCTCGTAACTGCTGGTCAGGCCGAGAAGATCAAAGTCATTGTTGATCAGGATGCGCGCGGGCCTGGCACCAGCGATCAGCAAGCCATTCTGGTCTTTCTGCAGTCTGAAAAATTTGATGTCCTTGGTATTACGACTGTCAGCGGCGACCAGTGGGTAAAAGAAGAAACACAACATACGTTGCGCATGCTCGAGATTGCGGGACGGACTGATGTGCCCGTAATCGCAGGCGCGGAGTTCCCTCTGCTCAACAGCAAAGAAGAGAGCGAGCGCTGGGAAAAACTTTACGGCAAGTTGGAATATAAAGGATGCTGGACCGAACACTTCGCGGCCAAGCGCTCCACCATTTACGACCAGCCATACCATCCGCCTGACGTTGTGCCGCCCATGCCCGAAGGCGAGCCGCACATTCAAGCACAGCCCGGCACAGCCGCGGAGTTCATCGTGCAGATGGTGCATAAATATCCCGGCCAGGTCGTGTTGTGGGCAGGCGGACCACTCACGAACTATGCACTCGCCCTGAAGCTCGACCCGTCGGTTGCGACGCTGGCGAAGGAATTCGTGATGATGGGCGGAGGACTCTACGCCGATAAAGGCGCGATCGACCCCGGTGCAATCGACGCACGCCGCGAATTCAACTGGTGGTTCGACCCGGAAGCCGCTCGCATCGTGCTGCGCGCATCCTGGAAAAAGTTGACGATTACTCCGATCGACATCTCCGTCAAAACCCGCTACACGCCTGAGATGAAGGCGACGATTGCCAGGGCGGGCACGCCTGTGGCCGAGTATCTCGACAAGTATTCGCTCCCCGGTTACATGTGGGATGAAATTGCAGGAATTGCTCTGATCGATCCTTCAATCATCACCGGGCAGAAACAGCTTTATATGGATATCGATGTCGATCATGGCGCGAGTTATGGCAAGACCATTTTCTGGAGCTCGACCACGCAAGTCCCGCCATATTTACAGTTAGCTAACGTGCAGTTCGATATCGACGCGCCCAAGTTCTACAAAATCTACATCGATCTGATGACGCGGCCGCCGCACAAAGAATGATCATGATTCGCAACGCGCTCTGATTTGGAGATCTCTGGTTGAGCATTCCTCGTATTGCCATCGTCGGAAGCTATGCCACTGGTTTGACTCTGAAAGTGAAACGCCTGCCGAGCCCCGGAGAGACCGTGTTAGCTTCGGGATATCGTGTGGATTATGGTGGCAAAGGTTCGAATCAGGCCGTCGGCTGCGCTCGCCTTGGAACAGAGGTCACGTTCATCGCGCGAATAGGCAAAGACAACTTCGGCGAGATGGCGCGGCAACTTTACCGCGCAGAGGGAATTAACGTCGAGTTCGTGCAAGAGAGCACCGAACATCCGACCGGAGTCGGTTTTATTCTTGTCGAGGAAGGTACCGGGAACAACTGCATCGCACTGGATCCGGGAGCAAACGAATTTCTTTCCACCGGTGATGTTGTGCAATGTGATGCCGCATTGAAGAACGCAGCCGTGGTTCTTACGCAACTGGAGATTCCCGTTGCGGCCGCTGAAGCGGCGCTCGCCTCTGGACGGCGCAATGGCGCAACTACCATTCTGAACCCTGCACCAGTACGACAATTACCTGCATCAGTTTTGCAGTTAGTAGATGTGCTCACTCCGAACCAGACTGAAGCCAAAGTGCTCACCGGTCGAACCGCGAATGAAGCCGATCCCGAGCATATGGCCCGTGATTTGATTCGCGCAGGTGTTAAGAATGTTGTTATGACGCTTGGGGAACGTGGAGCGCTCGTCGTGACCGAATCGTCCTCCAAACACATTCCCGCGATGCAGATGCATGCTGTGGATACAACCGGTGCGGGTGACGCATTCAACGCGGGTTTGGCGACGGCGCTTGCAAATGGCGAAGCTCTCGAGTCAGCGGTTGAATTTGCCGTAGTGACCGGTGGCTTGGCGGTGACGAAAGAAGGTGTGATTCCGTCCTTGCCTACGCGCGCGGAGGTCATGAAATTTTACGAGCAGCACCGAATGACGACGCCGGATTGGCTATTGTCTACTGATCACGCACACCGTGCTTGAACTTGATCATGAGCCCTTCGCGAAAAGAGTTTGAAATCCGGCGCAAGAAGATGGCGGAGTTAGCCAGCCGGGTTCAATCCACGATAATTTCCAATACTCTTACGCGCGCGCGATGGGAACAGCATGTCTCTGAATGTCTCAAATACCATTTTCAAGCTGCGATGATTCCGCCAGCATGGGTGAAGTGGACTGCCGAAGCCCTTCGCGGAACAGGAATCAAGACTGCATCATTTGTCGACTTCCCGTATGGGACGATGACCAGCGCAGGCAAAGCTTACGAAGCCGAGCAGCTCATCGAGAATGGAGCAGAAGAAGTCGATCTGATGCCGAATGTCGGGTTTCTGCTCTCCGGAATGGAACGCGAATATGCGGACGACATCAGAGGCGTGGTGAAAGCGGCGGGAAAAATTCCGGTGAAAATCATGCTTGAGCTGCCGCTGTTAAATGCGCAGCAAAAGGAACGAGCGGTGGCGCTCAGCGTTGATGCGGGCGTCGCCTATCTAAAAAATGCGAGTGGGGGCGCGGTTGGAACCGCCACGCCGGAAGACATTGCGTTTCTTCGCCGGCTTGCTCCGCCCCATGTGCGTGTGAAAGCTTCGGGAGGGATCAAGACCGCGCAGCAGGTTAGAGCTCTGGTGAAAGCGGGCGCGGATGTAGTTGGAACCAGCTCCGGCGTGCAGATCATGATGGAATTAGAAGGTGGGGAATATGGGAGCGCGGAGGAATCACTCCCGGAGTATTAATCAGCGCGAATTGCGTGTTCAATCAGTGTGCAGGAGTAGGCGCACTCATCAGCTTGATAAACATGATGTAAAACTTTTCTTTGTTTAAATCCAATTGAATTTCCACCAACTGCACAGGCGCGGCGGGCTTGTCGTTCTCCGCCCATGTGAGTGTGTTTCCATACCCCGCGCCCTTGTCGAGGTCAATGCTCATATAACGCGTTTCTTCTTTCGTAATGATCGAGGGATCGATCCATGCCTCAGCTGCGAGTTCGTCCCACATGATGTCGGCGCCGGGAGCAGACTGGAAATATTGGGCAACATACTTGGCCAGAGGTGTCCCGGCCTTCGCGACCTCATCGACCATTGCTCGCGTGAGTTGGGTTTTGACCGAGATGTCCGTGGGCGTACAAACAATCCTCTTCCACGGCGCGTGCAGGACGATCCACGCCGCTTCCGGATCAAACCAGAAATTAAACTCGTGGCGCGGTGTGTTGGTGAACTCGGGTTCGTCAGTTTGCGGACTGAGGCTTCCGCCCATGAAAACCAACTCCTTCGCCAGCTGAGAAAATTGCGGATCGATCGTAATGGCGAGCGCAAGGTTCGTCATCGGTCCGCCTTCATAAATGGTGACCTCGTGCGGGTATTTGTGCACCATCCGAATCAGAAAATGGGCGGCATCCTCATCGGCGGGCTTGGTCGGAGGCTGGCCTTCCGGAAGTTGCGGTACGACGAACGGCTCATGCCACCAGCGGTCATCCCAGGCGCCTGCATAGGCAACCTTGCCGAAGCGCTGCTGCCACAATTGCGCTGCGTCGCGACGACGGACCAGCGGATATGAAGCGCCGCGAAAAACAGGAATGTCGGTGCGTCCGATAATTTCTAGCAGCCTGAGTGCATGAGCAACTTCTTCATCGCGCCATTGGTCGCCGCTGACAACCGTGATCCCGAGCACGTCAACTTGTGGCGATTGCAGCATCACCAGCAGCGTCTGCATGTTGCTGCCGCCGGGACCGGAACAATCTTCGTTGATGATGACTTTGCGGCGAGCTTGGGCGAGCGCAAAACCACTCACCAGAAGAATGAAAACTAATAATAAGGATCTGCGTTTTGGACTCTTCACCAGCGCACCATGAAAACCGAACTATTCAAGCTTGAACTTTGCGTCATGAAACCTCCCCAAACGACGCCTGATGTTTTGCCGAACAATCCTAATTTAGTGTCCGTTAATGGACAGTCTTTTGCGCCAGCGGACAATATCCGCTTACAAGCAATTTCGCGCAGCAACTTTTTCTTCGATTTTTCAGAACGATAGCCCCATACCCCATCTGGCCTGATATTTGCATTTATTCTCATCGAATGGATATTGCCCGTCCAGAGTTTAAGAAGCAAAAACGCCGCCGGCAAATTGTATGGTCGGCGGTAGGTCTGGTTTGCCTTGCGGCCGTGACCATCGGGGTTTCGCGATTGAAACCCGCTGCGCCAGAAGTTGATCGCAGCACGGTCTGGACCGACACCGTGAAGCGCGGCGACATGCTCCGGCAGGTGCGCGGGCTCGGCTCGCTGATTCCCAGCCCGGAGTTCATCCGTCAAATACCAGCGGAGACCGAGGCGACGGTTGTGCGCATTCTCAAGTTGCCGGGCTCGGAGGTAAAGCCAGACACGATTCTGCTCGAAATGAGCAATCCGCAACTTGAGCAGGAAGCCGCTGACGCTAAGCTGCAACTGAAAGCGGCTGAAGCGGAGTACCAGAGCCTGAAGGTTACGCTCGAAAGCAATTTGATGAATCAGAAGGCCGGCGCTGCGACGGTTAATTCGGACTACACGCAAGCCAAGCTGCAAGCCGATACCGACAAGGCGCTCTACGATCTCGGAGTCATTTCTGGTCTTGCCTATAAGAATTCGAAAAGCAAAGCCGATGAGTTGACCACGCGCAACAACATTGAAGATGAAAGGCTAGACATCAACGCCAAAGCGATCGCGTCGCAGCTTGCTGAGCAGCAGGCCAAAGTCGATGAAATTCGCGCACTGGCCGACCTGAAACAAAAACAATTAGACGAGCTGAAAGTGCGGGCTGGGATCGTGGGCGTTTTGACTGAACTTCCGTTGCAAGTAGGGCAGCATGTCACTCCGGGGACCGAGCTCGCGAAAGTGGTGCAGCCGAACCATCTGATTGCCGAATTGAAGATCGCCGAGACACAGGCACGTGATGTGCAGATCGGGCAACCGTCCTTAATCGACACGCACAACGGAACGGTTGACGGCACCGTAATGCGCGTCGACCCGGCAGTGCAGAACGGCACTGTCACCGTGGATGTGAAGCTCACCGGCGAACTGCCGAAAGGTGCGCGCCCGGACTTGAGCGTGGACGGGACCATTAATCTCGAAAACTTGAAAAACGTTCTTTATGTTGGGCGACCGGCATTCGGACAGGAGGACAGCACGATTAGCCTGTTCAAGCTTGATCCCGATGGCAAAGGTGCGGTACGCGTTCCGGTAAAGGTCGGCCGCGCTTCCGTGAATTCGATTCAGGTTCTTGAAGGGTTAAAAGAAGGAGACACCGTCATCCTCTCCGATATGTCGCGCGAAGACAACACGGACAGGATCCGGCTGGATTGAATCATTCAGTCATTGAGTCATTGACTAATGGCACGCACCCCTGCAGAGGTCGCTGTCTTCAATGTCTGAATGGCTCAATGACTAAATGACTCAATCTTGAGGTGATCATGCCCGATTCCGCGCAACCACTGATCCAAATCGAAGACCTTACAAAAGTTTTCTATACCGATGAAATCGAGACTCACGCGCTCTCTGGGGTCCACCTGTCGATCCGCAAAGGCGAGTACGTAGCCATGTCCGGGCCGTCGGGGTGCGGAAAATCGACGCTGCTCTCGATCATCGGCCTCCTCGACACGCCGACAGCGGGCAAATATCAGCTCAATGGCAATCCCGTTGAGAGCCTGGATTTCGGCGCGCGCTCCCGCATTCGCAATCAGGAAATTGGCTTCATTTTTCAGAGTTTCAATCTGATCGGCGATCTCACGGTTTACGAAAATGTCG
>Ga0335073_10013841_pt1 | contig 11309 bp, 12 predicted proteins | sample Lox_Sample_22_FD_207093 | JGI IMG/M metagenome (GOLD analysis project Ga0335073, IMG submission 207093) | Soil microbial communities from Loxahatchee National Wildlife Refuge, Florida, United States - Lox_Sample_2.2 | ecosystem: Environmental > Terrestrial > Soil > Wetlands | place: USA... | reverse complement strand
TTTCAAAGGCTCTTTGTTGGAAGGCCCATAGCCTAGCGCAAGTTCTGAGTGACTGTGATTTCCATGTCGTTTCTCCTCGTGATCGGCCTACTACTTGCCGCACGGGGGTATTACCGGATATATTACTGGATATACTTCAGGAGTAATACATGAGCGATACGGCACAGAAGAGAGCGTTGCGAAATTATCGCTCCCGTCTGACGAAGCGGGGGATCGCCCGATTCGAGGTGCTCGGACTCGATACGGATCGTGACTTGATCCGCTCCGTCGCACGGCGCCTCGCGGAGGAAGGCCCAGATTCAGCGCGGATTCGAGCCGCCATCGGCCGGACGATCTCGGGCGAACCGCCGAAGAGAGGCGGAATTCTTCAGGCGCTGCTCCGGTCACCGCTGGTGGGCGCCGATCTTGAATTCGAGCGGTCCAGGGAAACCGGCCGCAAGGTTGACCTTTGACTCGCTACCTTCTAGACACCAACGTCATCAGCAATATAACGAAACTGGACCCGTCCGAATCGCTATTGGAATGGATGGGTGCCCAATCCGACAGCGATTTGTTCATCTCCTCTCTGACGATCGCTGAAATCCATCGCGGCATACTGGATAAACCGAAGGGCAAAAAGCGCGAACGATTGGAGGCGTGGTTTGCCGGACCCGAGGGTCCGCAGTCGCTATTCAAAGGGAGGATATTGCCGTTTGACGAGAAAGCCGCACTGGTCTGGGCTCGGCTCATGTCTGAAGGCCGCGCTACAGGGAAACCCAGAAACGAGCTGGATATGATTGTCGCTGCCATCGCCGAAACAAACGAGTCCGTGATTGTAACGGACAATGAAAAGCACTTTTCGGGCCTCGATGTCCTCAATCCTTTGCGAAGACCACCCTGACTCCGTAAGTCGCTTGGGGCGGCCACCCTGCGCCCGAATCACGGGTTTCGACCCACAGCGGTCCCCCGCGACTGACCGGTTGCGAGCGATGTGATTGCAACATCTCTATTAGGATATTTCGTACTGGCATCGGCTAATTCGCCGAAAAGACCCACTAATGTGGATTGAATTTATTAGTCGTCAATGATAATCTAGTCAGCATGACTAGAATTGATCGGCGATCGAAATCAGCGGCAAAACACGCACCAAAATCAGGGTCCGGTCATTGGCTTCTACAGGATGCCAAAGCCCGATTCAGCGAATTGGTGCGCAAGGTGCGCAGCGAAGGCCCGCAGCATGTCACCGTGCACGGACAAGACGAAGTCGTAGTCATCGCCGCCGAGGATTTTCGGCGTCTTAAAGGTGAAAAGACCGGCCAAGCGCTGATCAATGCCCTTCAATCGTCACCTTGCCGGGAAATTGATCTTACCCCCGCTCGAAGCGCGATGGTCGTGCGGGGCGTTGCGGTGTGATCGCCTGGTTGCTTGACACCAATGTCCTCTCGGAACTCCGCCGACCGAAGCCTGATCGCAAGGTGCTGTCATTTGTCGCCGCGCAACCGTTGGATTGCCTGTACGTCAGCTCGGTGACGATGGCGGAGATTCGATTCGGGATCGAGATGCAATCTGATGCGAGTTTGCGCGCCGATCTCACCGACTGGTTGACACACAAAGTCCGTCCCATGTTTGAACAGCGCGTTTTACCGGTGTCGGAGGACATCATTTTCAAATGGCGCTTGCTGGTCGAAGACGGCCGAAAGGCGGGACACACCTTCTCGCAGCCTGATCTGTTTATCGCTGCAACGGCTTTGCAACATGGATTGACCGTGGTATCTCGTGACGTTACCGACTACGCCAAAACACGTGTGGCGTTGTTCAACCCATGGGTCGACTCGGTACCAACAAACCAGGATTGACAACTCAATTCGTCAACACCAACGGGTCGTCCCGACCCGCAGCTGCCTTCCACGAACGTCAGCTTCCGGCACCTGCCGCAGCCGCCTGCATGGACTAGATCGCAAACGCCGCGACAAAAGTGACAGCCAGAGCGTGGCAGTCACCAACGGCGGCTGCACGTCAATGCGGCGCACCGCGCACTCTGGACAGCAGCGCCTCGAGGGGCGTATATCCGCGCTGAGGGAGGCGCTGGCGCATGGATGAATTTTCCGCCCCGGGGGTATCGCTCAAGGATTTGAGCGCGGCGGAGTTCTCGCGCCTCTCGGCGCTGTGGGACGAATCGATTGAAATGGGCCCCGCGGAGCGGGGCGCGTGGCTCGGCGCGCTCGAGAGCCGCGAGCCGCGAGTCGCGGTGCTGCTGCGCGAGATGTTCGCCAATCAGCACGGGGACCTAGGACGGCGCTTTCTCGAAACGCGTGAGCTGGTGGCCGGCCACGTCGCCGCTCTGGTCGAGGCGGATCGCGGGCTCATCGGCAAGCAGTTCGGGCCCTACCGCGTGCTCGCACTGCTCGGGCATGGCGGGATGGGAAGCGTCTGGCTCGCCGAGCGCGCCGACGGGCTGTTCACGCGACAGGTGGCGCTGAAGCTCGTTCACCCGGCGCTCAAGAGCCGGGTGATGAGCGAGCGCTTTGCGCGCGAGCGCGAGATTCTGGCGAGCCTGAATCACCCCCACATTGCGCGCCTGCTCGACGCGGGATTTGCCGAGGACGGCCAGTCCTACCTCGCGCTGGATTACGTAGCGGGTACGCCGCTCACCAGCTACTGCGATGAGCGTCGCCTCTCGGTACGCGAGCGCCTCGAGCTGTATCGGCAAGTCTTGAGCGCAGTGCAGTATGCGCACGCGCATCTGGTGATCCATCGGGATTTGAAACCGGCCAACATCCTGGTGACTGAAGAGGGGCAGGTCCAGCTGCTCGATTTTGGCATCGCGAAGCTGCTCTCGGAAGGGGAGGCGAAGGAGACGGAGCTGACGCAGATGGGCGGGCGGGCACTCACGCCCGACTACGCCGCGCCCGAGCAGATCGCCGGCGCGCCGGTCACGACGGCGGCGGATGTCTATGCGCTCGGGGTGATGCTCTATGAGCTTCTGACCGGCGAGCGGCCCTACAAGCTCAAGCGCGATTCGCGCGGCGCGCTCGAGGAGGCGATCCTGCAGGCCGATCCCGTGGCGCCGAGCCGCTCGGCGTTGGGCGAAGCGGCCGCCGCGGCGCGCGCAACGACGCCAAACAAGCTATCGAGCAGCTTACGGGGCGATCTGGACACGATCGCGATCAAGGCCTTGAAGAAATCCCCGGCCGAGCGCTATGCGACCGCCAACGCCTTCGGCGAGGATATCGAGCGATTCTTGCGCGGCGATGTGGTGCTGGCTCAACCGGATAGTGTTGCCTACCGCGCGCTCAAGTTTGCGCGCCGGCACTGGGTCGGGATCGGTGCCGTGAGTGTGCTGCTGCTGACGCTCGCCGGCGGCCTCGCGGCGACGACCTACGAAGCAAAGATCGCATCGGTACAGCGGGATGCTGCGCTTCAAGCGCAGTCACGGTTGCTTCAAGCACAGTCTCGGTTGCTGACCGAGGCCGCGGCCCAACGTCTCAAGGACTCGGATGTGGCGGGTGCACAGGGGATCATCCTCGAAGTGCTCACCAATCCTGAATTCGGTCAAGTCCATACTCCAGCCGCGATCAGTGTGTTTCAGGACGTTCGCGCGGCCGACGCTGAACTCGCAGTGCTCTCCGGCCATGGCGATTCGGTCCGTAGGGTCGCCTACTCGCCCGACGGCACCCGCATCGTCACCGCCTCGTACGACAAGACCGCCCGCATCTGGGATGCGCGCACCGGCGCGCAGCTCGCGGTGCTTTCGGGACATGAAGATCGCGTCTATTCCGCGGCTTACTCGCCGGATGGCACCCGCATTGTCACCGCATCGGGTGACAGGACCGCTCGGATCTGGGATGCACGCACCGGGGCGCAACTTGCCGTGTTATCCGGCCATGGCGCGGTCGTCTCATTCGCCGCCTACTCGCCCGACGGCGCCCGCATCGTCACCGCCTCCGTTGATAAGACCGCCCGCATCTGGGATGCGGGCTCCGGGAAGCAGCTCGCGGTGATCTCAGGACATGGAGATCGCGTCAATACCGCCGCTTACTCGCCCGACGGGAGTCGCATCGTCACCGCATCGCTGGACAAGACCGCCCGCATTTGGGACGCGCGCACTGGCGAGCAGCTCGTGGCGCTCTCAGACCATGGCGATCCCGTCTATTCCGCCGGTTTTTCACCCGACGGCAGCCGCATCGCCACGGCGTCGGGGAAAACTGCCCGCATCTGGGACGCGAGCACGGGGGCGCAGCTCGCGGTGTTGTCCGGCCATGGAAGTTTCGTCATATCCGCCGCCTACTCGCCCGACGGCACCCGCATCGTCACTGCGTCGGGTGACAAGACCGCCCGCATCTGGGATGCGCGCACGGAGACGCAGCTCGCAGTGCTTTCCGGTCACGGCGAGGCTGTCTATTGCGCCGCTTATTCGCCCGATGGCACGCGTATTGTCACCGCCTCGTGGGACAAGTCGGCGCGGATCTGGGATGCGCGCACTGGTGAGCAGCTCGCGGAGCTCTCAGGACACGGTGATGTAGTCCTATCCGCCGCTTACTCGCCTGACGGCACCCGCATCGTCACCGCGTCGCAGGACAAGACCGCCCGCATCTGGGATGCGCGGACCGGGACGGGTGTCGCGGTGCTCTCGGGACATGACGATCAAGTCTATTCCGCGGCTTACTCACCGGATGGCACCCGCATCGTCACCGCGTCGCTGGACAAGACTGCCCGCATCTGGGACGCGCGCACTGGTGAGCAGCTCGCGGTACTCTCAGGACATGGCAAGCGCCTCGATAGCGCCGCCTACTCCCCTGATGGTACCCGCATCGTTACCGCCTACCAGGACAATACCGCCGGCATCTGGGATGCGCGCACCGATGAGCAGCTCGCGGTGCTCTCAGGACATGGCAATCGAGTCAATACTGCCGCCTATTCGCCCGACGGCACACGCATCGTTACTGCCTCGGAAGATCAGACCGCACGCATCTGGGATGCACGCACCGGAGCGCAGCTCGCGACGCTCTCTGTCCATGGCGATGCGGTCGCGTCCGCCGCCTACTCGCCGGACGGCACGCGCATCGTCACCGCCTCGACTGACAATACCGCCAGCATCTGGGATGCGCGTACTGGGGTACAGCTCGCAGTATTGTCTGGCCATGGCAATCGCGTCGAATCCGCCGCCTACTCGCCGGACAGCACCCGTATAGTCACGGCATCCGATGATAAGACGGCACGCATCTGGGACGGACGCGTTCCCACCACACTGGATGGCCAGATCGCCTGGGAGGCAGCGGCTCAAACCGACTTCCTGGCGGATGTCGATCGAACCCGGCTTGGTCTACCGCCCGATACCCGAATAAGAACCAGGTCTGCTCAGGCATCGGCGTGCGATCAAGCAGCCGCGGCATTCTACGATCCGGACCGTCTCGCATCAGGCGCCGCGCAACCCGACATCAACGCGGATATCGCCAACCCCGCCTGCGCTGCGGAAGCTGCCATGCGCGGGCATGCCGTGCGTTTGGACTATCAGTGGGGTCGAGCCTTGTGGGCGACGCACGATTTGACCGGCGCACGGCGGGAGTTCGAGTTCGCGGTGTCTAAAGACTATCCGGCGGCCCGCATTGACCTCGGCAACCTGCTGCTCGACGGGACGGCAGGGACGGTCGATGCGCAGCGCGTGGTCTCACTGTACGAAAAGGCCTGGCGGGACGGGGTTTCGATCGCAGCGTTCGCACTGGGTCGTCTCTACGAAACCGGAACTCCGGGCGCAGGAGTCAATTTTCAGCCCGATGCGGCGCGAGCCTGGGCGTGGTACCAGAAAGGAGCGGACGCCGGCGAACCCTCCGCACTCGCCCGCTTCGGCGAGCGCGATGAGCAAACCGCTCTCGAAGTGCAGGACCCGTCAAAAGCTCATTCGCTATTGCTGCGCGCATTCCGGTTCTACGCGGCGGCAGCCACGCGTGCGCGCGATGAAAATTGGCCAGATGAAGCATGGAAGAATTGGCGCTACCGGCGTGCAACGCTGGCTCGGCTGCTGGCGAGCGACGGAATGATGCGGGAGATCGCGGACGCTTATACCGATGTCGGTAGACAATATGCGACGCCGCCCACGAAACGGCCGCCGCTGACGTCTCTGCTCGGGATGAGACATTGATAATCAATCGATCGGAGAGCGTCCGCGGAACGGAACACATCGTCGGCAAATTCACTCCCGACCGAGCCGGTGTGATAACGCTGATAATCTTGGTAGCGTAAGGCATCCCTCTTCGGAGTAACGAGAGCGGCCAATGAAGCGATTCATCGAACGCGAAGATCGTTCTCAAAGCACCTTGTTCCCCGAGCATCATGCTGCCCACAGCACCTTGGCGAATGACTCCGTGGAGGTGAACCAGACCTTTGGCTCGTCGGCGGAAACGTGCCGCGAGCCGCGCGCCCCGCCATCGTGCGAGCCGTCATCTCCTCGTAGCTTGCGATGCCCATCCTCAGAATCGTCACGGAATTATTCTCTTTCGCGCGATAGGTGACATGCCGCCTTTACAACCTCAAGCTTGATCACCCGGCTCCATTTGATCTATGTCAACGTATGAAGGGTCGGAGAGGTGACGCCTGAAGCACTCAAAGTGCGAAAAGAGCTGCTGTGAGAGTTGCTCGGGTTCTGGTGCCTGCCAATTCCCGATGAGCACCACTGCGCAAGGATCGAGGGCATGAAGCCGGTCGGCGCCGGACTCGATCCCTTCGCCGCAATAGCAGCATTGATACTCCACCGTGCGCATAGACGTGTTACCTAATGTCCAAGTTGAGCGGCAGCGCGACGAAGCCCACACAGTGAGCCGAGCGCACAGCGCCACGGGCGCTCGCCGAATCCGGACACTTTATCCTGCACGGCCCGCTCATGAGTGTTTCAGACGCGCGCTTGCCACACAAGCGGATCGCGGCGCGCATGGAATACCGCAAGCACAACAATCCGGCTGGCTTCCGGCAAGAAAAACACTGAATAGGGAAATCGCTTGACCCGAACTCAGCGGACTTCGCCGTGCATCTTCGGAAAACGTGTCGGCTGCTCGGCCGCCATTTGGACTGCGCGGTCCACCTCGGCCACATATCGCAGCCCAAGCCCGGTTTGCCGCGCCTCGTACCATCGAGCCGCCTCCTGAAACTCATGGCGAGCCGCACGTCGGAAGACGACCGGAAGGGTCATCTCTTTAGTTGGTCATTGACTGAGGATCTAACCTCATCCCATGACGTAACGTCGGTCGGATCAGCCTCATGGTCAGCCAGACGCCGATCCAGTTCTACGCCCTGCGGACCCGTCAGCGGAACCTCCTCGCTGTCTGCCGCAATGCTGTCCCAAAGCTCCTCGACAAGTGACAGCCGCTCTTCGATACGGAGTCGATCTAGTCCAAGCGACTTTATCGAAATTGCCATATCACCAACCTACACCTACTCCCACTGAGCATGCAAACCGAGAACCTGGTGCGGACGCCTAGATAAGCGCCATCGATACCCGCTGAGTCCAAGTTTTGCCTTGGAGATTACCGAGTCACACCACGGGTGCGCGTGCACTTCGGTACGCAATATATTGCCGTACGGCTCAAGATTTCTGGAGCGTCGTCCAGAGACGGGTTTCGACCCAAACCGGGCACTCATGGCGGTCAGCTTTCGGCGAGGCCACGGCGACCGTGACGAGGCGTTACTCCGGCAAATTCATCTTCTTGAGGAATGCCTTGTAGCGCGGATCCTCTTCGAGATTCTTGAAGAGAGGATCACCCTTGAAGATATACAGATCTTCATCTCGTGCTTTGTAGGCACGATCCAGCCACTCGAAGGCGTGATCTTTCTCGCCGCGGAAAGCGTAGACTCGCGCGATCTCGGACGGCCAGGACGTCCCGTTATGGCGAACAGCTTCGCCCAGTTCCGCATCGGACTCTTTCTTGCGTCCCCCGGCGAAGTGAGCCATCGCGGAGCCCTCTAGCTGGCCGTCTTCCAACGTTTCCTTTCGAAATTCGGCCAGCGCAGCCTCGTATTTCCCCTGAAGCATCAGCGCCAGGCCCAGGAAATACTGACCAGAGCCATACTGCGGCGCGATTTGCAGCCCGCGGCGAAACGACCGTTCCGCCTCGGCGAGCTGACCCGTATGCAGATAGACATTCCATCCGAGGGTCATATGAGCGGCCGCCGTCCAACGGGTCTATCTCAACGGCCTCGATGGCGAGCTGTCGGGCCCCATCCCATTCGCCGCGTGCCGCCGCCAACTCGGACGCGGTCACTACGCCAACTGTGCCACGCGCTCCTAAGGCGAACGCGCGTTGCAACTCTAGATCCGCGGCCGCCCAGTCCCAGTCATAGATGATATGAATGGATGCCATGGAGACATGAGGCGCCGGACTCTTAGGGTCCAATCGTTGTGCGAGTAAAGCCGCCTCGCGGGCTCGTTCAAAGGCGACATTTGTGGGCAACCATCCCTCACTCCCGAGAGTGAGGTACGCTTCCGCGAGTCCAGTCGCTGCCGGTGCAAGGGTCGGGTCCAACGCCAGCGCCTGCTGAAAATGAACCACGGCCGCTTCAGAGCCCTCCCGCGTGCTCCGATCAGAGGAATACAATCCCCGCAGATAGGCCTCGAGAGCCTCCGGCGACTTAATGGCGGAACGCGTTGCTTTGTCGACCTCAACGGCAATCTGCAGGGCGCGCGCGATCTCGGCCGCAATGGTGTCCTGCACTCCGAGCACCTCGACTAAGTCAGAATCAAAATGATCGGACCAACGCTGCGATCCCGTTTGTGCCTCCACCAATTCTGCCGTGACTCGGACCCGGCCGGCTTGCTTTCGAACACTGCCCTCCAAAAGATAAACGACGCGGAGCGCCGCTCCGATGCTGGCAGGACTCGCGTTCTTGTCTCTGAACTGGAAGGATGAGGTGCGACCTACGACTTTCAACCCAGGCACCTTAGCAAGCCCATCGAGCACCTCTTCAGCGATCCCGTCCGCGAAGTACTCCTGATCGTGCTTTTCACTCATGTCCACGAACGGCAGCACCGCGATTGACTTGTCAGCGATCGGCGCAGCTGTCGGCGAGGGCGCAGACCTTGGTTTCGACTGCCAATGATGCATGCCCACGGCCGCGGCGACGCAAGCCGCGACAACGACGGCTGCAGCGATAATCGCCAGGCGCGATCTCCCGCCAGCACTAGACGCGGCGGCTATGCGTGCATCCGTCGTCAAAGCCGGCGCGCTGCCCACCGCCTTCTCGAGCTTCACCAACGCCGCGGCCATCCCTAGCGCCGGCACGTCAATCCACTGGCAGTTCGACAGGAAGTACTCGAGCTCCGGCGTCAAGGGAGTAGCGTCGGTCCGAAACGCGATGAGTTGCTTGCGCTTCGACGCTGCCCGCTCCACCTCCCGCCCCACATGTGCGGAGGCCATGGCATTCGCCGATAGAACCAGCACCAGTGCGTTCGCGTCATTGATTGCGCGAACGATGGCATCCGCGTACACCGTCCCTGGCTTGACGTCCCGCGGCGCCATCCAGCACCGGACACCGTGCCCTTCCAGATGTTCGATGATGGACGCGGCGACAGCAGCATCCTGCGAGGCGTAGCTGACGAACACGCGCACTGATTCCGCCGTCGCGATCGCGTTGGCGGCTCTTCCCTGAGGATCCTCGGGCTCAGCGCGATCGGCCACTCAAAGAACTCTTTGTTAGTGCCCCCATAGCCTACCTTAAGGCGTGAAAGACTGCTTCCGTGAGGTCTTCCAGGCTAGCTGGGTGACCGGTGTTGGCCGAGACCTGCCCGCCGCATCCCGATGCATTACGTTGCATCGTATGGCGCTCGTTGAGGTAATAGTGCGTGTTGTAGGTGCCCTCGACTCCGCGGAGCTTGCGACCCAGACAGCGCTCGGCCACTTCGCTGCGGGCGCCGAGGGACGCGACGTGGGTCCGCATGGTGCGGCACAGGTCGTGCAAGGTGAAATGTTCCAGTCCGTGCTCACTCAACCGCCGCGAGCGCGGCCTTCAACGTGTCGATAGCCACATGCAGCGCCCACTGACGCGGGTCGCGCCGGCGCTTGGGGAATACGAATGCGCTGCCGCCTGCAACCTCGCGCAACGATTTGAGCCAGGATGCGACAGCGGGCACGAGCGGAATCGTCAGCGCCTCGCCCGTCTTGGTACGGCTCGCCACTGACACCTCGCGACCGCCGAAAACATCACTCGATATTTTGCACCTGTTCGTGGATACGAATCATAAGCCATTGATCGTGAACAGATCCGCGTTTCGCGGCTGCGGCGTAGCTACGCGGCTAGCCACGCGGCTGTGAGGCCTTTCCATCAGCCGGCAGACGGCCGCCCGGTGCGTTGCCTGAAGCCTTTGCCACCGGTACCGCGCCCTTTATGCCCCGTTCATTGGACGTCCTCGAACAAGAACTTCGGACCCTGAGCCGATCGGAACAGGAGGCGCTCCTGCGGGTGTTGCTCGAGGAGCTCGACGGGCCGGCCGAGGCCGGGGCGGATGCCGCCTGGCTCGAAGAAGCCGAGCGCCGCAGCCGCGAAATCGACGCTGGCACGGTTCACTGCATCCCCGCTGAAGAGGTTTTTGCCAAGGTCGATGCCCTCCTGAAGCGATGAAACCGGAGTTTCATCCGGCCGCTGCAAAGGAACCGGCCACGCAAGTTAGGCGGCGAGGTGACGAATTCTTCTCTCCACCGCCGGATCAACTTCAGTCACGGTCCCTACATCTTTGTGCCACGCAAATGGTGCCGCTCTCCTGTTCAAGATACTGCGGCTACATGTAACGCTAGCGAATGCGGTTTCGAGGTTCCGTATTAATGCAAATCGTTTGGCTTCCCCCGGAGGCTGAATACCAGTGGTTATAGGCTCGCGTAAATTCCGACGCGCTCACACCGCACTCGTCGCGCGCTCCGCGGGCGACTGTGCATGCCATCAGGTCATCGTCGCCCCTGCGGTACCAGATTCGGTGAGAGCCGTGCCCAGGCGCCCCAAGTTGGCGCTCGATTTCGTCGACGTCGGATGGCTGATCAATTGCGGTCCACGTCCCGTCAACCGTTGATGCGCAAAGCTGCCGTGGGTTTGAGGCACAATCGAGCACTGCCGCAACCACAATGCATAAGGCGATCTCAGGGCCATGTCGTAAACGCTGCCCTAAAAGGGAGAAGTACCGCATGCAAATGGAAAAAGAGAGAAGGATTGATTCTTGTCTATCAACGCGCGCGTACGACATTCGGCGAGAGCCGGCGCGCGTGAGGCTTTCCGTCAGCCCACTTTCCGACTTTGGTCGCTATCGCGGGACCCAACCAGCGGCAGGTCGAGCTCTACCCGATCATAGGTGACTT
>Ga0335073_10013840_pt1 | contig 11309 bp, 10 predicted proteins | sample Lox_Sample_22_FD_207093 | JGI IMG/M metagenome (GOLD analysis project Ga0335073, IMG submission 207093) | Soil microbial communities from Loxahatchee National Wildlife Refuge, Florida, United States - Lox_Sample_2.2 | ecosystem: Environmental > Terrestrial > Soil > Wetlands | place: USA... | reverse complement strand
CGCCGAGCGGCCGGTAGCGCACGCCTTTCAGAGCGAGCGGGATCAGGGCGACGATGATGAGCGCATTGAAGATCACCGCCGACAGGATGGCCGAATAGGGGCTCGCGAGCCCCATCACGTTGAGCGCGTTGAGCTGCGGGTAGGTGGTGGCGAAGGCCGCCGGAATGATCGCGAAGTACTTGGCGACGTCGTTGGCGATGCTGAAAGTGGTGAGCGAGCCGCGGGTCATGAGCATCTGCTTGCCGGTCTCGACGACCTCGATGAGCTTGGTCGGGTTGGAATCGAGATCGACCATATTGCCGGCTTCCTTGGCCGCCTGAGTGCCGGTGTTCATCGCCACCGCGACGTCCGCCTGGGCGAGAGCGGGCGCGTCGTTGGTGCCGTCACCGGTCATGGCGACCAGCCTGCCCTCCCCCTGGTGATTGCGGATCAGCTTCAACTTCGCCTCCGGCGTCGCCTCCGCGAGGAAATCGTCGACCCCGGCCTCGGCGGCGATGGCCGCCGCGGTGAGCGGGTTGTCGCCGGTGATCATGATGGTCTTGATCCCCATGCGGCGCAGCTCGCCGAAGCGCTCCTTGATGCCTCCCTTGACGATGTCCTTGAGCTCGATCACACCGAGGACGCGCGGACCGTCGCTGACCAGCAGTGGCGTGCTGCCTCGGCGCGCCACTTCCTGCACCGTGGTGAGTACGGCCTTGGGGAACACCTGACCGAGAGACTCGACCTGCTTCTGGATGGCGTCGGCGGCTCCTTTGCGCACCTGACGGCTGCCGATGTCGACGCCGCTCATGCGCGTGTGAGCCGAGAAGGGCACGAACGTGCCGTGCAGGGCCGTGAGATCGCGCTCGCGCAGCTTGAAGCGCTGCTTGGCGAGCACCACGATGCTGCGCCCCTCCGGCGTCTCGTCGGCCAACGAGGCGAGCTGCGCCGCGTCGGCCAGCTCTTCCTCCGTCACGCCCGCGGCCGGGATGAAAGCGGAGGCCTGCCGGTTGCCGAGCGTGATGGTGCCCGTCTTGTCGAGCAGCAGCACATCGACGTCACCCGCCGCTTCGACCGCCCGGCCCGACGTCGCGATCACGTTGGCCTGCATCATCCGGCTCATGCCGGCGACACCGATCGCCGAGAGCAATCCGCCGATGGTGGTCGGAATGAGGCACACGAGCAGCGCGATGAGCGCCGTGATCGTGACCGGTGTGCCGAGCTTGGCCACCATGACGCTGTAGAGCGAATACGGCAGCAATGTCGCCGTCGCAAACAGGAAGACGAGCGTCAGCGCCACGAGCAGGATGGTCAGCGCTATCTCGTTGGGGGTCTTCTGCCGCTTGGCGCTCTCGACCATCGCGATCATCCGGTCGATGAAGGTCTCGCCGGGATTGGCGGTGACGCGCACCACGATCCAGTCGGAGAGCACGCGCGTGCCGCCCGTGACCGAGGAGAAATCGCCGCCCGACTCGCGGATGACCGGGGCCGATTCCCCGGTGATCGCGCTCTCATCGACCGAGGCGGCGCCCTCGATGACCTCGCCGTCCCCCGGGACGTAGTCGCCGGCCTCGACGAGGACGACCTCGCCCTTGCACAGGTGATCGGCGCGGACGCGCGAGATCCCCGTGTGGTCGGCGGGATTGGCGAGGCGCTTGGCCTGCACGGCCTGCTTGAGGCCTTTCAGGCTCGCCGCCTGCGCCTTGCTGCGGCCTTCCGCGAGCGCCTCGGCGAAGTTGGCGAACAGCACCGTGAACCACAGCCAGATGGCGACGTTCAGGATGAACCAGGCCGGGGCCTCGCCATGGCCCGCCAGCGCCTGGAACCAAAGAGCGGTGGTGAGAATGCTGCCGATGTAGACGACGAACATCACCGGGTTGCGCCACTGCACGCGCGGATCGAGCTTGCGCAGCGAGTCGACGATCGCCGGACGCATCAGCGACCGGTCGAACATCGAGAGCTTGCCCCGGCGGGCGTGGCGCGGCGGCTCGAGCGTCGGTTCCGGCTGGCCGGCCGGAAGGCCGGGGCTCGAGGTCTTCGTGATGACTGACATCTCAACGTCCCCAGAGGATCAGGTGCTCGACGATGGGACCCAAGGCGAGCGCCGGCACGAAGGTGAGCGCGCCGACGAGCAGGACCGTACCGATGAGCAGGATGATGAACGTCGGCCCGTGCGTCGGCATGGTGCCGGCGGTGACCGGAATGCGCTTCTTCGCCGCGAGCGAGCCCGCGACCGCCAGCACTGCGATGATCGGCCAATACCGGCCGAGCCACATCACCAGCCCGAGCGCCGTGTTGTAGAAGACGGTGTTGACCGAGATGCCCGCGAAGGCGCTGCCGTTGTTGTTCGCGGCCGAGGTGAAGGCATAGAGGATTTCCGAGAAGCCGTGCGCGCCCGGATTGGCGACGCCCGCCTGCCCGGCCGCCGTGCTCACGCCGATCGCTGCGCCCACCAGGACGATGAAGGGCATGACGAGGATCGCGATCGAGCTCATCTTCATCTCGAAGGCCTCGATCTTCTTGCCGAGGTACTCCGGGGTCCGTCCGATCATGAGCCCGGCGATGAAGACGCCGATGATGGCGAAGATGAGCATCGAATAGAGGCCGGTGCCCACACCCCCGAAGACGACCTCGCCCAGCATCATGTTGAAGAGCGGCACGAAGCCGCCGAGCGGTGTGTAGGAGTCATGCATCGAGTTCACCGCGCCGCAGGAGGTGCCGGTGGTGATCGTGGCGAAGAGCGTGGAGTCGGCAATGCCGAAGCGCGCTTCCTTGCCCTCCATGTTTCCGCCCGGCTGCAGCGCACTCGCCGCCTGGCTCACCCCGAGCGCGGCCACCCGCGGGTTGCCGAGCTGCTCGCTGTGGTTGCAGATCGCGTACTGCGCCGCGAACAGGATCGCCATCGCCCCGAGCACCGCCCAGCCCTGGCGGGTGTCGCCCACCGTTCGGCCGAAGGTATAGGTGAGGGATGCGGGAATGAGGATGATCGCCAGCATCTCGAGAAAGTTCGAGAGCGGGGTCGGGTTCTCGTACGGATGGGCGGAGTTGGCGTTGAGGAAGCCGCCGCCGTTGGTGCCGAGCTCCTTGATGGACTCCTGGGACGCGATCGGGCCCATCGGCAAGGTCTGGGTCTGCGTGGTGACGTTCTCCATCACCGGGTTGCCGGCGGCATCCCTGACCGGATTGCCGGCGGCATCGGTCTTCTGCTGCTGGTAGGTCACCGGCTGCAGCATCGTCACGTCCTTGTAGGCGCTGAAGTTCTGGATCACCCCCTGGCTGACGAGAGCGAGAGCGAGCACGAACGCGATGGGCAGCAGCACGTAGAGAGTCGAGCGGGTGACGTCGGCCCAGAAATTGCCGATGGCCTTGGCCGAATGGCGTGCCAGCCCGCGGATGAGCGCGACCGCCACCACGATGCCCGTCGCCGCGGACATGAAGTTCTGCACCGCGAGCCCGGCCATCTGGGTGAGATAGCTCATGGTGGACTCGGGCGTATAGCCCTGCCAGTTGGTGTTCGTGATGAAGCTGATCGCCGTATTGAACGAGGAGTCGGGCGAGACCGCCGTGAAATGCTGCGGATTGAGCGGCAGCCAGTACTGCAGACGCTGCAGCGCGTATACGAGCAGCGCGCCGAGGGCGTTGAAGACGAGGAGCGCGATGGCGTAGAGCTTCCAGCTCATCTCCACGCCCGGATCGACGCCGCAGAGGCGGTAGATCAGGGCCTCGAGACGTGCGCCCACACGTACGGGCCAGATCGGGCGACCTTCCATCACGTTCGCCATATAGAGGCCGAGCGGCTTCACGCACAGGAGCGCGACGGCGAGGTAGAGGGCAAAGAGCCCCAGCGATTGGCCGGTCATCAGAATTTCTCCGGCTTGAACATGGCGTACAGGAGGTACGCGCACAGGCCGAGCGCGAGCAGCCCGCTCACGACGTACGCGGCGCTCACGACTCGGCCCCGAGGCGCGAGATCGCCCATGCGATCCAGTGCGAGGCCGCGTAGAGGCCCGCAATCACGAGAATGAAGACGATGTCCACGCCCGACCTCCGCAGCCCGGCAGAAAGGACGGCCAAGGTAGCGCGCCGGGCGTGAGCGGATAGTGAGGAAAAAAAGGCGCATCGGAGCCAGCCGATTCAGCGCTCATTCAGAGGCTCTCTGCTTTGATGGAAGCGTGGAGGAGGTAGAGGCAGCGGGACGAGAGATGACCAAGAGCGGCAATTTCGGACGACGAGCGGCAGTCACGGCCCGCGAGGGCGCGCTCGGCGGCAACTCGCGAATTGCGCTGCTTTCGCCCCCGCTGCCGGCTGCGAGTCAGCCTGCGATCTGCTTCAAGGTTTTCTCGCGGCGCGCCCAAAGTCGCCACCCGGAGACTTCCCCGCCGCATTCGCCTGGTGTTATGTTCAACGCACATCGCACGGGGGATCGTTCATGTATCTGGAATATCTGACGGCGGCGCCGCGGGCGCTCGCCACGCTGGCGCGCGACAACAGCAATCTTTCGGTCCTGGTTCTGGTCCTGGGCGTCGTCGGCGGCTGCATGCTGTCGGCCTGGCGGGAACAGCTCCGTCAGCGCAGGACGCAGCTCACTCGCCGGACCAACCCGCAGGAGTGAGGCTCGGATGGCGTACTGGAACACAGTTTGCTTGCCTGACTGTCGCACGCCTGTCACGAACGAGTGGCATTCTTCGCCCGCCATGCAGGTCAGTCCGCTTTTCGTCGTCACCCAGCGCCGCGATCTGGCCGCGCGCTATGCCACGACCACTCGTCAGTGGCTCGTCGCGCGTAGCACCTATCGGCGGCTGCACGACGCGCCGGTGAAGAACATCACCGCGCTGCGCGATGCGGCCCGGCGGCTGGATCAGCTCGAGCGCGGACGCGCAGCTCTCCTCCGGGACTTGAAAGCCCTGGCGGATTGAGTCGTATCGACTCGTTCGACCCCGCGGCCCAGGGAATGGCCCTGGGCTGCTTCATCGTTTGCTTTCGGACGGCGTCAGGCGAGAATGCGGCGCTGAAGTCGCACCACCGTCCGCCCGATGTCCTCTTCTTCTCTGACACCACGCTATCGCGCATTCCCTGCCCTCCGGCCCGGTGATCCGGTGGTCGCCGTCGCGCCGGCCAGCTCGTTCGACCGCGCCTCGTTCGAGGCCGGCCTCGAGATCATCTCCCGGCGCTACCAGGTCCATTACGACCCCGGCTCGTTGACCCGGCACCGCTACCTTGCGGGTAGTGACGAGCGGCGGCTCGCCGAGCTTGCGTCCGCACTCGCGGACACCGGCGCACGTGCCGTCTTCTGTGCCCGCGGCGGGTACGGAATGACGCGGCTGCTGCCCGGGCTCGAGGGTATCCCGCTGCCGGCGAAGCCGGTGATCGGATTCTCCGACATCACGGCGCTCCACCAGGCGCTGCAACGGCAGCGGCTCGTCAGCATTCACGGCCCCGTGCTCACCCAGCTTCCAAGGCTCGACGCGCCGACGCATGCGCGCCTCTTCGAGCTGCTCGAGTCCACTGCACCGGCCGCGGATCTCACGGGCCTGGAAACCTACGTCGACGGCACGGCGGAAGGGCCGCTTCTGGGCGGCAACCTTTCGGTCCTGACCCGCCTTCTCGGTACACCCTTCCTCGCACCGCTCGAGGGCGCCATCCTCGTGGTCGAGGACATCGGCGAGCGTCCTTACCGACTGGACCGCATGTGGACCCATCTTGCGCAGGCGGGGGCGTTCCGTCAGGTGCGCGGCATCGTCCTCGGGGAGTTCACGGGCTGCGAGGAGAAGGAAGCGGATTTCTCCAGCGCCGAGGTGCTGCGCGAGCTGGCGGCCGCAACCGGCCTGCCGTGCGCCGCGGGATTCCCGATCGGCCATGGCACGCAGAACCAACCCTTGCCGCTCGGCGTGCGCGTGCGTTTGGATGCGGGCAGCCGCCGCCTCACGTTTCTCGAGAGCGCGGCGGCATGAGCCCACGCCCGCTGCGGGCGAAATCAACCGCCCGAGGGGGCGGGCGGCGATTCGGGCGCCGCCGACTGCGAGCGCAGCACGGCGGCAAGATATCCCGAGAATGACGCCGGCGTCCGCAGGGTCAGGGAGCGGCGCCAAAGGGTCAGCGTGGTCAGGATCACCGCGATCAGGCGCGGCAGCACGATGTAGAGGAGTGCCGTGCAGTCGATCAGATACAGCCACGGTCCGGCGGGACCGCCGCCGGTTGAGGCGAGCGCCAGTAGATCATGCGCCGGCGGGACGCGAACGGCCGAGGTACCGAACCAACCGAGGGCGCCGGACGCGGCACCGTACAGCGTCACCAGTACGGCATGGGCGCTCGAGGGGCCGAAGACGGTGGCGCTCCAACCCGCCGCCTGCCGGAGTATCCAGCCGCGAAAGTCATAACCGGCCATGAGACCAGCCGCCGCGAGGATGGCGGCGAGGTGCAGAAGGCGCCGGACGCGCTCGCGAAACACCGGCCTGCCGACCTCGCACCAGTCCGCCGCGAAGCGCCGCAGGCCCGGCGCCAGCGGCGCGTTGAAACCGACCGAATGAGTGATGAACGCGTCGATGCGGGCATGCACTCGGTTGGCATAGAGCCTGGCGAGCCAGCGCCGGAAAAATCCATCGCGCGGGATCGCCGCGGTCTGGCGAGCCGGCGCGGAGTCTGCACCCCGACCCCTCCGCCCGGAAGAGCGGAAAGCCCTGATGATGAGGATGAAGTATACGATCAGATTCCAGAGCAGGAGGCCGATGAGCGGGTACGCGAAGATGTCGATCCGGCCGCCATCCGCGAATGCAATCGCCACACCCAGGAAGAATCCGAGCAGTAGGATGGTGCGATCGAGGCCGGTGGCGCCGGCGGCGGCGGCAAGGACGTGATCGACGCCCGGCGACCGCACCCGCAAACGCGCCAGCAATGCATCCGCGCGGCGCACGAGGAAGCGTTCCATGTCACCGTTGATCTGCGTTGACGCGTTGCTCGCCGCAGGCAGTGGGCGACCGTCGGCCGCCTCCAGGCTGGCCTGGACGCGATCGTCGAGTGAGACGGCATCGCCGGCCAGATCGGTCTGCTCGATGGCGTGAACCAGCAGAAGGGCTTGCAGCGCCCGCTGTCGCATGGCGCCATTTTGCTGCACGATAGCGGCTGCAGGCAAAACATCGAGTCGGAGCCATGTCCCCCAGCGCGGAAATCGAGCAGATCCTGAGGCTGTCCCCGGTCATGCCGGTGGTCGTCCTCGCCGAGGCGGAGCTCGCCCCCGAGCTGGCCCGAGCCTTCGTGCGCGGCGGCATCCGCGTCCTCGAGATCACGCTGCGGACACCTGCCGCGCTGGCCGCGATCGAGGCGGTTGCGCGCCAAGTCCCGGAGATTGCGGTGGGCGCGGGGACGGTGCTGTCCGTCGAGGATCTGCGAGCCGCGGCAAGCGCGGGCGCCACCTTCGCGATCTCACCCGGGGCAACACCGGCTCTCCTCTCCGCGGCGGCATCGGCGTCCATACCTTATCTGCCCGCGGTGGCGACACCGTCGGAGCTGATGCAGGGACTGGCCAGCGGCTATCACTGTTTCAAATTCTTTCCAGCCGGCCCTGCGGGCGGCACTGCGATGCTCAAGGCATTCGCCGGTCCCTTCCCGGAGGCTCGCTTCTGCCCGACGGGAGGCATCACACAGGATTCCGTGAAGTCATACCTCGACCTGCCGAACGTCCTCTGCGCCGGAGGCTCCTGGCTGTCGCCGCCGGACGCGCTCGCGGATCGCGACTGGAAGCGGATCGAGGCGCTGGCCTCGCGGGCAGCGGCATCCAGAACTTAGGCGCTTTGGCGGCGGTCGAACTCCGCGGCGCTCCCTCCAGTCCTCACCCCCGAGCATTCGATGTCGTCAATCCGAGCTAGCGCGGTTCCTGTGTGCGCCACCGCCCTCATCGCGGCAGCAGCCCTCACGGGTTGCGCAGGAGAGCCTCACCTGTCCTCGCAACCGCCAGCCGGCATGCGTCTCGCTGGCGACTGGAAACTCGATCCTGCCCACAGCGACGACCTCGGCAAGGCCGTCGAGGAATTGCGCGCGCAGCAGGCAAAGGGGCGGCACGAAAGGGGCGAGGAGCAGCCGCAACAAGGGCTCGGCGGCTATGGGGGGCATCGGCGGGGCGGCGGCGGCGATCAGGGCGGTCAGCAGGGCAGCGAAGGCGGACAGGGCGAAGGCTCTTCGGGGCCGGAAGGGGGCGAGCAGGGCGTCGGCGCCGGCGTTGCGCCCCGCGTCTCAGCCGTGGACGAACTGATGTCGAACGTGCCGCAGGGCGACTATCTCAGGATCAAAGTCAGCTCCGGCGCCTTCACGGTGATATCGGGCGACTCTTCCGATGAGTACACGCCGGGTGTCGAGAGCGACATCTCCGCGGTGCAGGGTGATGCGCAGCAGTTTACGGGATGGAAGGGCACCGACTACGTGATCGACACCAAGCCGCAGCTCGGCGCGGAGATCATCCAGACCTTCAGCCAGACGAAGGACGGCGCGCTCTCGATGACAGTGCGGCTCAGCGGCAGTGGGATCCACTTCACCTTCACTCGTATCTACGACCGTACGACGGTCGTGACACCGCTCGCTCCACCGACGATCAACTGATGTCGCAGCTACTCCGGTGATGTCGATCGGATCGCCACGCCCCGGCAGCCTCGCGCGCGCGCTGGCCGCCATCGCGCTCCTCTGCCCCGCGCTGTCGGCAGCCGCCGCTCTACAGACAGATGCTGCTGCACCGCCGATCTCCGCGCCCTTCCGGGTGGTGATCTCCGGCAGCTACAGCGGCCCGAAGCTCTGGCGGGTGAGCAAGGACGGGCGCACGCTCTGGTTGCTCGGCACCGTGGAACCGCTGCCCAAGCGCATGGTCTGGCAAACGGCGGACATCCAGGGGCTCCTGCGACACACCCAGGAGGTCATTCCCGCCTGGCCGTCGGTTGGAATCGGCTTTCATCCTTTCACCGCTTTGCGTCTTTACGCCCTGTGGCGCGAGGCGCAGACGAACCCCGATCGCCTGCCCCTGCAGGCCGTGCTGCCGCCCGCCCTGTACGCGCGCTTCAGCACGCTCAAGCTGCGCTTCGCGCCGCGCGATCGCCGCATCGAGCAGCTGCGCCCGATACTTGCGGCGCGGCGGCTCTACGACGAAGCGCTGGACGCTTCCGACCTGACTCCTCACAATGACATCCAGCAGACCGTGCTGCGGCTCGCGCGGCAGGAGAATGTGCCGATCCATCAGGACAAGCTTCTCGTGAAGGACCCGCTCGATGTCATGAGGGACCTGACCGAGGTGCCCCGCGCCGCGGAGATCGCCTGTCTGCAGTCGGTGGTGACGCGGCTCGAGACTGACGTCGGCCCGATGCAGGCGCGGGCCCGCGCCTGGGCGCTCGGCGACGTCGCCCTGCTGCGCAATGTGCCGCACATCGACAATCGCGCTACTTGCCTCGACGCGGTGTCAGGGTCCGCGCGGGTGCGCGCGCTGCTGGCCCGGGCGCAGCAGGACTGGATGAATGCGCTCGTGCAGGCGCTGGCTCAGAACCGCACGACCCTCGCGCTGCAATCGATGGACCTGTTGCTGGGACCGAGCGGGACACTCGAGACGCTGCGACGGATGGGGTATGCGGTAGAAGGGCCGTGACATCAACGACGTTCAGCTGGCGAGGGCCAGACCCCAGGCGACACCCATGAGGGCGATCGCAGCGAGAGCGGCAGGCCACTGACGGAGCGAATGCAAGCGCGGACTGAAGGCGGGAAGCGCTGCGATCGCGCCGAGTAACACGCCGATCCCGAAGCCGAGCACGTGGGCCATGACATCGGTGTGCTTGCCGGCGGTACCCAACCAGCCGAGCAGGATGATCCCGGCCACGAGCGGACCCCAGCGCTGCACCCATCTCTGCCGCAGCTTCAGACGCTCGCGCCAGGTATACGCCGACATCAGTCCCAACGCCGTGAATACAGCGGTAGAGGCGCCGACCGACTGATGCCACGGCGGACCGAGGAGCCCCTCCAGAAGATTGGCAATGCCGCCACCCGCGACGATGAGAAGCCACGCGACACCGACACCGAGCTGCCGTCCGGCAAGATAGCCGAACCAGATGCCGGCGCCCAGGTTAGCGGCAAGATGAGGGCCACTGACGTGCAGTGTGAGCGCCGTCCATGCGCGCCACCATTGCCCATCCTGTACACGTGCGGCATCGAGCTCCCCGGTGTTAAATGCATCGAGGCGCACGAGGCCGTTGGAAATGGCATAGGCAACGCCTAGCAGCCAGGCCGCATAACCCACGCATCCTACCCAGGCGTGGGGATGCAATGGAGGAGCAGCCGGTACCGGCTCCGGCGTGCGGTTCTCGGCCTCATACTGAGTGAGATGACCCAGGGCCCGCGGAGCGTCGGGCTCGGCGACTTCCAGGGTGAAGTGATCGTCTCGGAGCACGATCGCGCTGGCGATGCCTACGGCGCCCAACATGAAAGCCCGGTCCTCGCAGTCCCGACGCCAAAAGGAGCGGTAGACTTCGACCCCGGCGTCAATCACCTCCGGATCCCGTCGCCCACCAGCTCGTAGACTGCAAGGTACGAGCGCCACATCAGCACAGGCCGAGGACGCCGATGATGAGGAGACAGGCCGGCGGCAGGATCAGGGTACGAAGGAGGATCCTCAGTTCGAAAATCATGCGCGGCGATGGGGCTGACGCCGGATCGCGACCCAATCGTCGCGACCTGTAACGTAGGCTCGATCATAACATGCGCACGCTCCCCTCACGCCGCGCCGGCGCGGCCGGATTGCTCACCCGAAGCGCCGCCGGGTCAATGATGTCGCGGAGACGCTCCCGGTGATGCTCGGGGCGCGGCAGCCTCGGGCGAGTGCCGCGCGCCGGCAAATTCCTCGATCATCTTCTGGTTGAATGCCGGGATGTCCGCGGGCTTGCGGCTGGAGACCAGCCCGTGATCCACGCAGACTTCCCGATCGACCCACACGGCGCCGGCATTGACGAGGTCTGTCTTGATCGAAGGCCAGGAGGTGAGCGTGCGTCCGCGTACCACGCAGCAGTGCATCGAATTCCGCGGCATCGGCCTGCTCGAGCGGCACGTCGACCTTGATGCGCTCGCCTTTGTCGAAGTGCTTCCATCCCTGCACTTCGCCCTTGGCCGGCGAGACTACCTGGGTTTCCGCGCCCGCCTCCTGCAGGGCTTTGCGCGGCTCGGTGAGCTCGGCCTGCTCGAAGCCTTCAGCCGCCAGGATCGCCACCTTCATACCGTTCAACGTTGCCATAGCCGTGTCCTCCTCTTGCCCGTAGTGCCCCAAAAAGATCGGCCTGCGGAACGCAGCAGGGGGCGTGCCGGAACGGCCGGGC
>Ga0335073_10013839_pt1 | contig 11310 bp, 7 predicted proteins | sample Lox_Sample_22_FD_207093 | JGI IMG/M metagenome (GOLD analysis project Ga0335073, IMG submission 207093) | Soil microbial communities from Loxahatchee National Wildlife Refuge, Florida, United States - Lox_Sample_2.2 | ecosystem: Environmental > Terrestrial > Soil > Wetlands | place: USA: Florida... | reverse complement strand
GTGATTGCGCATGATGGCCAGGCGAATTTCGGTGTTGACGACGGCGTCGACTTTATCGCCCACGCGAATCGGTTGTTTAGCAATGACTTGGTGCGCGCGCACACCCTGAATCGGGTAGTAGGTTCCCGTCGCTTCGGCGACGACCGTGTTGTGGTCGTTGCTGTAAAACCATCCGCGATCTCCGACCTGCCCGCCTGATTCCGCATAGAACGGCGTGTGATCGAGAATGACTTCGCCTTGCTCGCCAGGCTTCAGTTCCTGCACGCCCTGTCCGTTCTTGATAATGGCCAGCACTTCGCAGTTCTGCGATTCAGTCTGGCGATAGCCTTCGAAAGTAGATTTCGGAAGCTGCTGATAAGCAGGATTGGCCGTCTGCTTGGCCGCGCCTTTCCAGGAAGCGCGAGCCCGCTCGCGCTGCTCGGCCATTGCCTTGTCGAAGCCTTTGCGATCGAGCAGTACACCCTGATCACGAGCTGCATCCTCGATGAAATCGAGTGGCATTCCGAAGGTGTCGTACAGCCGAAATGCATCCTGACCTAGCAAAACTTTGGAGTTCTCCCGGAACGACGTGAGTTCCTCATCAGAAACAGCTCGATCCGATGAATATCCGATAAAGTGCCGCACCTGTTCATCTGACCAAGCTGCTATCGCCTCGCGAGAGGACTTGATATACCCCTCAAGATACGCGAATCCTTCCTTCAGGGTATGGCCGAAACGCACCTCCTCGGAATGCACAACCTTCGAGACCCGTTCCGCAGTCTCCCTGAGTTCCGGATACGCGTCCTGCATCAAGTCCCGCACCGCGAAGACCATCTCGAACAGAAAAGGCTTCTCTTGTCCCAGCAACCGCCCGTGCGTGATGGCGCGGCGAATGATTTTGCGCAGCACATAGCCGCGGCCTTCGTTCAATGGCACGACGCCGTCGGAAATCAGAAATGTTGCCGCGCGAGAGTGATCGGCGATGACGCGCAGCGAAGCGGCAGATTTGTGGCTCGTGTCCGCGTAGGGGCGGACGTCCTCGTCCGCCCGGCGGAGCGAAGCTCCGCTATCTTCTGCCGAGCTGCGCTCGACCGGACGGCCGGGGGCGGCCGTCCCCACATGGTCTTTGCCAGTTCCAGTCAGTTCAGCCGCTCTTTTGATTAGCGGCACAAACAAATCCGTCTCGTAATTTGAAATTACGCCTTGCAACACCGCCGTCACGCGCTCCAGGCCCATGCCCGTATCGATCGAGGGCTTGGGCAGCGGATTCAGCTTGCCGCTCGCATCACGGTCGAACTGCATGAACACGAGATTCCAGAGCTCAACATAGCGGCCGCAATCGCAAGTAAAGGCACAATCCGTGTGTCCGTGCTCGGACGCAGCCGGACCCATGTCGTAGTGAATTTCGCTGCACGGGCCGCAGGGGCCGGTATCGCCCATCTGCCAAAAATTGTCCTTCAATCCAAACTCGAAAATTCGTTCCCTGGGCACGCCTTGCCCGAGCCACAAGTCATATGCTTGCGCATCCCGGGGAATTCCGCCTTCGCCGTTGAAAATCGTCACATACAGTTTGTCTTTTTCTAAGGCGAACCAGGAGGGCGAGGTGATCAGCTCCCACGCGAAGGCGATCGCGTCTTTCTTGAAATAATCGCCGAAAGAAAAATTCCCCAGCATCTCGAAAAACGTGTGATGGCGGTTGGTGAAGCCGACATTTTCCAGATCGTTGTGCTTGCCACCGGCGCGCACGCATTTTTGCGATGTCGTTGCCCGCGAGTAGTCGCGTTTTTCCAGTCCGAGGAAAACGTCTTTGAACTGGTTCATGCCCGCGTTGGTGAACAGCAAAGTCGGATCGTTGTGCGGCACGAGCGACGACGAATGCACCTCGCGGTGCCCTTTCTGGACGAAGAAATCCAGAAATTTACGTCGAATTTCAGCGCCGGTCAGCATGTTGGGGATCGGATCGATTACAGATTGATTCTAGCATCGCTACGAGGACAGACCACGGAGTTCGTCGACGCCAACCCACACCTCGTCATTCCGAATCGGCTTCAGCCCTGAGGAATCTGATGTCTGGGCGTCGCAAGAGCAAAGCAGATTCCTCGGCGCTAAAGCGCGCTCAGAATGACAAGGCGGAAGCTGCCTACTTCCTGGCCAGGGCCTTCTCTTTTTTGCCCTTGTGCGCGTCGTGATTCTTGCCGAGGCGTTCTAGCACGGCGGCAGCGATCAAAGGCAGACCGACCGTGGCATCGATGAACACTTCTCCAAATCGGCCGCCTTCCGCCGGAGGCACAAACTTGCCCCACGAGATGGCTTCGCTATATGGGCTGCCGGAAAGGCCGCCCCAGTACACCGGCTCGGGACAAATGCGCACGCCATAGTGATAGCGTTTGAGCGGAACGTTTTCTCCCATGCGGCGATGGCGCAGTTCGATGAACGGCCCAAACTGCTGCGACCAGTTACGCGGCACTCCGCCGCCGATGGTCAGAATACCCAGCCGCTTCTGCCGCAGCAAGGTCGAAGCAAAATGCTCAAGATCTTCAAACGGATCGAAACGCAATTTGTGCCGGCCCGCGCCCTCACGCAACCGGTTGGAGAGCGCAACGTCGAGCCCCAGTTCCGAGTCTGTGAACGCGGGAACAAAAACGGGCACGCCCTGCTCGTAAGCCGACTTCAGAATTCCGCGTCCTTTCACATGCTTTGCCAAATACTCGCCGATGACATGATTTAGCTTGTACGAGCACAGCACCTCGCTCGGGTCCCACTGCTCCAGCACTTCGAACATTACATGTTCCACGTCGTCAAGATTCCGCTCCGGCTCGAGCGTGTCGTAAACCCGGTTGTAGCCCTGCTCGTACAGGTCTTCGTCGCGCACATCCGGGTTGTAGCGGAAATGACAATGGCCGGTGGCCTCGACCAGTCCGTGGGCCATGAGCGCGCCGGTAGAAACCAGAGCGTTGACGATTCCGCGATCGATCAACTCGGCGATGACCAATCCCTGCTTGGCGACCGTCATCGCGCCGGCCAGAGTCATCACGACGAAGCAGTCTTTGTCGCGCGCCATGGCTTCGAGCACGTCGGCAGCTTCGCCCAGTTGGCGACCGGTGAACGCGGTCTTCGCCATCGCCCGCACCAGATCGTCTACTGAGTGAATGCGCGTGAGATCGAGCGGCTCCAGCGGGACCAGCCGGTCTTCGACAGGATCGTGCAGATGGCGCTCAATGCCCGCGCCGTCATGGTTGTCATGCTTCATGGCTGCACCTCCAAGCTTTTCCGATGGATTACTTTACTAGAACGGCAACGTGATAGCCATACATCGCTGACTGCAGCTCGCTTCTTTGCACATTGCACATCGCGCGCGCATCCAAACAAATCAAACAACCCCGGAGGAACTGATATTCTATGCTTCCCTAAGAGGAAAACTTTGCCTGATAAATTTCAAGTCGGCCTCATTCAGATGTCGGCCACGCCCGACCCGGAGAAAAATCTGCAGCGCGCAGTGGATAAAATCCATCAGGCGGCCGCGCGCGGAGCAAATGTGATTTGCCTGCCGGAGCTTTTTCAGACCCAATATTTCTGCCAGCGCGAGGATGCTTCTCTATTTGATCTGGCCGAGCCGATTCCCGGGCGAACTACGAATCAGCTTGCCGCGCTCGCCAAACAATTGCGCATCGTGCTGATCGCTTCGGTTTTTGAGAAGCGCGCTCCCGGCGTGTATCACAACACCGCGCTGGTTTTCGACGCCGACGGCTCGCTGCGCGGCCTCTATCGCAAGATGCATATCCCTGACGATCCTCTTTATTACGAAAAATTCTATTTCACTCCTGGCGATCTTGGCTTTCGCGCCTTCGACACGCATGCCGGACGCATCGGCACGCTGGTTTGCTGGGACCAGTGGTATCCCGAGGGCGCGCGATTGACCGCGTTGCAAGGAGCGCAGGTGCTTTTTTATCCCACGGCGATTGGCTGGCATCCCGCCGAGAAAGCCGGATTCGGCGCGGCGCAGCACGATGCCTGGCGCACCATTCAGCGCGCGCACGCCATCGCCAACGGAGTTTATGTGGCTGTGGTCAATCGCGTCGGGCACGAGAACGGCGACATTCGCGGCAAAGCGGCCGAGGGCCCGGGGCTGGAATTCTGGGGCGGATCGTTTTTGTGTGACCCCTTCGGTCGAGTCCTCGCCGAAGCCTCGCACGATAAAGAAGAGGTGCTGATCGGGACGGTCGATTTGAAGGCGCTGGAAGATGTGCGCCGCAACTGGCCGTTTTTGCGCGACCGCAGGATCGACGCCTACGCGCCGATCACGAGCAGGATGATTGATTGAGAGGCATAGCTGGCAAATGGGACAAGACCCTCCCTAGCAGTTTAACCACTAATGAAAACCCTTTTGTTCTTTCTACTGGTCATAGCGATCCTCGCGACGCCAGCCGTCCTTCTGTGGCTACTCAGCCGACGTTGGCGACGACTCTGGAGGATCATCGCTAGAATCGGTGCTTCGATCCTTGGCTTATTCTCCGCTCTGCTAGCCGTGCTACTTCTATTCGCGAGCGCCATGTGCGGGCACTATGACTTTCCCTTGGTTTCCTCGCCGGATGGCGACTTGAATGCCCGCGTCAGTGAAAAGGATTGTGGCGCTAGCGATTCCTTCCACAGCTCCGTTCAGGTATGGCAAGGTGGGTGGGCCGGCTTCCTTAGCCCAGCCACTACCGTTTTCACGGTCGGGCACGACCCTCGGCTAATACAACTCCAGTGGACAGGAGCCAGGGCACTCGCTATCAAGTACCCGAATGATTCGCCCTATCCCGAAGAGTTCCGATGTCAAGAGCGTTTGGGTGATGTACGGATCGACTGCTCTCCTTACCAGCCCGTCTATGACAAACCGGTTGGTCCAATGCCGCCTGTGAAGAGGGGTCTCTGGTAAAGTGACTCGATCACTAAGGCAATGCGTGGCCGCGAACCATCCCAAATTCCGTTATCGCATGCCCGCTGAATGGGAGCCGCATGCTGCCACCTGGCTTGCCTGGCCGCATTACCGCGACGACTGGCCGGGAAAATTCGAGCCGATTCCCTGGGTTTATGCCGAGATAGTCCGTCATCTTGCGCGCCACGAGCGCGTGGAGCTGATCGTCAACGACGCACCTTCTGAAAAGCGCGCCCGCGCTGTGCTCGGCAAAGCTCGCGCACTCGGCGACAACGTTCGTTTTCATCGCTGGCGCACAAACCGGGTGTGGACGCGGGATTCGGGATGCACGTTCGTAATTACCACTAGCCACGTAGGGACGGGTCAGAGACCCGCCCCTACGCAGCCCGGGACGCTTCAGGCCATCACCTGGCGCTTCAATGCCTGGGCCAAATATTCGAACTTTCAGCACGACGCAAAAATCGGCGCCCTGATGGCAAGAGCTGCGAAAGCCGAAACATTCCAGCCAAAACTCGGCAAACGCCACATCGTCCTCGAAGGCGGGTCGATTGACGTCAATGGCCGCGGCACGCTGCTCACGACGGAAGAATGCCTGCTCAGCAAAGTGCAGCAGCGCAATCCCGGCATGACGCGCAAAGACTACGAAGAGATTTTTGCCGAATATCTGGGAATCACCAACGTGATCTGGCTCGGCTCGGGCATCGCCGGAGACGATACGCACGGCCACGTCGATGACATCACTCGTTTCGTTTCACTCGACACCGTGGCTACAGCCGTCGAATCCAATCCCAACGACCCCAACTACGAGCCGCTGCGTGAAAACGTCCGCGGCCTGCGCGCCGCGACCGATCAGGATGGGAAACAACTTTCCATCGTCGAATTGCCCATGCCCGCTCCGGTTTATTTCGAAAAACGCCGCCTGCCCGCGAGCTATGGAAATTTCTACATCGCGAATGGAATTGTTCTCGTCCCCGTCTTCAACGATCCCAACGACCGCGTTGCTCTCGACATTCTCGCCGATCTTTTCCCCGACCGCGAAGTTGTCGGCATTTATTCCGGCGATCTCATCTGGGGCTTCGGCGCCATGCACTGCATGACGCAGCAACAGCCTTTTTAGCCATCAGCCTTCAGTCGTCAGCAGAACCAGGGATTCCGATGGTGTTGGCCCGGCGCACAACTCGGGCTATCGGCCGATACTTGTTTGAAGATCAGGCTGCAATCTTTGCGCTTGTTTCTGACGACTTCCAATCAACCCCACTCCAGCCAGGACATAAAGTCCAAACACGACCAACAGCAACGCTTTGAGACCGACAATGAGCGACAAGTTTTCGAGCAACCCGCCCACCACCGCGCCCAGCATGTTGGCGCCGAGGGCGGCGCCGGGAGATTTCACGGAGCGAAACTCGCCAGCGAACAGCAGTCCGGCGAAAAAGACGGGGATGGCAAAGATGCCTGAGGCAAACCATCCTACGAAGACCGCCGACCCGGGAATGCGGTTGAAAGGCATCAGATAAGCGAACAACAAACCGAGCAGAAGCCCGGCAAGCGACCAGCGCGCGGGCCATGGTTTGGCCTGCTTCTCAATCACCGTGTTGGCGAGCAAGAGAGCGACAAGAATTGCGGCGATGACGATCCCGTTCACCTGCCAGGTGGTGCCGAAGTACAACGCGAGCCGGCTGATGACTTGCGTTTCCAGCAGCAAAAATCCCGCTCCCATACTGAAGAAGAAAAGCGAAGGCATTTGCTGGCGGGCTTCGGGAATCTGCCAGTAAAAACACGCGGCCAGCAATACCACCAGCACTCCGACGGAAAGAAAGATGATCGGCAGCCAGCGCCCGTGCTGATAGAGGTAAGGCCAATCGTCGGTCGTGAGCGGAACCTCGGGAGTCTGCGCAAAACTGACCGGATTGTCCATCACGAACTGCCGCAGATGCGGATCGGCAGCCAGTCTGTTCTCCACCTGCTCCGAGGTGGAAATGGCGAAGCACGCGGCTTGCGCGGTGTAACTCGAGTTCGCCCAAAACATCAGCGGAGGTTTACCGAATACAGTGATCAGCATTTCCATCAGGCGGCGCCCGACGAAGTCGCGGTCCACCTGGAATTTGATAAACAAAACGCCGTCGGGCGCTAGTAGCGCTTTCGCTTCCTGCAACGATTCCACCGTATAGACGAAATTATCAATCCGCATATTGGAGTAATCGGTGAGCGTGTGCGAATCGAGCAGGCCGAAGAGGATGAGGTCGTAAGGGCCTTTGGCCCTCTTCATGAAGGCCCGCGCATCGTTCACATGAACCGCGACCTGCGCCGCGCTATACGGATGTTCCGGATGGTGTTTTCCCAAATCCAAAATAACCGGATCGATTTCCACGGCGTCAACGTGGGAGCTGTTGTGGCGCACCGCGGCGGCGGCGTCATTGCCGCTTCCGGCTCCGACCACGAGCACTCGCGGCGAGGGCACGGCAAACGCAAACGGCACATTATAGGGATTGTCTTGCGGCGGTTCTTTCAGCAGTCTGGGATGGCGCTCGAGAAATTCCGGCGAGAGATTGACCATCGACTGATAGCCGGTGTGATTGACCTCGATCGAGGCCTTGGCAAACTCTCCGTTCCTGAACTTGACTATCGACACGTCGATCAGCTGGTACGGGGTCCAGATACTGTAGCGGTCGGGCGTGGAAGGATCATGCAGCAGGAGCACTGCCGGCAAAGCCAGAGCAGCGAAGGGAACGGCTTGTCTTATTCGTGGTTGCAGGGCGGCGAGGCAGAGAAAAATTGCCGCCATCCAGAAAGCGGGCGGCAGGGCATAACGGGAGACAGCGAAGAATGCCAGGATTCCCAAAAGGCTCGCCGCTAAGTTCCAGGAATAAGCCGGCAAGGGCCGCGCTGCCAGCTCAAACTGTCGGCTCACCGCCTGTCCGATAGGAATAAAAATGCAGGCGATCAGAGCAAGGAGCAACGCAACCAGGAGCAGAGACGCGAAAAAAGCCGGCCAATGGCGCGCCGCGCCCGTGGCCCAGATTTGCATGTCCTGCCCCGCGCCCAGGTTTTCCGATAGGTTCTCGAAAGTCTTCCCTCCGGACCCAGGCCAGCGGACGATCGTGAGCAAGGCCAGCAGCGCCGCAGCCGAGTTCCACCAGCGGATGGGACGGCGGGCCAGCGCGCAACCCATTCCGAAACCCAGGAAGCAAAGCAGCAAGGCAAGGTTCTTCACGTAAGCAAAAATCCGGACTTCAGTGCCAATCCAGCGGATGAGCGCTAATTCCGCGAAGAGAGTAAGGAAGCTGGCGAGAACCAAATGCCACCAACTCCAATTTCCAGTTTGATCCTGAGGTTGCTCGGACCGCGAGCGCCGGTTCCACATCAGATAGGGGATGTAAATAAGAAAGACTGCGGCGGAGAGGCAAAAACCGGCAACGCGCCAGTTCATAAAAGATTCCGCGCTTCGGCGGGTTTTCCTATTGCAGGCTTCCCAAGTCTCACTGCTGAGGCCGGCAACCTATTTTCTGTACTGCGTGGGCTGAGGGCCTTTTTCCAGCATCTCGCGGTTCCAAATGGCCCCTTCGCGCGTGTAGCTGGCGAGTTCGAAATCCTGTGTGAGTTCGAGCGCGTCGACCGGGCACGCGTCTTCACACAACCCGCAGAACATGCAGCGGCTCAGATCGTATGTGAATGTAGTCAGTTCTTTGCGGCGGGTTTGTTCATTGCGGGCGCTCGAAACCACAATCAAATGTTCGGGACATGCCAGCGCACAAAGGTCGCAGGCGATGCACATGGTTTCGTTGGTATCGATGTTGTTGTTCAGCCGAGGCGCGCCACGATACCGCTCCGCCACCTGCGGCCGCTGCAAAGGATACTGTTCTGTATAAATCTCTTTCGGGTCCTGATAGCGGAAGGTGACCCGCATGCCTTTGATCAGGTCGAGAAACAGGATTTTGCGTATCAGGTTCGGCAACGGCATAAACTTAAGAATAACACTGGGGGCTTTCTCTTGGGAAAGAGTGAAATGCAACCACAGGGGACACAGAGTTTCACAGAGAAAAGCCATTGGCCTCTGTGCCCTCTGTGGTTAATTTAGTGCAGCTTCGCGTACTCTTCTTTTGCCTGCTTCAGGATGGGGATATCCGAGTCAGCGTCTTTCCACACCGCGAAGAAGTCCTGATAAGCGGTCTTGGCGTTCGCGGTATCTCCCTGCAGCACATAAGCGCGGCCCAGGCCAATGCGAGATAAGGCATAAAGCGGGTTGATCGGATCCACGCCGCGATGGTCCAGAATCTTTTGATACTCAGCCACGGCCTTTGCGCTATCGTGCGCTTTCATGTACGCCTCGCCCCGAACGTAATTCGCCCAGTAAGTGCATCCAAAGGGCGGCGCGCCGAGTTCATAGGCGCGGGCCGTCTCTAGCAGCGCGATCGCCTTTTCCGGATCGCGCTGCATTTCATTGCTCGCCCGCACGATGGGCAGCCACACCGCGTTTAGCATGGTATCGTCGGGAAATTCCTTGGCCAGATCTACGGCCAGCTTCTCCGAGCCGGCGGCATCACCTGTCCGCGCCAGGAAAACTGCGGCGCCGGTACGAACAGTCCGATCTTTGGACATAGCAAAAGCGTCCGTCACAACCCGCCCGGCGCCGCTATTCGGGCTGCCGAATTCCGCGTTGTTCAGGGCCTGTGCAAGCAACACTTCCGCAGCAAACTCCTTCCACCCCGCACTTTCCGCCAGACTTGCGCTTTGAGCGAATGTCCGTTTTCCAATTTCAGCTTTCCCCTGGAAATACTCCCCCTGAGCCTTCATTGTGAGGATGATAGGTTCAAGGGGTTTTCCCCTCACTTCTACAAGCGCGTCCTGCATCCCGGTTAGGTCGCCTTTTATGAATGCAAGTTGGTAGCGCATAAACGGGCCCGTGGGCACAAAGAGGTTTTCTGCCCGCGCTTTATCGAGGAGAGCTTGCTCTTCATCATACCGATTCAAGTCCTGATAATCAGAAGCCAGATCTTGGCGGGCGAAGACCTCGTCGGAACTCACTCGCACCGCTTCGCTGGCGTTGGGCACTGCCTTGTCAAATTGTCCGATCGTTTCATAGAGCAGCGACAGATTGTCAAGCGGCACAGTATCTCGTGGATAAGTCTTTTTCCATTGCTCGTAGACTTCCGCCGCCTTATTTAAATCGCGCAGGGCTTCATCATAGTAATGGGCCGAGATATACAAACGCTCGCGTTCGCTAACGCGATCTTTCAGATCGAACGCCTTGCGCAAGTTCTCCTGCTGGAGGCCGCCTTGTGTCAGGTTGCCGTAGACCACTCCTAGCGTGGCATATGCCATGGCGAAATTAGGATCAAGTTCGATGGCGCGCTTGAGGTGCGGAATTGCTGCAGGGTCGTCCTCCTTTGCGTGCGCCGCTTGCCCCAGGCTGAATTCCTTGAGCGCTTCGAGGGAAGACGTGGTTGCTTGCTCCAGAGGAGTGGTGAATTGCTGGACTGAAGCAAGCGACTCACCCAGCTTTTGCCGCAGTTGAGACGCGGCCTGGTCGAGAGATTTCAACACCTGCTCTTTGCTTTCCGCCTCCACTTGCGCACGCGCCAGCGAATCTCCGGTCTGGGCATTGACTGCGTTTAAATCAATCACATAGTGGCTGCCAAGGCTCGAGATCGAGCCGGTCAGCATGGCCTTTACACTTTCGCGCAGGCAAATCTCGCGTGCCAAATCACTGGTAATACGCTCATCTGGCTGGCGTCCCATGAAACGCAGCGCCTCTTGAATGCGCGACTGCGGAAGAATATTCAGATACGGCGACTGCTCGAGCTGCACCGCCAGCGCCTGTTTTAAAGTGCCGTCGAACACCGAGTCGCCTGTGGTGTTCACAAAATCCGTGAGCAGGATGGAATCTTTCTCTGTGAGTCCGGGCGCGCGGTGATGATAAAAGAGCACGCCGGCCAGCGCTGCAATCAGAATGAAAGCCACGCCTCCGAGCAGCTGCCAGCGCTTGTTTCTGGGAGCCGCAACCGCGGCCACGCTCGCTGAAGATTGCGCAGGGGCGGCGGCAATGGCGCCGGTTGAAGCTGGCAGCGCTGCTGAGGTCGCCGCAGAAGGTGGGGCTGAGGCAACTGCGCCGCCGCTGACCGGCGTTGTCGGTTGTTCGGCGGTAATCACCGACCGGCTGGAGTCCGTGTCGCGCTTTAATCTTTGCAATTCAGCGCGCATCTCGGAAGCATGCTGGTAGCGCAGATTGCGGTCTTTCTCGAGGCCGCGATTGATAATGCGTTCAAGTTCGGCCGGCAGTTCCGGATTCAGCCGCAGCGGAGAGGCTGGAGCGCGGCCAAGGATCGCTTCAAAGATCACTGCGGAAGTGTCGCCGCGAAACGGCACGGTTCCTGTGGCCATTTCATACAGAACGGCGCCGAAGGAAAAAAGGTCGG
>Ga0335073_10013838_pt1 | contig 11310 bp, 10 predicted proteins | sample Lox_Sample_22_FD_207093 | JGI IMG/M metagenome (GOLD analysis project Ga0335073, IMG submission 207093) | Soil microbial communities from Loxahatchee National Wildlife Refuge, Florida, United States - Lox_Sample_2.2 | ecosystem: Environmental > Terrestrial > Soil > Wetlands | place: USA... | reverse complement strand
CGTTTCCGTTGCGGATGTTGTAGACCGCGCCGTCGGTGCCGGTGGCGAAGACGTGCTGGTGGCCGTACTTGTCGAGCATCGCCGAGACGCCGGCCCGCAGCGACGGCCCGTCGATCAGCGTCCAGGAGCCGTCCCACCCGCCCCCGTGGTACTCCTTGACGTAGAGGTTGCCGTTGGTGCCGGTGGCGTAGACGTCGTACTCGTTGAGGTCGGGGAAGTAGTTCACCGCGGTGGCGCCGGTCAGGATGGTGCCGTTCATGTCGCCCCAGCCCCAGCCGTTCACGGTGTCGTAGCGCTCGACCACCGAGCCGGTGGTGTCGGTGGCGAAGATCCGGGTGTAGCCGTTGGCGGCGATCACCACGCCCGAGTTCGAGGCGTCGGTGTAGAGCAGGTTGTCGTAGCGGTAGATGCGGTAGTGCGAGGTGATCTCGCCGCCGACGTAGGTCTGGCCGAAGGTCTCGTTGGTGTGGTGCTCGGGCGGGGCGGTGCCGGAGCTGCCGCCGCCGAAGTTGTAGTAGGACATGTGCACGCCGTCGGCGGCCCAGCCCTCGAACAGGAACGCGTGCCCGTCGGAGGTGTCGTCGAAGACGTCACCCGGGCGCACGTCGGCGGGGGTCAGCGAGCCGCTCGCCCAGCCCTGGTAGCTGAACAGCGAGCTGCCGGCGATGCCGTCGGTGTTGTAGTCGGTGCCCAGGTGCAGGGCCATGTCGACGAAGCCGGAGCAGTCGCGCCGGTAGTTGCGGCTGTTGTCCAGGTCGGAGCTGTAGGCGCTCTGGGAGTAGCTGAGCCCGCGGTCGTACCAGTCGGCTGCACGCTGCATCGCCTCGTTGGCGGTGAGCTGGCCACCGACCTGGGAGTCGGCGCCGGCCGCCGGGGCGTGCCAGGCCACCGCGGTGACGGTGGCGGCGAGCAGCGCGGTCACCGCGGCGAGCAGGAACCCGGTCCGGGAACGGGGGGAGGGACGAGCGAAGGCTGTCATGTGCGGCCATCCGTGAGGTAGCGGTCAATGGTGGAACCGCACGGTAGGTCGCGCTAAACCTCAATTTCACGGATGCTGGAAAGACCGGGATTTATCTGGACGGGGTGCCCGCACCCACCCGGGTCCGGCGCGGCGGGCCGAGCACCCGGGGATCAGCCCCGGGTGATGTAGGACTCCAGCTGCTCCTGGGTCTGCTCCAGCTCGCGCAGCCGCGCCGCGACCGCGTCGCCGATCGAGACGATGCCGGCCAGGGCGCCGTCCACGACCACCGGCAGGTGGCGCACCCGGCGCTCGGTCATCAGGGCCGCGATGTCGTCCAGCGCGTCGCCGGGCCCGCAGGTGATCAGCTCGGTGGTCATCAGCCCGGCGACCGGCTCGTCCAGCAGGCCGGGGCCGTCGGTGGCCAGCCGGCGCACCACGTCACGCTCGGAGACGATGCCGCTCAGCCGGCTGCCGGTCACCACCGGGATCGCGCCGATGCGGTGCTCGGCCAGCAACTGGACGAACTCGCCGACCGTGGTGTCCGGCCCGGTGGTGACGACGTTCGAGCCCTTGCGGGCCAGGATGTCCGAGATCTTCATCGCCGCCTCCTCGCTGACTGTCGAAGTGATCGCTGCCACATCCGACGGTAGCGAGGTCGGTGCCGCACGGCTACCGGCCTCCCGGCACGCGGGACGGCCGGTCAGCGGTAGCGGAAGCCGTCCAGGAACCGGCGGAACACCCCGCCCTGGCGGGGCAGCGGTGCGGCGGCGGGCGGCGCGGTGGCCCGCTGCCGGGCGATCGGCTGGTCGTAGTCGGTGCGGGCGATCGCGTCGACCACCTGCTCCTCGGTCCAGTCCTCCGAGCCCTCGATGTCCGGCACGAAACCGACCAGGACGCCGTCGCGCATCACCTGGGCCTCCAGGCCCAGGGTGCCGTCGGTGTCCCACTCGGCCTCGCGGCCGTCACCCAGGTTCACCCGGACACCGAACCGGTACACCCCGGCGTGCGCCAGCTGCGCGTCCACGCCCCGGTCACGCAGGGCGTCCACCACTCGACGGGCTCTGTTCTCCTCCATGGGGCAACAGTACGGACGCTGCCCGGGCACCCGCTGAGAAGCGGCCGGGTGCGGCCTGCCGCGGCCGGCGTGCCGCGCGGCGATACCAGGACTCGTTTTTCGCGGTGATGGAAGTACGTGCGAACATGGCGGGTAACGCAGGCCGCACCACCCGTTCCGCGCCTTTCCGACCGGCTCACCACCCTCGAGCCTGGACGGGTGCGGCCGACCTAACCCACGGTGTACCGACGCCGCGCGGCGATCCCGCGACCGGCGTTCACGAGGCGAGGAGCGCAGATGTCGCTGCACGGAGACGTCCCACCGGAGCCGGACCTGGTCCAGCTCCTGACTCCGGAAGGCGTTCGGGTCGAGCATCCGGACTTTCCGCTGTCCATCACCGACGACGAGCTGAAGTCGCTCTACCGCGACCTGACGCTTGTTCGGCGATTCGACGCGGAGGGCACCGCGCTGCAGCGCCAGGGCGAACTCGGGCTGTGGGCGTCCTGTCTCGGCCAGGAGGCGGCCCAGGTCGGTGCCGGCCGGGCGATGCGCACCCAGGACATGGCCTTCCCGACCTACCGGGAGCACGGCGTCGCCTGGTGCCGGGACGTCGACCCGGTCACCCTGCTCGGCATGTTCCGCGGGGTCAGCCTCGGCGGCTGGAACCCGAACGAGAACAACTTCAACCTCTACACGATCGTGCTCGGCGCGCAGACCCTGCACGCGGTCGGCTACGCGATGGGCGTGGCCCGCGACGGCGCCGTGGGCACCGGCGAGCTCGACCGCGACACCGCGGTGCTGGCCTTCTTCGGCGACGGCGCGTCCAGCCAGGGCGACGTGAACGAGGCCTTCATCTGGGCCGCGGCCGGCAACCTGCCGGTCGTCTTCTACTGTCAGAACAACCAGTGGGCGATCTCCGAGCCGCTGGAGCGCCAGACCCGGGTGCCGCTGTTCCACCGCGCGGCCGGCTTCGGTTTCCCGGGCATTCGGATCGACGGCAACGACGTGCTGGCCTGCCTGGCCGTCACCCGGGCCGCGCTGGACGAGGCCCGCTCCGGCCAGGGCCCGAGCATGATCGAGGCCTACACCTACCGGATGGCCGCACACACCACCTCCGACGACCCGACCCGGTACCGGCTCTCCGACGAGCTGGAGACCTGGCGGCTGCGCGACCCGATCGAGCGGCTGCGCGCCTACCTGGTGCGCGAGGCCGGCGTCGGCACCGACTTCTTCGGCGAGGTCGACGAGGAGTCCGAGGCGCTGGCGGTCCGGATCCGCGAGGCCTGCCGGTCGCTGCCCGACCCCGACCCGCTGTCCCCGTTCGACCAGGTCTACGTGGAGATGACCGGTGAGCTGGCCGAGCAGAAGGCCGGCTATGCCGAGTACCTCGACTCCTTCGAAGGAGCCCGCTCGTGAGCAACCTCAGCATGGCGGGCGCGCTCAACGCGGCCCTGCGCAACCGGATGGAAGCCGACCCCAAGGTGCTCGTGATGGGCCTGGACGTCGGCAAGCTGGGCGGCGTCTTCCGGATCACCGACGGCCTGCAGAAGGACTTCGGCGAGGACCGGGTGATCGACGCGCCGCTCGGCGAGTCGGGCATCCTCGGCGCCGCGGTCGGCCTGGCCATCCGCGGCTACCGGCCGGTGTGCGAGATACAGTTCGACGGTTTCGTCTACCCGGCCTTCGACCAGATCGTCAGCCAGGTGGCCAAGTTCCACAACCGGTCGCTCGGCCAGGTCAGGATGCCGATCACCGTCCGGATCCCCTACGGCGGCGGGATCGGTGCGGTCGAGCACCACTCGGAGTCCCCGGAGGCGTACTTCGCGCACACCGCGGGGCTGAAGGTGGTGACCTGCTCCAACCCCTCCGATGCCTACTGGATGCTGCGGCAGTCCATCGACTGCGACGACCCGGTGATCTTCTTCGAGCCCAAGCGCCGCTACTGGGCCAAGGGCGAGGTCGACCCGGACGCGGCCCCGCTGCCGCTGCACACCGCCCGGGTGGTCCGCGCGGGTACCGACGTGACCGTGGTCGCGTACGGCCCGATGGTGGCCACCGCGCTGGACGCGGCCAACGCGGCGGCCGAGGACGGGCACGAGCTCGAGGTGATCGACCTGCGCTCGCTCTCCCCGATCGACCTGGCGCCGGTCGTCGAGTCGGTGACCAAGACCGGCCGGCTGGTGGTCGTGCACGAGGCGTCGGTGAACCTCGGCATGGGTGCCGAGATCGCGGCCCGGGTCCAGGAGAAGGCCTTCTACTCGTTGGAGGCGCCGGTGCTGCGGGTCGGCGGTTTCGACACCCCATACCCGGCCAGCCGGATCGAGGAGGAGTGGCTGCCCGACGTGGACCGGATCCTCGACGCGGTGGACCGCACCCTCACCTACTGACCCAGCCGAGACTTGTCGAAAGAGAACCAGAACAGTGGCAGAACTGAAGGAATTCAAGCTTCCGGACGTCGGTGAGGGACTGACCGAGGCCGACATCCTGCGCTGGGACGTCCAGGTCGGCGACGTCGTGACCGTCAACCAGGTGCTGGTCGAGGTCGAGACCGCCAAGGCCGCCGTCGAGCTGCCGTCGCCCTACGCTGGCACCATCCACGCGATCCACGTGGCGGAGGGCGTGACGGTGCCGGTCGGCCAGCCGATCGTCACCCTCAAGGTGGGCGACGGTGAGCTCGCCGACGTGCCCCGGGTGGCCGGCGGCGCCGGTGAGGACCTGGTGCCCGCGCCCGAGATGCCGGCCACCGAGGCCGCGCAGGAGGCGGCCACCGCAGAGCGGCAGGCGGTGTTGGTCGGCTACGGCGTGGCCGGCGAGCGGGCCCGGCGGCGCAAGCGGCTGCAGCCCTCGCTCGAGCAGCCGGCACCGAGCGCCAACCCGGCCTTCGAGGTGACCCCGGGCGCCGGGGCGGCCACTCCCCAGGTCGAGCGGGTGCTGGCCAAGCCGCCGGTGCGCAAGCTCGCCAAGACCCTCGGCGTCGACCTGTCCTCGATCGTGGCCACCGGCCCGAACGGCAGCATCTCGCGCGACGACGTGCAGCAGGCCGCCGCCCGGACCGAGCTCGCCACCCCGGCGGCCGCGGCACCGGTGACCGGCGGCGAGACCCGGATCCCGATCAAGGGCGTGCGCAAGCACACCGCCGCGGCGATGGTCTCCTCGGCGTTCACCGCCCCGCACGTCACCGAGTTCGTCACGGTCGACGTCACCGAGATGATGGAGCTGCGCACCCGGGTGGCCGCCCGGCCGGAGTTCAGGGGCCTCAAGGTCTCGCCGCTGCTCTTCGTCGCCCGCGCGGTGCTCTGGGCGATGAAGCGGACGCCGATCCTCAACTCCACCTGGGATCCGTCGGACGGCGACAGCGGTTCCATCGTCGTCAAGCACTACGTGAACCTGGGCATCGCCGCCGCGACCGACCGGGGCCTGATCGTGCCCAACATCAAGGGTGCGCAGGACAAGTCGCTGGCCGAGCTGGCCGGGGCGCTGGTCGAGCTGACCGAGACGGCCCGGTCCGGCAAGACGCCGCCGGCGGACATGTCCGGCGGCACCTTCACCATCACCAACATCGGGGTGTTCGGCATCGACACCGGCACCCCGATCCTGAACCCGGGCGAGGCCGGCATCCTGGCCTTCGGCGCCATCCGCCGGCAGCCGTGGGTGGTCGGCACCGGCGCCGACGAGCGCATCGAGCCGCGCTGGGTCACCCAGCTCGGCCTGTCGTTCGACCACCGCTCGGTGGACGGGCAGCAGGGCTCGGAGTTCCTGGCCGACGTGGCCGCCGTGCTGCGCGACCCGGGGCTGGCGCTGCTGTAGTCACCCGGCTCGTGCCTGCCGGGCCCGCGCGTCGCCGGAATCGGCGGCGCGGCCCGACAGGCCAGGCACGGGCCCGCGCGAAACCGACGGACGAGCCCGCCGCACGAATACCGTGCGGCGGGCTCGTTCCGCTTGTCTGGCGGGGCTGCTCAGGCGGGCAGCTGGGCCTCGATCGCCTCGATCACCCGCGGGTCCTCGGGCTCGGTGCGCGGGTCGAACCGGGCCACCACGTCGCCGGCCGGGCCGATCAGGAACTTCTCGAAGTTCCACCGGATGTCGCCGGTGTAGCCCTCGGAATCGGGGACGTCCACCAGCTCGGCGTAGAGCGGGTGCCGGCCGGTGCCGTTGACGTCCACCTTCTCGGTCAGCGGGAAGCTCACCCCGTAGGTGGTCGAGCAGAACTCGGCGATCTGCTCGGCCGAGCCCGGCTCCTGGCCGGCGAACTGGTTGCACGGCACCCCGAGCACGGTGAAACCGCGCCCGGCATAGCGCTCCTGCAGCCGCTCCAGGCCCTCGTACTGCGGGGTCAGCCCGCAGCGGGACGCGACGTTGACGACGAGGGTGGCCACGCCCGGGCGAGGTGCCAGGTTGCCGGCCGGCCCCTGCAGCGGGGCGATCGAGACATCGGTGACGGACATGCGGGCAAGCATAGTTCCGGCGCACCGGCCGGCCGCCGGGCTGCCGTCCACCCGGCACTCGTTCGGCAGGGAATGCCATTCAGCGATGAGACGTTAGCCAGCATGAACCCGCTAGCACATATTTGTTCGGCAAGTGTGCTACAGTGGTTAACGAATCGAGGCAGTACCACCGATCGAGCGAACGAAGCTGGACGTTCCAGCGTTGGCCCGATTGCCCCGACCGACAGGGACGTCAGTCAGCAAGCAGGATCACCACCGGGGTTGAGGAGCAGGACATGAGCAACATCAAGCAGCGGATCCGGGCCCACCGCGAGTACCGGCAGTTCGAGCGGGCGCTCCGGGTCGCGTCGCCGACCATGCGCACCGAGCTGATGGCGCTGGCCGCCCACCAGAACTACAACCGCTAGTCGAATCGGCGGCCGCCGCAGGCCGTCCGAGGCACCCGTGGCCCGTCCCCACCAGGGGAACGGGCCACAGCTGTATCACCAGGAATCCGTCCCGCCGGCGCGTGGTTTGCTACTGCCGTGACGACGCAGCAGACCGCCCGGGTGCGGGCACCGGAGTTCCCGCCCGGCACCTGGATCAACACCCGTGCGCCCCTGTCGCTGAAGGAACTCCGCGGCAAGATCGTCCTGCTGGACTTCTGGACGTTCTGCTGCGCCAACTGCCTGCACGTGATCGACGAGCTGCGCGAGCTCGAGCACGCCCATCCCGACGAGCTGGTGATCGTCGGCGTGCACTCGCCGAAGTTCGAGCACGAGAAGTCCGACCGTGCCGTCCGCGCCGCCGCCGAGCGGTACGGCGTCGCGCACCCGGTCTTCAACGATCCGGAACTGCACCTCTGGCAGCAGTACGCGGTGCGGGCCTGGCCGACCCTGGTGCTGATCGACCCGGACGGCTACGTGGCCGCCCAGGCCGCGGGCGAGGGCCAGGTCAGCGGCCTGGCGCTGCTGATCGACGAGCTGATCGCCCGGCACGGCGACCGGCTGCGCCGCGACGACAACCCCTACCAGCCGCCGGTCGCCGAACCCGGCGAGCTGCGCTTCCCGGCCAAGGCGATCCGGGCCGGCGACAGCCTGCTGGTGGCCGACGCCGGGCATCACCAGATCGTCCGGACCGGGCTGGACGGCGAGACCGTCCGGCAGCGGTACGGCGCCGGCACGCGGGGCAGCGGTGCCGACGAGTTCGCCGAGCCCAACGGGCTGGCCGCGGTGCCGCCGGAGCTGGCCGGTGACGAGGCGCTCGGCTTCGACGTGCTGGTGGCCGACACCGGCAACCACCGGCTGGCCGGGCTGCGGCTGGCCGACGGGGCCATCGTCCGGATGGTCGACCTGGCCGCCGGGCTGGCCGAGGTGCGGACGGTCACCGGCGCGATCCCGGACGTGCTCTCACCGTGGGACGTGGCCTGGTGGCCGGCTCGCGGCGTGTTCGCGATCGCGGCGGCCGGCGTGCACCTGCTGCTCGGCTGGGACCCGGCCACCGATGCCGTGACGATCCTGGCCGGCAGCACCGTCGAGGGGCTCAAGGACGGCCCGGCCGCCGACGGCTGGCTGGCCCAGCCGTCCGGGCTGGCGGTGGACGGTGACCGGCTGTGGTTCGCCGACTCCGAGACGTCGGCCCTGCGGTACCTGACCGCGGCCGGTGAGTTGCACACCGTGGTCGGCGAGGGCCTGTTCGACTTCGGCCACGTGGACGGGCCGGCGGCCACGGCCCGGCTCCAGCACCCGCTCGGGGTGCTGGTGCTCGGCGACTCCTCGGTGGCGATCGCCGACACCTACAACTCGGCACTGCGCCGCTACGACCCGGCCACCGGCGAGGTGAGCACGCTGGCCACCGAGCTGGCCGAGCCGTCCGGGCTGGTCGAGGTGGCCGGCGAGCTGGTGGTGGTCGAGTCCGCCGCGCACCGGCTGGTCCGCCCGGTCACCGCCGGCCGGTTGCGGCAGGTGCTCGGCCGGCCGCAGCGCACCCGGCGCCCGGTCACGCCGGTCCGGCCGGGCCGGGTCGAGCTGTCCACCCCGTTCGTGCCACCGCCCGGGCGCAAGCTCGACGACCGGTACGGCCCGTCCACCCAGCTCACCGTCAGCGCCAGCCCGCCGGAGCTGCTGGCCGCCGGGGCCGGGGTCGGCAGCGAGCTGGCCCGGACCCTGGTGCTGGCCGGCGACCCGGGCACCGAGGGCGTGCTGCACGTGACCGCCCAGGCCGCCTCCTGTGACGACGACCCGGCGAACGAGCACCCGGCCTGCCACCTGGCGCGGCAGGACTGGGGGGTGCCGATCCGGATCAGCGCGGACGGCGACGCCGAGCTAGCCCTGATGCTGCTCGGCTGAGGGCGCCGGAACCGGCACGGCCGGCAGCGGGGGCTCGTGCCGGGCGGGCTCCGCGCAGTACGCCCGGATCGCCGCGGCGAACCGGCTGGCCGAGTACCCGTCGACGTAGCGGTGGTCGAAAGTGGCCGTGACGGTCAGCGTCGGCCGCGCCATCACCCGTCCCGACCGGGCCACCGGCCGCGGCTGGACCGTCCCGACGAGCACCAGCACCGGCACCCGGTAGTACGCGGCCAGCGGGGAGTAGGCGGTGCCGACGTCCCACATGCCGACCGAGGTGACCATCGCGCCGCCGAACGCCTGCCGGGGCAGGCCGAGCCGGGGCAGGTGCAGGTTGAGGTCGGAGGTCAGCCACGCCGAGAGCCGGATCCCGCGCCGCAGCACCGGTCCGGGCAGCACGGTGAGCAGCCGCTTCGTCCGGCCGAACTCCGGGTCCCGGCCGCCGGCGATGGCCACCGCCCGGCCGGCGAGCTCGCGGCCGAGCTGCACCGCGGACTTCTCGTCGGCCCGCTCGACCTTCACCCCGGACAGCTCGCCAGCGCCCGCACCGGAGCCCGCCTCCGGGGTGAGGATGAAGAACACGTCGACCGTCTCCCGCGGGTGCTCCCGGCCGAAGGCCAGCCGGACGCGCAGCGACGGCACCTCCCGGAGCGCGTGGGCGACCGCCCGGCCGAGGAGGTGGGTGACGGTCAGGTGAACCCCAGTGTGCGCGCGGGCCCGGTCGACGTAGTCGAGCAGCGCCGCCGCGTCGACGTCCATCGTGCCGTAGAACTGCGGGTCGCTCGGTGCCCGCCAGCTCGCGCCGGCCAGCTTGCGCCAGCCGGTGATCCGCCGGGTGCCCGGGCGGCGGCGCGGTGACCACAGCCCGGCCGTCATGCCCGGCCGGCCGATCGCAGCCCGGTGGCCGGCTCGGCCAGTTCCCGCAGTTCGGTCAGCGAGTCGCGGATGCCGGCCGCGAGCACCTCGACGTCCGGCACCGCCTCGCGGTCGGCGGTGATGCCGAAGGTCAGCCCGCGCCGGTAGGAGAAGATCGCGACGCCGGTGCGCAGCCGGTCGGCGATGGGCACGTACGGCAGGATCTCCAGCAGCGGCCGGCCCAGGCAGTAGAGCGTGGCGCGCGGGCCCGGCACGTTGGTGGTCACGGTGGCGACCTGGTGCTGCGGCAGCCGCCAGCCGAGCCTGATGCCGAGCGTGACCGGCAGGAACGGGCTGGCCGCGGCGAGCGAGGTCAGGTCGGCCCCGGCGTCGGCCTCGTGGGCCCGGCGCAGCGCGGCCAGCCGGCCGGCGATGGTGCGCAGCCGGTCGGCGGCGTCCGGCAGCTCCACCGGCAGGTACGGCAGCAGCAGCGAGATCCGGTTGTCCTGCACCTGCTCGGCCCCGGCCTCGCGGGTCGAGACGGGCACCAGGGAGCGCAGGCTGGTGGCGGCCGGCTGCTCGCCGCGGGCGATGAGCAGCCGGCGGAAGCCGCCGGTGATCGCGGCCATCGCCACGTCGTTCACGGTCACCCCGAACCGGTGCCGGACCGGCTGCAGCTCGCCGAAGCCGCAACTCGTCCAGGCGTAGCGGCGCTGGCCGCAGAGCGGACCGGCCAGCGAGGTCGGCCGGACCGGCCGCAGCGCTCCGGTCATGGTCAGCAGCCCCTGGCCGAACCGGCCGGCCCGGCTGGCCAGCAGCAGCGGGGAGCCCGCCGCGCGCAGCCCGCCGGCCAGCTGCCGGCCGGGGGTGCGGGCCAGCTCGACCAGGGCCTGGGCAGTGAAGCTCAGCCCGGACGGCGGCCGGGGCAGCCAGTCGTCGACCAGTGGCGGGGCCGCCCCCGGGCTCGCGTCGAGCACCAGGTGGTAGAGCTGCGAGCCGGAGATGCCGTCGGCCATGCTGTGATGCAGCTTGGACACCAGCCCCCACCGGCCGCCGGGCAGTCCGGGGCAGAACCAGTAGTCCCAGAGCGGCCGGTCGCGGTCCATCCGGCGCGTCATGAGCCGGCTGAACAGCTCCGCCAGCTGCTGCCGGCCGCCGGGTGGCGGCACCGGCTCCAGGTGCACGTGCCGGCGCAGGTCGAAGTCCGGGTCGTCCACCCAGGCGGGGGCGGCGAGCCGGAACGGCACGGCGCGCAGCCGCTGCCGGTAGCGCGGGATCAGCGGCAGCCTGCTGCCGATGGCCGCGGTGATCTCGGCGAAGGACGGGGCGGGCCCGGCGAACACCGCGAACGACCCGATGGCCAGCGAGGCCTGCGGGTCGGCGTCCTCGGCGTCGAGGAAGGCGGTGGCCAGCGGGGTCAGGCGCTGCACGGCATACTCCTCTCCCCGCCGGTCTCGCGTCCCGGCGACGCCGACCGCGCGGGCCGGCCCATCCATCCGAGCACCGTCCCGCCGGCCGCTCCCGGGCCGAACGTCGCCGGTCGCCGGGACGTTCGTCGCTTCCGGGCCGCCGGGCCGGCTGGTGAGACTTGCCGTACGGAGGTGCGGTGTGACGGCGGTGGAGAGGCTGAACACCCGGGTCCACTCGCTGCGGGTCGACGGACGCCCGGCG
>Ga0335073_10013837_pt1 | contig 11310 bp, 10 predicted proteins | sample Lox_Sample_22_FD_207093 | JGI IMG/M metagenome (GOLD analysis project Ga0335073, IMG submission 207093) | Soil microbial communities from Loxahatchee National Wildlife Refuge, Florida, United States - Lox_Sample_2.2 | ecosystem: Environmental > Terrestrial > Soil > Wetlands | place: USA... | reverse complement strand
CGCCAGGAAAAAAACCCAGCCCACCCGCTATGAGAGCGCCAGGTTCACCCCACAGCAAGAAGCTCACTCCTCATTCACCCGCTCTTCAAGCAAAATAACCCGGCCCCCTACCCCGCCGTAATACCCGATTCCCGACTCGGAACGGTCTCCAGGCCCGCTTCGCCCATTCGCTCTTGGCGCACGGACGGGAAACTCGCGTGGCTCGCCCCTACAGCCCCTTGCTCTTCCGAAAATCCCGCACCACATCCGCAGGATCGCGATGATCCCCGTCCACCGCCTCGTTCATCGCCTGCATATCTTTCGCCGTAACTTTCCCCGCCAGCGCCTGGATGGCTTCGCCGATCGCCGGCCACCGCTGCAGTGCTTCATCCCGCACCAGCGGCACCGCCTGATACGGAGGGAAATAGTGCTTGTCGTCCTCCAGCACCGTCAGCCCCAGCGTTTGAATCGGCCCGTCGGTTGAGTTCGCCGCGATCATGTCCACCTGATGCGCCTCCAGCGCGCGATACAGCAGACCCAGATCCATCGTTCGCGGAGAACCCTCGAACCGGATCCCATACGCGGACTCGAGGCCCGGGAGTCCATCCGGCCGCTGTTCGAACTCGTACCCAACCCCCAGCCGCCACTGCGGCGTGTCATTCGCCGCCTGGCTCAGCGTCTTCAGCTTCAGCCGTCGCGCGTCGTCGCCGCGGATCACCATCGCAAACGTATTCTCAAACCCCAGCGGCGGCCCCACCGTAATTCCGTACTTCGACTGATATAAATTCTTCACCGTCTCCAGCACCCGCTGCGGATTGCGGTCCACCGGCTGCTTCAGGATCGCCGTCAGCGCCGTCCCCGTGTACTCCACGTACGCGTCGATCCGCCCCGCCGTCAGTGCCTGGTTGCAAATGTAACTGCCGGCCAGATAAAACCGCCGCTCCGCATCCACTTCCGAGTGCGCTTCGATCTCCTGCGCCAGCAGCTCTCCCAGCACCACCTGCTCGGTGAAGTTCTTCGCCCCAATCACCGGATGATTGGGCCGCGGCGCCGAGCATCCCGCTACCAGCACACACATCACCGCGGCAGCCAGCGCCGCACGTCGCCTCATGCCGGCTTTCCCTGGCCTGGCACCCGGAACCACCGCTCCATCGCACCCAGCACCGCATCGCACCCCAGCGCCAGCAGCGCCGCCGGTATCGCCCCGGCGAGCACCAGCTCGTTGTCAACCGATGCCACTCCCCGGAAAATCATCTCGCCCAGGCCACCCGCCCCCACCGCAGCCGCAATCGTCGCAATGCCAACGCACGTCACCGTCGCGGTCCGCAGTCCCGCCAGAATGAACGACGCCGCCAGCGGCAGCTCCACCTTGAAGAAGCGCTGCCGGTTGGTCAAACCCATCGCTTCCGCCACCGATACCAGGGTTGGATCGATGCCCCTGATCCCGGCGTACGTGTTTCTCAAAATCGGCAACAGCGCGTAAGCAGTCAGCGCGATGATCGCCACCCGCGGCGCGCGCGTTCCCAGCCACGGCAGGGGCAACAGAAACCCAAACATCGCCAGCGACGGAATCGTCTGCAGCACATTAGCCACGCCGATCACCGGCCTGGCCCATCGCGGTCTCCGCGTCAGCCACATTCCCAGCGGCACTGCAATCAGCGTCGCAAACAGCATCGCCGCGAAGGTCAGCCACAGATGCTCCACGGTGAGTTCCAGAATCTCCCCGCCATACCGCCGCAGAATTTCCGTCAAGCCGGCCTCTCCTGCGCCACGTTCATCTCCCCGCGATGAAACGCCCGCACAAACATCTCCACTTCCGGGTTCATCGAGTGCAGAAACTCCCTCGACCCGAGGTTCGCGGCCAGCTTGCCCTGGCGCAGCAGCACCACCCGGTCTCCCAGATACAGCGCCTCATCCAGATCGTGCGTCACCAGCAGCACGGTCTTCCCCATCCGCGTCATCAGCTCGCGCATCATGTCCTGCATCTCCGATCGCGTCACCGGATCGAGCGCTCCAAACGGCTCATCCATCAGCAGCACACTCGGCTCGGCAGCAAGTGCCCGCGCCAGCCCCACCCGCTGCCGCTGCCCGCCCGACAGCTGATGCGGATACCGCTTGCCGAATGTCCTCGCCTCCAGCCCCACCGCGTTCATCACATCCTGGCTCCGCAGCATGCGCTCCCGACGTGCAACGCCTTCCACCTCCAGCACCAGCCCCACATTCTGCATGATGGTCATGTGCGGAAACAGACCCGTCTCCTGGATCACGTAGCCGATGCTGCGCCGCAGCGCGATGACGTCGCCTTCGCGAACGCTCTTTCCCCGAACCAGCACGTCCCCGCTCGTCGGCTCGATCATCCGGTTCACCGTTCGCAGCAGCGTGGTCTTGCCCGACCCGCTGCGCCCCAGCACAACCGTCGTCGTGCCTTCCTCTACGGTGAAAGAAATGTCATCGAGGAGCTGTTGCCCCGCGCCGGTCGCAAAACCCAGTTTTCGGAACTCGATCGCCGCGCTCATTGGTCTGGGAGAGAATTATCCGATGCCCGGACGCAGATGCAAAGCGAAAACCCCGCCATCCCCGACTATCTTCTGAACAAACCGGACCAACCTTTCGGAATATCGCCCGACGCAACGGTGCCCGTAGGGAAGCACGAGCCTCTCCAGGGCACACCTCCGGCTTCCAGCTTCCTGCTTCCTGCTATTTACCGACGACGATGATTTCAAAGCTCCCCGGCACAATCGTCGGCCTGGGACGCGGATTTTCCGCTGTCGGCTCAGGCCGCGGTCCAAACTCCGCAGTCACCAGATACACATGGCTCCCGTCAGGATCCACTGCCATCGTCCGCGCGCCGCGCTTCGTGTCCACATTCTGCACCACGCTGTAGCGATCCGGGCTGTCCTCATGCACCACCGTCAGCGTCCCGCTCTGCCCATTCGAACTGAAGGCATAACCATCGGCGTGGGAAAATCCTGCGGCATCCGGGCCGTTTCCGATTGCCGGTGTGGCCACCACTCTCCCGCTTTCCGTATCCACCACCGCCATCTTGCCGCCGTCGCACACCGAAAACAGCCGATGTCTCGCCACATCGATGGCAAGCCCCGAGGGGCTGTCACACGCCGGCCACGTCGCGACCACCGTGTGCGCCTTCGCGTCCAGCTTCACGATCTCGTTCTTATCTTCGATGTTGTCGTAAATAAATCCGGCTCCGTCGCTGACCGGAAACTCAGGCTTGCCCGGCAGCGCCACCGTCGCGACCACCGTGTTCGTCGCCGTATCGATCACCGTCGCATCGTGGCTGCGTCCGTTAAACGCCCATACCGTTTTCGTGTACGGATCGAAAACGGCGCCGTCCGGACCCGTTCCCGCCGGAATCGTCTTCTCGATGGTGTTCGTCCTCCGGTTGAACTCCACCACCTGATTCGCCGTGCCGGCATCGGTGATGTATCCGTGTTCCCCATCCGACGAAAACACCACGCCATGCGTTCCGTGGAGACCCGTGATGTCGGCCACCTGCTTCCCTGCGCCGGTGTCCACCACGATCACATGATTGCCCCGCGTGACATACAGCAGCTTCGAGTGCGGATCGACGGCCATGTAGTCCCAACCGCCGTCGCCGCCGATCTTCCACTCATGCTCAACATGGAAAGGTCCGGCACTCTGCCCCCGCGCTCCACCCACCATCAGCGCCGCACCACAAACAGCCGCACACAGCAACCCCGGAAAAATCTTCATCATTGGCTCGCCTCCATGGCAGAATGCGGAGCCAGACTACTCCCGGTTCCTGAATTTTGGCTGAAGAGAATCTCCCGGGACAGCTTACTTTCATTGCCCGGGATCATAGAGATACCGCGCGACAGGCTACTAGTGTTGTGTTTCTGAATTTCCTTGACCTGTCATCCCGAAGCGAGCGCTTTGGCGTAGGCGAGCGAGGGACCTGCCGTTTCTGTGGCTGGTAACGTTTTCTCTGCGACAGGCTACTAATCCCCGCCGTCGACCATGCACCGCCGAAGCTCAGCCGGCAGACGCGCCGCGTTGCGCGGAAAAACCGCATCCCCTGCAAGCCCGCTTGCTTCCAGACTGGCATCTGCCAGATAGCCGACGAACTGACTCGCGTTTCCACGCTTCACCCGCAGCGCCGCAGCCACCGCCGGTTCCACCGCACGCTCGCTGGTCACTTCCAGCAGCACCATATCGAATTTGCGTTCGTTCAGCAGCGAATGCACGTGCGCATAGTCCCCTGCATACTCCACTTCAAAACCGTGCTGCTCCAGAGCCCGGTGCATGGTGTTTCCGTGCCGCTCAGAATCACTCGCCAGAAGAATCAATGGTTCGGCGAGCCGTTCATCAGGAGGCTTCTCCGATCGGGTCATCATAATGGGCATGCATACTCCTCTTTCGCGATGGACCACTCGAATTGTCTTGTCCCCGCAGCCGTTCTTCTCGACGGATCCAGGCAAACGACAACCTGCCCAGCTGTGAATTCCCGGCGAGTCGGCCCGAAAACCGGTGCGAGCCCAAACCGCTCGCGCAGTCTCATGCAAAAAGCAAGACTCGGGCCAAACCTTCTGCCTCTGTCGCAAACCATTGAGTTTCTGTCACTTCCTTCCTGTCACAGCAAGAGCAACCGTTTCCCGACCGGGAACTTACGCCCCGATTCGACGCAAATTTTCCCCCCTGCCTTCCCCGCGAGGGGTCCCGCCGATCATTCGGGCATCGAATACCTGGGATAACCTGAAAACGTGCACGTCCAGCCTCAATTGATTCAGCAGCTTGCAGCCATGGTCTCGCCCGCCGCCGCTGCTGAAGAAGCCTTTAACTCCAGCTACGTCAAGTTTTCCCTGCTCGCCCTGAGCTCCATCTTCTTTCTCGTCGACCCCTTCGCCGCCATCCCCTCTTTCATTGCCATCACCGCCGACGTCGATCCGGCGCGCCGCCGCCGCATGGCGCGCAAGGCCGCCCTTACCTGCTTCATCGTCCTCGTTTCATTTGCCCTCGCCGGCCAATACATCTTTTCGCTCTTCGGCATCAGGCTTCCTGCCTTTGAGATCGCCGGCGGCCTCATCCTCCTGCTCATCGGCATCGACATGATCGAGGCACGCCGCTCCCCGACGCAGGAGTCCCAGGGCGAAACTCAGGAAGCCGCTGCCAAAGAGGACGCCGGCATCGTTCCCCTCGGTATCCCCATGCTCGCCGGCCCCGGCGCCATCTCCAGCGTCATGGTCCTCGTCGGCCAGGCCCCGAACCACTGGCAAATGCTGGCCATCCTCGGCTCCATCACCATCACCGCATTCGTCAGCTATCTCGTCCTCAGCGGCGCCGACCGCATCCGCCGTTTCCTCGGCGAAACCGGCATTCGCATCCTCGTCCGCATCATGGGACTGCTCCTGGTCGCCCTCGCCATGCAGCTCTTCGTCAACGGCCTCACCGACCTCGGCGTGATTCACGGAAAGCACTAAGCCGAGCGCCTGCCCGCGTCACACCACGACCGTCTCCCGGTACTCGCCGAAGACCTCGCGCAGCGTTGCTGCTATCTCGCCGACCGTTGCGTAGCTCTCGACGGCTTCAAGAATCGCCGGCATCAGATTCACGCCGTCACGCGCGTGCTCGCGAATCCGGCCCAGCGACCCCTGCCACGGGCCGACATCGCGTCGCGCTCGCAATGCCTTCACCCGCTCCACCTGCTTTCGTTCCAGAGCTTCGTCGATGCGCTGCGTCGGGATCGGCGGATCGTTCTCCACCGTGAACCGGTTCACGCCCACCACCGTCGCTTCGCCCGTATCCACCGCGCGCTGATATTCGTAGGCCGCGTTCTGGATCTCCTGCTGCACCCATCCCCGCTCGATCGCCGCCAGCATTCCGCCCAGCTTCTCGATGCGCTCGAAATATGCCGCAACCTCAGCCTCAATCCGATTCGTCACCGACTCGATTGCATACGACCCCGCAACCGGATCGACCGTGTTCGGTACTCCCGACTCGCACGCGATGATCTGCTGCGTGCGCAGAGCAATGCGCGCAGCCTCCTCAGTCGGCAGCGCCAGCGCCTCGTCATACCCGTTCGTGTGCAGCGACTGCGTTCCACCCAGCACCGCGGCCAGCGCCTGAATCGCAGTCCGAACGATATTGTTCTCAGGTTGCTGTGCCGTCAGCGTCGACCCCGCCGTCTGCGTGTGAAAGCGCAGCATCCAGGAGCGCGGGCTCTTTGCGCCAAACCTGTCGCGCATGATGCCCGCCCAAATGCGCCGTGCAGCCCGGAACTTCGCAATCTCCTCCAGAAAATTGTTGTGCGCGTTGAAGAAAAACGAGAGCCGTGGCGCGAAGCGATCCACGTCCAGGCCCGCATCCAGAGCGGCCTGCACGTACGTCATGCCATTCGCCAGGGTGAACGCTACCTCCTGCGCCGCCGTCGATCCGGCCTCGCGCATGTGGTAACCCGAAATCGAAATCGTGTTCCACTCCGGCACGTTTTCTCCCGCCCACGCAAACACATCGGTCACGATGCGCATCGCATGGCGCACCGGGTAGATATACGTTCCCCGCGCGATGTACTCCTTCAGGATGTCGTTCTGGATCGTCCCCGACAGCTTCTTGCTGTCGGCGCCGGCCCTGCGCGCCACCGCCACATACAGCGCCAGCAGAATGCTGGCCGTCGCGTTGATCGTCATCGACGTCGAGATGCGATCAAGCGGAATCCCATCGAACAAGCGCTCCATGTCCTCGATCGAGTCGATCGCGACGCCAACCTTGCCGACTTCGCCCAGCGCATAGGGCGAGTCCGAGTCATACCCAATCTGCGTCGGCAGATCGAACGCCACCGACAATCCCGCCGTTCCCTGCTCCAGTAAAAATTTGTAACGGCGATTGCTCTCTTCTGCATCGCCCATGCCCGCGTACTGCCGCATGGTCCACAGCCGCCCGCGATACATCGTCGGCTGAATACCCCGCGTAAAAGGGAATTCGCCGGGGAAGCCAAGCTCACGCTCCGGCTGGAAACCCGCGAGCTCGTCCGCGGTGTAGAGCGGCTTCGGTGTCGGAGACTCAGGCATTAGAACTCGCAATTGTATGCCAGGAGCCCGGCTCTCAGCCCCGCCTCTGCTTCCGGCTCGCCCGCCAGAACGAACTCACCGCGAACCACACAAACAGCGCAGCAAACCCCAGGTACATCGCCAGATGATGATCCTGCCACCCGCCCGCCCGATACAACTGCCAGCACTTCGCTCCAAAGCCCAGAGCGAAAAAAGCAAAGAGCAAACCCGTGATCTGCAGCGTCAGGATTCCGCTGGCGTGCGCGAACGGCTTCCACAGCGAAGCGCTGAATCGTCCCGCCCCGCGCGCGAACCTCCGGCTTCCCTCGGCCAGCGCCGCAGAACTCGGCACAGTCACCTGTGTGGTGGCCTGGGCCTGGATTTTTCCTGGACCGGCCCCCGTTTCCGAACTCGAAGCAACCGTGGACCCGCCACTCGGCTTCGTACCAGATCCCGCACCCGCCGCCTTCGTCCGCTCCACCGCCGCGACCGCTCCCGCCGTTCCGTCGCGCAGCTTGCCCGCCGCCATACGCGTGCCTATCCCCAGCAGCCGGCCTACCCGATTCGGGTCCATGGTCAAAGTCTAGCAACGTTCCTGTGTCCCAACCCCGGTACCCAGGTTGACGGGCTCCCGTCCCCTCGCCCCACAGTTGCACCTGTAACCTGTGCCCTCTGCCCTGCGCCCTGTGACCTGCGCCCTGAGACCTGCTCTCTGTTCCCTTCCGCTTCCCCTTGCTCCATGCGAACATCAAAAGATAAGGCAGGGAAACCGGCAGCGCGTCGCCGGGGAAATCGAGGTTTGGACTTGAATCAAAAACTCCGCAAACTGGTTCAGCAACTGGGCGAGGCCATTCACGAGAGCGTTTCGGAGTCGTCCCAGATCGCCGGCGTTGTCGCCGACATTCGCCGCCAGGGTTTCGAAGTCATGCTGATGCTCGAAGCCACCATCGGGCTGAACGAGGTCGAGGAGCAGCCTGAGGGCGCGCTCGAAGCTCCCGGCGACGGCCAGGAGCATGATTCATCGGAAGACCAGGGAACCTTCACCGCACAGGACCTCCACTTCCTCAAATCGCTGCGCATTTCCATCGCCGGCGAAACCGAGGACACCGAAGGCAGCTGAGCCCTTTATCGTTGCGTCCTTCACCGGGCGCGCATCCCAACAAAGTTGTGATATATCTGGCCTTCGCCTGCTCCGTCGCGATCCCCGTTTCGCGGGAAACTCAGCGGTGGGCTTCCGAAAACTTCAAGGCAAGAGCCGTGAGAGGCGATCATGCCGATGAAAGATACTCTGGGCGTACTTTTGGCCGGCGGGGCCGGCGAACGGCTCTTCCCCCTGACGCGCGATCGGGCCAAGCCGGCCGTTCCCTTCGGCGGTCAGTACCGCATCATCGACATCACCCTCTCCAACTGCATTAACTCCGACCTGCGCCGCGTCTACATCCTCACCCAGTACAAGGCGCTCTCCCTCAACCGCCACATCCGCGAAGGCTGGACCAGCGTCGTCGCCCAGGAGCTCGGCGAGTTCATCGAGATCCTGCCCCCCATGCAGCGCGTCAGCGCCAACTGGTACATGGGCACCGCCGACGCCGTCTACCAGAACATTTATTCCATCGGCTCCGAGCAGCCCAAGCACGTCCTCATCCTCTCCGGCGACCACATCTACAAAATGAACTACGGCAAGATGCTCCGCCAGCACATCGACTCCGGCGCCGATGTCACCCTGGCCACGCTGCCCATCGAGCCCCAGGATGTCGCTCGCTTCGGCATTGTCGAGGTCGCGCGCAGCGGCGAGGTCATCGGCTTCCTCGAGAAGCCCAAGAAGACCGACCTCCGCTCCCCCTTCAACCCCAATATGGTCGACGCCTCCATGGGCGTCTACCTCTTCAATACCGACGTCCTGCTTCCCGCCCTCATCAAGGACGCCGAGGATCCCGAGTCGCAGCACGACTTCGGCCACAACATCCTCCCGGCGATTCTCGGCAAGTACAAGATGTACGCCTACAACTTCGTCGACGAGAACCGCAAGGAAGCCCTCTACTGGCGCGACGTGGGCACGCTCGAGGCCTACTACGACGCCAATATGGACGTGGCCTCCGTCTCTCCGATCTTCAATCTCTATGACAACAGCTGGCCCATCCGCACGCGCGTGCGCCAGTATCCCCCCGCCAAGTTCGTCTTCGGCGAACCCGGGCGCACCGGCATGGCCATCAACTCCATCGTCTCCCAGGGCTGCATCGTCTCCGGCGCCGTCGTTCGCAACAGCGTTCTCTCCCAGGACGTGCGCGTCAACTCCTACTCCGAGGTCGACTCCAGCATCGTCTTCACCCACGTCAACATCGGCCGCCACTGCCGCATCCGCCGCGCGATTATCGACCGCGACGTGCACCTGCCCGAAGGGACGGTCATCGGCTACGACCAGAACGACGACCGCAAGAACTACTTCGTGACTCCCAGCGGCCTGACCGTGGTCACGCGCGACTACTCCCTCTACGAGAATCCGGTTTCGGCCGATTTCCTTCAGGAACGGCGGGAATAGGCCCGTTCTGCGCGGGAAGCAAAGTCGAATTCACCCCACCGCTAGTTGCCTGTCGCGGTCAAAGCGTTAGTGGTTTCTTTCTTTGAGATTCCGTTGATTGTCATCCCGAAGCGAGCGCCGTGGGCCCCATCGAAGATGGGGTAGGCGAGCGAGGGACCTGCTGTTCCTGTGGCTGGTAACGTTTTCTCTGCGACAGTCCGCTAGTGTCGTGTTTCCAAAATTCCTTTACCTGTCATCCCGAAGCGAGCGCTTTGGAGCCCCACCGAAGATGGGGTTGGCGAGCGAGGGACCTGTTTTTCTGTTTGTGGGCAATAACGAGATTTCGGAAACACCACACTAGCTGCCGGCCGCATTTCCGGCGCTTTGTGGAAAATTTGTCAAGCCCCACGCCCAAAAACCGAAGTAATGACCCTTGATAAGTCATAACTTACAACCCGGCTGACCCAAACAAATTTGGCAGGTTTTATAACTCAGTCTGGTATTCTGATAATAGGGAGATAGAAATAAAAAAGGCCGCCACTTAGGCGGCCTTTTCCTTTGTAACCAGGGGTTCCCTGGTTTTGGGACATGGGACGCGCCGCAGGCGCGCCGCCCTTCACTAGTTGCCCGTCGCGGTCAAAGCGTTAGTGGTTTCTTTCTTTGAGATTCCGTTGATTGTCATCCCGAAGCGAGCGCCGTGGGCCCCCATCGAAGATGGGGTAGGCGAGCGAGGGACCTGTTGTTCCTTTGGCTTGTAACGTTTTCTCTGCGACAGTCCACTAACCGGACCTGAGCCAACCGGACCTGAGCGAACCGGATTTCAACCAGCCGCTCCTTAGCTCTCCCGCGAAAGGAATCACCGATGACCGACACCAACACCGACACCCACACCGAATCCCAACCCTTCGGCCAGCCACCCCTCACCTTCGACCCAGACCGCCCCGACCGCAACATCGTCCGCCAGTGTCGCTCCCTCACCCCCAGAGGCGTCCCGTGCCGCCAGGCCTGCCTCCGCGGCGAGGACTACTGCGTCGCCCACTTCGAGCGCCAGCCCCGCGCCTTCGAGCGCCCCGGCCACATCGCCATCCCCCTCCTCGAAGACCCCTCCGCCATCCAGCTCACCTGCACCAAAATCGTGCATGCTGTGGCCAACGAACTCATCCAGCCCACCGCCGCCAACAGCATGGTCCGCGCCTGCGCCGTCGCCGCCTCCACCCTCCCGCGCCCCGCGCGCCTCAGGCCTTCCGACCAGACCGAGCCCCGCCAGGAGCCCGGTCAGTTTGCCGTCGACCCCTTCGGTGCCTGGATCGGCCCCCAGCAGCCCCTCCTCGACAAGTCCGGCAAGCTATCCCGCTACGACGACCTCGCCGTCCGCGTCACCAACCAGGACCCCGACCCCGCCGCAACCATCACCAACAGCTACAAGCAACTCATCCTCCAGCTGGTTGATCAGCGAGCCGACCGCGAAACCGCCGAATCCGCGGCCGCCCGTGCCGCCGGACTCCCCGAACCCTACCCCGGCAGGTGGAACGGATTCAAAACCGGCAACTGTGCCTTCCTCACCGCGTTCTGCAACGGTCCCTCCGACCCGGAACACGCCTGCTCCTACTGCGCTGGCGAAAAGCCCATGTCCCCCACCCACGAGTACTATCCCGGCGCCCACGTCGTCTCCATCATCGACGCCTTCCGCCACCACCTCCAGCAGCAGGGAGCACTGCCGAACCAGGCGGAACCCACCACCGTCCCCGTCCCCGACCTCAACGCCGCCGGCATGAGTTCGGCAACAATCCGCGT
>Ga0335073_10013836_pt1 | contig 11310 bp, 9 predicted proteins | sample Lox_Sample_22_FD_207093 | JGI IMG/M metagenome (GOLD analysis project Ga0335073, IMG submission 207093) | Soil microbial communities from Loxahatchee National Wildlife Refuge, Florida, United States - Lox_Sample_2.2 | ecosystem: Environmental > Terrestrial > Soil > Wetlands | place: USA: Florida... | reverse complement strand
CTGAGGGCCTCGCGCACCTGGGCTGAGTCCATCTCGAGCAGGGGACCATAGGCCGGGCCGCCGGCAGTGACCATCACGTGGTCGATGGCTGCCGGCAGGTTCTGGAAGAACCTCTGCAGCGCGGCCGAGTCAGTGGCGTCAAAGGCCGCGACACGTTCCGCGCCGACCTCCGCTGCCGTCTTCTCGAGCCGGCCGGGGTCGCGGCCGGTGAGGATGACATCCGCGCCCTCAGCCCTGGCGCGCCGAGCTGTCTCAAGCCCGATGCCCGCGCTGCCGCCGATCACGACGACGGTCTGCCCCGCCAGCTCTGGTTCGCGCTGGGCGTGAGCGGGAGTGCCGTCGCTGGTCATCGTGCCTCCAATGCGTGGTTCGGCTATCGGGTCGCGAGTTCACGCGACGACGACATGCTTGACCTCGGCCATGTATCGCCCGGCCGCCGCGGCGGCCGCCTCCGGGGTGCTCCCGCGCTCCCGGGCGTCCATGTACGCGGCGTACCAGTCCCACCAGTCGTGCGGCGGGGCCACAGCCTCAAACGAGCCATGATGGTCGGCCGTCTCATGAAGCAGCTCGGCCAGAGCCGCGACGTCGCCTTTGAAGGCGCGGGGCGTGCTGTCCGCGGGCATCTTCGTCTCCTCCCGAATGCTCTTCGGCGCTATTCATCACCGTCTCTCGGTGTACCCACGACTGCCGCATGTACCGGAATGGTGATCACACAGCGACTGTGGGGCGACCTGCCTGGCCGAAGAGCTGGCCACCGCGGGCCGTGTCCTGACCATTAGCACCGAACGGGCCAGGGCCGAACTGGCTCGTTAGCCGCCGGGCGTGGAGCTGGCCGGACCATGGCCGTTCCGCAGTCGTGGCTACGCCGGGCGGTGACGGTTGGGCGGGTGCCAGACCCGCACGGTCAGCGCACTCGTGCGGCGCATCTTGGTCAGCGGGCTGGGCGACTGATCGACGACGAGCCCGTCCACTGGCATCGGGTGCTCAGTGAGCCTGACGGCGACGACGCGAAGTCCCGCTCTGCCGACTGCCGTCGCGCACACGCTGTAGAACAGCCCTCGGACATCCGGCACCGCGATCCGGCTCGGCTGGCTTGGGCGCGGAGTCAGCAAGCTGCCTATGGCTAGCACGCCGCCGAGCACCGCCGCTCCCGCGTTGCCGCCGATGAAACCGAAGTCCGACGTGTCCCAGCCGGGCTCGGAAGGGTCGTGCGGCTGCCTCGTCAGCCCGCCGCCGCTGATCCGGATTCCGGCCGTTTCGTCGTAGCGCGCTCGCTGGGCGGGGTCGCCCAGCACGCGCCACGCGGCGTCGAGTAGCCCCTGGGCCCGGGAGGCTGCCGTGACGACAGGCGAAGGCGCCCCGGCCAGGAGTTCTGGCCGCAGCAGGCTCGCCTTGGCGTCGCAGGCATGCCGGATCTCCTCCTGCGAGGCGCCCGGCAGCACGCCGACAAGGTCATACCAGGTGATGCCCGACCCCACTGAACCTCCGGAACCCATCGGGCACGACGCCCGCCATGCCCCGTCTCATGCTCTCCCTCGGGGGTTGGGACTCGCAACTGCCGTTCGGAGTGCTACCAGCCTTGGAACTGACCCTGGAAGGTCCAGACGGCGGCGAGCGCGACAGCACCGGCCAGCGCGGCCAGCGCGGCCAGGAGGCGGCGGGCGGGCCGGCCCGCCGACCAGCGCACGCCAATGGCGGCCACCCGTCGCGCCAGGCCAGTCATGAAATAAAGCGAGCCGACGACCGACATGGCGGCCAGCGCGACACCAAGCGCGTCCACTGCTGCTGGCGCGTAGTGGCGGCCAGCCACCGCCGCGGCCGCCAGGTGTGCCTGCTGGCCAGCGGAGCGCCAAAGCGCCCGGTTGATCTGGGGGAGGCAGACCACGAGGTAGCCGATGGTGAGCGTAAGGAGCGGGACGACGCACAGCACCCAGCCGGTGACCACGATCCGGGTACGGCGGCGCAGGTCGGCCGTCCGGGGATCGCGGCGGCCCCTGGACAGCACGCTTGTCAGGATCGGGGCGACGCGAGCGAACAAGTCAGGGATGCCGACGATGTCGCTGAGGATGAAGTAGCCGTCGAAGCGGACGAACGGAAGCAGCTGCTCCAGCATCTCCAGGTGCGTGAAGGCGATGACGAGAAGCAAGATCTCAGCCGACGTGGCAGCGTACAGTCCGGCCAGAGCCAGCATGAAGACCAGGTTGAAATACAGGCCGCCCAGGTCGGTGCGCAGCCTGCCGGCCCTGCTCAGCCGGTAGGAGTCGGTGACGTTGGTGAAGAACGACGGCCAGACCAGGTAGATACCGACGCCGATCACGCCTGGCCGGGCGCCGCCGTAGCGGCAGCCGGCCGCGTGCCCGCACTCGTGGAACCCGGCGGAGACCAGGGCAAGACCGATCACGACCAGCAGGTCCATCGGGTCGCGCAGCACCTGGCGCAGCCCGGCGCCCAGCCCGTGCGTCGCGAACAGCCAGTAGTCCAGGGCAGCGACGCTGACGACAACGGCCACGATGACGGGCCACAGGAAAAGCGGCCCGAGGAACACGCCGGCGGCGTTCGCGGCACGCTCGGGAAGCAGCGTCGCCCGCGCTCTGAGCGCTAGCAGCGGATTGGCCCTGGGCAGGGAAGTCCGGGCGCGGTAGCCGGCGACGACGCCGAGGGGAAGGAGTTTCGCGGCGATCAGATACCGAACCTGCCCGGCGCTGAGCGTCCGGCCGAGATCGTGGCTGACCGATTCGGCGATGGCCGCCAGGTCACGAGAGCCGTCAATCTTGCTGGCCACGAGGTACAGCAGCCGGGACATCTGGATGATCTGACCATCCCGGCGGCGTACCAGCGACGGCGGCTGCCTGTAGCCGGACCCCTTGTACTCGCCGAGCAGTTCGACGCCCGCTGCGAGCCGGGGCACCTCGCCGGCTCCTGGCTGACCGCCCGCAGGCAGGGCGTGTGCGCTGGGCTCGGTGGTCGCGGGCACTGCGGCGCTGCTCACGCGTCTGCTCCCTTGCTCGCGTGCCCGTTGGGACGGGCGGCGGAGCTTGCGGTCCTGGGCGGGAAATGAGGGAGAGGACCGCCCTGCCCCGCCGCGGGGCGGCCCCCTCGAACTGCCGCGCACGCGGCACGGCAGGCCAACCGGACTGGGACTAGAGGATGTTGCCCGAGCCCAGGCTGAGGATGTTGTCGAAGCTGCCGTTGAGGGCAGAGACGTTCAGCAAGCCCGACTGGGCGGTGTTGCCGTAGCCGACCTGGGTGAAGCTGAAGCTCGGGCCCTGGTGGTTGCTGACGCAGCACAGGGTCTCCCGGCCAGGGAGCAGCTCGGCGTGCTCGAGCTCGAGGTCCTGCATCGTCACAGCAGGTTCGGTGGACATGTGGAGCCTCCTTCGGAGGGATCGTGGGTCCGCCGGCATCTCTGTGGCACCGGCGGCTGGCCTGATGTACGCTATCTGACGTACATTCTGTACGGCTATCACCGTACAGTATCGTCTTAGGTCAGTCAATGCTGAGGAAGTCGTGCCTGCTCTGATCGGGCGAGGACGGGCTAGGTTGGTGGGTATGACGGCGCATGCGACGGGGGACTTCCCCGCGGGGCAGCAGGAAGACGCCGTCGCGCTGCCAGGCCAAGACGTCAATCCCCTGCAGCGCCTGATTCGCCGGCGTCTGCACGAGCGGGGCTGGTCCTATGGCGACGTCGCCCGGCGCGGCGGACTGCCGCGCTCGACGGTCTACACCCTGGCGACGACACGGAACCTGGTCCGGCCGCCACGGCCGGCGACGATCGACGCGCTCGCCAAAGGTCTTGAGGTGCCCGTCTCCGCGGTACGCGCGGCCGCCGCGGAGTCGACAGGAATGCACTACTACGACGAGGCGACAGCCGGGCAGGAGCGTCCGGGCGACCCGGACAGAGAACTCCTGATCGCCAGCATCGACGAGCTGACGCCGGAGGACCGGCGTCACGTGGCCGCACTGGTCGAATCGCTGCGGAACAGGGCCGGGCCGGAGCGGACCGACCGCTAGCCCGGCCCGGTCCGGGCCGGGACGGCCGCCGCCCCGGCCCGCGACCGCGAGCACCGGTAACCCCATCGGCCAGCTAGCGGATACCCCGAGCTGGCCAGCGAGTTCTTCATACGGATCCTCGTGCAGCACGAGGCGGGCAGCCCGCATGATCTCTCTCGGATCCTCGCCGGGAGGCCGCAGCACGTAGACCGTGTCGTCGCTGTCGCGGCAGGTCACGACGACACGGTCATAGTCGGCCAGGACGAACGGCCAGCTGGCGGGCAGCCCCAGCTCCCTGGCGAGCTCCCGGTAGGCGGCTTCCGGCAGCACGAGGCGGGCTACCCGCATGATCGCTTCCGGATCTTCGCCGGGTGGCCGGAGGACGTAGACCGCGTTATCGCGTTCGATATGCGTCACGATCAGGCGGTCATGATCGGCGAGGATGACCCGGGACCTGTGCCCGGCTAGCGGCACTAGACCCGATCGCTGGCGCAAACGGTCAGCGTGCAGCCGGGCGAGCCATTCGGCGGCCTCCCGGCGCCGGCGGGCGGCCGCGAGTAGCCATTCCGCGAGGAAGGCGGCCGCGATGAGCAGGCCAACGGCGACCAGCGTGATGGTCAGCCACCGCGGCATTCCGGTGCCGGCTGGTACGCCCGCAGGAGCTGTCGTTCGCGCTGAGACCCGCCGTCGCGGAGTGCGCGTGCGGACCGGGCGCGGCGCCTTGTGCAGCCGACTCGGAGTGGGCGCGCGCAGGGCGGCGATCGCCATATGTGCGGCTCGCGGGAGCCTGAGCACCGTTCCGGCGTGGATCACGTCCGGATCGGGCCCGATGGCCTGCCGGTTGGCCGCGTAGAGCGCCCGCCAGCCGCCGTGTACGGCGAGCGCGGCGGCGATGCCCGACAACGTGTTGCCCGGGGCAACCGTGTACCGGACGAGTGTCATCCGGCCCGGTACTGCCAGCACGATGCCGGGGTGGATGAGATCCGGATCGGCTCCGATGAGCGGCCGGTTGGCCGCGTAGAGCGCCGGCCAGCCGCCACGGACGGCCAGCGCGCCGGCAATGCCGGCCAGGGTGTCACCAGGCTGCACGACGTACCTCGCGGCGGGGCTCGGCGCGGGCGTGAGCACCGCTGAGGCGCTCAGCGTGCTGGTCAGGGTGACGTGAGTAGTACTGCTGCTGCTCGCGATGCGAATGTTCGCCTGGGCTGTGTTCGCCTGGGCTGGGCGGACAGATCCCTTCATGCTGGCCGCGACCAAGATGGCCAGGATGCTCCAGGCGAGCACGACGCACGCGGACTTCGTCCACATACGCACGGTGCTTTCACTTTCCTTCCTCAGGGATCGGCGCCGACCGCTGGTCCGGACGCCGAGGGCATGAACCGGTGGGAAGGAAAGGGCTTAAGCCGGTGGAACCTCCGGCAGGTAGGAACGCCAGATTGGCTTGGCGGCGGCACTGCGTGCCAGCCGCAGCAGGACGAGGGTGAGCAAGGCGATCAGCACGGCGCCGGCGCTCGTTTGCGGGCCGCTCCCGCTAGTCCCGCCGGCCGCGCTCCCGGAGCCGCCTGGCCCAGCCGGGCCGGGCGGGCCGTTCGGGCTGCCGCCCGGCGTGGCCGGCACCCGGGGAAGCGACGGCGCCGACGGCATCGGCACGCCGCCGCCAGTTCCTCGTGCCGATCGCAGCCGCGAGAAAGTGCCGACGCCGGCCGCCGCAGCCACCGCGGCCCCCGATGACGAGGCGCCTGCGCCGCTGTGCGAGCGGGCCGGCGCCGGCACGACAGAGCCGGGAGGGCTCAGCACACCCGAGACCGGGGCTGGCAACCCGGCGACAGGCGCCGACGGAAGCAGGGGAGCCGTCACGCTCGCGACCGGGCTTACAACCGGGATTAGCGGCTGTGCGATGGCCTGCACGACTGGGGCCACGGCGCCGAGGACGGGAGCCAGCGCGCCAGCGGCAGTCGAGACTTCCGGAGCCACGAGGCCGGTGACCGGAACGAGGGCTTGGGTGACGGGCGCGAGCGGCGCCACGACGGCCCGCACGACCGGGGCGGCGAGCCCGGTGACGGGGGCCAGCGCTCCGGCGGCGGCAGACACGATGGGGGCGACCGCACCGGTGACCGGAACCAGCGTCTTCTCGACCGGAACCAGCACCTGGGTGACGGGGGCCAGCGTCTGGGTAACGGGGGCGAGATTCTTGGCGACCGCCGGCAGGACCGGCGCCACAGTCTGGGTGACCAGGGTCAGCGCCTTCGTTACGGCCGGCAGGACCGGGGCGACGGCTTGGCTGACCGGGGCGGGCGGCTTGGCGGCCGCCGACGTGAGCGGGGCCAGCGTCTTGGTAACCGGGGTCAGCGCCTTGGAGGCACTCGCGACGACCGGGGTTACCGCTGGCGCTGCCGTCGCCGGGGCAAGGCCGGGGTTGCCGGGGGCAGACGGTCCGGACGATGCGGACGGCGCGAGCGGGGCCGGCGTCGGCGTGGTTGGCGCAGGTGCTGGTGATGCGGGGTCATCGGGCGCCGCGGCGGCCGGATTAGCACCGGAACCGGAATCGGCGACCGCGGAAGTCACCGGCGATACGGCGGACGTGATCGGCGACGTGGCCGACGAGACCACGGACGAAGCGGAGTCCTGAACGATCGAAGTGACGGGAGGCAGCGCCGACGCTGGCAACGTGGCCGCATTCGCTTGCCGTGAGAACAGCAGCACGACGAAGAAGATCCCGGCAGCCACGATCGCGAACTGCACCGCTCGCAAAGCGATGCGTCGCACAATCGGCTGCGGCATTGGCAGCTCTCCCTCGCCGGGAACGGAACGTGCCTCGAGTGCCCCTGATCAGTGGCTTCAAACCAGCAACCGGGCTTACATCGGCAGGGTCATCCGCCGGACGTGCTGTTCGGCCACCACCGTACAGTATGTGCCCGGGGTCAGGCAAGCGGTTCCTGCTCGTGCGTCACCTCCTGCGCTGCTTCCCGCGCCGCCTCCGCGGCGCTTACCGCCTCGAGCCCCGCGATGAGCACGTTCAGCCCGAACTCGAAACGATCGTCGCCATCGGGCCCGGTCATATGCGGTGCCAGCGCGGTCAGCACTGGGTACCTGTCCGCGGACAGCGTGCTGAAGAAGGCGTGCACTCCGGCGAAGTACCGCTCGATCTCCCCCGGTTCGGCCTTGCGGTACAGGCCCTCTTCGTACGCGGACGCCGAAACGTACAGGATGAGCTGATCGAAGCCGAGCGCGATCACCCGGTCAGAGAGCCCGCCAGCCCGCAGCACCCCGGTGAGCACCTCGGCCGCGGCCAGCGTCTGCGGCGCGGTGGGCACCCGGCCGAGGCCGGCCAGGGCAGCGTCGGTGTGCGAGGCCAGGATGTCGCGCAGGTCGCGCATCAGCCGGTGCACCTGCTCACGCCACCTCGCCGGGTCGGGGGCTTCCAGCTTGACCTGCCCGACGAGGGCGTCGAAGACAAGCTCGAGCAACTCGTCGCGGCCGGAGACGTGCGCGTAGAGCGACGCCGCCCCAGTGCCGAGCCTGTCAGCGACCCGGCGCATCGAAAGCCCGGCGACGCCTTCCTCATCGAGGACCTCGATCGCCGCGGCCACGATCACCGGCACCGACAGGGTCGCCTTCCGGCCGGCGGCCGGCCTGCGCCTGGCGACGCGCGGCGGTGCCGCCGGGAGTTTCCGCTCGCTTGACGTTTCCATGGAGCCAGTGTAGAACAGTGTTCGTAACTAGTAAACGAACGATGTTCGGAACATTAATCCGAAAGGAGTACGAGCAATGGCTGAGAGCACTGGCGGCCACCCGCGCAGATGGGCGGTGCTGGCCCTCGTCCTTGCCGCGGAGTGCATGGACCTGCTCGACGGGTCGATCGTCAACGTGGCCGCGCCGACCGTCAGGACCGAGCTGCACACCACGGCCGCCGCGCTGCAGTGGATCATCAGCGGGTACTCGCTGGCTTTCGCCGTCGGCCTGATCACCGGAGCCACGCTCGGCGACCGGTACGGCCGCAAGCGGCTGTTCGTCATCGGCGCCGCGGCTTTCGGCGTCACCTCCCTGGCTGCGGCGCTCGCGGTCAGCCCGGCGATGCTCATCGCCTGCCGGCTCCTCCAGGGCGGCGCCGCCGCGCTGCTCATCCCGCAGGGCCTTGGCATCGTGCGGGACGTCTTCGCCCCCGCCGAGCAGGGCCGCGCCTTCGCTGTCTTCGGCCCGGTCATCGGGCTGTCCGCGGTGCTCGGGCCGATCATCGGCGGCACCCTGGTCAGCCTTAACGCCTTCGGCACCGGGTGGCGGCTCATCTTCCTCGTCAACCTGCCGCTCGCGGCTGCCGCGGCGGTCGGCGCGGCGCGGATCGTGCCGGAATCCCGCACGCCGCGGGCGCCGCGCCCGGACGGCCTTGGCACCGTGCTCGCCGCGGCCGCGATGGGCCTGCTCATCTACCCGCTGATCCAGGGACGTTCGGCAGGCTGGCCGGCCTGGACCTACCTGATGATGGCCGCGAGCGTCGCCGCCGCGGGGCTGCTCGCGGCCTGGAGCCGCCGGCAGGCCGGCCGCGGCCGGGGCACGCTGATCCAGGCCAGCGTCTTCAAGCACCGCGGCTTCAGCGCGGGGCTCGCCTGCGTCGTCGTCTTCTTCGCCGGAATGGCCGGAACCCTGCTCGCCGTGACCCTCTACCTGCAGTTCGGCGAGCACTTCTCGCCCGTCCACGCCGGCCTGACGCTCGCGCCGTTCGCCGCTGGCTCGGCGGCCGGCGCGGTGGCGGCCGCCACCGTGGTCGTGCCCAGGATCGGCCGTGGCGCGCTGCAGGTCGCCGCTGTGCTCATCGCCGCGGGGACCTGGTGGCTGCGCAGCGTCATCGAGGCGCACGGGCTGGCGACGAGCTCGGCCGAGCTCATCGCGGGCCAGCTCGTCCTCGGCGCCGGCATCGGCATGCTCATCTCCCCGTTGTTCGACTTCATCCTGGCCAGCGTCAGGGACCACGAGGTCGGCTCGGCTTCCGGCGTGCTGAACGCCGTGCAGCAGCTGGCCAGTGCGATCGGCGTGGCGGCGATCGGCACCGTCTTCTTCGCCACGCTGAGCCGTTCCGGATTCGTCGCGGCCATCAGCCAGTGCCTGCTCATCCAGCTCGGCATCGCGGCCGCCCTGATCCTGCTCGCCTTCGCGCTGCCGCGCCGCCCGCGCGACGAGCAAGCGGCGCCCGCCGAGGCCGCGGCCCCGGCCGCCGTGACCGATAGCACGCCTGATGACCGGCTGGCGGTTCGCCGCTGACGACGCGGATCCCGGCGCATTTCAGTCTGAGGATGGACAGGCGGCACAGGCGGGATGTGGACAGGCCCGTGCTTGTCCTAACCGTCGAGGATGAATGGGGCCCGCAGTACGTCGCTGATGTCGAAGCCAGTTGGAAAGAGGCCGGGCTGGTGTGGCGGCCGAGCAATGAGACCTCCTCGGCCGCGATGACCGTAGATCGTCTCGGCATCGACCTCATCACCGACGACTGCGACGTCCGCAACGCCCGCCACTGGCACTGCGAGCGCGCAGCTAGTACGCGCTGTACTAGCTGCGTTCTGGGGTCGTCTTGCGGGAGTTGTGGCTCCTGCGGTCGGTCGGGTCGCGCAGCGTGGTAGGTCATGTCCGGAGTCTTACCGGTTTGGGTGCTTCAGGAGACCCGGTCTTTATCCGGTTGTGTCGTCCGTCTCTGGATCCAGCCCGGCAAGGGCGTCGTCAATGCGCTGCACGGCGATCTCCGCGAAGTCGTGGTCGATCTCAGCGACACACGGGAAACGCCCCATCTCCACTGCGGCGACCGAGGCTGACGCCAGCCCGCCGAACGGCTCCCATATGACATCGCCCTGGTCGGTGACGGCATTGAGGATGCGGCGCATAAACTCCTTTGGCTTCTGGTTCAGGTGCGCGGCCGACAGGCTACTCGGGTTGTAGACGCGCGGGGCCGCACGCCGCATCGTTCCCTTGATCCTCTCCACACCGTGCAGTGGTGCCAGTTGCCAGGCGTTCGTCAGGCCGTGCGCATGCCGCCATTTGTATCGAAGTGCGTCCCACTCCTTGGCTGACACGGGCTGCTTCCCGTCGAGCGAGTAGAACGGCCAGCCTGATTTCGCCCCGTGCTCGTTGGCGTAAGCGGCGAGCCGCTCCATCATCAGCCCTGGCGGCCAGTACCACAGCCAGTCCTGGGTGAGGTACTTTCGGGTTGCCGCGTTGCGCACCCCACACGCCTCGTTCGCCCGCGTCAGTGGAAGCCCGGCCCGCCACCACTCGTGCCGCATCCATCGCTGCACCGGCATCCGACCGTCCGCTCCCAAGACCTCGAACCGCCGCTGGTAGAAAACACAGAGCTCAGTCACCACCGGGAAGCGTCGGATGGTCTTGCCGTTGACGTTTCCGGCGATGTGAGCGACCCCCTTGTCCCAGGTAATGGCATGAACATACTCCCAGCCGCTGCGGGCCAGCAGGGGATGCACTGTCGCCCAGCCGATCTCAGTGTTCCAAAACCACAACGTGGTCGCGGGACCAGCCTGTCGGCTCCACGCCTCAACGTGCGGCCGGTACCACTCGACAAGTCCTTCGGGCCCGGTCGTGTCGCCGTGAAACCCGCGGATGCCGTACGCTCCGTCGCTGATGATGGCCGCAGGCACCGGCCACTCGTCGTACGCGTCTAGCGCATCGCCCCGGTGGAGTAGGTAGGCAGGCTGTTCCACGTCCGGCCTCCCTCCTGAGTTCGACACTATGGCGCGGGGATCTTGGCATTTCAACAGGCTCGCCGACGTGACCGTGACATGCCAGTAAAGCAGTCAGCTCGGAGCGGCGCGCTCCGGTCCTTCAAACCCGCCGCGAACTCGGACACGTCCGGCTTCGGGCGATCATTCGGGCTGCTCAGCCGGGGGATCGAGCGCGGGTCCCTGCCGTCCAGGAGTCAATGGCACTCAGCCATATGTCCTCGGGGCGGGCGCCACGCGGGCGCGAAATTTCAGCAGGTCCGCAGTGTGCGCGTCGGGAGCCGGCGCGGCGTATCGTACCCGTGGCGGTATCGTTCTTATTCCTGGTCAGCCCAAGTTGATCATGATTCCCCGCAGGTGGGCCCGGATGCCGCCGGGCACCCCTATCCGGGTCCGGCCGCGCTGCCGGGACCATGATCGCGAAGGCCTTGGCCACATGGCGTACTTTCGGCATGCTTTTGCGTCCGGTTTGCACCGTTTTGTCCATGCCAAATGTCCGCTAAGGGCTTGCGGGTTATTAACACGCTGATTCTGCTTCCTCCGCCGGCCCGGCTCCGGGACTGGCGAGGGCCCCTTGGCCCCGCCGGCACTGCCCAGCCGC
>Ga0335073_10013833_pt1 | contig 11311 bp, 7 predicted proteins | sample Lox_Sample_22_FD_207093 | JGI IMG/M metagenome (GOLD analysis project Ga0335073, IMG submission 207093) | Soil microbial communities from Loxahatchee National Wildlife Refuge, Florida, United States - Lox_Sample_2.2 | ecosystem: Environmental > Terrestrial > Soil > Wetlands | place: USA: Florida... | reverse complement strand
AACGAAAAATATCGGCGCCTCGGTGCCTTCCTCGACCGCAACCAGCTCGACGCGATCCTGCTCAGCCGTCACGAAAACATCGCGTGGATCACGGCCGGTCAGGTCGAAGCCCGCGTCGCTCTTGGCGTCGAGACTGCCGTCACCTCGCTGCTCATCACACGTAGCGGACTCCACTACTACCTTGCCCCCGCCAACGAAGCCCCGCGCCTCGCCGACGAGGAATTTTCTGGCCTCGGTTATGAGCCGGTTATTTATCCGTGGCACGAAAGCCCGGCCCCGCTGCTCCGTGAACTCGCCGGAGACGCAACCATCGGGTCGGACACTCCCACCCCCGGCACCACGCACGTCAATCTCGCCGCCCTGCGCGCGCCGCTCCTGCAGCCGGAGATCGACCGCCTCATCAGCCTCTCCCGCCAGACCGCCGATGCCACCGCCGCCGTCCTTGAATCCCTGGAACCCGGCGTCACCGAAGACGAGATGACCGCCGGAACCGCAGCGGCATTGCTCGGACTCGGCATCACACCCACCGTCCTGCTCATGGCAGTAGACGACCGCATTCGCAAATACAAGCACGCCGTCCCGCGGTCCGGCACCCTCGAGCGCTACGGCATGATCAATCTGTGCGCGCGCAAGTGGGGACTTGTCGTCTCCATCACCCGCTTCGTTCACTTCGGACCCGTTCCAGAAAACCTCGCCGCTTCCTTCACCGCCGCAGCCCGCATTCATTCTGAGCTCCTGCACGCCACGCGCCCCGGCGCAACCTCTGCTCAGCTCTTTGCGGTTGCAGGCGAAGCCTACAAGTCTGTGGGCGCGCCCGAAGAAATCGAGTTCCACCACCAGGGTGGGCCCTGCGGATACGGCGAGCGCGACTGGCTGATCACTCCTGCCGGGACCGAGACCGTCACCCTGCCCCAGGCCTTCGCCTACAACCCCAGCCTGCGCGGAGCCAAAGTCGAGGACACAGCCCTGGTCACCGAAGACGCCGTCGAAATCCTCACCGACACGCCCACCCTCCCCGTTATCGAGACCGTCATCGACGGAGAGGTCTACCGGTCCGCAGGAGTTCTCCAGCGCTAGGAAACAATCCCGAGAATCGCGAGGAACACTGATGTTCAACCGCCGAGACTTCCTCAAGAGCGGCGCAGCCGCACTTCCCCTGGCTGCCTCACTCGATCCGGCCTTCGCAATCTCACCAGGACAAACCTCCACTTCCCCCGCTCCCGCGCTCGTCCCGCTGCCGCCTCGCCTCGCGCCGGAAAATTCCGCCGCTCTCTCCTGGCAGCAGAAAGTCCGCCGCGTCGGCCAGAGCAACATGACCGAGCACGACCCCGCCGTCATGAACATCGAGGAGTGGGCCGACTACTGGCACTCCGCCGGTGCCGACATAGTCTTCGTCAGCGTCACCGGCATCCTCGCCTTCTATCCCTCAAGGGTGAAGTTCCACCGCCACGGAAAATTTCTCAACAACCGCGATTTCTTCGGCGAATGCACTGCGGCCGCAAAGAAGCGCGGCATGCGCGTTGTCGCTCGCATGAGCCCCGACCTCAACTGGCCCGACGCGCTCGAAGCTCATCCAGAGTGGGCCATGCACAATCGCGACGGTTCGGTCCAGCACAACGGAGAAGAGCCGCGCCTCTTCCGCACCTGCATGTTTTCGTCCTACATGGACGACTACGTCCCCGCCCTCATGCGCGAGGTCAACTCGCTCTACGACGTTGACTGCTTCTACACCAACGGATGGCCGCCCCTCGGCAGCCTGCCCGAGTGCTACTGCGCTATCTGCAGCAAGTTGCCGCCTTCCGGCACCCCCGCTTATTGGCATGCCTTCAACGACCGCCTCTTCGAGCTCTGGAGCAAGTACGACGCCCTCGCTAAAGAGAAGAAGCCCGACAGCTTCTATTTCGCCAACCTTGGTGGCAACGTCCATGCCGGTCCCAACCTCGACCGTCTCGGCAAAACCGCCGTCTGGTTCCAGGGAGACAACCAGGGCCGCACCGACGACGACCCCGCGATCTGGGGAGCCACCCTACAGGCCCGCGTCTGCAACGCCGTCCTCGACGGCAAGTTCGCCGCCAACATCACCGCCGCCTACTCTACCGGAGTCGTCCGCTGGCGGAATGGATCCAAGAATCCCGCCGAAGCACAGATGTGGATGAATGAAACCCTCGCCGGAGGCCTCGCCCTCTACTACCACTTCATCGGGTCGGAGGACGGCTTCGGTGAAGACCGCCGCTGGCAGAAGGTCGGATCAGACTACTTCCAGTGGTCCGCGAAGCACGACGCCCATCTCAAGGCGCGTCGCTCCATCGCCGACATCGGCGTCGTCATGGGACAGAGCACGCAGCTTCTCTACAAAGGCCCTGCCACTGCGCAATCCCGGATGTATATGCGCGAAACCACCCACGGCATGTATGAGACGCTCCTCCGCGGACGCTACGCCTTCGACTACGTCCACGAGGACCGCCTCGACCCCGCGCACCTCAGCAAATACCGCGCCCTGATCCTGCCCAACATCGCCATGCTTAGCGACCGCCAGTGCCAGCAGATTCGCGACTACGTCCGGTCCGGTGGCTCCATCATGGCCAGCTTCGAGACCAGCCTCTACGACGAAAACCTCAACCCCCGCTCCGACTTCGGTCTCGCCGACGTTCTTGGCATCAGCAAAGCTGGAGACGTCATCGGCACCAACGGCAATGCTTATTACTCGCGCATCGAACATCCGGATGCGACTCATCCGCACCCGATACTCGACGGCTTCTCGAACACCAATTGGCTGCCCGGCTCACAGAACCGCATTCCGCTCAAGCCAGTGTCCGACCCCATCCTCACCGTCGTTCCCGGCTTCGTCCAGTACCCACCCGAACTCGCCTATCCGCCCATCTCGCACACCGACGAGCCCGCAGTTGTCCTGCGCGAAACCGGTTCCAGCCGCGTCGCCTATTTTCCCGGAGACATCGAGCGCACCTACTGGCTCACCGGCCACGCCGACCTGCTCCGCCTCATGCACAACGCCATCTCATGGCTCACCCGCGACGAGCGCATCGTCTACGTCGAAGGCGACGGCTTCGTCGAAATGTTCGCGTGGGAAACCACTCCCGGCTACGCCGTCCACCTGCTCAACTACACCAACCCTAATGCTCAACGTTGCTGGATGCAGTCCACCTATCCGCTCGGCGCACAGTCCGTCAGCATGAGGCTGCCCTCAGGCGTGAAAGCAAAATCCGTCACACTCCTCCGTGCCGAACAATCGGTACCTTTCCACCAGCAGAGCGAAACTCTCCGTTTCACCATCCCTCGCGTTGAGGACTACGAAGTGGCCGCCATCACGATTACTTAGCTAATCCCGAATCGCCGCCAGAACGAACGAGGCCGCTGCCACAACGAACACCGAGTAGTTCAGTGGAGCATGTACTCCTAGCACTGCTGTCATCGCGACCGCAAACGAAAGTGCCATCAGACCGCTAAGCAGGCTCACAATTCGTCTGAATAACCCGAAAATTAGCGCTACTCCAATGACCGTCTCCGCCACCGTAGCGATCCAGCTCAGTGCTGGCACCAATGCCGCCGGGCACCACGGATTCAGCTTCCCTACATACGCGACGAAGTTATGGAAATTGCCCCACGCCACTGAAGCAGTCCCGAACGAACCCCACAATCCGAATCGATCCGCCACCGCCGACAGATACCCAACACCCAGCGCGATCCGAAGAAAGATCACGGCGTATTGCAGATCTCTCGACTTCACTCCGCCGTTGCTCATATCTCAGTCCGCCGCAATCTCAACCACCGTCTTCCCATAGCTCCGCGCGCCCGGAACCGTCCCCGCAAAGGCAGCAGCCGTATCCTTCAGCGGAACAACCGCCTTCACGAACGTCTTCAGCTTGCCCGCATCAATCAGCTTCGCTATTTCCACCAACTGCGCCTGATCAGGCTTCACGATAAAGTACGCATCTCTCACCTTGGGATCGGTCGTTACCTCGCCGTCCGCGGCGATCGAAATCATTTTTCCGCCAGCCTTCAGCACCTTCCACGAGCGCTCGCGCGTCTCGCCGCCCACGGTGTCGAAAACTATATCGATATCTTTGGCCTTGTGCTCGAACCGCGCTGCTCGATAATCGACCACCTCATCCGCCCCAAGCTCTTTCACCAGCGAAAGATTCTTGCCCGACGCTGTCGCAATCACATGCGCCCCATGCAGATGCGCAATCTGCACGGCGAGAGTCCCAACCGCGCCAGCGCCACCCTGGACAAGCACCCGATCTTTCGCCTTCAGCTTCGACTGCTCGAAAAACCCCTGCCACGCCGTCAATGCGCTGATCGGGACGCTCGCCGCCTCCACATGCGTCAGGCTGGACGGCTTTGCCGCGATGCTCGCGGGCTGGGTCACGCAGAGTTCCGCCATCGCGCCCTCCTCGAACCAGTCGTTGAATCCGTAAACCTCCTGCCCAACCTTGAAGCCGCTTGCTCCCTCGCCCAGTTCTGCAATAACCCCCGAGAACTCATGCCCCGGAATCGCATTCACCCGCGCCTCGCCGCTCTTCTGGTGCGTGGTGGGATACCACCCCAGCTCGGTCGTGATTACTCCTGCGGCATGGACCTTGACCAACACCTGACCAGTGGCCGGCTTTGGCTTCTGCACATCGGCCGACACCACTGTGAGCTTGCCGCCCGACTCGACAACCTGCATCGCTCTCATGGATAAAAGTCTCCTCATTCCTGAGATTAGGCTCGCGCCACAGAAGGCTCAGAAATCCCCCAATGTAAACGGTTTGATACCATGACCCTCGCGTTCTCACGGAGGTCTCCCATGCGCCTCGGCGCGCTCTTCCTTGCCGCATCTGTCGCCCTCGCGCCCGTTTCTTCCGCGCCTGCACAAGCCACCGCCTACTCCGACCAGCCACCCATTCTTCTCGGAGCATCCTGGTATCCAGAGCAGTGGCCCGAATCGCAATGGGAGCCCGACCTCGCCCTCATGGAGGCCGCGCACATCCATCTGGTCCGCATCGGCGAATTCGCCTGGAGCACCATGGAGCCCTCAGAAGGACACTACGAATTCGGCTGGCTCGATCGCGCCATCGCCCTCGCCGCCAAACATCACATCTGCGTCGTCCTCGGCACGCCCACCGCCGGCCCGCCTGCCTGGCTCACCACCAAATACCCCGATACCCTCCGCGTCGATGAGAACGGCCGTCGCGACGAGCACGGCAATCGCCAACAGTTCTCCTTCGCCAGCACACGCTACCGCAAGTTCGCGCATGCGATCGCCGAGCAGATGGCCGCCCGCTACGGACACAACCCCAACGTCGTCGGCTGGCAGCTCGACAATGAATATGCTGCGGACTCCTTCGATCCCGAAGCCAAATCCCAGTTCCACGCATGGCTCCAGAAAAAATACGGCACCATCGCCAACCTCAACCATCACTGGGCGACCGCTTACTGGAGCCAGACCTACGACAACTTCGACGAGATCCCCGTTCGCTCCAAGGAAGAAAATCCCGCTCTTCTGCTTGAATGGAAGCGCTTCGTCAGCGACACCTGGAAAAGCTACTCGGAGAATCAGATCGACGCCATCCGCCCGCATGCCGACAAGCGCCAGTTCATCACCACCAACACCATGGGGTGGTTTGACGGCTTCGACGAGTATGTAGTCCACTCCGTTCTCGACATCGCCGCCTGGGACGACTACATCTCCACCGACCACTACGACGCCGCCGACAACGGAGCCCGCCACGATCTGACTCGCGGCTTCAAGCAGAAGAATTTCTGGGTCATGGAAACCGAGCCGGCTTTCGTCAACTGGCGTCCGACCAACACGCCGCTCGAAAAAGGCCAGGTGCGCGACATGGCCTGGCAAGCCATCGGCCACGGATCAGACGCCGTCGAGTACTGGCAGTGGCGCTCCGCCCCCAACGGACAGGAGGAGTACCACGGAGTCCTCCTTGGCATCGACGGCAAGCCCGTCCCCGTCTACGACGAAGTAAAGCAGGTCGGCGCCGAATTCGAAAAAGCCGGCCCCGCGCTCGCCGGAACCTCGCCTCATTCCTCCGTCGCCATCATCCAGTCCTATGACAGCCGCTGGGCCATCGACTTTCAGCGCCACAGCGCAGCCTTCGACCCCGTCAAGGAACTCGTCTCCTTCTACCGCCCGCTCCGCGACCAGACTCAGGCTGTTGACATCCTCTCGCCTGACGCGTCCCTCGACAGTTACAAGCTCGTCGTGGCGCCTGCGCTCAACGTCCTGCCGCAATCCATGGCCGACCGTCTCATCGCCTACGTCAAGGCCGGGGGCCACCTCGTCCTCGGTCCCCGCTCCGGCATGAAAGATGAGTACAACGCCCTCAATCCCCAACGCCAGCCCGGCCCACTCGCCGATCTCCTCGGCGCGAAAGTCTCGCAGTTCTATGCCCTCGACGAAGCTGTTCCCGTCGGCGGAGACCCAGGCAACGGCACCGCCAACATCTGGGCCGAAACCCTTGCTCCTACCTTGGAAACCTTCGCTCCCGGCCCCGATGCTCCCCGCGTCCTGCTCACTTACGGACCCAGCAATGGCTGGCTCGACAACCAGCCCGCGGCCATCACCCGCACTGTAGGGAAGGGAAGCATCACCTACATCGGAGCCTGGCTGGACCAGCCGCTGCTCGACTCTCTCACCACCCAGTTCGTCCACGACGCCGGAGTCCAGCCCATCCTGCCCGGCGTTCCCGACGGGGTCGAAGTCTGCCAGCGAACTGGTTCAGGAAAGACCATCCTGATCCTCATCAACCACACCACTTCGAACCAGCGCGTGAAATTACCCCACGCCATGACCGATCTGCTGCAGTCCGGCACTGTCTCATCCGTCGATCTGCCCAAATACGGAGTCGCCGTCCTCCAGAACTAGAAGATGAATTTAGTTGGTGACTCACTTAGGCCCTCGTTGGGCCTGAGTGGGAACGGATCACTACACCCTGCACCCTGTTCCCTACACCCTGCCGTCAATGCCCCGCCGGAGCCTTCCCGCCCACCTTGAAATGCCGGATCAGCAGCACCAGCGGAACCATCGCCAGCGTAACCCATCCCACCAGCCGGAAGCAGTCCATGAACCCCAGCAGTTTTGTCTGGTCGCCGAGCTGGTTGTAATAGTGCAGATACGCAGCCTTCAGCGCGTCCGCCTGCGAGTACCCATGCTCCATCAGGTAATTCGTCGTCTGATTCACCGCCGTCTGCAGATTCAGCGATGACGCCGGCAGATTCGCCCCGGTCACCGATTGGTGAAAATCCTGCCGTCTCTCGCTCATCGCGGTCACAAACGCGATACCGAAGCTTCCACCCCAGTTGCGAAACAGATTCGTCAAACTCGACGCGCGATTGTTCTGGTCCGGCCTGAGCTGCGAATACGCCGTCACGCTCAGCGGCACAAAGAAGAATGCATATCCCAGCCCCTGGAACGCTCTTGCCCACGCGTAATGTGCGTAATTTGTCTGCAGTGTGAAGCCGCTGTAGTAGAACATCGAAGCCCCCACGATCGACAAAGCAAACGCGAGCATCACCCGCGGATGCACGATGCCGCGCTGAACCAGTTGCGCCCCCACCGGTGCCAGCACTGTGATCACGAGCGCCCCCGGCCCCAGTACCAGCCCTGCATCAATCGCCCGATATCCATACAGCGACTGCAGTATCTGCGGAATCATCGTGGTCGTCGCAAACAAGCCAAACCCGAAGGCAAAATAGAAGATCGACGAAATCGCGAAATTCCGGTTGCCCAGCATCTTCAAATCGATAATCGGATCCTCATGCCGCAGCTCCCACCAGATCGCCACCGACCAGCACGCCAGCGCCACCGCAAACATCCACGAGATAAAGTTGCTCCCGAACCAGTCGTCGATCTGCCCGCGATCCAGAAAGATTTCCAGTGCCGCCGATCCCAGCGCTATCAGCCCGATTCCCGTCGCGTCGATCTTCAGCTTCCCATTCGGCCGCGCCTTTTCGCGCTCCTTCGCAAACTCTGGCGGATCGTGCACCACCCTGCTCGTGAGGAACAGCGACACAATCCCGATTGGAATGTTGATGAGAAACACCCAGCGCCACGTGTAGTTATCCGTGATCCATCCGCCCAGTACCGGCCCTATCGCGGGAGCCGTGACAATCGCAATCGTGTACAGTGCAAACGCCGACGCCCGCTTCTCCGCCGGAAAGGTGTCCACCAGGATCGCCTGCTCCACCGGAGCCAGACCGCCGCCGCCGATCCCCTGCAGAACGCGTGCAATCAGCATGATATTTAATGTCGGCGCAATTCCACACATGAATGACGTCGCCGTGAACAGCGCCACGCAGGCCATGTAATAGTTTTTCCTGCCGAAAACCCGGCTCAGCCACGCGCTCATCGGAAGCACCACCGCATTCGCCACGAGATACGTCGTCAGGATCCACGTCACCTCGTCGAAGCTGCGCCCTAGCCCGCCCGCGATATAGGGCAGCGACACGTTTGCAATCGACGTGTCGAGCAGCTCCATGAATGTCGCCAGCGTCACCGTGAGCGCCACCACCCACGGATTTACCTGGCCTCGAATCTTCGTCTGTGGAGGAGCCTCTAATACTGCAGTTGCCACTTACTCGCCTCCGAGCGGATAAAGAGACTAAACGGTCTCTTTTGGATGTGCGACCGGCCCCGAAGTTGCGAGGAAAATCCATCAAATCTGAGACAGTCTCTTCCGCTCTTTGCGAAAATTCTCGCGCCGCCGTTCCTCCCCGAATTATGCTGGCCACTCTGGAGTCCCGGCCTCAATCTCAAACCGCTGAACGGGAGATTCACGTGTATCGACTTGCCCTGCGCGTCGCCTTGCTCGCCGCTGCCATTCCTGTATTCCTCTGCGCCGTAAGTCATGCACAGACCGGCTCCGACATCGTCCGCTACTTCAGCGGCAAGCAGGTCCTCGTCAAGATCGATATGCCCGGAACCCAGAAGGGAATTGACCTGCGCTTCAACAAGGACGACCCCATGAACTGGAAGGAGTACTCCTCGCGGCTCAAGCAATGCGGCACCGCCATCCGCAAAGGAGACATCGCACGGGTCACCGGCGTCGTCGTCAAGAAGGACATGATCGAGTTTCAACTCGATGGCGGAGGCTTCGGCACCTTCGGAGACGACACGAACACCACTGTCGTCGCCAAAACCGTCCCCAAGAGTGACTACGAAAAGAGCCTTGAGCAACAAATCGCAAACACTGACGATCCCGACAAAAGGCGCCAGCTCCAGCGCGATCTCGACCGCGAGCGAGCCCGTCGCGAGCGTCAGGACGCCATCAACCAAAGCGCCGCTCAGGTAGCCAGCCAGATCAAGGCCCAGCAGGTCATGGACAAGCGCATGCAGGGCGGCTCACGATTTAACCTCCGCTGGCAGGGATCGATCCCGCCCGACCAGCTCACGCCCGACGCTGTTATGGCCCGGCTCAGCGAATACGTTGACTTCAGCGGCCTCCAGGCCGGCGGACCGCCCCAGCAGCCCGCTGCTCCTCCGCAGAGCGCGGCCATCTCACCGCGGCCCCCCAACCAGCTGCCACCGGCCTCGCCCACCGCACAGCTACAGCGCGGCATGAGCCTGAACGACGTCGCGAACCTTCTCGGTCAGGGAAAACTCTTATCCGAATCCACTGGAGACAACGGCCTGAAAACCCAGGTCTACGAATACCACTCTGGAGACCGCCGCGCTGAAGTGACCTTCGTCGAAGGCACCGTCGTGAAGTTCTCAATCACATCGCAGTAGCAGGTTTCCTGCAGCCAAATGTTGGCTCAAAAGACTATGATGGGCGTCCAGAAGGTAAGCCCACATGAAAACGTCATGGCAAACCGAAGCAGACCACCTCACCTGCCGGTGGTCCGGAGCGCTTGAGCGCGTTGAATACAACCCGCCATGGATTCAGGAGTCCTCGCCAAACGCTTATACGTACGCTCCACCGTTGCTTCCGGATTTTGCCATACTCAGTTCTTTCGGCTCCGGAGAATGGTTCGCTCCCTGGAATGCCCGCTGGGCTGTTTTAGGCACCCGATCAATCTAGCGCCTGGAGCGCCGCACCAAAGCTCCCTCAATCTCCAAACCTCGCCGCCGATCGCTCTCGCGCCTTGGCCGCCTCTTCTTCCCGATTCTTCGGGGGAGCTGTCGTCTCAAGTGAAGTGAGCAGACGCATCGACGTGCCCGCCACCTCCTCAATCGCCGCGTGGAACGCCGCCTCATTCGCCTTCGACGGCTTGTTGAACCCGCTGATCTTCCTCACAAACTGCAGCGATGCCGCCCGGACTTCTTCCTCTGTGACTGGCGGATCAAAATTAAAAAGATTTTTGATATTCCTGCACATTTGCCCTGAACTCCGCACTTAGGCTCTTGTCTTCCAATAGCCAAAGTCTACGCCCGGTCCAGCGGCCCAACCCCATTTCGGGATGACGAATTGCGCCTGCCGTGTTCGAATCGCTTAAATGGGTGGCATCGGCGCAGTCGAATTCGTATTTCTCCTGCTCTTGTTTTTCATCGTGGTTTTTGGAGTGCTGGCGCGCAAGATCGGAACGCCGTATCCCATCATCATGGTGATCGGAGGTCTGCTCCTCAGCTTCATCCCCGCGGTCCCCGAGATCACCCTCAACCCTGACCTCATCTTCCTCGTCGTCCTCCCTCCGCTGCTTTATTCCTCTGCGTGGACCACCTCATGGCGCGACTTCCGTTTCAATATCGTTGGCATCTCGCTCCTCGCATTTGGACTGGTCGCCTTCACTGTCATCGGAGTCGCGCTCGCCGCACCTCATGTCTTCCCCGGCTTTGACTGGCGCCTTGGTCTCGTGCTCGGAGCCATCGTCGCGCCAACAGACGCCATCGCCGCCACCTCCATCGCCCGCCGCGTCGGACTGCCCGGGCGCATCGTCGACATCCTCGAAGGTGAAAGTCTGGTCAACGACGCCAGCGGCCTGCTTGCCCTCGAATTTGCCACCGATATCGTCGTCCACAACCGCATCCCTACAGTCACCGCCGGAGTGCTTACCTTCGTCTGGCTCACTGCCGGCGGTATTGCCATCGGGCTGCTTACTGGATGGATCGTTGATCACTTTGAACGCTACATCGACGACGGCCCGATCGAAGTTACCATCAGCATTCTTGTTCCTTACGCCACCTATCTCGCCGCGCAGGCAGTCCACGCCTCCGGAGTCCTCGCAGTGGTCAGTTGCGGATTGCTTCTCTCGCGCCGCAGCGCGCAGCTCTTTTCGCCGACCGTGCGCATCGGAGCATGGTCCGTCTGGGAGTCGCTCACTTTTATCCTCAACGGACTGGTCTTTGTCCTCATCGGTC
>Ga0335073_10013830_pt1 | contig 11312 bp, 8 predicted proteins | sample Lox_Sample_22_FD_207093 | JGI IMG/M metagenome (GOLD analysis project Ga0335073, IMG submission 207093) | Soil microbial communities from Loxahatchee National Wildlife Refuge, Florida, United States - Lox_Sample_2.2 | ecosystem: Environmental > Terrestrial > Soil > Wetlands | place: USA: Florida... | reverse complement strand
ACACCACGTCCGGGGACACGATCGGCGTTGGCGTCGCCGCGCGGCGTATGAAAATCTCGAGCGAGTCATCGTGGACACCCCACGTTGCACCGACAGCGCAATGGCTCATGGTCGCCCTGCCCTTTTCTTCTTGTTTTCGACCGCTCGTCGCAACCAGTAGCCAGGGCGGCGACGGCAATGAGCCAGCGAAAGTGATCTCGGTAGCATCCACCCGCCGAGGCCGGGTATGCCTGCTGCCATGCTCCCACGTCGGCGGCAGCGTGATCTGCTGGGCGTCTCAGCGAGCTGCGGACGGGCCGGTTGAGACAAACGGCAAAGTGCGGCGCCATTGGTGCGTCAGACTAGCCTCATGGCGGCCCCGTGGAGTATCCGGCGGTCCGTTTGCAGCGCGACTCGAAAAATCATGCCACTCATCGGGGAAAACATCATGCATTCCACCACACTACGACCTCAGGCCATCGTATCCGCGTTGCTCTTTACCGCAGCGCTGGGGCTGGCGCAGGCGGTTACCGCCGGGCCCGTTCAGGCCGCGGACACGACTCCGACAAGCATGTCCTACGATATCGAAGACACCGTGGCTCCGGCGGAGCAGGCGGCCTACGAGGCCGGCGTCAAGAACTACAATCAGTGCTTGAGCGAACACGGCTTCAAGTTTCCCGTGCCGGCCCTGGAGCACGTGACTGGGAACACCTACGTGTATTCCTACGTAGTCATGATCCCGAACTGGGCGGGCCTCGACTCCACCCATGCCATGGCCGGCGTTTGCGATTCGGCATTCGCCGCGGAGGTCAATCCGCATTTGCTGAGTGAAACCGCGGCGGTGACGACCGTAATGCCGGGGTTCAGCCACTATCCGAATAACACGGCGCCGATGACGCCGCTCACGGCGGTCATTTCCTTCACGCTCAAGCCGGGTATGGCTGCGTATGACGCCTTCACGAAAGGTGTCAAGGCGATCTATGCGGCCGAGGCCAAATCCAACTGGCCGTATTACTCCGAGCTCGATGAGATGAACTACGCCGGGCCCGGCGCGCCGGATTTCCAATTGATCATCCCGGCCCAAAGCTGGGCCGAGCTCGGCACGCCTGAATCCCCGTCGGTGTGGAAAATGCTGGCGAATGTTGACGGCCAGCGGCAAGCCGACGAGATACACAAGTCCATCGATAATGCGATCGCAAGCTCGGAATCGCATGTCGATCGCTACGATCCGTCTCTGAGCTACACGCCTCCCCACCCATAAACGCGGCAACAAATCGGGCGGTCCTCGCAGGGGGGCCGCCTGATTTGCCGCCCGACGCTCACCGCCGGAGCGAGCCCGGTGCACTGCCCTGACCCGGTCACGCCATGAGTACCGCACCGGTACGCGAGTCGGGCGCGGATTCCCCGGAAAGCGCCGACCTCGTCCGTGGACTGGGGCTGTGGCAGGCCACAGCCGTGGTGGTCAGCGCGATCATCGGCACGGGGGTGTTTCTGGTCGCTGCGCCTATGGCCCGAGCGGCCGGATCTTTTGCTGTCGTCCTAACTGCGTGGGTGGCTGGTACCGCGATCGCGCTCGCCGGCATGCTCTGCTTCGCCGAGCTCGGCGCGGCGCTGCCGCAGGCGGGCGGTCTCTTCGCGTATCTCACGCGGGGTCTGGGCCCTCTTTGGGGATTCCTGTTCGGCTGGGCGGATTCGCTTCTGCTGGGCCCTGTCGCGTTCGCGACTCTGGCGGCAGGCTTCATGAAATTCACCGGCTTTCTCTTTCCGGGGCTCAATGCGCCTTGGCTCTCGGCTCATGTTGGCCACGATGCTTTTGAGCTTACCGCGACCCAGCCGCTCGCCGCAGCGGTCATTTTGACTCTGATGGCAGTGAACTGCCTCAGCATCAGCAAGGGCGGTCATATTCAGCTCGTGCTGAGTGCACTCAAGGTCACGGCCATCGTGTTCATTATTCTCGCCGGGGTGCTGTTGACCAAGCCGACGGGCGGCGCAGCGCACCTCGTGTGGCAACCGTCAACCGGCGGGGGACTGGTGGCCATGCTTTCCGCGGTCGTGCCGGTCATGTGGGCTTACAACGGCTTTCAGTTCCTGGGAAACCTCGGCGCCGAAATCCGCCAGCCCGCGAAGAACATTCCCCGTGCCCTCTTTTTGGGGATGCTCATCGTTGCTGTCCTGTACCTCCTCGTGAATTTCATCTATTTCCGCGTGCTGAGTTTCAGGCAAGTGGCGCTTTCAAAGGACGTAGCCTCCGATGTGGTCAACTCTCTCCTCGGTCTGACCGGAGCCACCTGGCTCACGATCGCCATGGGAATATCGGCGCTGGCGACGCTTCACGCATCACTCATGGTAAGCGCGCGGGTGCCCTACGCCATGGCGCGCGCCGGGCTGTTCTTCGAGTGGGTGGGAAGAGTGCGATCACGCGCCCGTAGCCCCATCGGAGCCCTGATGTTGCAAGGCGCATTGGGGTCGCTGATCGCGCTCACCGGCAGCTTCGAGCAGCTCCTTTCCTTCTACGTGTTCGTGATGTGGTTGTTCATGACCCTCGGATCCTTCACCGTCATCCGCTTGCGCCTGACCGAGCCGCAGCTGCCGCGGCCGTATCGTGCGTGGGGCTATCCCTGGACCGCCATCGTATTCATCATCGCCGCTCTCGCACTCACGGTGAATCTGTGGCTCGAGCAGCCGGTACGCTCCTCACTCGGTGTGCTCGTGATCCTGCTCGGCGTTCCGTTTTATTTCTACAAGTCCGCCCGGCGTCCGCTGGCCGCCCCGGAGTGAATGCACTACCGAGGTGTCGTTCGTGCCTCGACGCCCTCAGAACGTGGCAACAAAACCGATGGCGAAGATCGCAAACACCCCCGATAAAATGCCGGCGCGCGACCTTCCCTGCCCAGGGCATCGCAATTGCACATGACCAGTCCGATGATGCGATGAGACCCGTGATCGCCTTTCTGCTTCGAACGTTCGATGACGAACTGCGTACTCTCCCATCAAGCCGACTGAGCGAGACACCGTGCACGTCGCAACCGCAGAGCGAGGACCATCCCGCCGAGTGGCACGAGCGCAAGCACTAGAAGCCCGGTACGGAAATTGCCGTGAGCGCCCGCAAGCAGACCCACGGCATAGGGCCCGACGAAGCCGCTCAGATTCGCCAACGAATTAATCAGAGCGATTCCGGCGGCAGCGGCGGCGCCGGTCAGAAACTTCGACGGTAAAGGCCAAAATGGCCCATGACCGCCCAACAGCCCGGTCAGCGCAAGCGAGAAGAACACTATGGATATCGCAGCTGAATCCGCAAATGCCGCTCCGGCAAGCCCGACGGCTGCAGCGAAGGAAGTTGCGGCGATGTGCCAGCAGCGCTCGCCTGTTCGATCGGAATGGGCCGCAACGACGAGCATGCCGATCACGGCAGCTACATTCGGGATCGCGACAAGGACACCAACTTCAAGATCAGTCAGGCGGGCGAAGCTGCGGATGATCTGCGGGAGCCACAGACTGAGTGCATATTGGCCAAGAGAAATGCTGAGGAACCCCAGCAAGCCCAACTGCCACACGATCGGATTCGCCAGCGCTTTCCGGATCTCGTGACCGTTCGAGCGAGAATCAGGTTGCTCGGGACCTCAAAGAGTGCATAACTGATGAAAAATACGCCCGCGCCGAAGCCGTACACCGCTGGACCGAAACGCAGATCGTGGTTCATTTCCAGTGCTGCGAACCCGACGTTCACGCGGTCCAGGAAGGACGTGATGTACAGGACGAAAAGGAACGGGATCAGGTGCCCACCCACAACGCGCAACGTTGACTGCTGAAGCTCGGAGTCGCACGTCGAGGGAAATGGAGGCGAGACGGACGACGCTGACAAGACGTTCGTCTCGCGACTCATGGCGCCACCACTCCTGCCATCGGGCCCGGCGACCATACGCCCCTTCTCTGTTCTTCTGGTACCGGGCTATCTGCCGGCGATGTAGCTCAGCTGTGCGTTGTATTTGTCGAAGTGGTCGGACAGCCTCGCGATCGAACCGTCGAGCGACTTGCGAATGGCGTCCGCCTCCGCTTGCCCGTAAGCGTTCGCGACCATCTTCCACAGTGCAGGGCTGGGTTCGGTGCCGACGTCGGCCCAATTGCCGCCGCCGATCGCGAGCTGATAGTCCGGCGCGCCCTCGCCGCCGCCCTCGATGGCCACCGCGTCCCAGTAATACGGCCACCTCGTCTTGGCGGCCGCCGCCGCAATCTTCTTGACGGCGTCGGAGAAGGCGGTATTTGCGGCGGGCCCGGACTTCAGGGTGTAGTTGAAGATGTGCAGAAACTGCGGCGGTGCCAGGCTCTCTCCGCCCGCGGGCAGGTGGCTCATCTCCGCTTCCTCCACCATGACCGCACCGCTCTCGCTTCTGAGGTGCGGATCGACTTGGGTGTTGAAAGTCGCTTTGCAGGGCCCTGATTCACCACCCAGCTCGTCGCGCTGGGCCCACGTCATGGGTTGGCGGTAGTACGAGATCTTGTATGTGTTGCGGCCGGTTACATGGTCGACGGCATACTCGTTGAACTCGACGCGGTGCTCGCGCAGACACTGGATATAGGCTTTGATGCCTGCCAGGTACGCTTGCTTCTCGGCAGGCGCAATGGTGTCGGTGTAAGCAATGGTGACCAACGTTTTGCCGGCATTCGCCGCATGCGCGCTGGTGATGCCGGAAACGGCAAGTCCCACAACCACACACCCAGTCAGCGTCTTCATGAACCCTCCGAAGCCGCTTCGAGTGGCAATGCCACGGTCCGGAAAGCGCTGGACACCCTCGATTCCGCCCTGCATGCCCAGGAAGCTTGCCTGGGTCCGTGCGTCATCGCGCTCGGACGCCAGGTGTTTCCTGTGGACGCTCGCCGGCGTGTTCGCGTTGTCGTAGTGATGGTTCTGGGCGGTGAGTATGACCAGCGGTCGGTCCCCGAACGTGATTCTCGGAGCCATGGATTTTCTGCTGACTGGATTCTGACGGCGTCGAGGGATACGACCGCGCACCTCCTGAAGGGTAGTAGCCCCCTTCAGTCGAGTACTTGTCACCGACCTCAAGGCGCATCGACCGACAATGGATGACGACCGAGCGCGGTGAGACCCGTACTCGGCAGCGAGAAAAGCATGAAGCATGCGGCAATCCCCGCCAGCGCTGCGGCAGCCATGCCGGCAGTGAAGGAACCCGTCCGCGAGCTCAGATAGCCGAGGACATACGGACCCGCAAAACCCGCAATCGCGCCAACTGCATTGATGAATCCCACCGCGGCAGGGGCTGTCGAACGCTCGAGCAGCGTAGTGGCCATCGCCCAGAATGGAGGGTTGAAGGCGACGCACATCGCGATGAGCGTGAAAAGAAAAACCCCGATCAGCAGCGACTGCGGACGGGCCATGAGTCCCAGGGCGCCGATCACTGCGAGCAGGCAGGGTACCGCAGCGTGCCAGCGCCGTTCCATGCGCTTATCGGAATGCCATCCATTCACCAGCATCGCGACGAATGCGGCGGCGTACGGGACGGTTCCAATCACTCCCACGAGCGCATCTGAGAGTGCGGATTGGCGCTGCAGCATCGTGGGGAGCCAGAAGGTAAATCCATAGCCGATGAAATAATTGAGAAACGCGGCGAGGGCCAGGAGGAGAACGACGCGTGAGTAAAAAACCCGTCCGATCGTAGACAGCTGGACCGCTGCGAGCGCAGCTTCGGTGTGCATCTTCGCAATCATCCATTCCCGTTGCGGCGGAGACAGCCAGCGCGCGTCGCCCGGACGGTCGGTCAGATAGCGATATCCAATCGCTCCCAAAACGACGGCGGGGAGTCCCTCGAGCATGAAAAGCCAACGCCATCCCTGAACTCCGGCAAATGAGTGACCGACGATCCAACCGGCCATGGGCGAGGCGATCACCTGCGAGATGGGAATCGCGGCCATGAAGTACGCAGTCGCCTTGGCACGATCGGCGCGGCTGAACCAGTGGCTCAGGTAGACGATCACCCCCGGGAAGAAACCGGCCTCAGCCAATCCGAGCACGAGTCGCGCCGAATACAGTTGGCTCGCCGTATGAACGAGTCCCGTGAGGACAGTCGCGCAACCCCACGCGATCATGACCAGCCCAATCGCGCGGCGCGCGCTCCAGCGCTCGACCAAGTTCGCCCCAGGAATCTGCAGCGCAATGTAGCCCAGGAAAAACATTCCGGCTGCAAGTCCCAACGTACGATCGCTCAAGCGCAGATCGCTCGACATGCCGAGCGCGGCGAACGCGACGCTGGTGCGATCGATGTAATTGATGACGTAAAGGAGGAAGAGAAACGGCAGCAGCCGAAGAGCGATTCGACGACGCGTCCGCTGGCCGACCTCGACCGGCCCGAGTGCGATAGAAGACGCCTGGAAACTCATATCGAGCAACTCCCGTCCGCGCGCTCAACCAGAGGCGTAGCCTCTGGGTTCTCATCCGTACTGACCCCAACGCCGATCAGTGCAGGGCCCGAGAGCAAATGTCGGCTGAGCAGCCGCGTGGCGCCGGCGGCCAGAAGCTGCAGCGTAAAGAGGGCTACGCACACGATCACGATGCTCCTGCCGGTGCGGTACGGCGCTGACCAGAGCGATGAGAAGAACGCGGCGTAAATGAGGTAAACGTTGAGAATGACGCCTACGGCGGGCACCAAGAGGTTGCGGGTGATATTGAAGTGCGAGGGCAGGATACGCAAAAAATACAGGGTGTTCGCGACGTTCACCGCGGTAAAGGTGAGCGAGCCGAAGAACACGACCCCGCTCGACCACCAGACGAAGGCGTCGAGACCGTTTCGCAGGATCGCGAGGCTCACCAGCGCGCTGACCACGCAGGTCAGTACCACCAGCAGGACCGCCACCCGCGGAACGCGCCGCTCGCCCTTGAGTTGCGCGATCATCGGCGGTAGCAACCCGTGACGTGCCAGAGCAAAAATGAGGCGAGACGCTCCCTGAACGCCGGCAATATAGATCGCCGTGAGACCCGTGAATGCCGTTGCGATCACCAGCAGATTTCCCCATCCCCAATAGACGCGCGCGACCGGGCTGATGGCGGTCAGCCCTGCCGCGTTGTACGCATCGATCCTGCTGGGTGGCGTGGACAAGGTGAGCACCCAGGCGTTGGCCACCCAGAAAGCGGCGATACCTATGATCGCGAGAATCAACATACGCGGCACATTCTCTCGAGGCGCCTGCGCCTCCTCGGCAGCTGTCGCGACGACGTCAAATCCGGAGAATGCCAACATACCTAGGATCACAGCTCGCCAGAATCCCCCCAAACCCTGGGTGGCGTGAGCCGGATTGAATGGCCCAAGATTGATGGCCCCGGACTGGCCGGTCTTGACCCAGAGAATGGTGGCCGATAGCGCGAGCACCACACCTGTCTCGATGACCATCAGGCGGATGGTCGCTCTCACCGACACCTCCGCTCCCCGCAGGCAGAGCCATGCGATCACGGCCGACTGCAAGATCAGGCCCGCCACCACGGCGTCCATGCCGGGGACACGCCAGTGCATGGCATCCACCAGGTCGCGGAAGAACAATCCGAACAACAGTGGCACCGAAATCGCGATCATGAGGAAGTAGGTCGTCATGACCAAGCCTGCAACCAGTCCTGCGGTCGGATTCACCGTCATCCACAGCCACGTCGCCGCGGCGCCCGCAGAAGGTGCGTGGCGGTTGAGGCTGGCGTAGGAGAGGACGGTGGGAAGCGTAATGATCAGCGCTGCCAGAAAGACAAGCGGCACTACAGGCCCAGCCGTTGCCTCAATGGGCCCCCACGTTGCGTAAAGACCGATCGCCGGCGAGGTGACCCCGATGACCAGCGCGGCCAGCCCCCAGGGACCGATGGCATCGGCCTTCAGGCGATGCCTGCCCGTATCCCCCGCCGCCTGATTGTCATTCACGCGTGCGCTGCCTCAGTAAGTGACGGATGGTAACCAAGCGCCGCTGGGCCAGTTGTACAGGCCGATCGTCATGAGAGTCATCGGCTGAACTATGCGCAGACCCCTCCGCAGGCACCACTGTACGAGCTCGCTATTGCGTGTCGGAACGAGAAAGCCAGGTCCTGGATAGGACTTGGAGGCGCCGATCAGCGCCTCGAGATCAGCATTGGACTCCCCGACCGCGTGGCTCAAGAAGCCTGTTGAGGTCGCGTAGCCGGTCACTCGCCCCGCGCGCTCGACCACGCGGGCGGTGCCTCGCGCCACGGCGTCGCCCAGCTCGCCATCGCGATCGTGCCCGTGCACTCGCATGCAGAGCCGGCTGCAGGCCGTCAAATCCTCCCCGCTGGCAGGACGCACGAAGCGCGCGGATTCGGATGATCCAGTCGGTGCTCCTTGCAGGCAAACCAAGTGCTCGCGCACCTGAAACCCCAACTTAAGATACAAGGCAAGGGAGCGCGTATGGTATCCAGCCTGAACCAGGCGGATCCCGGGGACCTGGCGCTCCTGTGATTCCTTCATTACCGCTTCCATCAGCGCACGCCCTGCCCCATCGTCCTGAACTGACGGGTCGACGGTGACCGGTCCGATTCCGCCGATTGAATTGCGCAGGTCGAGGAAGTTGCTGCCCACAATCTCACCGGCGCGCTCGGCGACCACCGCATAGAACCGTTTGTGTCCCAGAAAGTCGGAAAGAAGCTCGGTCGCCACCTCACAAGAAGGGAAATCGGGGGGAAACCGATGCGCGTCAGCAATCGCTTTGAAGGCCCGATAGCAGATGTCACCTACCGCATTTGCGTCAGCCGGCCCGGCTCTTCGTAGCTGTACGGTCACTGAGGCCCCCTGAGCGAGTCCGCGTTTTGCGTGGCCGTTAATCCTACGTCAGGTTGACCCCGACACTTCACGGACCAGGCCGCGCAGCAGGGCTAGTGTGACGCGCCGACGGCGCCGCACTTTGCCGTTTGTCTCAACGGGCGGCAGCCGAAGCAGCTACGATAGAGGGCTCCGGCGAAGCGCTGCGCCGCTCGCTCTTTCCAGTCGATCGGACTCGACCCTAGAGGGGTAGACTGGTACGTTGCATTCTCGCTACCCGCCGCGGCGGGAATCCTCGGACGGGCCCGAACGCCGAATGGCGGCGTATCACCAGTGCGTATCAGCCGAGTCGATCAGGCGACTCGAACTTCAAGACGTCGGTGGAGTGCGCCGAGAGCCGCCTCGACTTGATCGATTCGAGCGCCGGGCGGCTCCGCCGCCCGAGCACCGACCCACTGGCGCTCTTGGCGTAGCTTCAGGCGTCCTGCAATTCCGGGCGCTGCAGCAACCGCGACGTGCGGCGCAGCTCCGCTATGGCCGAGTCGAGACCTTGAAGGGTGAGGGGAAACATGCGCTCCGCGACCAACTCTCTCAGGAGCCGCACCGAGGCGGCGTGTTCCCGGCGCCCCGCCGGCTCTGGATTGAGCCAGACCAGCCGCGGGAAAGTCGCACAGAGCCGCTGCATCCACAGCGCGCCGGGCTCGCTGTTCCAGTGCTCGACGCTGCCACCGGGCTGCACGATCTCGTACGGACTCATGGTGGCATCGCCGACCATGATGACCCGGTAGTCGTGACCATAGGTTCGCAGCACCTCGAGCGTCGGAATGGCGGAGGCGGCGCGGCGGCGGTTGTCCTTCCAGAGCCGCTCGTACGGCACGTTGTGAAAGTAGAAATGCTCGAAATGCTTGAACTCGCAGCGCGCTGCCGAGAACATCTCTTCGCAGACCCGCACGTGATCGTCCATCGAGCCGCCGACATCGAGAAGCAGCAGCACCTTGACGGCGTTGTGCCGCTCCGGCACGAGCCTGAGGTCGAGCAGTCCCGCGTTGCGCGCCGTGGCCTCGATGGTGCCATCGAGATCGAGCTGGTCGGCGACGCCCTCGCGGGCGAACCGGCGCAGCTTGCGCAGTGCGAGCTTCATGTTGCGCGTGCCCAGCTCCACCGTATCATCGAAGTTGCGGTACTCGCGACGCTCCCACACCTTGACGGCTCGCCGCTGCCGCGCTCCCGCCTCACCGAAACGCACACCTTCGGGGTGATAACCACCGGAGCCGAACGGGGAGGTCCCGCGTGTGCCGATCCACTTGCTGCCGCCGTGATGGGCTTCCTTCTGCTCACGCAGGCGCTCGCGCAGCGTCTCGAGAAGCTTCTCCCAGCCGCCCAGGGACTCGATCGCGCGCCGCTCCTCCTCCGACAGCACGCGCCCGGCAAGTGCCTGCAGCCATTCGGCGGGGACTTGCGCCGCGGTGAGCTCGGCGAACAGCCGCTCCGCACCCTGAAAAACCTCGGCGAAGACCCTGTCGAATCGGTCGTAATGCCGCTCGTCCTTCACGAGACACGTGCGCGCCAGAAAATAGAAATCCTGCGCCGAAGCCCCGGCCGCGCCCGCCTGCAGAGCCTCGAGCAGCATCAGAAACTCGGTGATGCTGACCGGCACCGCCGCGGCGCGCAGTCTGAAGAAGAAATCGATGAGCATGCCGCTGTGCCGAGGAGGAAGCCGAGGTTTCGGCGCGGCTCAGCGCGCCTGGCGGTGCAGGAAGACGAGCTGCTCGAACAGATGCACGTCCTGCTCGTTCTTGAGCAGCGCCCCATGCAGCACCGGCAGCACCTTGCGCGCATCCCCGGTGCGCAGCACCGCCGGATCGATATCCTCGGCGAGCAGCAGCTTGATCCAGTCGAGCAGTTCCGAAGTCGAGGGCTTCTTCTTCAGACCCGGCATCTCGCGCACGTCGTAAAAGGTGCGCAGCGCCTCGGCGAGCAGCTCCTGCTTGAGCCCCGGGAAATGTACATCCACGATGGCTCGCATCGTGGACTCGTCGGGAAAGCGGATGTAATGGAAGAAGCAGCGACGCAGGAACGCATCCGGCAGCTCCTTCTCGTTGTTGCTGGTGATGACGATGATCGGGCGATGGCGCGCCTTCACGAGCTCCCGCGTCTCATAGACGTAGAATTCCATGCGATCGAGCTCCCGCAGCAGGTCGTTCGGAAACTCGATGTCCGCCTTGTCGATCTCATCGATGAGCAGCACTGGCTGGACATCCGACGCGAAGGCCTCCCAGACCTTCCCCTTGACGATGTAGTTGGCGATGTCTCTGACGCGCGCCTCGCCGAGCTGCGAGTCGCGCAGGCGGGAGACCGCATCGTACTCGTATAGCCCCTGCTGCGCTTTGCTGGTCGACTTGATGTGCCATTCGTACAGCGGGCGTCCGAGCGAGCGGGCAATCTCCTGCGCAAGCTGGGTCTTGCCCGTGCCGGGCTCGCCTTTGATGAGAAGTGGCCGGCCGAGGGTGACGGCGGCGTTCACCGCCATCATGAGATCGTCGGTGGCGATATAGCAGTCGGTTCCCCGGAATC
>Ga0335073_10013828_pt1 | contig 11314 bp, 11 predicted proteins | sample Lox_Sample_22_FD_207093 | JGI IMG/M metagenome (GOLD analysis project Ga0335073, IMG submission 207093) | Soil microbial communities from Loxahatchee National Wildlife Refuge, Florida, United States - Lox_Sample_2.2 | ecosystem: Environmental > Terrestrial > Soil > Wetlands | place: USA... | reverse complement strand
CGCGGTTGTTGCGCTTGACGTACTCGAACAAGGTGATGTCGTCGTCCGGGCCGAGCACCTCGTCCAGGAAGCGGCGCAGCGCCCCCGGCTGCTGGGCGAACTCGACCAGGAAATAGTGCTTGAGGCCGCTGTGGACCAGGGACCGCTCGATGATCTCGCCGTACCGGGATACGTCGTTGTTGCCGCCGGTGATCACGGCCACGACCAGCGCGCCCGCCGGCAGCCAAGGCGGCGGGTCCGCCAGGTGCAGCGCGGCGGCGGCCAGGGCGCCGGCGGGCTCGGCGATGATCCCCTCGTTCTGGTACAGCGCCAGCATCTCGGTGCAGACGGCGCCCTCGTCCACGGCCACCAGGGCATGCGGCCCGGCCGTGATGACCTGATGCGTCCGCCGGCCGACCCGGCGGACGGCGGCGCCGTCCACGAACCGGTCGATGGTCTCCAAGGTGACCGGGCCGCCGGCCGCCAGCGCCGCCGTCATCGACGCGGCGCCGGCCGGCTCGGCCCCGATGAGCTGCGCGGACGGCACCCGCTGGCGCAGCAGGGCGGCGGTCCCGGCCATCAGCCCGCCCCGGCCGGGACCACCAGGGCGTCCGGCGGCGCGGGCAGCGCGGCCAGGATCTCGGCCGCGACGGTGCCCTGGCCGGCCATCGTGCGCGGATCGTCGAACGGCGGGACCGGCACCCCCCCGGACGCACGGGCGTCGGCCGCCGCGGCCTGGGCCGCGTCGTCATAGGTGTCGCCGGCCAGGATGAGCTCGACCAGGTCGCCGCCGTGCACGGCGATCCGGTCCCGCTTCTGCCGCGGCGTCGGCCGGGGCACGAAGATCCGGGCCCGGACCCCGAGCCGGCGGGCGGCGAACGCGACGCCCTGCGCATGGTTGCCCGCGCTGGCGCAGACCACGCCGGCCGCCCGCTCGTCTGCCGTGAGCTGCGCCATCAGGTTGAACGCGCCGCGCAGCTTGTAGGACCGGACCGGCTGCAGGTCTTCCCGCTTGAGGTACACCCGCCAGCCGGTCAGCTCCGACAGCCGCTCGCACGGCTGCAGCGGCGTGGTCACCGCCACGCCGGCCAGCCGGGCCGCCGCCGCGTCGACATCGGCCGCCGTCAGCACCGGCGGCGGCTGCTGTTCACCGGTCATCCGCAGAACCTAGCAGCCGAACGCCCGCGCTTACTGCCGGTCAGGATGGCTGCCGCGGCCGGCCGGCTCGCCGTCCGGCGGTCCGGGACCGGCCGTCCGGGCCGCGGCGGTGGCGGGTGGGCAGGCCCGCCGCGGCCAGGATCGCCGCCCGTTCCTCAGTCGCCAGCCGGTCCACGTAGACGATGCCGCGCAGGTGGTCGGCCTCGTGCTGCAGGCAGCGGGCCAGGACGCCCGTCCCGGTGACGGTCACCGGCCGGCCGTGCAGGTCCAGGCCGGTCACGGTGGCGACGGCGGCCCGCCTGACCTCGCCCTGCTGGCCGGGCACCGACAGGCATCCCTCGGAACCGGTCACCGGCGGCCCGAGGGCGGCCGGCGTCACCAGTACCGGGTTGACGACATGGCCGACCTGGTTCTCCTCCGAGGCGTCCGCGCAGTCGTAGACGAACACGCACAGGCCCACGCCGATCTGGTTCGCCGCCAGCCCGACCCCGTTGGCCGCGTACATGCTGGCGAACATGTCGGCGACCAGGGTCTCCAGGTCCGCGTCGAACGATTCCACGGGGGCGCAGGGCCGGTGCAGGACCGCGGCCCCGTACCGGGTGACGGGCCGCGCCGTCCCGGCTGATACGTCCATGGACTCCCCTCGGATGGCACCCGGACCGGCTCATCGGCTCGATCAGCATCGCTGCGACTCCATAGTAATTGCAAACATCTCGCATTGGATCGATCCACGGGCGGTTCGTTCTGTTGCACGGAGGTCGCAGCTACTAAGTTCTTGCATATGGAAGTTCCGGGACGGCTGAGGTCTGATCCGGTGTTCCGGTGCTGGGCGGCGGCGCAGGTGGTGAACGTCACCGGCTCTACCGTCAGCCAGACCGTCCTGCCGATCCTGGTGTTCCAGCTGACCTGGTCGGTCGTGCTGACCTCGCTGCTGGCCGCGGTCGAGGTGGCCCCGTATCTGGTGTTCGGCCTGGTGGCCGGGCCGGTCGCGGACCGGGTGTCACGGCGGGCGGTGATGGTGCGTGGATACTGCGCCAGCGCCGCGGTGGCCGCGGTCCTGCCGGTGACCGGCTGGCTGGGCCGGGTGCCCGTCAGCCTGGTGTTCGGCTGCGCGCTGGCGGTCTCGGTCTTGTTCGTCTTCACCGACGCGGCCGCGTTCGGCGCCTACCCGCTGCTGATCGGCCGTGACCGGCTGCCCGCCGCCAGCGGCTCCATCAACAGCATGATCGCGGCCAGCGGGGTCGTCATCCCGAGCGTGGCCGCGGGCGCGGTCGCCCGCTGGGGGCCGACCGGGGTGCTGATCGCCGATGCGGTCAGTTACCTGATCGCGGCCGTGCTGCTGACTCGCATCCGCAAGCCGTTCGGGCCGGGCCAGCCCGGTGACGGCCCGCGCGCCCGCAGCCGCATCCGGCGTGACGCCGCTGAAGGGCTGCGCTATATCCGGAGCCAGCCTGTCCTGCGCGTGCTGCTGGGCGTGGGGTTCGTCAACAGCCTGACCTTCGGCTCGGTAGCCGCGCTGACCGTCGTCTACGGCGTCCAGGCCCTACACCTGGGCGCCCACAGTCCCCGGCTGGGCTGGCTGTACTCGGCCAGCGCGGCGGGCAGCGTGCTGGCCGCGCTGGTGTTCGCCCGGCTCTACCGCCACCGGTCGCCGACCGCCCTGACCGCCGCCGCGATGGTCGTCGCGGCCGCCGCCCTCGGCGGGCTGGCCCTGGTCACTCCGCTGCTGGCCGCGCTGGCGTTGCTGATGGTCTTCTGGCTGGCCGCTAACACGGTCGTCACGACCGGCATCACCTACCGTCAGACCAGCACCCCGGACCGGCTGCTGTCCCGCGTCAACGTCGTCGGGCGGATGATCGCCTGGGGCGGCCAGCCGGCCGGGGCCGCGATCATCGGCCTCCTGGCCGCTGGCGTCGGCGTCCGGGTCGCTTTCGCCGTCACCGCTGTCTCCCTCCTGCTGGCCGGGATGGTTGCGGCCGGATTCCATCGCCGCCGGACGGCGGGTTCCGGGGAGCCGACCGCTGCCCCGGTCAGTAGCGCCGGGTCATGAGCAGCCGACTGCTGCCGCCGGCATCGCCGGGCAGCACCCGGCCGACCTGCCAGCCGCGGGACTGGTAGAGGCGGACGGCCGGGCCGGCCGCGAGGTGGGTGACCAGCCAGCGGGGCCGCGGCCCGGAGACGGCCAGGATGCCGTCGTGCAGCGCCTGTCCCGCCCCGGTGCCGCGGGCAGAGGGCCTGACGGCCAGCTCGCAGAGCTGGAACGGCTCGGGCCCGGCCGACGGGAGAGGATACGCGCTGCTGTCCGGCGCCGGGCCCCGGGGCAGGCCGTAGCCGAATCCGGCCAGGCCCCCGCACCGGGTCAGGGCGAGGGCAAGCACGAAACCGGGCTGCCGGACCTCGGCCAGCATCCGGGCCGGGAGCTGACGGGCGCGGGCAGGCGTCTCGTTCCAGGGCGGCCCCGCGAACGCCGCCAGGAAGACATCCGCCAGCGCCGCCGCCAGCCCGCCGACGGCCAGGCTGGCCAGGTCGCCGGTGAGGGTCGTCACCTTGACCTGGTCCGCGCGGGTCCCGGCGGCGGCCGGGTGCGCCGGGACGCGCCTGCACGACAGGCCGGCCGACCACCGCAGGGTGGTGCCAGCCGCCGCGCGGCCGATGACATCGGCGTACGTGCCGTCGACGACGCCGGCGCTCATCGGGGCCTCCCGTCGAGATCGCCCGGACGCCAGGAGACGAACGACGAACCGGATGCCGCTACTGAAGCCTTTATTGCGAACTATATGCAACAGCTTACAACTCGTGTTTGATGGAGGCAACCATGCCCAGGACAACATCACCGGGCACTGGACCCACGCGCACGAGCTGTCCCGGATTCACCGCGGCGCGGCCCGCATAGTCACGATGTCTGCCGCCCAGGCTCAGGTAAGTTGCGACTATATATTAGTTGCAAGTTGATCGCATGTAGAGTGAGCCCCAACGTACGACCGGGCGGAGGAGGCGGTCATGGCTGCCCGCAGCACGGCTCGAGCCGGCCTGGCTCAGCCCTCGGCGACACCACCCGAGCGCACCCGGCGGGGGCCCGACCCGGCGCCGGGAGCGGCGCCCGCCCACGGGCATCTGTGGACCCTGCCGGACGGCACTCCCGCGCATGTCCCGCCGGGCCGGCTGACCGTCGGCGACGACGGGCGGCTGGCCTGCCACCTGTGCGGCCGGTGGTTCGCGCATCTCGGCGGCCACCTGCGACGGCATGGCTGGACCGCGGCGCAGTACCGCGACGCCGTCGGGCTGCCATTGCACGTGCCGCTGTGCAGCGAGAGCCTGTCCGGCCAGATCAAGGTCCGGCAGAAACGCGCGTGGGACGCCAGCCCGGCGGCGCGGGCCCGGTTCGAGCCCGGCCGCCAGCTGGCCCGCTCGGGCGAGCTGAGCCGTCTGGCGGCCGACGCCAGCCAGGACCGGGACCGGTCCGGCCGGACACCCGGTGCCGTCCGCGCCGCCCGCGCCCAGCGCCTGGCCGCGGGCCGGGCCACCACCGCCCGGCGACGGCAGGCACGTCTGGACGGGGTGGTGGCGGCGGCGGGAGCGGCGGATCTGGCTGCCTTGCTGCGGGCCCGGTACGCGAGCGGCTCCAGCCTGGCGGAGCTGGCCCGGCTGACCGGCCTCGGCCGCATCCGGCTACGGGCGGAGCTCGTCGCGGCCGGCACCGGGATCCGTCCGGCCGGCGCCAACCACCTGGCCAGCAAGCAGGCCCGGGCCGCCCGGAACGACGCCCGGGCGGCGGCCCAGGCCGGCGTCCCGGATATCCGCGCCTGGCTGCGGTCGCGCTATCAGCAGGGAGCGACGTTGCGCGACCTGGCCGGCCAGGTCGGCCACAGCGTCCCCTGGGTGCGTTCGCGGCTGGCCGACCCCTCGCCCGCGGCCGCGGGAAGGCTCAGGCGTTGACCGCGGCGAAACCCGCTGGCGTCCCGGACGGGCTCAGCGTCAGGCTCCTGCGGGCCAAGGTCAGGCCGGGCGCCGGGGCCGAGGCGGACACGTGGATGGCGATGCTCGGCGAGCGCCTGGACGAGTGCGTGGCCACCCTGGACCGGGAGCGGATGGCGGTCGAGATCGTCTTCCGCCTCCGCGAGAACGGCGACGACTACCTGTTCTGGGTCACCCTCAAGGGTGCAGGCGGCGCCGGGCTGGACGAGACCATCCCGATCGACCGCGACCACGCGGCCCAGTCCCGGCGCACGAAAGAACCCGGCTGGACCGAGGCCGAAGCGCAGGTACTGCTGCTGCCCGGCCCGGTCAGGGAGGCGATCATGGCGTGGGCCGTCCGCGACCAGGATCGGCCCGATCCGGGCGGCCGGTAACGAGCGATCCGGGCGGCCGTCAGCGGTCCCGGGTCATCACCAGCCGGAGGCTGCCGTCGGTGGCGCTGGGGATGAGGCGGCCGGCCTGCCAGCCCGCGGCCCGGTAGAGGGCGACGGCCGGCTCCGCGGCCGGATGGGTCACCAGCCAGCGCGGCTGGGGGCCGGAGACATCCAGCACGGCGTCGTGCAGCCGGCGCCCGGTGCCGCAGCCGCGCGCGGCCGACCGGACCGCGAGCTCGCACAGCTCGAAGGGCACGCGGTCACCGCGGACCGGGATCCGGTACCGGGCCGCGGGACGCCGCTGCCGTCCGTAGGCGAATCCGGCCAGCCCCGGGCCGGTCCCGCTGAACGCGAACGCCAGGGCGAACCCGGGCTGCTCGGCGTCGGCCAGCAGCCGGCTCGTCAGCTGGCGGGCCTGGGCGGGGGACTCGTGCCACGGCTGTCCGCCGAATACCCGCACCGCTACCGCGGTCAGCTCGGCGGCCAGGCCGCAGGCGACGTCGCGGGCCCGGGAGCCGGTCAGCACGACGACCGTCACCGGGTCGGGGTCACGTGAATCCGCCGTCAGGACAGCATCGGCGGTCACGGCCACGATCTCCTACGGCGTCCGGCGAGCAGGCTGGGCGGAGCCACGTGGAGGGTGCGCAGTTACCTCGGCCATCGAGCCCTCCCCGCGACGAGCATCGTCAATGCGATTCTAAAGCTCATGCAACACGGTCGCAATAGTGAGGGCGAAGCAACTGCTTATAGCTAGCCGTACCACCGGGCGCAGGCCCGGGGAGCGCTAGACGGTCAGCTCGCCGGCCAGCGCGGGCGCCAGTTCAGCCAGGGCGCGGCCCAGTTCCGGATGCGCCGAGAGCACGAGCCGGACGGCGGTATCGGTCCGGGTGATCAGGGCCATGTGCCGGGCGGCGTGGGCCGCGACCTGGTCACGGCGCACGTGATCAGGCGAGGGCCGGTCGGCCCGGGGCCCGCGCGCGATCTCGGTATCGGCCAGGGGAGCCGCGGGCAGGTGCGGGCACGGGTCCGGCAGGACGGCGTAGGCCAGGATGATGGCGCCGTCCGGGCGGTGACGCCAGCTGGTCGAGTGGACCGCGAGCGAAAGATCACCCTCGCCCGCCGCGCGTCCGCCGATCCGCAGCGCCGCCTGGTCGGGACTTTCCGCTTCCCTGAGCTGCCCGGCCGCGCAGCGGTACGCCAGCCTCCCGTCGGGCAGGCCGCGGAACAGGTAGACCTCGACCATGACGGGCCGGCCAGGGGACGTGCGCACGCTACCGAGCCCCGATCTGGACGGCGGCACATCGGCGGCCGCAGGCTCGTAACGCGTTTTCATCGCAATCGCGCACCATTCGCATCACCAGGCACAGCCTAGATCACCAGCGGAATGCAGGCATCGGATTCGGCTCATCGCCCGGACATGGCCCCGGCGGCTCGCCGCAGCCGGAGGCCACGCCCGCCCGGCGTTCATGCCCGGAATGTCAGGGGACGATCAGCCCGGCGGTGGCGGCGCGGGCGCGGTCGAAGCGCCGGGTGACGTCGGCCCAGTTGGCCACGTTCCACCAGGCCTTCACGTAGTCCGCCTTGACGTTGCGGTACTGCAGGTAGAAGGCGTGCTCCCACATGTCGAGCATCAGCAGCGGGACCGAGCCGGCCGCGAGGTTGCCCTGGTGATCGTAGAGCTGCTCGATGATCAGCTGCTGGCCCAGGCTGTCCCAGGCCAGGATGGACCAGCCCGATCCCTGGATGCCCAGCGCCGCCGCGGTGAAGTGCGCACGGAAGGCGTCGAACGAGCCGAACTGGTCGTCGATGGCGGCCGCGAGCTCCCCGTCCGGCTTGTCGCCGCCGTCGGGAGACATGTTAGGCCAGAACACCGTGTGGTTGACGTGGCCGGCCAGGTTGAAGGCCAGGTTCTTCTCCAGCATGTTCACCGACCCCAGCTGATCGGCGGCCCGGGCCTCGGCGAGCTGGTCGAGCGCGCCGTTGGCGCCGGTCACGTAGGCCTGGTGGTGCTTGTCGTGGTGAAGTTCCATGATCTGGCCCGAGATATGCGGCTCCAGCGCCGCGTAGTCGTAGGGCAGATCGGGAAGCGCGTACTTGGCCACGGTTTCTCCTCACTGGCCTGCAAGGCAGGAGTTGTTGCCACTCAGTTGCAATGACCACCCTACTGCAGTAGCGGGATGAGCGAGGGCAGGGGGGCGGATGCGGGCGGGCGCGCTCCCGCCCGCGCTCGAGGTGATGACCGCCTACCTGGCGGGCTGAGCCAGCTGGCCCGGCTACTCGCGGGCGTCAGCGGTAACGGCCATGCGGTCGTCCCACTTCTGCTCGATGCGGCCGAAGCGCCAGACGGCCAGGGCCACGATCCAGGTGACGACGAAGACGCCGACGATGACGAACCCGGCCCCGTTGATGTTGAAGTTAGCCATGAAGTCCCAGAAGCCGCCGGACAGGCCGTACTCGCCGGCGATCAGGCCGAGGATCTCGATGGTGCCGATGAAGACCGCGACGAACACCGACAAGCCGGTGATCGTGATGTTGTAGTAGACCTTGCGGACCGGCTTGGCGAACGCCCAGTCGTAGGCGAAGTTCATGAAGCAGCCGTCGGCGGTGTCGAACAGGCACATGCCCGCGGCGAACAGGATCGGCAGCGACAAGATGGCGTAGAACGGCAGCCCGGACACCACCGCGGTGCCCGCCAGGACGAGCAGGGTGACCTCGGTGGCGGTGTCGAAGCCCAGGCCGAACAGGACGCCGACCGGGTACATCTTCCACGGGGTGTCGGCCCGGCGGGCGATGGGGCCGAAGAACCGGTTCATCAGCCCGCGCTTGTTCAGCTGCGCTTCCAGCTGCTCGTCGCTGTACTGGCCGGTGCGCATCTCCCGGAACACCTTGAGGATCCCGACCAGGATGATGACGTTCATGATCGCGATGAGGTAGAGGAAGCCGCCGGACACTCCGGTGCCGATGATCCCGGTGATGTTGTGCAGGCCCGAGTTGTCGTTCTTGACCTGCTCGTCCAGCGCCCGGATGCCGAAGTTCAGCAGCAGGGCCATGACGAACACGATGGTGGAGTGGCCCAGGGAGAAGAAGAACCCGACCGACAGGGGCCGCTTGCCGTCGTTGACCAGCTTGCGGGTGGTGTTGTCGATGGCCGCGATGTGGTCGGCGTCGAACGCGTGCCGCATCCCCAGGGTGTAGGCCAGCGCCCCGGTCCCGAACCCGAACACCGTGGTCTTGCTCAGCTGGTAATGGCCGCCCACCGCGGCCGCCAGCATCAGCCAGCCGACCACGTTCAGGCCGATGATGACGGCGACCATCACCCCAAACCGCGCCCACTCCGACGGGCTCAGCCCGTCACGGATCCGCGTCAACCGCACACCCACACTGGCCATCGATGCCACCTTCCGCTGGATCGCTCGTCAGGGCCATTTTAGGAAGACCTGCAACTGAGTTGCAATAGCGTCTCTAACGTAGATGCGGTGTGCTAGCTGTCCCTAGGAATGCTCACCGGCTAGGTCGTAGCGGTTCGAGCGCTCTGCGCGATTCGCAATTGCTTCTCAATCGCAACTGCGCTTCTTACGGTATGCTGGGCCCGTGGCCCGCATTGCGCAGACGCTGCCCGCCGACCCTGCTGGTACACACGGGGCCAGCCAGGACGCGATCGAGGGCGTCCTGGCCCTGGTGCGCAAGCACGGCGGCCGGGCGACGCCGGCCCGGCGCCTGCTACTGCAGGCACTGTTCGGAACCCAGGAGCACCGCAGCGCCGAGGAACTGGCCGCCGAGGTCCGTTCCCACGCCCCCGATGTGCACCTGTCGACGGTCTACCGCAACCTCGAAGAACTGGAACGGCTCGGCGTCATCGACAGCACCCGGATGGGCGAGGGGCCGGCCACCTACCATCTGGCGACGGCCGCCCACGGGCACCTGGTCTGCGAGAAGTGCGGCTCGATGACCGAGGTCCCCGACGACATGTTCCGGGCCCTGGTCCGCGCGGCCAAGGCGAAGTACGGCTTCGCCATCAACCCGCACCGGTTCGCCGTGACCGGCCTGTGCGCGAACTGCCAGTAGCAGCTACCTCACAGCATGCCGTCGGCGGAGTGGTCGAGCAGCCGGGCCAGCGTCCCGCCGGCAGCCAGCAGCGGGACGTAAGCCCCGGTCTCGGCGACCCGGCCGTCGTCGAGGACCACGACGCGGTCGGCCAGGCTGATGGTCGACGGGCGGTGGGCGATCAGCAGGGTGGTCCGGCCGGCCGAGACCTGGCGGAGGGCGGCGTGCAGGTCGCGCTCGGCTTCGGCGTCCAGGTTGCTGACCGCCTCGTCCATGACCAGGATCGGGGCGTCCCGCAGCAGCGCTCGGGCGATGGCGATGCGCTGCCGCTGGCCGCCGGACAGGGTAGCCCCCCGCTCCCCGGCGACTGTGTCCCAGCCGTCCGGCAGCGCCCGGATGAACGGCCCGGCCTGCGCCAGCTCGGCGGCCAGTTCCACCTCGGAATCGGCGGCCTCCGGTCGTCCTAGCCGGATGTTCTCCCTGATGGTGGTGTGGAACAGGTAGACGTCCTGGGGGACGACCGCCATGAGGTCCCTGAGATCGGCCTGCGGGAACGCGCGGACGTCGTGCCCGCCGACGGCGACCGAGCCGTCCCGGACGTCCCACAGCCGGGTGAGCAGGTTCGCGCAGGTGGACTTGCCCGCCCCCGAGGCCCCGACCAGGGCCACCATCTCCCCCGGCTCGATCGTGAACGAAGCGCCGTGCAGGACGTCGGGCAGGTGCTCGCCGTAGCGGAACCGGACCTGGTCGAAGGCCACGCGCGGGACCAGCTCGCCCGCGGGCACCGCCGTCACCCGGTCGGTGACCGCGGGGCGCGCTGCCAGCAGGACCTGGATGCGGTCGGCGGCCGCGGCCACCGGACCGATCTCGCGGAAGGCGCCGGAGATCGAGATGAGCGGGGCGAATGCCCCGGTCGCGATCACGATCGCGACCGGGTAGCTGGCCTTGCCGATGGAGCCGTCGAGGACCAGGACGGCCGCGGTGACCAGGGTGGCGACGGCGGCCAGCCCGATGAGCGTCTCGGTGGCGGCCTGCTCGAGGCCGCCACGGCGGCCGTGGGCGACGCTGGCCCGCAGGATCGAGCCGTGCTGCCGGCGGATCCGGTCGAGCATCACGCCCGTCGCGCCCGCCGCCAGCACCTCGCGGGTGCCCTGGACGACGTCGACCACATTCGCGCCCAGGTCGCCGAGGTCCTCGCGCAGCGCGTCGCCCTGGGCCCGGGCCCGCTCGAGCAGCCAGGAGGGGACGGACGCGACGGCGAGGGCGAACGGCAGGACGACCAGGGCCAGGACCGGCTGGATGACGGCCAGCGCGATCAGCGACAGCGTCGGGACGATGAGCGCGGCCACGATCGGCGGCGCGATGTGGGAGGTGAAGATCTCGATCAGCTCGACGTCGGCCACGCTGGCCCGGGCCAGGTCACCCGAGCGGCGTTCGATCAGGTAGGCCGGGGCGAGGTCGCGGAACCGCCGGTACAGCACCAGCCGCAGGTCGTGCAGCAGCCGGAACGACACCACGTGGGTGACCACGGTGTCGAGCCAGCCGAGCACGCCGAGCGGGATCATCAGGGCGGCCAGTACCCAGACCAGCGGCCACAGCTCCCGGCTGCCCGCGCCGGAGATGGCCCGCCCGACCAGGGCGGCCCCGGTGGCCGCGGCGGCGATCGTGGCCAGGTGGACCAGGACGTTGACGGCCACCGAGGCCAGTACCCACCACCGGTAGGGCCGCAGCAGCGCCGCGACCGGCCGCAGGCTGGCGACCAGCCTGCTCACGGCGCCGAGCCG
>Ga0335073_10013827_pt1 | contig 11315 bp, 8 predicted proteins | sample Lox_Sample_22_FD_207093 | JGI IMG/M metagenome (GOLD analysis project Ga0335073, IMG submission 207093) | Soil microbial communities from Loxahatchee National Wildlife Refuge, Florida, United States - Lox_Sample_2.2 | ecosystem: Environmental > Terrestrial > Soil > Wetlands | place: USA: Florida... | reverse complement strand
ATCGTTTACTCCGAAGGCTTGTTTCTTGGATACCGGCACTTCGACAAGAGCGGAGTCAAGCCGCTGTTTCCGTTCGGATACGGGCTTTCCTACACGACATTCGCCTATAAGAACTTATCACTCACTCTTGCGAGCATTTCTGGCGAGCAGATAGCAAGGGTCGATTTTGACGTCGCCAACACCGGAAATCGCGCGGGAGCCGAGGTCGCCGAGGTCTATGTCGGAGAGGCGAATGCTCCGGTTCCGCGACCAGTGAAGGAATTAAAAGGGTTCGCGAAAGTTCAACTCGATCCCGGGGAGACAAAGCATGTTTCTATCCCGCTCGACAGCCGGGCGTTCTCTTACTACGACGTCGGAAAACATAAGTGGACAGCGGATGCCGGAAATTTCACAATCTATGTTGCACATTCAGCGGAAGGGATTGATTTAACCGGGACGATTACGCGATCTGGTCCCTAAGTCCAGACGCTAGTGGTTGCCGGCGACTCGATCCCAGCTTCCTCCGTGATTGAAGCGTCCCGTTTTTCTTGAGAAGCAACAAGGAGTTGCGAATGAAAAAAAATCTCTTCTCCCGCCGTCAGTTCCTGCAAACAACCGCAGGAGCGGCTGGCGCCACGTTGGCCACAAATTCCCTGATGCTCGATGCCGAGCCGCTTCCAGCGTCCGATACGCCAGTGGCCGCGAGCGATCGCGTTCGCTTCGGAATCGTAGGCGTCGGCATGGAAGGCAGTAACTTGGTCACGACTGCCATCCAGTTGCCGGGCGTGGAATGCGTGGCCGCCAGCGATCTTTACGACGGACGTCACGAACTGGCGCGAGAGCTCGTCGGCAAGCCCATTCCAACCACGCGTCACTATAAAGAACTGCTCGACAATAAAGAGATCGACGCCATCGTGGTGGCGACGCCCGATCACTGGCACAAGCAGGTCGTGATTGACGCGATTGCGGCCGGCAAAGATGTTTACTGCGAAAAGCCGTTCTCCCATACTCCCGCCGACGGATTAGCGATGGTCGAGGCGGCGAAGAAATCTGACCGCATCGTCATGGTAGGTGCCCAGCGCACGAGTTCCGTTCTTTGTGCTAAGGCAAAAGAGCTTTACGACAAGGGCTCGATCGGCGACTTGAGTCTTGTGGAAATGACTTTGGGGCGGAACGATCCTACCGGCGCGTGGGAATATCCTCCTCCTCCAGATTTATCGCCGGACAATCTGGACTGGGACACCTGGCTCGGGACCGCGCCGAAGAAACCTTTCGATCCGCTCATTTTTGCGCGCTGGCGCTGCTGGAGAGAATACGGAACTGGCGTCGCCGGCGACCTGATGGTGCACCTGATCAGCGGCATGCAGTTTGTTCTTGGCATCAACGAGATTCCCAAGCGCGTCTCCGCCTTCGGTGGAATTTACCGTTGGAAAGACGGGCGCAATACTCCCGACGTGCATCCGGTTCTTCTCGAATATGCCGGCGTTCCTGTCTACCTCCGGCTAACCCTCGGCACCGAATCATCTGAGGTTACCCGCTTTATGGGTTCGAAAGGAATTATCGAACTCACGGAATTCGGCGTGAGTTATTCTTACCAGCCCGGCGTCGATCTTTCCCCGAGCTACTATACCGGTTCGTATCCGGCGCGCTTGAGGAATGCTTATGTCAAAGAATGGCACGAGGAGCACGATCCCAAGCCCGGTCAGGAGCCGACTTACGAAACGCTAAGTCTTCGCGGCGACGATTACGATGATCTGCGGCCGCACATGTGGAATTTCTTTCAGTCAGTCCGTTCCCGCAAGCCCGTGTTGCAGGATGCAGTCTTCGGGCACAATGCGGCGCTGGGCTGCCACATGGCAAACGAGTCTTACTACCGGAAGAAACCCGTGTATTGGGATGCTGCCTCGCAAACCATTAAGTCGTAAATGTCAGACTAAGGCGTGCTCTCTATTCGCGAAAGGAATTACTGTTCATGAGTCTCTGGCGATTTATCGTGGTTATGAGTTTGATATTGATTGGCAGTAACTGGACTTACTCCAAAACAACAAACGATTCGAACCAGACTGCCTCGGCCTTTCTCGGGCGTTGGGATTTAACTCTCAACACTCCCACTCGGCAGTACCCATCATGGCTGGAGATAACACAGGAAAACGGGAAATTTCAAGCCCGCTTCACCAGCCGCTGGGGGCATCCGCGGCCACTGCCTAAAATCGAGATCGTCAACGATCGCATCACCTTCGTTTCTCCGAAAGAAGAGGAAGACAGAAAAGACGACATGGTTTTCGAGGGCAAGCTTGTGGGCGCCACGCTAGTGGGAACAACCACCGGCCAGGATGGAGCACCATGGCAATGGACCGGAGAGAGGGCGCCTGCTCTGAAAAGAAACAAGCCCCCGAAGTGGGGCAAACCAATCTCACTCTTCGACGGCAAAGATCTCGCAGGATGGACTCCGAGCGACCCGAATGCAACGCCCAAGTGGACGGTTGAAAACGGAACGCTCGTCAGCCCCGGCCATGGGCCCGAACTGATCTCCGACCGGAAGTTCACCGATTTCAAACTTCACGTCGAGTTCAATTGCGCCAAAGGATCGAATAGCGGCGTCTATTTGCGCGGCCGATACGAAGTCCAGATCGAGGATGACCCCGAACCTGAAGGTCCCACCATGCGCACCGGCGGCGTTTACGGCTTCCTGGCTCCCACGCCCGAGCAGCCGCGCCGGCCGGGAGAATGGCAGACCTATGACATCACATTCATCGGCCGAACCATCACGCTCGTGCAAAACGGCCAGACGATTATCGACCAGCAGGAAATTCCCGGCATAACGGGAGGCGCCTTAGATAGCCAGGAGGGATTGCCCGGGCCCATCTACTTGCAAGGGAGTGAAGCCGGCCACGTCTCTTTTCGCAACATCACGATTACGCCGGCTAAATAGTCAAACGCACCGCTAACTGATCTACTCCTCATCTCCCTCCATCTCGTCGTGCTGGGTATCAGTTTCCGGCCGCACCTCGGGAAGATTCGATTCGTGCAGCACGCGATTCAGCGCCGGAAGATCGGCATTCCTGAATTCTTTCCATCTTGCCAGAAGGCCTCCACTGTACTGTTCGATACTAGCCAGCGCCTGCTGCTGAGCAATTGTAGGTTCGGCATCGGCCTGCCACACCTGTCCATACAACGTGCCGGATTGGCTGTTGATACGGCTGAGGGTGGGTTCATCTGACGGCGGAGCCGCGAAGCCGCCCGCCGTAGTGCCCAGAAGTGCTGTCAGCTTTTTCTCGAATGCGCTGATTGTCTCTTTGGTTGAAGCGTTCGCTTGTGGGGCCAGCTTTTCGACTTGGTCGCGAACGGACCCGGCTCCGAACACCGCTTCCGAGGATTCAGTCAGCAGGGAAGCGAGTTTCGTCTCTGCTTCGAATTTCTTTGCCAAGCCTGCAGCGGAAGTCTTTACTCGCGGGTCCATCTTGACGTTCAAGGTCACGCTTAGCGTCTTGCCGTTCGCTGTGAATTGCACCGTGTAGCTTCCCGGCAACACCGTTGGGCCGAGTGGATATCTCGGCGTGTCGAGGGGGATTGCGCTGATCGGGAATTCGTGGCGCGTTGCCACGGGCGCGGGGTAATGCAAGTCCCATACCCAGCGATGCATTCCGCCGTCGGCCGAGAGCCGCTTGAATGGACGAATCCAGTACATCGGGATCAACTGCTTTTGCAATTCTTCCTCGCTAACCGGAGGCTTGTCCGCGCTCGAAAATCGCCGCACAAGCTTGCCCTGCGCGTCGAGAATTTCCATAGTTACCGGGCCACTCGACGGCGCAGGCAGAAAATAGTCGATCACTGCGCCATCCGGCGGGTTTTCACCCACCGGCTCGTCGGGCGGAAGCGGCGTATCCGTGTAAGTGTCTCGCTGCACGCGATACGCAAGCCCAGGCTTAAACAAGTGAATGGAGTTCGCCACCTCGGCTGAGACCTCGCGGAGCGGGCTGATATCGTCGAGAATCCAGAAGGATCGCCCATGTGTGGCCACGATCAGATCGTTCTCGTGAATCCATAGATCGCGCATCGAAGTATGCGGCAAATTCATCTGCAACGATTGCCAATGATCGCCGTCGTCGAACGAGACCCAAACCGCGTTCTCCGTTCCCGCGAACAGTAGTCCCTTGCGAATGGCATCTTCCCGCACGGTGTTCACCGCCCCAAAATCGGGCAGGCCGGCTGTAATCCGCTTCCAGGTCTTGCCGCCATCGTGCGTTCGATAGATATAAGGATGCGAGTCGTCGATGCGGAAACGGCTGACCGATGCATAAGCAGTCTCCTCATCGAAGTGCGACGCGGAGATTTGTGTGACCTTGCTCCAGGGAATCAGATCTTTAGGAGTGATGTTGCTCCAGTTCTTGCCGCCGTCACGCGTGATCCAGATCAAGCCATCGTCCGTTCCCGCCCATAGAGTGGTAACGCTTTTAAAAGAAGGCGCAAGCGCGTAAATGACCCCGCGCTGCTTTTCCGCACCCTTGGGAATAAGATTTCCTACGCTCGCAGGAATGCCAGGAGCTTCGCGCGTCAGATCTTTACTGATCGCTTGCCAGGAATTCCCGCCATCGGTCGATTTGAAAAGCACATTGGCCGCGTAATAAAGAATGTGCGGGTCGACAGGCGAGAACATCAGCGGCTCGGTGCGATCAGTGCGGTATTTCGTGCTACGCAGCGGAATAGGCGTCACATTCTGGACCTGTCCCGTTGACCAATGAAACTTCGAGACCTCACTCCGGCCGCCCCCATAGACCAGATCGTGATCAAGCGGATCCGGCGCAACGTAACCGTATTCGATCACCCCAACCGGGTGCCAATCGCGAAATGTGATCGCACCGTCGTTGCCGCGAGTAGAAATGCAAACCGAGCCGCTCTCTTGTTGCCCCGCGCACACTCGATAGGGGAAAGAGTTGTCGGCCATCGCGTGATAGAGCTGTGCCGTTGGTTGGTTGTACCAGGAACTCCAGCTCGCGCCACGATTGACCGTGACCAGCGCACCCTGGTCACTGACCAGCAGAATGATATTGCCGTTGTTCGGGTTGATCCAGAGATTCTGATAATCGTCGCCTCCCGGCGCGCCGCGAAATCCGGACCATGTTTTGCCGCCGTCGGTCGAGCGCATGGTCACTGTGCTGGCGACGTAAATCAGGTCACGATCCTTCGGGTCAACCTTCGGCACTGCCAGATCGCCGCCGCCGATGCGTCCTGACGGTCGAGGATCGGTCGTGATTTCAGACCAGTTCTCGCCCGCATCGTCCGAACGATACACGCCGAGTTTTCCCGACGCGGTTGCAACGGTTGCGTAAAGCCTTCGCGAATCGCTCGGCGCGATGGCAACATTGATTTGCGCAAGATCGCTGGGCAGCCCGTTTCCGATGCGATGCCACGTATTTCCACTATCAATCGACTTGAACAGCCCGCCATTCGTGCCGTTATACGAATTTCCGTCTTCCCACGGCCCCTCGCGAACCTCCCACATCGAAGCATAGATCACATCCGGATTCGAGGGATCAATCTCCACGCCCGACCCTCCGGTGTTCTCATCCTGTGAAACAACCTTTTGCCAACTTTTTCCGCCATCCGTAGAACGGTAAATTCCACGCTGCTCGCTGGCGCCATAAGGATGTCCTAGCACCGCCGCAAAAACGCGATTCGGATCGCGCGGATCGACAGCGAGCGCGGGTACTTGCTGCGCATTGTCAAGCCCAAGATGAGTCCATGTCTTCCCTGCATCCGTCGATTTATAGATCCCATTTCCCACCGACAAATCGGGCCGGTGAAGTCCCTCCCCGCTTGCTACATAGACGATATTGGGGTCGGATGCCGCCACAGCGATGGCGCCGATCGATTGCGTGGATTCGCGATCGAAGATCGGATTCCAGGTTCGCCCATAATCATCGCTCTTCCACACGCCGCCATTCACCGGCGCCATGTAAAAGACATTGGGTTGACTGGGAACGCCAGCGACTGCGCGGGTACGGCCTCCGCGAAACGGACCGATCATCCTCCAGCGCAAGTCCTGATATGTGCTTCCAGGAACCTGCGCCCAGCTAGGACTTGCAAGAATCAGATTTGCAGGAAGAAGAACACAGAAAGACAAAAGCACACGAAGCACCGCACGCGGTCGGATCACCTGAGCCCCCTCGGATGCCAAAAGCAAGCTCGTAGGATAAATCAAAGCACGCGTATGGAAGCAACTATGAGGATGGTCGAATGACTCGTGGTCGTGCCGGAGGGGGAGTCAATTCCCTCCGGCACACTGGATTATCACTGCTCGGCATTCAGCAGTGTCGCCCCCTGCGAGTGGTGATGAACATTCATCAACGCCTCTGCCTGGGCGATTTGCTCATCCCGTTCCCACTCCGGCCGCAGCGTCATGGCCTTGACGTGGAAACGTGATTCACGACGAGAGTCGTCGACTCGAATGACAATCTCGTTGTTCTGGAATCGAAATGGCGTTCTTTCCGCAAGCGGCACCAACTGGTCGGAAGTTTTCCCGCTGATCACGTAGACAACTTTGTCCGTCACCAGCACATATTCAGGACATTGGTCATTCATTGGCTGCTGCTGCGGACCTCCCATCGCCATCATGAACGCGTGGTGGGAGGCGACACAGTCGGTCATCCGCATGCGCACAATCACGCCTTCATCCCGCCCTTTGTTCTGAGCCGCGAGTGAAACCGGCAAGATTCCTAGCAGAGCGATCAGCAGCAATGAGCGTTTCATAATCTCCTCAATTTCCCGGATTACCGGGATAGTAGTAACCGAGCCGGCAATGGAATTGCAGGCTTAGGTTGTGAGTGGGAAGAATGCGGACCTGGTGAAAGCCCGCTGCGTGGGTGGGCAACTTATAGGCGACCGTGTAGGTCGCTCGGAAATCCTCGAGAATCGCGTCGATGATTTTTTTACTGCCGGCTTCGATCTCGAAATACCGCCCGCCGGTCTTGGTCGCGAGACTGCGCAGCACCCGGCTTCCTTGCGAAGCATGAGGCCGACTGTTGAGATCGACGGTATAGATGGCAACGTCATCAGCCAGCGCCGCTTGAATGGCATCCGGGAACGATTTGAGGCTGATCGTGTCGAGTCCGTCGGAGAAAATAATCAGGATTCTTCTGACTCTCATCTGGTCGCCAGCTGTCTCCGCGTGTGCACTCGCCAACAGACCGGATGTGAACACGATACTGTCGTAAAGCGGTGTCAGTCCCCCGTCCTTGACGGCAGGAAATCCTGTCTCGGCGAATAGTGTTCGGCAATTTCCCGCGCATACCACTTTGGGCTTAACATCCCGAAACGAGACGACCGACACACTCTCTTCCGGTATGCCACCGGTCCCACTGATGATTTGAAGAACATTCGCGAGTTCCCGGCGGAATTGCGGAGTGACCGATCCACTCGCATCCACCAGCAGGGCGATCTTTACCTGTGTGTATTCCGATCGCGCGAAGCTGCGAAAGTCTCGCACCACCAGCTCCCGATCAACAATGGCGAAATCCGACTGCTGAATAGTCCCAACCACGCGGTCATTCTGGTCGGTGGTGGAAAACGCGATTCGAACCTCGCTCACGTCGGATCGAAACGTGGCCTTCGCCGGCCCCTCCGTGTCTTGGGCAAATGCGAGACAAGCAATTCCAAGGCAGTAGGTTAGCGCCAGGGAGAGGGTCAGGCTGAGGCCGCGGTTGCGCAGAATTCGTGTCACAAAGGGATACATCGGCCCTTCGTGCGGAACTTTAGGGCCGTAGCTTCCGGCCCGTGTTACCCCTGTCATTTTTCCTGGTACCCACCGTGCTCCGCGCCCCACGCGCGGAAAGAGAATACCCGGTGATCAGTTCGCCCAGGGATCAGGCCTGTCAAAATCGATCACATCGCCGAAGCACACTCCGGTGATCACCGATTTCGCGCTGCTCAGATTCTCTTTCTCTAGGAAAGGTTGGTTATTGCGGTTTCAAGGAAAGGTTGGTTATTGCGGTAAAGGCTTTGCCTGGGTCCCCGGTTTCACTCCCACGTGCTTTTTCGCCTCGGCCATCATCTGTTCGACTTTGTCTTTGCCCTCATAGTTCGGGTTCGTGGCTAGCAGTTTCTGCCAGTCCGCAACGGCTCCGTTGATATCCATCTTCCCCTGCCACTTCACCAGCCCGAGATTGAACAGGGTATTCGGCTTGTTGGGCTCGTATTTCAGGGCCTTATTGAATTCCTCGATTGCCGTATCTGCATTGCCCATGTACCAATATGCTGTGGCCATGTCGGTCCGCACCGCTGCGTCAGTCGGCTTTGCTTTCAGAGAGCGTTCATAGTAATCGACGGCGGTTGGGTATTGCTGCGCGTCGTAATAGTAGTTGCCGATGCTGGAGAGCAACTCCGGATTATTTGGATCTGTCTTCAGCTTCTCGATCAACGGAGCCGCCTGTGTGTCGGCCATTTGCTTCATCTGCTCCGGGGTTGGCTGCGCATTCACAGCTCCGCCCGCGCCAGCGGGCATTGCTGGCGCGGCATTGGCTGGCACGGCCGCGGCACTGGCGGCGGGCGCCTCTGAGCCACGAATCAACCATCCGCCCGCCATCCCCAACAGCAGGCAAACCACCGCGAGCGTGTAGGCTTGTACCGCCGTCCAGCTTGTACCCGAAGCAGCCGTGCCTGATGAAGTCGTCGAAGAAGTCTTTTTAGTTTCCGTCATTTCCTTGCTCCTATAACCCCGCTAAACTCCGCGCTTCCTAATTCGCGCTGTTCTGGCTCCGCACATCGGCCATGATCTTCTCCACCTGCGCTTTTTTCGCTGGCTCCAGTTGCGGGTTCGCCTTCAAAAGTTGAGACCACGCTGCCAGCGCACCCTTCGTGTCTTTTTTTCCTTCCCACCGGATGTAGCCAAGGTTGAACAGCGAATTGGCATCCTTCGGATCGTCGGCGGTCGCAATCTCCAACTGCTTCAGCGCCCCGTCGACATCGCCCGAGTAGTAAAGGCACGAAGCCATCTGCGTGCGAATGGCAACGTTCTTAGGCTTCACCGCCAGCGATTTGCCGAAATAGTCAGCTGCATCCTTGAACTGATGCGTAGAGTAGTAAATGCTCCCGACTTGGACCAGCAAATCCGCATTCTTGGGATCGTCTTTCAGCTTGGCCAGCAGCGGCTCAGCTTTCTTATCCGCCATGCGCTTCATCTGATCCAAAGTGACCGGCTGCTGTCCCATCCCGCCGCCCTGCGCACCCATCCCCGAAGGAGCATTTGCCGCCGCTGCCGGGGTCGCTTGCATGGGGGTTGGGGAGGGCGCCGCTGAGTGTGAACCGCGAAACAGATATCCAACCGCCAGTCCGATGAGCAGGCAAACCACTGCCAGCGCATAGACCTGCTTCACTTGCCATTCGGACGAGGATGATGGCGATGCCGCATTTTCATTGCTCATGGTTTTTGTTCCTATGAACCTTAATTCCTCCCCGCGGAGTTCTCACCCTCTCTTACCCTCGACCCTGATTTACCTTACTTGGCGGCACCGGCGATTGCCAGCACGCGCCATCACATCGGAATGTGACGCCAGTCACAACATGCAAGTGTCGCGGGCCCCTGATTTTGTCGGCCTGAACCCCTGTTCTTCGGGCTCTTTCCATCCGGGAGGCAGCCCCCTCCTGCGATAGAATAAACTGGGCCCGAATGCCGACTGAGAAAATCCTGGTTGTGGATGACGAACGCCTCGTCCGCTGGTCGTTGCGCCAGAAGTGCGAGGAGTGGGGCTTCCATGTCGTCGAGGCCGAGGCCGGCGAACCTGGTCTCAAACTTGCCCAGAGCGAAGCACCCGATCTGGTCCTGCTCGACGTGCGCCTTCCCGACATGAACGGCATCAACGTGCTCGAGCAGCTCAAGAAGAATGAGGGCGCTCCCGCCGTCATCATGATCACCGCCGATCCGCAACTCGAAGACGTTAAAGTTGCCATCAAGCTCGGCGCCTACGATTTCATCGGCAAGCCGCTCGACTTCGACGAACTCCACGTCACTGTTAAGAACGCTCTCGAAGCAACCCGCCTGCGCTCCGAAGTGCAATCGCTTCGCGGCGAGATGAAGCGCCGCACCGGCTATCACGAGATCGTCGCCGATTCTCCCAAGATGACCGAGCTGATGAACTTTGTCCGCAAGGTCGCGGCCAGCGAAGCCACCACCATCCTGATTCAGGGGGAAAGCGGCACCGGCAAAGATCTCATTGCGAAATCCATCCATTATGAGAGTGCCCGTCAGGAGCGTCCTTTCGTTGCCATCAACTGCTCCGCCATCCCCGAAACCCTGATGGAAGCCGAACTCTTCGGCCATGAAAAAGGCGCCTTCACCGATGCCAAGCAGATGAAGAAGGGCCTGTTTGAAATGGCGGACGGCGGCACGTTGTTTCTCGACGAAATCGGCGAGCTTTCACCTCTTCTGCAGGCCAAGCTGCTCCGCGTGCTCGAAGACCAGGTCATTCGCCGCATCGGAGGCGTCCGTGACATGCAGGTCAACGTGCGCGTCATCGCCGCCTCCAACCGCGATCTCGAAAAAGAGGTTCGCGAAGGCCGCTTCCGCCAGGACCTTTATTACCGTCTTGCCATCATCGCGATTTTCATCCCGCCGCTGCGCGAGCATAAAGAAGATATTCTCCCGCTCGTCGACTTTTTCATCGAGCGTTACAACCAGCGCTTCCGCAAATCGATTCGTGGCATTTCGGATGAGACGCGGCGGCTTCTGCTGCAAAGCAACTGGCCCGGCAACATCCGCGAGCTTAGAAATTCCATCGAGCGGGCAATGATTCTCGAAGACGAGCCGCTGCTCCGCCCAGCCTACCTGCCGTTTGCCGTGAATCAGGGCAGCACCGGGCTCACTGCCTTCGAACACAGCGCCGCCCACGATAACGGCCAGAGCCTGCCCAACGGACGCTTCCTCCCTCGCCTCTATATTCCCGAGGGCGGCACCTCGCTCGAAGAGGTCGAGCGTGCCATGGTTGAAATCGCCATGAAGCAATCCGGCAACAATCAGACACACGCCGCCAAATTGCTGGATATCAGCCGCGACGCCCTGCGCTACAAGCTGAAAAAATTCGGCCTGGGCCACGCCGACGAACCGGAAACGGAGCCGTCGTCAAAAGAAGTCGGCTAGCGCGGATCGTTTCCGCATTCGTCCGGCTTACTGTCATTCCAGTCTGTTCACTGGTGTAGAATTTGAAGGTCAACCCCGCGCTGTCAACCTCGGCAGCGACCCGTCGGGACGTAGCGCAGCCTGGTAGCGCACTTGCTTGGGGTGCAAGGGGTCGCGAGTTCAAATCTCGCCGTCCCGACCAATTTGAACGCACCGGTGTGCGTCC
>Ga0335073_10013825_pt1 | contig 11317 bp, 9 predicted proteins | sample Lox_Sample_22_FD_207093 | JGI IMG/M metagenome (GOLD analysis project Ga0335073, IMG submission 207093) | Soil microbial communities from Loxahatchee National Wildlife Refuge, Florida, United States - Lox_Sample_2.2 | ecosystem: Environmental > Terrestrial > Soil > Wetlands | place: USA: Florida... | reverse complement strand
ATAGAGTTGCGGCGGCCATAGCGAGGGGGAAACACCCGGTCCCATCCCGAACCCGGAAGTTAAGCCCTTCAGCGCCGATGGTACTGCGAGGGAGGCCTCGCGGGAGAGTAGGACACCGCCGGAACACCATTAACAAGAAGCCGACCCCTACGGGTCGGCTTTTTGTTTCCCTGATTACCGCGGCGCTGGGGCGGTGACGGGACTTAGCTCGGTACGTGTTGCGGGCGGCCTGCCGGGCTCCCTCGCGGCAGCGACGAGGCGGTCCTGAAGTTGGGCGTGCCGGAACTGGTAGGAGGGTCCCACGATGCGCAAGACATTCCGGCTGTGCGCGTCGTCAAGGAATTTCATGAGACATCTAGGCGTGCGCCATTTGATGACTAGCTGAACTGAGGCCAATGACACCGCATAGCCCTCGGTACTTCGAAGCGCCGCGACGAGTCCCACGCTAGGCCCGGCCACCAGCCCCATGACAAGCCCGAACATCGGCGCGCCCGCGAGCCCGATGATGAGTCCTACGGTTAGCCCCGACACTAGCCCGGACACGACCCCTACGACGCGTCCATAGCTTCGGTCTCTATGCCATGCGCTGGTCGGGTTCAGCGCGCTGTAGCTGTCCGGGTCGGCCGTCAGGGCTTCTCGGAGCCCCACTACCAGCCAGTTCACCAGCCCGACCGTCAGCGCGACCAGGAAGCCCGCCCCCCAGCCGACTCCACACCCGACCGCGCACCCGGACACGAGAATCCTCCGTGATAGCGCCTTTGCAAGTCGGGGGTTCCCTATGACACGAGGCCGATGTCCGCCCACCGCGGCGCTCCCCGCCGCGGGTCCGACCAGCAGTCCGCCCATCATCCCGAATAGGAGCGCGGGGGACGAGTCAAGCCCGAAGCAGAGCCCGGCCGCGAGTCCGAACGCGATCGCGCTGGCGGCGACGCGCGGCGTCCGGGGAACCCACGTGGGGATTTGCCACCAGTTGAGGTCGCGGGTGTTGTCGTCGTTCATCTGAATGGCGATTCGGGTAAGGGCGCGCTCCGCGGTCGCCAGATCATAGGAGAGCGGCGGCTGGCCCGGGTGGCGGGTGTAGGCGGCGGGCAGGTACGTGTCTTGGAGTTTCCGGGTTACCCAGTCCGCGACGGCCTCTCGGTCGGGGTTCCAGTCTTGGGCGGTGAGCAGGAGCGGGACCGGCACGTGCTTGCGGTCTTGGCCGGACATTTCGTCGCGATGGCGCAGCGCGTCCAGAAGGAGGAGCACCGCCGCGCCGGTCTTGCCCGACCCCGGTGGGCCGGCGATGATCAGGCGTCCGGACCGCAGCCCTCCGTAGAGCGTGTGCAGGTCCGCGGCCTGGCCTGATGACAGCTCGGCTTCGCCGGCTGATGCCAGTCCTGGGAGCGGGGAGAAGCGGCGTGACCCGGTCGCGGCGCGGGCGGGCCCGGCCATCGGCAGGGTCGGCCTGCCCCAGGTGACGCGGATCGGGTCGGTGCCGGTAAGGCCACGTTCTTCGGCGGCCTTCTTCCATTGCGCTTGAACTGCGGCGCCCAGTTGGTCGACGGCGCGATCCACTTCCTCGCTGCTCGGCGCTGCTGGACGGCCGACGGCCTTGGCCTTTGGCCAGGCCCAGACGAGCCAGCCAGCCACAATCACCGCGGCTGGCAACGCGAAGGCGCCGTAAGTCGCCAGGTCGTCGCGGCGCGGATATCGCCACAGTAGGTAAAGCAGCCACGCCACGACTGCGGCGATTACGGCCACTGCTGCCAGCGACCACCAGTTACGGAGCCGTCTCCTGCCCATGCGCGGCCCGTTCGCCTAATGAGGCTTGAGGAAGCCGGGTCCCCAGTCCGGCAGGTCTGAGGCGGGGCGCATGAACAGACCGTCGAGTTCCACGATCCGCAGGCCGTCGGATGACTGGAACAGCGGCTGGAACGCGACCGGCGTAAACCCGTCGTCGAGCAGAATGTCCATCACCCTGGTCATCCGCGGCTGGCCCTCGTATATGGGCTGTGCCGCCAGCTCCACGAGAACCGCCACGACTTCCGGTGCTAGCCCCTTGGCCCCCAGGAGCACATCCGCGTCATGGCCCTGAGTGTCTGACTTGAGCAGAACGCGGGGCTCGTCAAGGCCGGCGACGATGCTGGGGTATTCGACCGCCAGGGTGGATAGCGTCACCGTGGCGGTGCCAACCTCGGCGATGATCGGAATCTGGTCAACCACGCCCGGCAGCGCGCTGTGCAGCGAATCGAGCTCGGGTCCCTGATGCAGCCGCAGTTCGCCGGTACCGGCCTCGGCGGATAGCCCAACCGGGCGAACTTCCCACTGTCCGTCCCGGGCCGCGACCGCGCGGAGGGCTGGCAGCGTGCTCGGTGACGGCTCGAACGACACGATGCGACCCGGGTAGCCCAGCGTGCGCACCAATTGGCCGAAATTCCCGCGATTTCCCCCGACATCGATAACGCAGTTGATATCACGGGAGCGGAGCACCGCATCGAGAGCCCAGTTCAGCACGTCGTCGGGTCGGCGAGGCCACCGGACAACGTCGAAACCCCTGCGGCGCAGAAGATTCCGCAAGTTCCCCGATAGTCCCATCGAATCACCTCTGAATCGGTTCTGCGGTTCTGCTAAGATCGCGTCCCAGTGACCCTAGCATCTCGCGAGACTCCAATGAAAATCGACTGTGTCGGCGGCGGCCCGGCGGGCCTGTATTTCGCGCTGCTGACGAAGCTGCACGATCCCCGCCACACAGTCACCGTATTCGAACGGTGCCGCGCCGACTCGACCTACGGCCTGGGAGTGTCACTCGCACAGGACATCTTGGACTCGCTCCGTAGCAATGATGCCGAGTCAGCGCAGGAGATCGAGCGAGCCGGATTCCGCTGGCAACGTCAGGAAGTCTATTTCCGCGGCCATCGAGCTACCTACGACGGCGACGACATCTACAACATCAGTCGCCAGCAGCTGGTGGATATCCTCGCCGCCCGGGCCGCCAGCCTGGGGGTCGATATCCGGTACGGGCACGAGGTGCTAAGCACGCGCGAGCTTCCCGACAGTGATCTCATCGTCGCGGCCGACGGCGCGAACAGCCGGATACGGCGGACTGCCGGCAAATTCCAGACCAGCGTCAGTGAAGGCAGCAACAAGTACATCTGGCTAGCCTCGACAAAAGTGTTCGGCTGCTTTACCTACCTATTCGCGCGGACTGAGGCCGGCTGGGTATGGGCGTATGCTTACGGTTTTACCCCGGAACTGAGCACGTTCATTGTCGAGTGCTCGGCCGAAACATGGGACGGGCTCGGTTTCCCCGCCATGTCGACGGATGAGTCAGCCGCCGTGCTGCAACGGCTATTCGCTGACCACCTCGAGGGCAAGCGCCTGATCGGGGCGTTTCCGGACGGCACGAGTGCCCGGTGGCAGAGCTTCCGGACCATCACGAACCGGCGCTGGCATGAGGACAACGTGGTACTGCTCGGCGACGCGGCCCACACGGCCCACTTCAGCATCGGCGGCGGGACAAAGCTGGCGCTCGAGGACGCGATCACCCTGGCCGCTACTCTCGCGCCCGGCAGCCTCGATCAGGGCGGCGGTTCGCTAGGCCAGGCGCTGACGGCGTACGAGAGTCGGCGGCGAGCCGACCTCGTCCGCCCGCTGGCCGAGGCGCAGTGCAGTGCCGCGTGGCTCGAGAACCTGCCGCGGTACGCGAGGCTTGACCCTCAGGTGTTCACGGCGCTCCTGCACCTGCGCAGATCCCCGCTGCTCCCGGTGATGCCGCCCCGGCTGTCATACCTCCTTCACCAGGCGACAGAACGGTCCGCGGCGCTCAACGAAATCCGAACCCGGCTGGGCCGCGCGACCAAGACCGTCTACGGCCGCCGAATGTCGCCACCGCGCGACGGCGACTCACGAGCCAGCACCGATGACAGGACCGCCGTCAGCTCAGGGTGATGGCGTGCGAGCCAGCCTGGCGGCGGACCTTGGACGGAGTTAGCCTCGTGGTCAGGCCGGGGGAGACGCTGCTGCGCGGATGGCAGGAGGCGCGGTTATGGACGAGATGACGGCGGAGGACGCGCTGCGCCTGGCCGACGAACTGACCGGACAGGCGCTGAAGGAGACAGAAGCTCGCTGCTCCGTGCTGGCGCAGTTCATCGACGACTGCGACCGGGCGCGGGCGAGGACCCTGGCCTGGAGCCAGGCGGTCCGCGAGCTCCGCGCGTTGCACGACTACCGCGCGGGGCTGCTGCGCAGGCGTGACCTGATTCGGCAGGCGCTGGATTGCGTCGGCGAGTCCCCGGCGCGAGAGCGGCTAACACCGCCACCGGACCGGCCCGTACCCCGGATTCGGCAGCAGGTACAGATCCAGGTTCAGGCGCGCCGACAGAGGTCGTAAGGTTCGCCGCGACCCTGGTGGGTGTTGACGAGACAGCTATCAATGTGATATCACATTGATTAGTGATCGGGTGGCCGACACCGCACTCCAAAGGGGGCATTCGATGAACGCGTCCAGCGACAGCACTTGGCAGCGGCGGCTACGCGACTGGTGGCTAACTCCCGCGCGACCTGGCCTCCAGCGCCTGATCCACCCGTGGGAGTACCGGAACTTGCGACGCTTCGCGGTCATCCGCATTGTCGGCGGCTGTATCGCGACCGCCGCGGGAGTGATCTGCCTCGCGTACAGCGCCTACGCATGGGCGGCCTTCTTCCTGGTCATCGGGGTACTAGATCTCGCGGGGGGCTTCTGGTTCCTCACGATCGCCCGCTCCGAGACCTACCGAGCCGCCTTTTCGGGGTGAGTGCGGTCCTGTTCCAGGTCCGGCGGTTGCCCGGGAACCCGATACTGCACCGCGACGCGGTCGCCGGTGTGGGGCGGAACATCAACGGGCCGTCGCTGGTTGCCGCGCCCCCGTGGGTGGCGGCACCGCTAGGACGGTATTACCTGTACTTCGCGCATCACCGCGGGTCCTTCATCCGGCTGGCGACCGCGGACCGGCTCGCCGGGCCGTGGTCGGTCTACCGGCCGGGGACGCTGCACCTGACGAAGTCGCATTTTCCCGCCGAGGGGCGCCGACCGCACATCGCCTCCCCGGACGTGCACGTCGACGCCGCGACGCGGACGGTGCGGATGTACTACCACGGGCTGGACACCGCCACTCGGGTCCAGCACACCCGGATAGCCATCTCGCACGACGGCATCAGCTTCGAAGCCCGGCCGGAACTGCTCGGCCGCCCCTATTTCCGGGTCTTCGAGCGCAATGGCTGGTGGTACGCGCTCGGGATGCCGGGGATCCTCTACCGCTCCGCGGACGGGCTGTCCGGCTTCGAGCGCGGTCCGCGGCTGTTCGACCGGCTCATGCGGCACTCCGCGCTGCTGGTGCGCGGTGATGAGCTGCTGATCTTCTGGTCACGGGTGGGGGACGCCCCCGAACGTATCCTCTGCTCGACGGTCCGGCTGAGCGGCGAGTGGCGGAGCTGGCAAGCAGGCCCCGCCGTCGAAGTGCTCGCTCCCGAACAACCCTGGGAGGGCGCCGGCCTGCCCGTGGAGCCCTCGGTGCGGGGGTGGGTGGACGAGCCGGTCTGCCAGCTCCGCGACCCGGCGATCTTCACCGAAGACGGGCACACGTACCTGCTTTACTCCGTCGCGGGGGAATCCGGCATCGCCATCGCGGAACTCGGGGCGATCGCGGAACCCGGTCGGGACCGCGAACCCCGCGTTAGGAACGAACCTGGCTGAGCGCCGCTGCCGCCGGCACCGCGGCCGTCTCCGGGATCCGCAGCAGCCGTCCCACCCGGGCCGGCAGCCACCAGTTCGCCCGGCCGAACAGCGCCACCATCGCCGGCACCAGCAGGCACCGTACGACGACCGCGTCGACCAGGATCCCAGCGCCGAGCCCGGTGGCCAGGATCTTCAAGTCGGTCATCGACGAGGTGGACAGCGACACGAAGCTGAGCATCAGGATGGCCGCGGCGCTGGTGACCAGCCGCCCGGTGCGGCCGAGTCCTTCCACCACCGCGGAACGTGCCGAACCGCTAACGTCGTACGCCTCCCGGATCCGGGTCAGGATGAACACCTCGTAGTCCATCGACAGTCCGAACAGGAACGCGAATACCATCAGCGGCACCCACATCGTGATCGCGCCGGTCGCCGGCACCCCGAAGATGGCCATCGACCCGTGCCCGTCCTGGAACACCCAGGTCAGCACGCCGTACGCGGCGGCCAGCGAGATCAGGTTGAACACCACGGCCTTCGCGGCGAGTAGCACCGACCGGAACGCCCGGGTCAGCAGCAGGAACGTCGCCACGCCGATCAGCGCCAGCATCAGCGGGAAGTCCCCGTACACCGCGTTGTCGAAGTCGATCAGCGAGGCCCCGTCGCCGCCGACCCCGATCACGCCGGGGCTGCCGACGAGCGCGTGCTCGAGGGACGCCACGGTCGCCTGGCCGGCCGGCCCTGAGGACTCAGCGACCGGCAGCACGGTCACGATGGCCGTCCCGGCGCGGTGGTAGTCCGGGGTCAACGGCGCCTCCGCCGCGTAGACGCCCGGCAGGTGCCCGGCCCGCGCGGCGACCGCGGCCTGCGACCCGGCCGACGTCAGCACCTCGGCCGGCGTGATCACGCCGGACGGGATCCCGCCGGAGGTCAGCGTCGCCAGCGCGTCGTGCGCCGGGCCGGAGGTCGCCTGGGCGCTGCTGCCAGGCTCGCCCAGGTGCAGGGACAGCGCGGGCAGCATCAGCAGGGTCATGATCCCGAGCCCGGCGACCGCGGACACCCAGCGGCGGGAGTAGACCAGCGCCGCCCACCGCGAGAACACCGGCGAGGCGCGCCGCTCGGTGCGCAGCCGCGGCCAGTCCAGCCGGGGCCCGACCGTCGCGAGGATCACCGGCAGCAGCGTGATCGCGACCAGGACCGACATCAGCGGCACCAGCACTCCGCCGTAGCCGACGCTGCGCAGGAACGGCACCGGCAGCACGACCATCGCGAGCAGCCCGATCGCCACCGTCAGCCCCGAGAACACCACCGCACGGCCCGCGTGCGCCATCGCGACCGTGACCGCCTCCGCGTTCGCCCGCCCGGCGGCACGCTCCTCCCGCCACCGGCTGACCACCAGCAGCGAGTAGTCGATCGCGACACCGAGCCCGATCAGCGCGATCAGGAACTCCACGATCTCGCTGACCGCGGTGATCTCGGTCAGCCCGCCCACCAGCAGGAACGTGGCGAGCACGGACACGCCGCCGATGATCAGCGGCAGGAGCGCGAGGAAGCTGCCGAACACGACGGCCAAGATCACAAGCGCGCCGACCGAGCTGATCATGACCTCGGTCAGCACCCCGGTGCCACCCGAGGACGGCTTGCCGTTGGCGAGCAGCTGCTCCCCGGTCAGCCCGGCGTGCCACCCGGCGGGCAGCGCCGAGTCAAGCCCATGCTGGATCGCGGGGGACAAGTCCGGCCCGCCGAAGCCGTCGGCCGTCGCCGGCGTGTACACAAGGGCGAAGGTAGTCCGGTCATCCGTTGTCAGGAACGCCCGGTTACCGGTGGTAGCGAAATCGGCGATCCGAACGGACCGAGCCGACTGCCTCATCGCTCCGAACACTCGCCCGGTTTCGGCGGCGACGGCAGGGTCGGTGACTTTCTCCCTGGGCGCGACTGTCAGCACCGCGACGTACGGGGTCTGCGACCCGCCGTTGCCGTACTCGGTCGCGATCAGGTTGTTCACCCGGAACGCCTGGCCCGGCATGGAGAAGTTGTTGGTCATCCGGTGCGTGGTCCCGCCCACCGTGAGCACGCCGGCGGCGGCCACCACGAGCCACAGCAGCGCCACGAGCGTCTTGTGGCGGAGAACGAAACGCGTCAGGGCTGGCATCGCAGTCTCCCGTTTTCTTGCCGTCAGCGGCCTTTCCGCTGGCTCCTGCCAGGCTCCCGGACCGGGTCGTACTCAGTCGTCCTGCCGAAGCAGTCAGTTCGCGGCACTACTACGCGAGTACGTTCGCCCGCCGTACTCTCCGCGGAGTACGCGGGCCGCCTCCCGGGGGAGGATGGCGCGACCAGTGAGCGCCGGCCTACGCTGCGGGTATGGACGTTGCGCCGGTCTGGCGGGACCGATTGGAGGCCTGGTGGTCCTCGCCTGTCCGCAACGCGCTGTACGGGATCGGGCTGACCGTCCTGCTCGTGTGGGGCGCTTACGCCGAAGCGCACCCGACCGCGCCCAACAGCTACTTCCCCGCCGGACAGCACGCCCCGTACACCCCGACCGCCGCTTACCTGCTGGTCGCGGTGGCATGCCTGCCGCTCGCCGGCCGGCTGCGCTGGCCCGCCACCGTGCTGGTGATCTCCACCGCCGCCGTCTCCCTCTACACGCTGCTCGGGTACGTCAACGGCGCCGCCCTGGGTGCCCCGATGATCGCCCTGTACGCGTTCTCCTGCCAGGTCAGCGTCCGCAAGGCGCTGGCCGGGGGCGTCGTCACGCTGGCGGTGCTGATGGGGGCGATGTACATCGGCAACCCCGTCTCGCCGACCTGGGGCGCGTTCGACGTCACGCCGTTCATGGCCGCCGTGGCCTGTTTCGCGGGCATCGCGGTCGGTAACCGCCGCGCCTACGTCGCCTCGATCCGGGACCGGGCCGAGGCCGACACGCGACGCCGGATCGACGAGGAGCGGCTGCGGATCGCGCGGGAACTGCACGACGTGGTCGCGCACACGATGGCGACGATCAACGTGCAGGCGAGCGCGGCGGCCGCCCTGCTGCGGGACCGCCCGGAGCAGGCCGCCGAGTCGATCACCGCGATCCGGGCGGCGAGCAAGGACGGGCTGCGGGAACTGCGCGCCATCCTCAACGTGCTCCGGCACGCGGACGAGGCGCTCGACCCAACCGAGCCCGCGCCGACCCTGGCGCGGCTGGACGCGCTGGCCGCCGGGGTCCGGGCGACGGGCCTCCCGGTGACCGTGACAGTGACCGGCGCGCCGCGCCCGCTGCCGGCCGTCACCGACGTCGCCGCGTTCCGGATCATCCAGGAGGCGCTGACCAACTCGATCCGGCACGCCGGCCCGGCGACCGCGGCGGTCACCGTCCGCTACGAGGGCGAGAGCCTGCTGATCGAGGTCACCGACACCGGTCGTGGCCCGGTCGGCTCGGTCGTCGGCGGCCCCAGCGGCCCGGCCGGCTCCAGCAGCCACGGCGGCCCCGCGCAGGGCGCCGGGCACGGTGTGCGGGGGATGCGCGAGCGGGCCGCCGCGGCGGGCGGGACAATAGAAATCGGGCCCGGCCCGGCAGGCGGGTTCCGGGTGGCGGCGAGCCTGCCCACGCGCACTCCACCGGCGGGCACTCCGCCAGCTAACACGGGGGCGTACGCGCCGGACGAGGCGCACGCGCAGGAGGCGACCCGATGATCCGAGTGGTACTGGCCGACGACCAGGCGCTGATCCGGGCCGGCTTCCGGGTGCTGCTGGAGAGAGCCGGCGACGTGGCGGTAGTGGGGGAGGCGGTCAACGGCGAGCAGGCGGTCGAACTGGCGCGCAGCGAGCGCGCCGACGTGGTCTTGATGGACATCAGGATGCCCGAGGTGGACGGGCTCGAGGCCACCCGGCGGATCGCCGCGGACGACGACCTGGTTGGCGTGAAAGTGATCATCTTGACCACATTCGAGTCCGACGAGTACGTCTACCAGGCGATACGGGCCGGCGCCAGCGGCTTCCTGGTGAAAGACACCGAGCCGGAGGACCTGATCCGCGGCGTCCGGGTGGTCGCCCGCGGGGAGGCGCTGCTGTCGCCGAGCGTGACCCGGCGGCTGATCACCAACTTGGCGGGCCAGCCGGAGCGGCCGGTGAAACCCAGCCAGGCGCTGGACCGGCTGACCGACCGGGAACGCGAAGTGCTCGCGCTCGTCGCCGAGGGTCTGTCGAACGACGAGATCGCCGGACGGCTGTTCCTGAGCCCGCTGACCACGAAGACGCACGTCAGCCGCATCATGACGAAACTAGACGCGCGCGACCGGGCTCAGCTGGTCGTGCTGGCGTACGAGAGCGGCCTCGTCGTCCCCGGCTCGCCCGCCCCCACATGACAAGCGGCGGCATGCCGGGGGACGCCCGTGTGCCGGCGGCAACCCCGTCCTGGCTCGCCGATGCCGTGTTGTACCAGGTGTACGTGCAGAGCTTCGCCGACTCCAACGCGGACGGCATCGGCGATCTGCGCGGCGTGACCGAGCACCTCGACTACCTGGCCTGGCTGGGCGCCGAAGTGGTCTGGCTGTCGCCCTGCTTCGTCTCGCCGTTCGGTGACGCGGGCTACGACGTCGCCGACTACCGCACCGTCGCGCCCCGGTACGGGAGCAACGACGACCTGGCCGAGCTCATCGAGCAGGCCGGCCGCCGGGGCATCCGGGTGCTGCTCGACCTGGTCGCCGGGCACACGTCCGACCAGCACCCGTGGTTCATCAGCGCCGCGGCCGACCCCGCCGACCACCGCTACATCTGGGCCGCGGACAGGGTGCCGGACGGCTTCGTGCCCTCCCCGGGGACCAGGCCGGGCGGGTACCTGCCGAACTTCTTCGCCTTCCAGCCGGCCCTGAATTACGGGTACGCGCGGCCCGAGCCAAGCCAGCCCTGGCGCCAGCCGCCGGACGCCGAAGGCCCGCGCGCCAACCGCGCGGCGCTGCGCGAGATCATGACGCACTGGATAGGCCTCGGCGTGTCCGGCTTCCGCGTCGACATGGCGGCTTCCCTGGTCAAGGACGATCCCGGGCATGCGGAGACCAGCGCGTTGTGGACCGGAATGCGGGCCTGGCTCGACCGCGACCACCCGGGCGCGGTCATCATCTCCGAGTGGGGTGATCCCACCGTCTCCGTCCCGGCGGGATTCCACGCCGACTTCTTCCTTCAGTTCGGCGGGCCGACCGACGGCCTGCCGCTGCGGTCGCTGTGGAACAACCATCAGGGCACCGATGAGGACCGATGGGCCTCGGTCCTGCCCTATTTCGACGCCGCGGGCCAGGGCACGGCCCGCACCTTCATCGACGCCTACGCCGCGGCGGTGGCCACCGCCGGGGGAGCGGCCGCCGGGGGAGCCGGCCGGATCATCCTGCCCACCGCCAACCACGACTTCTCCCGGCTGCGCTGCGGCAGCCGCGACGCGCGGCAGCTCCCGGCCGCTTTCGCCTTCCTGCTCACCTGGCCCGCGATCCCCGCCCTGTACTACGGCGAGGAGATCGGCATGCGCTTCGTCGCCGGGCTCCCCGACGTCGAAGGCAGCGTCCTCGGCCCCCGGTACAACCGGGCGGGTTCACGCACCCCCATGCAGTGGGAACCGGGCCCCGCCGGGGGGTTCTCGACCGCCGCGCCGGACCG
>Ga0335073_10013823_pt1 | contig 11317 bp, 10 predicted proteins | sample Lox_Sample_22_FD_207093 | JGI IMG/M metagenome (GOLD analysis project Ga0335073, IMG submission 207093) | Soil microbial communities from Loxahatchee National Wildlife Refuge, Florida, United States - Lox_Sample_2.2 | ecosystem: Environmental > Terrestrial > Soil > Wetlands | place: USA... | reverse complement strand
TCGGCCGGCCAGGACGGCCTCGCGCTGACCGACGGCATGACCGGCCGCCATGCCGCGCTGGCGCAGCCGGCCGGCCGCGCCGCTGCTGCCCTCGCCGGCAGCGGTCAGAGCGCCAACGGCCTCGGCGAGAGCGAGTTCACCGGAGGCCCGGTCGGCAGCGACGCGGTAGGCTCCAACGGACATCGGCTGGCTCTGGAACTTGCCGCCGAACGGCTTGCGGCCGAACGGCTGGCGGCCGCCGACCTGGCCAGCAGCGAACTGACTGGCGGCAGCCAGGCGGGCGGCACGATCACGGGCAACACGATCACGGGCAGCACGATCGGCGGCAGCGCGCTCGGGGCTCGCGGATTCGCCCGTCCGGAATCCGACCCGGATGCCGCCGACTACATCGCGCGCGGCTTCTCGCTCGGTGGCCGGACCACGTCCTCGGTCGGCCTGCCGAAGCGGCCGGGCCCCGTGCCAAGCGCGCCTGTGCCAAGCGCGCCTGCGCCGCGCGAGCCCGCGCCTGGCGACGAGGAAGAGGCTCGCGTCAGCGCCGCTGAGGTGACCGAGCTCGGCCTGCCAGTGCGCGTCCGGCAGGCCAGCCTCGCGCCCCAACTGCGCGATTCGCCGCCTACAGCCCAGGGCGGCGTGGCCGGCGGATTCGCCATCCCGGGCGCGCTGTCCCCGAGCGGAACCGGAACCGGACCGGGCTCTGCTGAGCCGGCCACAGGTGGACCTGGCTCTACCGGGCCGAGTTCCACTGGCCAACCGGGATCCACTGGGCTGGGCTCTGGCGAATCGGGTGCCAGCGAAGCGGATGCTGGCCCGGCGAGCGAGACGGCCGATAGCGTCACGGCTGCCAACCCGATCCCGGCAACGCCCGAAGCCGCGCGGAGCACCATGAGCGCGCTCCAGCGAGGCTGGCAGCTCGGCCGGTCCGAGGCGGACGCACAAGCTGAGCCACCCATCTCTGTGTTCACACCACGGAAGTCACCATCTGGCCGGGCGTTTGACCCGGACGACTCAGCTGCCGAATCGACAGACAGCGATCCGGCCGAGAGCGGTAATGAGCGCGGCGGCGAATAACGACGACAGGACAAGGGGGGCCGAGATGAGCCGCACCGGAGCACTGGACTGGCTGCTTGACGATCTGGTGACGCGGGTCGCCCAGATCGACAAGGCAGTCATCCTGTCGCGAGACGGACTGGCCATCGGAGCGTCAGCGGGACTGAGCCGCGAGGACGCAGAGCATCTCTCGGCCGTCGCGTCTGGATTCCAGAGTCTCGCCAGAGGCGTCGGCCAGCATTTCGGCTGCGGCATGCCGCGCCAGACGATTGTCGAGATGGAGTCGGCATTCCTGTTCGTGACCGCGGCCGGCGAAGGCAGCTGCCTGGCCGTGCTGGCTGCCGCGGATGCGGATGCCGCCGGTCACATTGCATACGAGATGGCGGTACTCGTCAGGCGAGTCGGCGAGCATATGGCGGTGAATGCGCGACCGCCCGCCGAAGCGGTGTGACCTACGGTGCGCGACGATCAGTGGCTCGACCGCGACGCGGGTCCCGTCGTCCGGCCGTATGCGCTGACTGGTGGGCGCACCCGTCCGATCGGTGAGACGATCGATCTGCTCGCCCTGGTGACATCGACTGATGTCAATCTGGTCGATGACCTGCTGCTCGAACCGGAGTATCTCCACGTCATGCGCCAGTGCCGCGAGCCCAAGCCGGTCGCCGACCTCGCGTCGGACCTGGACCTGCCGCTCGGTGTCGTCCGCATCCTGCTGTCGGACATGCGCGAGCGCGGGCTGATCGTAGTTCGTCCCCCAGCACGGAACCGACTGACCGACCCGCAAGTTCTGAAGGATGTCGCTGATGCTCTCCGCCGGCTCTGACGCCGACTTCGACGCCGATGGACCGGTGTCTATCAAGATCCTCATCGCTGGTGGCTTCGGCGCGGGCAAGACGACGCTCGTCAGCTCGGTTAGCGAGATCAAGCCACTGCGGACCGAGGAGGACCTCAGCGAGCCGAGCATGCTCGTCGATGCGCTTGACGGCGTGGAGCAGAAAACCACCACGACAGTGGCCATGGATTTCGGCCGGATCACTGTCCGCGACGATCTGGTTGTCTACTTGTTCGGCACGCCGGGCCAGCACCGGTTCTGGTTCATGTGGGACGAGCTCGCACTCGGCGCGCTTGGCGCCGTCGTGATGGCCGACACGCGCCGGCTGGCCGACAGCTTTCCGTCAGTTGACTACTTCGAGCGCCGCAGCCTGCCGTTCGTGGTCGCGGTGAACTGCTTCGACGGGGCCAAGCGCTTCCGGCCCGAGGCCGTGCGGGCGGCACTTGACCTGAACCCCGGCGTTCCCGTCGTGCTCTGCGATGCCCGGCAGCGATCGTCAAGCCGGGATGTGCTGGTGACGCTGGTCGAATACGCGATCAGGCTGATCAGCGACAGCGAGGCGCTGAGCCGGCGCTAGCCGGGTCACGCCGGATGGAGCGGAGTCACGACCGCCAGATCAAGGCGAGTGCGCAGTCGTCAGAACCGGGACCGGCCCGCTGCATGGTCTGCACCAGCCGGGCTGCGCCCTCGCTGAAGCCGCTCGCGACCAGCCGGTCAGCCTCGCCGAGCAGCCTGTCGATGCCTGCATCGATGTCCTGGCCCGGTACCTCCACCAGGCCGTCGGTATACAGCATCAGGGCGTCGCCCGGCCGCAGGTTGCCCGATTCGGACACGCTGCGCAGCTCGGGCACGACACCGAGCACAATGCCACGGGCGTCGGTCAGCCGCCAGCGTCCACTGCCGGCCTCGAAGTGCGCGGCCGGCGGGTGCCCGGCGGACGAGATCAGGTAGTCACCTGTCACCAGGTCCAGGGTCAGGTACACGGCGGTCACGAAGCCCTCCGGCGGCCCGCCGCGCTGCAGGTAGGCGTTGCAGGCCGCCAGGTACTGCGCATGCGGTACCGAGCCGAGCAGCCCGCCGAACGCGCCGGACAGCAACAGCGCCCTGGTCCCAGCATCGAGGCCCTTGCCGGCCACATCGACAAGCGCAAGCTCGAGCACTTTCCCGTCGCATGCCGAGACCAGGAAATCGCCGCCGAACGACGAGCCGCCAGCTGGGCGCAGGACGGAGAGAGCCCGCCAGCCGTCCGGTAGCTCAGGGATCGTGCCCTGAGCCCGGATGCGGTCCCGCAGCTCGATGAGCATCCGGTCGCCGCGCAGGCCCCGTATGCCGAGCTTGGCTCTGGTTCGAGCAAGCAAGTAGGCAAACAGGGCAGTAATCACGATTGTCGCGATGATCCCCAGACCGGCTGTCCTGCCGTTCAGCCAGTCGTAGGTCAGCATGGCCGCCACCACGAGGAACAGGACCCGTAGCGCCCGCGGCCGCAGCAGCAGGCCGCCGGCCAGGATCGGCAGGATCATCACGCCGGGCGAGACCCATTCGCCGGAGGTCCGTACCCCGGCGATGCCGATCGCGATGACCAGCAGGGCCAGGCCGAAGGCCATCCGGCGATTCCGGGTGAGGAACTGGCGGCGGATCCTGCCACGCTGCCGAGCTGCAGCCGCCCTGGCCGCAGACCACAATTGACCGCGGAGCTGTGCAAGCATCTTGCCGGCACACTACCGGTCGCCGGCCCGGTGACGAAATGGGCTAGCCCGCCGGGCCCGCAGGCGGGTAGAAAAGTGATCATGACGGACAGCTAGCGGCGACAGAAGGGGGCAGGGCCTATGGCCGGGATGAAGATATCGCTGGACGCCGCGATGCGGGCGCGCGACGTTTCCCAGCCGCTGGAGGCCGACCAGATAGCCGCGCAGCTGGCCGACGAGGCTGAGGCGCGCAGCCGGCCGGCGCCCACCCCGAGCCGCCGAGCGCAGGCTGAAGGACCGGCGCCGACTCCAGGCGCGCGGCGTCCCGGCCCTGCGACTGCGAGACCTGGCCGTCCCGGCACTGCCCGCGCCGACACGGCGACGCCGGGCACGGCGTCTGCCCGCACTACCTCTCAGCGCCCAGCGTCGCCGCGCACACCGTCTCCCGGCAATTCGTCGCCTGGTACTCCGCCGCCCGGTACTCCGTCGCCGGGCACTCGCCCGCCCGGCACCAGCAGCGCCGACGCTGAGCCTCCCGGCACCCGGCTCCCCGGCACCGAGCCGGCCGGCACCGGGCCGTCCGGCGCAAGACGCGACGACCAGGGCTCTGCGGCGCAGCCCAGTGGTCGGACCAGGAACCGGCCTACCGGCCGACAGCGCGGCCGTCGGCGGTCCCGGTTAGCTGACGGTCAGGGCTCGGCGGGCAGCTCGCCTGACTCCTCGTAAGCCGCGATCATCGCCAGCCTCCGCTTGTGCCGCGCCTCCTCCGAGAACGGCGTCTCCACGAAGACCTTCGCGAAGCCCACTGCATCATCGATGGAGTACTCACGCGCCCCGAGGCTCAGCACGTTCGCGTCGTTGTGCTGCCGGGCGAGCCTGGCGGTCTCTTCCGTCCAGGCAAGCGCCGCCCGGACGCCCTTCACCTTGTTCGAGGCAATCTGCTCGCCGTTGCCCGAGCCGCCGATCACGATCCCGAGGCTTCCCGGATCGCCGACGGCCGAGCTGGCTGCCCGCATGACATAGACCGGATAGTCATCGTCGGGCACATAACTCGACGGGCCGCAGTCAACCGGCTCGTGACCGGCCTCCGTCAGCCACTGCACCAGGCGAGCCTTCAGCTCAAATCCGGCATGGTCGGATCCCAGATATACGCGCACAGCGCCAGTCTGGCACGGCCGTCCGGCGCCCGCGCACAGCGCTGCGCCCTAGTCGAAGATCGGGTCCCTGGTCCGCGAGCGCTTCAGCTCGAAGAAGCCGTCGGTCCCGGTGACCAGCAGTACGCCATCCCACAGGCGCGCAGCATCCTCACCACGCGGGATCGGTGTGACGACCGGCCCGAAGAACGATGTGCCGTTGACCGAGATCACCGGGGTGCCGACGTCATAACCCACCCGGTCCATGCCGTCCTTGTGCGAAGCCCGGAGCGCCTCGTCATACTCGGTGGACTCAGCGGCGTCGGCCAGCTCGACCGGGAGCCCGGCTTCCGCCAGCGCGGCCTCGATCGTCGCGCGGTTCCGCTCCTGCTTCTCGTTGTGGAACCGGGTACCGATGGCGGTGTAGAGCGGCAGCAGCACCTCGGGCCCGAACTTCTGCTCCGCGGCCATGCAGATCCGCACTGGCCCCCACGCCTTCGCCATCGCTTCCCGGTACTTCTCGGGCAGGTCTTCCTTGGCTTCGTTCAGCACGGCCAGGCTCATCACGTGCCAGCGCGCCTGCACGGGGCGGACCTTCTCCACCTCGAGGACCCATCGGCTGGTGATCCAGGCCCACGGACATAGCGGATCAAACCAGAAATCGAGCTGAGTAGGCTCCTGCTCAGGCATCCTTGCTCCTCGGGGGCAGCGTCACGACTTTGCACTGGTGGGCAACCGAGAAACTGTGTTGCGCATTCCGGCGGTGGCGGTGAAGCATGCCTGAGGCTGCGGCGGAAAGGATCTCTACGGTGGCGAACAACCTCACGCGCGACGAGGCGCGAGACCGGGCAGCGCTCATCGAGGTCGAGTCCTACCAGGTGGAACTCGATCTGAGTGGCCCGGAGGAGACGTTCGAGTCGATCAGCACGGTCCGCTTCAGGTCGGCTCGAGCTGGTGCGGCTACGTTCCTGGAGCTGACTGCCCCGGCTGTGTCGCAGATCACGCTGAACGGCTCGCCGGTGCCCCTCGACGCATTCGACGGTGACCGGATCGCGCTGAGCGACCTGGCCGAGCGGAACGAGCTGCGGGTCGTCGCCCAGTGCGCGTACTCGCGCACAGGCGAGGGTTTGCACCGCTTCACTGATCCGGCAGACGGCGGCGTCTACATGTACACCGACCTGGAGACCTTCGACGCGCACCGCGTCTACGCCTGCTTCGACCAGCCAGATCTCAAGGCGTCCTTCGAGTTCACCGTGACGGTGCGTGCTGGCTGGAAGGTCGTTTCCAACGCCGCCCCCGACCGGGTCGCGGAGCCGGTCGCGCCCGGCATCGAGCGCTGGCATTTCCCGGCCGGGCCGGTCATGTCGACGTACATCACCGCGATCGCCGCGGGCCCTTACTTTGAGGTAACGGGGCAGCACGACGGGATCCCGCTCGGCATCTACTGCCGCCAGTCGCTAGCTGAGTACCTGGATCCGGACGAGATCTTCGAGATCACGCGGCAGGGTTTCGACTACTTCCATGCCTCGTTCGCGGTGCGCTACCCGTTCGGCAAGTACGACCAGCTGTTCGTTCCCGAGTACAAGGCCGGTGCGATGGAGAACGCCGGCGCCGTCACCTTCCTCGAGGACTACGTCTTCCGGTCCAGGGTGACCGAAGCCCGGCGGGAGTACCGGGCGGACACGATCCTGCATGAGATGGCCCACATGTGGTTCGGCGACCTGGTGACCATGAAGTGGTGGGACGACCTGTGGCTGAATGAGTCGTTCGCTTCCTGGGCCGCCACGGTCGCGCTGGCCGATGCGACCCGCTTTGCCGATGCCTGGACCAGTTTCATCCAGGACTCCAAGACCTGGGCCTACCGGCAGGATCAGCTGCCGTCCACGCACCCGATCGCGGCTGACATCCCTGACATCGAGGCCGTCGAGGTCAACTTCGACGGCATCACCTACGCCAAGGGCGCCTCCGTACTCAAGCAGCTAGTCGCCTATGTCGGCCGCGACAACTTCCTGGCCGGCGTACGCGATTACTTCGGCAGGCACGCCTGGGGCAACGCGACCCTAGCCGACCTGCTGAGCTCGCTCGAGCAGTCGTCCGGCCGTGACCTGAGCTCGTGGTCGAAGTCGTGGCTGGAGACCGCGGGGGTGAACACGCTGCGGCCGTCCTACGAGGTGGACGCCAGCGGCCGGTTCACGTCGTTCAGCGTCCTGCAGGAAGCCCCGGCCAGCCACCCGGAACTCCGCCCGCACCGGCTCGCGATCGGCCTGTACGACCGGACCGAGACTGGCGCGCTCACCAGGCGTCACCGGGTTGAGCTCGACGTCGACGGCGCGGTGACCGAGGTGCCTGAACTCGTGGGCCAGCAGCGGCCGGACCTGATCCTGGTCAATGACGACGACCTGACCTATGCCAAGATCCGGCTGGACGAGCACTCGCTGCGCACGCTCATTGCCGACATCGGCGGCCTGTCGGATCAGCTCGCCGCCGCGCTGTGCTGGGCCGCCGCCTGGGACATGACGCGGGACGGCGAGATGCGCGCCAGGGACTTCGTCGCTCTCGTCCTGTCAGGCGCGCCGTCGATCAGGCACGTCGCGGTGCTCGAGCGAGTACTCCCGCAGGCGAGCGTCGCCGCCCGCCGGTACGCCGACCCATCCTGGCGGGAGGGCGGGCTGGCGCAGCTGGAGACTGCGCTGCGCGGCTGGCTCGCGGCTGCCGAGCCCGGATCCGACCACCAGCTGGTGTACGCGAGGGCGCTTGCCGGAGTTGCGACCTCGGCAGACAGCCTCCGGCTGCTGGCATCTCTGCTGGACGGCTCGGCAGCGATCAGCGGGCTGGCGGTCGACACCGAGCTGCGCTGGCAGCTGCTGCACCGGCTGGTCAGTCGCGGTGCGGCCGGGCCCGACCAGATCGAGGCGGAGCTTGAGCGCGATCGCACGGACGCCGGCGAGCGGCACGCGCAGAGCTGCCTGGCCGCGATCCCGACGGCTGAGGCCAAGGCAGCGGCCTGGGCTAAGGTCACCGACGGCAGCCTGCCGAACGCCACGTTCCGGGCCGCGCTGCGCGGCTTCAAGGCCGCCGATCAGGACGAGCTGCTGGCGCCGTATGCGGCCCGTTACTACGACGCGCTGGCTGGCCTCTGGCAGGACGGCATCTCGGACATGGCCCAGTTCTTCACCGAGGTGGGGTACCCGGACGGCGTTGTGAGTCAGGAGGGCATCGCGGCGACCGACGAGTACATCGCGAGCGCGAACCCTGTCCCCGCGCTTCGGCGGCTGCTCGGCGAGCGGCGCGACGACGTAGCCCGCGCGCTGCGCTGCCGGCAGCGGGATGCGCAGCCCGATCGCTAGCCCAGGACGGTGCTAGCTCAGGACTGTGCTAGCTCAGCACGGTTGCTAGCTCAGGACGGGGCTAGCTCAGCACGGTCGCTAGCTCAGCACGGTCGCGTCGCCGCGCACGGCCTGGCTGACCTCGCGCACCAGGCTGATGGCCGGCAGCTGCTCCAGCAGCACCGGGCAGCCGCCGTCGTCACAGAGGGGAAGCTGCCAGTTCGGGTACTCGTCGCTGGTGCCAGGGATGTTCTGAGTCCGGCGCTCGCCGACTGCATCGGTCAGCGAGACCCCGAGCATGAGGGCCGGCGTCTTGCGCAGGTAGCCGTACAGCGCCACGGTGAACTGCGCAGGGTCGGGCTGCTGACCGGGCTCAAGCAGCCCTTCGGCTACTAGCACCGCCTGCCAGCGGGCGAGCAGCTCCTCGGATTCAGCCCGTTCCCGTTCTTCTGATGTCCGGAGCAGACCAAGCCGCGACCGGATGGTCACCTGCTCCCCACTGAGGAACCCGGAGACAGGCGGGACGTCGTGAGTGCCGACCGTGGCCATGCACTCGCGGCGCCAGTGCGCAGGCGGCAGCGGCATGCCTTCGTCGGTGCGGGCGAACCAGAGCATCATCGTGCCGAGAATGCCGCGCTCGGCGAGGTAGTCGTGAACCCAGGGATCGACGGTGCCCAGGTCCTCGCCAATCGCCACCGCCTGCATCTTGGCTGCGGTCCCCGCGAGCGCCCCGACGGCTGCGTCATGGTCGTACCTGACGTACGCGCCGTGGTCAGGCAGCTCGCCCGACGGTATCCACCACAGCCGCATGAGTCCGAGCACATGATCGACGCGGATTCCGCCGCCGTGGCGCAGCGCGGCGCCGAACAGCTCGGCGAGCGGCTGGTAATCCTCGGCCGCGAGCCCGCCGGGGTGCCACGGCGGCTGCGACCAGTCCTGGCCGAGCTGATTGAAGCCGTCAGGCGGTGCGCCGACGCTGAACCCGCGCACCAGCAGGCCCTGCATGGCCCAGGCGTCGGCGCCGCCTGGATGGACGCCGACGGCCAGGTCGTTGATGATGCCGTACGCCATGCCGGCCGCCTTCGCCGCCTCCTGCGCCGAGGCGAGCTGCTGATCGGCATGCCACTGCAGCCAGGCGTGGAACTCGGCCGCTGCCGCGAGCTCGGCATCGGCGGCTATCAGTTCGAGCCCGCGGCGGGGATCGGCGGGCTCCGCGGGCCAGTTCCGCCAGTCGGATCCGTACCGCTCGGCCAGCGCGCACCAGGCCGACCACTCCTGCAGCCGTTGGCCGCTCTCGGCGCGGAAGCGGTCGTAGGCCGCCTGCCTCGGCTCGGTGAGCGGAACCTTCCTGACCATCTCCAGAGCGCGCCGCTTCGCGGTCCACACGACGTCGCGGTCGATGAGGTCGGGCGTGCTGTTGGCTGCGCGCAGCGGGGCCGCGAGTCCGGCGATGAGATCTTTCTCTGGCGTGGGCAGCGCGGCGTACTCGAGAATGTCCTCCACTCTCAGGTAGAGCGGGCTGGTGAACAGCCGGGTCATCGGCAGGTACGGAGAGGGGCTGACCGGCGGCAGCGGCTCGGCCGCATGCAGTGGATTGACCAGCACGAACCCGGCGCCAAGCTCGGCGCCGCTCCAGCGCGCTAGCTCAGCAAGGTCGCGGAGATCGCCGTGGCCCCACGACCTGCTCGACCGCACGGAGTACAGCTGGACCGTAAAGCCCCACTGCCGTTCCGCCGGAAGCGTGAGCTGCGGCTGCGCTCCCCCGGCCTGCGCCGCGCCGGCACGCATCTCAGCACCGGCACGCATCTCGCCACCGGCTCGCATCTCGCCACCGGCCGCCGGCTGTTCATCAAGCACGTCGACGATCGCGGCCAGCGTCTCCGCCGGGACCGCCACGCGGTGGCCGCGCCAGTCGGAATAATCAGTAATGATCCCGGCATTACGGGCGCGCCTAATGAGTTCTGGGTCGCTCACACCCTCCATGATTCGCTGCGCGCGCTGGCCCAAACACCGCGCCCCGACCGCTCGTTCTTGATCCGGTAAATCTGTCGTCGTATGAGGCCATTAAGTCTCCTTCAGGATGCGGGCGCCACCCGGTTGTCAGACGCGATAGCCATCCTTAGGGCGTGATTAAGCCAGTTGCTGTGGACTTAGCCGCTCTGACCGACCGACAGTGCGGCGTAGTTACCACCCGGCAGGCCGTCGAAGCCGGCCTCACCGTCGACCAGATCACCGCCAAGCTCAGATTTGGCCGGTGGCAGCGGATGTACCGCGGGGTCTACGCCACCTTTTCCGGTGAACCGACCCGACTTGCGCGACTGTGGGCCGCGGTACTCTACGCCGGGCCCGGCGCAATGCTGAGTTATCACACAGCAGCCGAGGTCGCCCGCTTAGCAGACAGGCCCAGCGAGCTTGTTCACGTCACAGTTCCGAGCGCTCGGCGCGTGGCGAAGACGCCGGGGATCGTTATCCACTACTCCGCCCGGGCGCGCCTCGCGATGCACCCAGCGCGCCTGCCGCCGCAGACACGCATCGAGGAGACCGTGCTCGACTTAGCGAACGCCGCCAGGACGCTGGACGACGCATGCGGCTGGGTTATCCGCAGCCTCCAGCGCGGGCTGACGACGCAGGCAGGTCTTGCCCACTACCTCGAGCTGAGACCAAAGATGCGCTGGCGGTCTGAGCTTGCGGAGCTGCTCACACTGGACGCGGCCGGACTGCATTCGGTTCTGGAGCTGCGGTATCACCGGAACGTCGAGCGACCGCATGGGTTGCCCACGGGCGAACGGCAGGCCAGATTCCGTCGCGGTGGTCACAACGAGTATCGCGACGTCCTCTACGAGGCTTACCTGACGGCCGTCGAACTCGACGGTGAGCTCGCGCACATCGGCGAGGCGCGATGGCGGGACAGCCGGCGGGACAACGCGGCGGCCGCAGACGGCATCTTCACGCTTCGCTACAGCTGGCTCGATATCACGAAGTCGCCATGCCAGGTCGCAGCCGAAGTTGTGCGCGTCCTCGGGCGCCGTGGCTTCGCGGGCGCGCGGCCGTGCTCGCCGAATTGCCCCGTCGGTGCGGACAGGCGATCCGGCCGGTCCGCCGCTCCAGCACTGCGCACAAGTCCGGGCACGGTCCGGCCAGGAACGGGAGCAGCTGCACGCCGAGCCACCGCCCCGCGCGGCAGCGCAGACGCGCACAACGTCAGTAGTCGGCGGGCAGTGGCGTCAGGGCGCGGCCGAGCCAGTACCCGACCACAGCCTGGGCCACCGCGACGATCAGGGTGAGCCCTATCCC
>Ga0335073_10013822_pt1 | contig 11319 bp, 6 predicted proteins | sample Lox_Sample_22_FD_207093 | JGI IMG/M metagenome (GOLD analysis project Ga0335073, IMG submission 207093) | Soil microbial communities from Loxahatchee National Wildlife Refuge, Florida, United States - Lox_Sample_2.2 | ecosystem: Environmental > Terrestrial > Soil > Wetlands | place: USA: Florida... | reverse complement strand
TCGTCGTCCATGGAAATCCCGCAATCGAAATCCTCGCCATGGCCGCCGAGCGCCGCGCCGGCCTCATCGTGCTCGGCGCCACGCACCGCTCGGCATTGCAAAGCCTGGCCCGCAACCGCACCGTCTCTCGCGTGCTGGCCCACGCGCGCTGTCCCGTGCTCACGTTGCGCGAGCCCCACGCCGCGCCGGAACACGCGCACGCCATGGCCGTCGGCGCTCATCGTTCATCGCCGTAAAAGCCGCCGCGGCTCACGCCTCTCGTGCCCCCGCCGTGCTGAAGTGCTCGCGCAGCGGCACGTTGCCCGGGCTTTTACGCGGCGAAACCCGCGTGAACGGTTGCAGCCGCTTGAGGCAGCGTTCGTGCAAATACCGGAGCTGCCGCAGCAATCCCAGCGCATCCTGCTTGCGCCCGCCCGCATGCGCCGCGTAAATCTCCGCCGCCAGCTCGTGGATCTGCTCATGAAGAGCGTCGATCGCCTGAAACGACGGCGACATGCCTCCGGGCGCGAGTCTTTGTGTATCGAGCCATGCGCCGAAGTTGCATTGGTGCGGGTCAAGGAAGGGTGCGGTCGACCGCGTTTCCTGCAGGCATGCCAGAAAATGACCATACCAGGCGCGGTGTTCCGCCATGGCAAATAGCGCGGCCCGATTCGTCGCCTGAATGACGGGCACATCGGCCCATCGCTCATCGGGCTGCCAGGCCGCCGCCCACGATGGCACATCGCCGGCCGGCATCGGCCGCGCAATCCCGTATCCCTGCGCGCAGTCGCATCCCAGCTGCAACAGCATCAGCCCGTGATCCACGGTCTCCACTCCCTCGGCGATCACCTGCCGCCGAAAGGCCTCGGCCAGGCCCAGTATGCCTTTCAGAATCGTCAGGTTCTCCGGCTCGTCGAGCATGTCCCGCACAAAACTCTGGTCGATCTTCAAGATGCTCGCCGGCAGCCGCTTCAAGTACGCCAGCGAAGAATATCCGGTGCCGAAATCGTCTACGCTGATCAGCACGCCCGCGTCCCGGCAGGCCGCCAGCACCTGCGAGCTCAGCGTGACGTTCTGCAGCGCGCTCGTTTCCAGCACCTCCAGCTCCAGGTTCGCCGGCTTCACCCGCGGATGCGCCTCCAGCAGCGCGCACAAATTCCCCACAAAATCCCGCTGCTGCAGTTCAAAAGCGCTCACGTTCACGCTCACCGGTAGCTCAAGCCCGTTTTCCTGCCAGATCTCCATCTGCGCCAGAGCGCTGTCGATCACCCATTGGCCCACCTCCACCGTCAGCGGATGATCCTCAATCACCGGCAGAAACATGCCCGGCGGCAACAGCCCCCGCTCCGGGTGCTGCCAGCGCAAAAGCGCTTCGGCGCCGATCACCTTGCCGGTGCGCATGTTCACCTTGGGCTGGTAGTAGAGCACCAGCTCGTGCGCGGCCAGCGCCCTGCGCACATGCTCGATATTCTCGTGGCGGCTGCGCACCATCAGGTCCTGGCCCGGATCGAAGATGCTGTAGCGGTTCTTGCCCGCCAGCTTGGCCTCGTAGAGAGCCTGCCCCGCCTGGCGCAGCAGCATGTCCGCGTCCACATCTTCGGCCTGGGGATAAAAAGCCACGCCCGCGCTTGCCGTCACCCGCAGCGCCACGTCGCCCACCTGCACCTCGTCGGCGGCGACAGTCAGCATGCGGCTCAACGTCGTCAGGCAGGTGTCGAAGTTGGGCAGATCCAGAAACACCGCGACAAATTCGTCGCCGCCCAGACGCGCCAGGGTATCGCCCTCGCGCAAAAACTGCTTCATCCTGAGCGCCACCGCCGTCAGCAAGGCGTCGCCGCTGGCGTGGCCATAGCGGTCGTTCACGGCCTTAAAGCCGTCCAGGTCGAAGCACGCCACGCCCAGCAGCTGGTCGCGCCGGTGCGACTGCGCCATCGCCTGCCGCAGACGGTCGGCCAGCAGGGCACGGTTAGGCAGGCCGGTCAGGGCATCGTAGTGCACCGCCAATTCCAGTTGCTGCTCGTGTTTCTTTACGTCCGTGATGTCGGTAAACAGGCCCACGTACTGCTTGATCTGCCCGGCAGCGTCGCGGATGCCGTGAATGTTCAGCGTCTCCGGATAAATATCGCCGCTTTTCGTCCGGTTCCACACCTCGCCCGACCACAACCCGTCCCGCACCAGACAGTCCCACATGTTCTTGTAAAAATCCGCGCTCTGCAGGCCCGATTGCAACACCCGCGGGTTCTGCCCCCGCACCTCCTGCCGCGAGTACCCGGTGATCCGCGTAAACGCCTCGTTCACCTCCAGAATCGTGCCCTTCGGATCGGTGATCAGAATGCCTTCACGCGCCCCGGTAAATACCGTGGCGGCCAGCCGCAGCCGTTCCTCCGTCGCCCTCCGCTCGGTCACGTCTTCTGAGAACAGCACGATGCCCCCGATCGCGCCATCCGCGCTCCGCCAGGGAAGAATCTCGCGCCGCATCCATTGCGCTCTCCCATCGGCCCGCACCAGCATCCGCTCGTCGGCATCCAGCTTTTCTCCGGCCAGGCAGCGCCGGTGCTCCTCGCGCCAGCTCTCGGGAATCTCCGGGTAGATATCGTAGTGCGATCGCCCGATGACGTCGGCGTCGCCCATCGAGTGCATCTCCATCCACCGCCGGCTCACCGCCACGTACCGCATCTCGCGGTCCAGCATGGCCAGCGCCGCCGGTGCGTGCTCGATGAACAGCCGCAGAAACTCTTTGCTCTCGGCAATCTCCAGCTGCGCCCGCTTCCACGCCGTCATGTCTTCGGCAAACAGGATGATGCCGCCCACCGCGCCCTCGGCGTTGCGCCAGGGAATCACTATCCACCGGATCCACTCCAGGCTGCCGTCGGCGCGCATGAACCGGTCTTCATCGTTGCGCAGCGTCTCTCCGGCCAATCCCCGGCGATGCGCCTCCCTCCACCGCTCGGGAATGTCGGGGATGATCTCGTAGTGAGAGCACCCGATGATCTCCGGCCGGCCGGGAACATATTCGTCGAGCCAGCGCTGGCTGGCCGCCAGATAGCGCATCTCCCGGTCGAACATCGCCAGGGCCACCGGCGCATGCTCAATGAACAGCCGCAGCAGCTCTTTGCTCGCGCTCAGTGCCGATTCCGCCTGTTTTGCCGCCGTAATGTCCTGCACGATGCCCTGCATCCTCACAGGCCGCCCCTCGGCGTCAAAGCTCAGCCTGCCCATTCCATGCACCCAGCGCTCGGCCCCATCGCTCGGCCGTACGATGCGGTACTCCCGGTTGAACGGCTTGCCCTGGCCGATGACCTCGTCCCGGAAATACGCGCTCGCCGCCTCCCGATCTTCGGCCTGAACCAGCTTCCCCCATCCCGCGATGCTGCGCTCGTAGTCTGGACCGATCCCGAAGATCTCATCCATTACATCCGAGCTCGTCCACAACCCCGAGCCCAGATCGAGCACATAGCTGCCCAGCCCCGCGATGCTCTGCGCCTGCCGCAGAGTCTCCTCGCTCTCGCGCAGCCTCTCTTCCGCCTCCAGGTATTCGGTGATCTCCGGCGCGATGCCCAGAATGCCGATGATCTCGCCGCTCGCGCCGTTGATCGGGTATTTGCGGTTGTCGATCCAGATCTGCCTGCCCTCCCGCGTCCGCAGCTTCTGCAGTTGGTCGACCCGCCGTCCCTCGCACAGCGACTTCGCCTCCATCCGGTACGCCACGTCGGCCACGGCCTCCGGATGCAGGTCATAGTCGGTCTTGCCGACCATCTCCGCGGTCGACTTCGCCGATTCGCTTAGAAGCGGCGCGCTCCCGCTCACGGCCAGAATCACATGGTTGCGGTTTTTCAGCTGAATGTAGTCGCCGGTGTGCTCGATCAGGCTCTTAAAGCTGGCCACCAGCCCCGCATCGCCGGGCTCGGCCACCTGCCGCGCGTCTTCAAGAAACAACTCGAGCTGCGCCGGGCCCTCGCGCGCCCGCTTCCTCTCGTACCGCGCCTTGCAGCAGCGGATTCGTCCATCCGCGTGCCGGATGCGCAGGTTCAGCGTGCCCCGGCCGTCCGGGTTCGCATCGGAAAACAGCCACTCCGCCAGGCCCGCATCCTCGGGATGAATCCGTTCCTGCAACTGCACTCTGCCGGTTAGAAAATCCTCAGGGGCGTAGCCGAGCAGGGCTTCCACCCCTTCGCCGGCACGAACAAGCCGCGGCGGAACCCTCAGCACGAAGCAGAATGCAGCGTCTGCCATAGGCCCTGATCCTTCTGCATCGGTCTTTGCCTGGCGCAGGCAACGTTTCATGGCGAATCTTCACATCGCCAGGGGTACGCATCGCGGCTCGCCGCCCCGGACCATCCTCCGGACCGCGATCCTCAACACGACCTTCGGCAGAAATCTCCTCCTTCTCCTAGCCGGCCGCACACAAACTTCCTCAGCCTGTTTCACCGCCACGGGTCGCCGCCAGCCAACCCGGCGCGCAGCACATCTCCGCTGCGCAGCGCCCATCTTTCCTGGTCCGCAGCGCACCTCTCTGCCGGTCCGCGGCGCCCATCTTTCCTGCTGCGCAGCACACCTCTCGCTGCTGCGGTAACACCATGATCTTCGGCTGCATCGGCCGCCGCCTTCACTCGAACCGCCGGCGAATCTCCGCGCCCAGGTCGATTTGAACCTGCGGTTTCAAGCGCACCGGACCCGTTATCCACGGAATTTTGTTGTCTCTAAGGGTTCCGCCCCACTTATCCACGCCCACATCCGGCTCGAACTTGGCATAATCGCAGCAAGAGCGCTTCCTGCGTGACCGCAAGTGAATGTCGCGGGGGATCGGATCGTGTGCGGCACAATCCAAGCACACCCTCCGAGCTGCCTCGCACTACCTTTGGGAGCACATGAGTGAGCACCTATCGGCGTCAGGACGTTTTGCGCATCTTCGATATCGGGCCCCGTCAATTGCAAGCCTGGGAACGAGCCGGATTAATTCCCCCACAGGAGTCCTACAGCTTTCAGGATCTGGCGCAACTGCGCATTCTCTGCGCGCTGCGCGCCGAGTCCGTCCCCGCGGCTTCCATCCGCGACTCCATCCGCGCCATGAAAGCCGTCTCCGGCATGGCCAACCCCCTGCTTGAAACCCGCGTCGTCCGCACCGGAACCCGCCTCGCCTTCCGCCATCAGGGCGCCATGGTCGATCCCATCCGCCGCCAGCTCCTCTTCGACTTCGAGCGCGGAGGCCGGCAGCAAACCGTCACCACTGCCCGCAAACCGGGAGTCCTCAGGCCTCCGGCCCCGCCCGCCGGGCCGCGCATTCTCGAAGACCGATTCCTGGCCGCCGTGCGCGCCGAAGAGCTCGGAGACAAGCAGCGCGCCATCGCCGTCTACGAAGAGATCCTCGCCCTCGACCCGGACTACGCCGCCGCCGCCATCAACCTCGGCACCATCTACTTCCACCTGCGCCAATACGGCCGCGCCGAAGAGCTCTATCGCCGCGCCACCCTTGCCGACCCCGACTACGTGCTCGCCTACTTCGACCTCGGCAACGTGCTCGACGAGCTCGAACGCCTCGACGAGTCGATCGCCGCCTACCTCAAGGCCGTGGCCCTGTCGCCGAGCTACGCCGACGCCCACTACAATCTCGCCCTCGCCTACGAGCGCAGCGGACAGGGCCGCCATGCCCTCCGCCATTGGCGCGCCTACGTCAAGCTCGATAACCACGGCCCCTGGGCCGATCACGCCCGCGGCCAGATCCGCAAGCTCCTCAGCCAAGAAAAACTCGCCATCGTCTCCCGCGCCCGCCGCTTCATCGCCCCGCGCAAAGGCAGAGCCGCCCTCAGGCTGGCGTAGATAATAGCTCTCAGCTTTTAGCTTTCAGCGACGTCAGAACCATGCGCCGCTGCGAAGGCTACTTCGGCGATATGCGCCGGCCGCGTGCGGCAGCATCCGCCCACCACCTGCGCTCCCAGGCCGAACCACTCCGCGGCCAGCGCCCCAAACTCGGCCGCGTCGGTCACTCCAATCCACGACCGCCGCTCCGCATCCCATCCCTCGCCCGAGTTGGGATACACCACGACCGGCTTGTCCGAGCCTTTGCGCAATTCGTCAATCAGCGACGGAACCCACTTGGGCGGAACGCAGTTCACGCCGATCGCCACGGTCTGCGGAAACGCGGCCGCGAGCGCAGCGCAATCGGCCAGGCGCTCGCCATGCGACACATGCCTTTCATCGCGGCACGAGAAGCTGAACCACGCCTCGAGCTCGGGCCACTCGTTCAACGCCTCGCCCACGGCGCGCGCCTCTGCAAGCGAAGGGAAGGTTTCGAAGGCCAGCAAATCCGGCCGCTGCGCGCCGCTCGCACCCGCGAAAATCTTGATCCGTTCGCGGTGAAAACCCACCAGATCGCCAAACGAGCAAGCGTAGTTGCCGTGATACTCGCCGCCGTTATGCAGCGCCGCGCCGTAAGGGCCGAGAGACCCGGCCACCAGCACCCGCCGCTCCGGAAACTCGCCCACGACCGAACGCGCAATCTCGACCGATCGCAGCAGCGCCCTGTCGGCGCGCTCCGCAGGCAAGCCCACTTCCGCGTACCCCATGCGCGACACCTGATAGCTGCACGTGGCAATGCACTCGGCGCCCGCCGCAATGTAGGCGCGATGCACGGCGGCCAGCTTCTCCGGCTCATCCTCGAGCACCTGCGCCGACCACAACGGCCCGTCGATGCGCGCGCCCCGGTACTCGAGCTCGGTCGCCAGCCCCCCGTCGATCACGCGAATTCCGCGAACTAGATTGTGCTGGGGCATCAGAGAGCTTGCCTGCTCTTACACCTTCTGCGACCGCAGCACCTGGCGCACGCCGCTCACCCGCTTCAGGCCCAGAACCATGCGGTTCAGGTGGCGCACATCCTCGGCCTCGACGATGAACTCGATAATCGCCTCGCCCTCTTCGTCGCGCTTCAGGTCCACGCCGCGAATATCGGCATTCTCGTCGGAGATCACCGCCGTCAGCTCCTTCAGCATCCCCGTGCGGTCGTCGCAATAGACGGTGATCTTCACCGGATAGCGCTGCGCGCGGCCCGCGGCATCGGCCGTGCGCGACCACTCCACGCTGATGCGCCGGTCGCTTTCATAAAGCAGGTTCTGCACGTTCGGGCAGCTTCGCGCATGCACCGCCACGCCTTTGCCGCGCGTCACGTAGCCCACAATCTCCTCGCCGCGAATGGGGTTGCAACATCGCGCGCGGTACACCAGCAAATCGTTCTGGCCCTCCACCTGCAACGAGTCCGAGCTGGTCAGCTGCAGCCGGCGCACGGCGTCCGATACTCCCGCCGTCCCCTGGCTCCCATCGCCCGGCTTGCCCGGCTCTTCAGTGGCCGGCGCAGCAAAACCCGGCGCAACCTTGCTCAGCACCTGGTGCGCGGAGTGCTTGCCCTGGCCCAGCACCGCCAGCAGATCCGACGCCGTCGCCACGCCAAACTCGTTCGCCACCCGCCCCAGATCCTGGTCGTCGATCTGCGTCATCGGCACCTTGTACTTGCGCGCCTCGCGGTCCAGCAGCTTGCGCCCGATCTCCACCGCCCGCCGCCGCTGGTCCTCGTTCAGCCAGTGCTTGATCTTGTTGCGGGCGCGCGGGCTCTTGACGAACGTCAGCCAGTCGCGGCTCGGCTTGTGATCCTTCTGCGTCACGATCTCGACGATGTCGCCGGTGCGCAGCTTGGTTCTGAGCGGCGCCATGCGCCCGTTGATCTTGGCGCCCACGCAGGTGTGCCCCACCTCGGTGTGAATGGTGTAGGCAAAATCCACCGGCGTAGCCCCGGCCGGAACCACCACCACCTTCCCCTTCGGCGTAAAGGTGTACACCTCGTCGGGATAGAGGTCCATCTTCAGGCTCGACAGGAATTCGTTGGGATCCGTCATCTCCTTCTGCCACTCCACAAGCTGGCGGATCCAGTTCAGCCGTTCTTCGTCCCGCGCCGTCACCGCGCCGTCGCCCGCCTTGTACTTCCAGTGCGCGGCAATGCCTTCCTCGGCGATGCGATGCATCTCCTCGGTGCGAATCTGCACTTCAAATTGATGTCCGGCCGCGCCCATCACCGTGGTGTGCAGCGACTGGTAGCGATTGGCCCGGGGAATGGCGATGAAATCCTTGATGCGTCCCGGCACCGGCCGCCACAGCGTGTGAATCAGGCCAAAGACCGCGTAGCACGAGGCCACATCCTCGGTGATCACGCGAATCGCCAGCAGGTCGTACACCTGGTCGAAGGAAACTTTGGTGCGCTCGATCTTCTGGTAAATCGAGTAGAGACGCTTGATCCGCCACTCCACCCGCGCCTGGATGCCGTTTTCGCGCAGTTGCTCGGCCAGCGTGTCTTCCACGCCGCGCAAAAACTGCTCGCCCTCCATGCGCCGCGCCTCCACTGCGGCGGCCACGCGTTCATAGCTCACCGGATCGGTGTAGCGGAACGCCAGGTCCTCAAGCTCGCCGCGCACCTTGCCCATGCCCAGCCGGTGCGCCAGCGGCGCGTAGATGTCCAGGGTTTCCCGGGCGATCGCCTCCTGCCGTTCCGGCTTCAGGTGCTCGAGAGTCCGCATGTTGTGCAGCCGGTCGGCCAGCTTGATCAGCACCACCCGCACATCGCTCACCATCGCCAGCAGCATCTTGCGCACGTTCTCGGCCTGCCGGTCTTCGCGGTTGGCAAATTGGATCTTGTCGATCTTCGTCACGCCCTCGACGATGTGCGCCACCTGGTCTCCGAAGCGCTCGTCAATCTCCTCGCTCGTGGCCGGCGTGTCTTCCACCGCATCGTGCAGCAGAGCCGCGGCAATGGCCGTCGAGTCCAGCTTCATCTCCGCCAGCACCTCGGCCACTTCCAGCGGGTGGATAATGTAGGGCTCGCCGGAGGCGCGCGTCTGCCCCTCGTGGTGGCTGACGCAAAACTCCCACGCCTTGCGGATCAGCGAGATGTCGTCATGGGGGCGATTGGCCTGCACCTGGCGCAGAAGCAGCTCGAAGCGCTCGGCAATCGGCCGCGGATCCTTGTCCGCCATCGCCGGCTTCGCCGTCGCCGCTGGCACGGCGTCGGTCCCCGGCGCAGCCTGGCTTTCAGCCTCGATCGACCCGATCTGGCGGACAGTCGCCATGCTTCATTATAGGCCGCTTGCGTTTCGCGGGTTAGCCATGGCCTCCCGAGCCGCGTCTTTCCGGCACTTCGGGCGTCCTGCCGGCCCAATTTGGATGAAATGACTCCATTCAATCCGGGAAACGCCCGCGACCATTCCCAAAGTAACGATGGCCGCTGCTTCTTGTGGCGCCCATCACTTGTCTTCCTTCCACAGCAGGCGCGTAATGGCTTCCGCGATACCTGAGAAGCGGAGGTAGGTATGACAAGAACTCTGGTTTCGGTCACGCTGGCCGCGGCCACCCTTTTAGGCGTGGCTTACGCCAATCAGTCGACCGCAAAGAAGACGGTCGTCATCCCGGTGAGTCAGGCGCCGGCCAACAGCGGCAAGCAAATGTACACCAGCTATTGCGCTCCCTGCCACGGCGTGAATGGCAAAGGCAACGGACCGGCTGCCTCGGCGCTGAAAAAGCCGCCCACCGATCTGGCCGCTTTAAGCAAGAATCACGGCGGAAGGTTCCCGGCGCGGCATATCGTTTCGGTGCTCGAGTTCGGCGCCGCGAATCCCTCGCACGGCACCGCGGAGATGCCCGTCTGGGGTCCGATGCTCGGCTCCGTCGACACCGCCGCGAATGAGCCCAATGTGCGGGCCCTCCGGATCAGCAACCTGAACCAGTATCTGCAGTCGCTGCAGGAGAAGTAGAGCCGCCAGCTTTGGCTTCCGGCCCCCGAGGGAATACCTTGGGAAGGAAGCCATGGCAAAACCCCGCAAACCCGAAACCTCCGCGTCGCCGCGCAAGCCGCAGACATCCGAGCGGCCACGCAAACCGCAAACCGCCCGGCCGCGCAAACCCTCCATGAAAGTGCCGGCATCGTCCGCCGCCGACAGTCGCCGGGCCGGCCCCTTCCACGGCGACGCCGGCCACTCCTCACCCCCCGGCCCCGCCGTTTCGCGGCCGCCGGTCGCGCAGTTGCCCGCCGAGCTCGCCGGCGCCATCGTCAACCGCCGCGCCGCCGACCGGCTGCGCAGCGGCTATCTCTGGGTCTACGCCTCGGATGTTCTATCTCTCGCCGCTCCACAACCGGAAGATCTCATTCCCGTCGCCGACCAGCGCGGCCTGTTTCTCGGAACCGCGCTCGCGAGCCCGCAGTCGCAGATCGCCTTGCGCATGGTTTCGCGCAGCGCTCTGGACCCCGCCGCATGGCTCGAGCTGCTGGCAGCGCGCCTGCGCGCCGCCATCGCGCGCCGCAAGCCGCTGCTTGACGCCACGACCGATGCCTGCCGCCTTTGCTTCAGCGAGGCCGACCAGTTGCCCGGTCTGGTCGTCGACCGCTATGGCGAGATCGTGGTTCTGCAGCGCCTCACCAGGGGCCTGCTCAGCCAGGGCGTGGCTGAAGCCTGCGTGCGCGTTTTGCGCGAAGAGCTCGCCCCGGCGGCGATCTTCGAGCGCCCCGATCCGCGCATTCGCGAGCTCGAAGGTTTGCCCGCCCCGAATCCCGAGCCCCTCTGGACCTCCGGCGCCCACCCCGCCGCATCCACGCAATTCCATTTGAACGGCCTCGCCTTTTCTTACGACGTCAACTCCGGACAGAAGACCGGCGCGTTTCTCGATCAACGCTCCAACTACCTCGCCGCGCGCGATTGGGCCCAGCGCCTCGCCGCGACCGGCCGGGCGCTCGACGTCTGCTGCTACCAGGGCGGCTTTGCGCTCCATCTCGCGCAGCTCTCCAGCCGGGTCACGGGAATCGACGCCTCGCGCGCCTCGCTCGAGGTGGCCGAGCGCAACCTCCAGGCCAATCGCGCCCACCTTGCTGCCGGAGTCGACTGGATCGAGGCCGACGCCTTCGAGATCCTCCGCGACTGGTCGCAATCCGGCGAAATCTTCGACACCATCGTTCTCGATCCGCCGGCCTTCGCCAAATCCAAACGCGCCGTCGAAGGCGCTCTCCGCGGCTACAAGGAACTCAACCTTCGCGCCCTCAAAATGCTCCGCCCCGCCGGCCTGCTCGTCACCTGCTCCTGCTCCCATCACGTGGGCTGGGCCGATCTCGAAGCTGCCCTGGCCGCGGCCGCCGCCGATGCCGGCCGTCGCGTCCGGCTCCTCGAGCGCCGCGGCGCTGCTCCCGATCATCCCGTCGTCCTCAACCTTCCGGAGACCGAGTACCTCAAGTGCCTGGTGCTCGAGGCGGAATAAGCCGCCGGGTACGCAATTCCGGGGCAAACCCACGCGCTGGGCGCACACAAAGCGGGAAAC
>Ga0335073_10013821_pt1 | contig 11319 bp, 10 predicted proteins | sample Lox_Sample_22_FD_207093 | JGI IMG/M metagenome (GOLD analysis project Ga0335073, IMG submission 207093) | Soil microbial communities from Loxahatchee National Wildlife Refuge, Florida, United States - Lox_Sample_2.2 | ecosystem: Environmental > Terrestrial > Soil > Wetlands | place: USA... | reverse complement strand
TCGGCTCCAATCTGAAGCTTTTCCTTTACATGATCGTGCTGATGACGATGATGAACCTCGTCTCGCACGGCACCCAGGACATCTACCCGACGTTTCTCAAAATTCAGCGCGGACTCGACACGCATGGCATCGCGAAGATGGCGATCATTTACAACATCGGCGCGATTATCGGCGGCCTCGTGTTCGGCTACCTGTCAGATCGAATCGGACGCAAGCGCGCAATGATGACGGCCGTCATCGGCGGCGCGCTGATCGTGCCGTTCTGGATTTTCCCCAAGTCGCTCGCGATGCTGACGCTCGGCGCCTTCATTATGCAGTTCATGGTGCAGGGCGCATGGGGCGTAATTCCGGCGCATCTGACGGAGATGTCGCCCCCGGAGGTGCGCGGCCTCTTCTCGGGCCTCGCCTACCAGATGGGCGTGCTGCTCGCCGCCAACGCCGCGTTCGTCGAGGCGCTGCTCGCGGAGCGCATCGGCTACTCAGTCGCGCTTGCGCTTGTCGGCGCCACGGTCATGATCGGCGCCGCAGTGGTCGTATCATTCGGCAGTGAGCGGCCCGGCCGCGATCTTCACCTCGCAGCCGCCGACGACTGATCTACTCCGCGATTCGCAAGGGCCGGCAGATTACGCCGCACCTGTTCCATCATCTCCTCGTCAGAGATCGAGGTAGTGCGTCCGTCAGCGTATTGCGCATCGACCCACTCGGCGATCTTCAGCACCTCGGCGGATTTCTTATCGACCTGGCGATCGCGTCCAAGTCCCAGGAACGAGTTGATCCACCATGCGATTCCAGCCGTGCCTGACGTTTTGTCGACCGCTACGCGCGGCGGACGGCGCAGGATCTTAGCCGTATCGAACACGTTGTAGATTTCCTCGTCCTTGAGCAGACCGTCGGCGTGAATACCGGCGCGCGTCACGTTGAAATCGCGTCCCACGAACGGATAATTCGCGGGAATTCGGTAGCCGATTTGATTCTCGAAGTACTCGGCGATCTCGCTGATGACCGACAGATCCATTCCGTTCGGGTCGCCCTTGAGCGACACGTAATCCATCACGAGTCCTTCGAGCGGAGGATTGCCGGTGCGCTCGCCATAACCGAGCAGTGTGCCGTTGGCGTACGTGCATCCGTAAAGCCACGCCGCCGTCGCGTTGGCGAGCACCTTGTGAAAATCGTTGTGCCCGTGCCATTCGAGGCACTCCGGCGGCACGCCGCATTCGCGCCTGAGCCCGAGAATCAGCTTCGGCACGCTGCGCGGAATCGCGACGCCAGGATACGGCACGCCGAAGCCGAGCGTATCGCAGACGCGAATCTTGATCGGAATTTTGCTCGCCGCGCTGAGCTCCATCAGCTTCGACACGAACGGCACGACGAAGCCGTAAAAGTCAGCCCGCGTCGCATCCTCGAGATGGCAGCGAATGCGAATCCCGGCGTCGAGCGCGGCCTGCACAATACCGAGGTAATCCTCGAGCGCCTGGCGCCGCGTGCGCTTGAGCTTCAGGAAGATGTGATAGTCGGAAGCCGAAGTCAGGATTCCGGTCTCGGCCAGGCCCATTTCTTTCACGAGCTTGAAGTCGGCCTTGACCGCGCGAATCCATCCCGTGACTTCGGGGAACTCGAAGCCCAGCTCCTGGCATCGCCGCACCGCCTCGCGATCGACGTTGGAATAGAGAAAGAACTCCGATTGCCGGATGATGCCGCGCGGGCCGCCGAGCCGATGCAGCATCGCGTACATCGCCACGATTTGCTCGACGGAATAAGGCGGCCGCGCCTGTTGGCCGTCGCGAAAGGTGGTGTCGGTGATAAGAAACTCGGGCGCCGGGTCGGGCTGCTCGACGACGCCGTCGAAAACGATCTTAGGCACCGCGTCGTAAGGAAAAACGTCGCGCAAAAGGTTGGGCTCGGCGACGTCGACAAGCTCGTGACGCCCCGCAATCTGGTTCGGGTTCGCTGAATCACTCATGAAACTGCTCCTCGCTCGAAGTGGCGATGCACTTTCCGAAATATCCCGCTAATCAACATATGTCAAGTTACATGAAGAGATCTGAATGTTGAAATTCGGATTAAGAACGGATTGCGCCAACAAGTCCCGGACGGACTTCGATCGTGGGACAGAAAACCTCGCGCCTGCCGATAGAGCGGCAGGCGCGAGCTTTTACGCGATGCTGATTAGAAAAGTATCTTCTTTCCGAGCAGCAGGAGCGGGAAAATGCCGCCGCTCGAGCCGGGCGGCGGCGCGACGGCGCCGTATTCGAAAGCGCCCGCCGAACAGGATTTGGGATGAATCGGGGCGGGGCGGCCGTAGCCGCGCTGATCAGTGGTTACGCGAATAGGAGTCGGAGTGGACGTCTGCGCCAAGCATTGGTTGGCGGGTACGAACTCAGCCGCCGCGCTCGAGGCGCTGAGCGCGATCGTGAGCGTCGGTCCGCCATGGTTTCCAAGCCCGGTCGGATCCAGTCCGGGATCGGTATTGCTAACGCTGCCAGGCCCCATCGGACACGACGCGTCGCTATAGATATTATAGCCCTGATCGTTGTAGCGGCTGGGCGGAAACGGGACATAGCAACTCACCCCGCCGGATACGATGTTGCCGCGGAGGATCGTGGCGGTGAACTGTGCCTGGTTATTGTAAGTATAAAATGTATGCGCGCCATTATTCGCGAATGTGCTGAAGGCAGCGTCCACGATCCCGTTGGTATTCGAGAATGCTCCACCATTTGAAGCGCTCAGGCCGTTTCCAGAAAACGTGCTGTTAAGGATGGTCACCTCGGCGTCGCCACCGGAACTTCCATCATTGACGATCGCGGGACCGCTGTTAGCGGTGAAGGTGCTGCCAACGATGTTAGTAGTCACTGTTCCGAAATTAAAGATCGCATTACCATTGCCGGAGAACGTACAATTACTCACTTGCCCGGCGCCGCGACTGTGGTTGAATGCGACTTGCTGATTATTGCCGAACAGTGAGTCAGTGATCGTCGTGGCTCCGATAGCACCGCCTTGAACTGCCACTTTATTGCCGGTGAATGTGCTGTTCTTGATCGTGAGCGCACTCCCGTTCTCATTCACCGCGACACCTTTGTTGTTGACGAAGTTGCCCTGGTCGATCGTAGTCTGCGAGATTGGCGGCCCCGGCGGCCCGATCGTAAGAGACCTCGAATCGACAACAGCGGAGTTCAGATTGCCATTTCCAGTGAATGTCGAGTTCGTTATCGCAATGACGGTATTGGTACCCGCAATTACCGAACCGCCAAAGTTGGTAAAACTGCAGTTGCTGATCGTTACATGGAGGGGATCAACGGAAAGCGCGAACAGGGCGTTTGCCGGGCCTCCAGAAAATCCAATGTTGCTGAGCGTCAAGCCTTTGAACCGTGCGGGGAGCGTCAGCGAAACAGCCTCGAGCATATCCGCCGGAATACTGCTGGCACTCACGTTGATGCCATTTGGAGTCGGACCTTCGATCGTGAGCGTGCCATTCACAAGTCTGGGCAGCTCGCTCGTGAGCACGATCGTCTGACCCGCGACCGACGGCGAGAATTTGATCGTGTTGTTGTCGCCGCCCCGTGTAGCACAGGATGCTCCGGGTGAGGGGTTGCCTTGCGACGCATTGATCGCGTCGCGCAGGGTGCAGTGCCCGCTACTCGTCGTATCCGAGACCGTATTGACTTCGTAGTCCGTCGCCGACGCAATGCCAGCGAGAGCGAACATCAAGACTGCCGACATTGCGGCGATCCCAAATCGCGTCAACGTGACCATCTGAACCGTCCTTTCAATTTGTGGCGTATCGCGAGACCGGTGGGCCAACTTTCGCCTTTAATTGGCCGAAGCATGCATAGCGCGGTTTACCCACCCTTTTCCACTGTTTCAGCATGAGCCTTGCAGCATGAGCCTTGCGATGTGTCCGCTCCGAGGCTCGGGGCTTTCGTTTGGACGCTGGATGCGCTAAACGAGCGGTTAGTTGGAGCGCCATCCAACGGAGGTGAATCCCCATGAAATTTGGCATTTTCTATGAGATCTCAGTGCCGCGGCCGTGGGGACCGGAGACCGAGCGCACCGTCTATGACAACTGCCTCGAGCAGGTCGCATTGGCGGACGAGCTCGGCTTCGATCAAGTCTGGGCCGTCGAGCATCACTTTCTCGAAGAGTATTCGCACTGCTCCGCGCCCGAGCTGTTCCTGACCGCCTGCGCGATGCGCACCAAGAAGATGCGCGTCGGGCATGGAATCGTGGTCTGCGTGCCGGAGTTCAATCATCCGATCAAAATTGCAGAGCGCACCGCCGTGCTCGACATCCTGTCGCACGGCCGCCTCGAGGTCGGCACCGGACGCTCCGCGACCTGGACCGAGCTCGGAGGCTTCCGCGCCAATCCCGACGAGACCAAGAAAACCTGGGACGAGTTCGTGCACTGTCTGCCCAAGATGTGGACGCAGGAGCGCTTCTCCTACCAGGGCCGCTCGTGGTCGATGCCGACGCGCACCATCGTGCCGAAGCCCTATCAGAAGCCGCATCCGCCGATGTGGGTTGCGGTCACCAGCCCGGGCACCGAAATCGATGCTGCCGAGCGGGGGATGGGCAGCCTCGGCCTGACCTTCGGCGGATTCGCCGAGCAGGAAGAGAAGGTCAAGCGCTATCGCAAAATTATCAAGAGCTGCGAGCCGGTCGGCTCGTTCGTCAACGAATCGGTATCGACGGTTAACTTCCTGTATTGCCACGAGGACGATGCCGAAGGGGTGAAGGTCGGCAAGCGCATGACCGGCGTTTTCAACTATCTCGCCGCGCAGCTGCTCGCCGCGCGCGAGGCTTATCCGACCAAGTCGTATCCGTCGCTTGGATTGCTGCCCTCGCTGCGGCGCGACGTGTCGAGCCCCGGTGACGAGTCGGGCGCGCCCGAAGGAATCGCGATGGGCAACCCGGCGCGTATCACGCGCGAGCTCAAGAAGTGGGAGGCGGTCGGCGTCGATCGCGTTAACTTCCTGTTGAATGCGCTCGAAACCGTGCCGCAGGAAAAGGTGCTCGCGAGCCTGCGCCTGTTCGCCAAGGAAGTCATGCCGCACTTTCAGTCGAGCGATGCCGCCTCGGCGGCCGCGGGAGGTCGTTGATGCCACCGCGGTTTGGATCGTTGGATTTGAATAAGTGGGCGAAGTTCGCCAGCGTGATCGACGGCTACAAGACTGACGCACTGACGCTCAAGGGCGCGCACATCCTCGAGCTGCATATCGAGATCGACGACGACCCGGCGGATGCGTTGATCCCCAAGACGATGCATCCGTCGATTCCGGCTTACGCGGTGTTCAACTTCGTATCGTATCCGGAGAGCCCCTGCGGTCCGTTCGCGGTCGCCGAGGTTCGCGTCGCTGGCCGCACCGGCGTGCGTCCGCGCAGCTTCGTGCTGTCGAGTATCTGCAACAACGAAGAAGCGGCGAAGGCGCTCGCGAGCCGCTGGGGATATCCGACGCAGGTCGGCGACGTCAAGCTCGATTTGCGTCACGATCGAATCGTCGGCAAGGCCAGTCTCGGTGGCAAGCCGGTGCTCGAATGTGAACTGCTCGATCGCGACGCGATCTCGGGCGGCGACATCCAGTACATCGCGAGCATGCATCTCGCACGCAATAAGCAGGACGACCAGCTCGTGCTGGTGCAGGTCGATCCTGAGTACGCTTTCAGCAGGGCCGAGCGCGGCAAGCCACGCGTGGGCCTGCTCGATATGGACGCGTTCCACGTCGGAGCGTGCCTAAGGCTCGCGAATCCGATCTCGGCGTGCTACGCGGTCGCCGACGTGACGCTGCCGAAGATCAGATACATCTGCAATCCGGAGCTGCCGGCGATGCAGGGCACGACCAAAGTCGCCGCCTAGCCGAGCGATGATAGCTAATGTGAAAGCCGCGCCCCGCAAGGGCGCGGCTTTTTCTTGGTCATGACGTCACTCGAAGTTAGCGCCAGTGGGCGCCGCATCGGGACCTCACGCTCGCCTGATTTCTGACCGGGCGATGAGTTCCTTGACTGCAATTTGAGGGGCTCCGTATAGTGGCGGCAGATGGGCCCCTTGCCTTGATTTCCGGGCCTCTTGCTCCGACCGAACTCTTGCGCTGGTTGTCAGATGAAACGACGTGAAGAAATGACCTTCTGGGAACGGCTCTACCTGCCGGAGATTCTCAAGGGTCTTGCGATCACCAACTACCACTTCGCCCGCAACCTCATGCTCCATACCGCGCATATGTTCGGCCTCGCCAAGAGCAGAAGGGCGACTACCACCGTCCAGTATCCCGAAGAGCGCAAGCATTATCCCGATACCTATCGCGGCAGCCATCGCCTGACCCTGCGCCCCGACAGCTCCGTGCGATGCACCGCGTGCTTTCTCTGCGCGACGGCGTGCCCCGCGCAGTGCATCTATATCGAAGCGGGCGAGGCGCCCGATCCGCACGTCGAGAAGTACCCGCTGCGCTACGAGATCGACACCCTGCGATGCATCTACTGCGGGCTCTGCGTCGAGGCCTGCCCCTGCGACGCGATCCGCATGGACACCTACGTGCATCCGCGCATCTGGGGATTCGATCGCAAGGACTTCGTCGAGACCAAGGAAACCCTCATGCATCGGTCGCACGTCCTCGCCGACAAAGGCCGCGAGGGCAACATGGACGAGCTCCAGGCCTGGTACAAGGAACAGGACGCGCAGGTTTACAATCCGCTTCGCCCCGAGCTCAAGACCTACACCGAGCGCGACCGCCCAAGCCATATGCTCGAAGCGCCGGAGCTGACCGAGATGCCCGCGATCGATCGCCACCAGGCGCGCAACGGAAAGTAATCGTTCATGACGCGGGTGACCATTGGGCTGTGCCTGGCGTCGCTCGTCGTCCTGTTTATCGCGTATGCGAAGGGCGTCGGCGTCATCCACGGCGGCAATGTGATGGGCCACGTGTATTGGGCGACGGGTGCGTTGACCCTGGTGGCGCTCGCGATTTTTATCGCGATCGCGCATCTCGCCCGCGCCGAGCGGATGATTCGTGAGTTGCGCGAGCTATGCGCTCGCAACGGCATCGACTACGGCGAAGACTAGGCTATAGTTTGAACTTCGGGCCGGCTTTGGCCCGCAGAGGTTGCCAGATGACCCAGATAGAAGCTGCCCGCAAGGGCGTCATCACCCAGCAGATGCTCGAAGTTGCCGAGGACGAAGGCCTCAGCCCCGAGGAGATTCGCGATCTGGTCGCAAGCGGCGAAGTCGTCATCCCGCACAATATTCATCACGACTTCCGCGCCATCGGCATCGGCCGTCGGCTGCGCACCAAGGTCAACGCCAACATCGGCGCGTCGAATTTCCATCAGCTCGTCGGCGAAGAAGTAGAAAAACTCTACACGGCGGTTCGTTACGGCGCCGACTCGGTGATGGACCTCTCGACCGGCACCGACCTCGACAAGATTCGCGTCGAGATTCTCTCGCGCTGCTCCGTGATCCTCGGCACCGTGCCGATTTATCAGCTCGCCTCCGAGCGCTCGATCATGGAAATGGACGCGGAGCACTTCCTCGAAGTCATCGAGCGCCAGGCGCGCCAGGGCGTCGACTACATGACGCTGCATTGCGGCGTCACGCGCGACAGCGTCGCCAAACTGCGCGGCCATCAGCGCATCGAAGGCATCGTATCGCGCGGCGGCGCGGTTCTGGCGGCATGGATCGAGCGCACCGGCCAGGAGAATCCGCTCTATTCACATTACGACGAGGTCTGCAAAATCCTGCGCGAGCATGACGTGACGATCTCGCTCGGCGACGGGCTGCGTCCCGGCGCCACGGGCGACGCCACCGATCGCGGCCAGATCGCGGAGCTGCTCGTGCTCGGCGAACTCACCGAGCGCGCCCGCGCCGCGGGCGTCCAGGTGATGATCGAAGGTCCGGGGCATGTGCCGCTCGATCAGATCGAAGCGAACGTGAAGCTCGAAAAGCGCGTATGCGGCGGGGCACCGTTCTACGTGCTGGGACCGCTGACCTGCGATGTCGCACCGGGCTACGACCACATCACCGGCGCGATCGGCGGCGCGATCGCATCGGCCGCGGGCACCGATTTTCTCTGCTACGTCACCCCGGCCGAGCATCTGCGCCTGCCGGACATCAACGACGTTCGCGACGGCGTTATCGCCACGCGAATCGCGGCTCACTCGGGCGACCTTGTGAAGGGCGTGCGCGCGGCCAAGGTCTGGAACGACCAGATGTCGCGCTACCGCAAGGCGCTCAACTGGGAGGGCATGTACGCGATGGCGATGGACCCCGACAGGGCGCGCTCGTACAAGGAAGAGAGCGAGGCCGCCGGCTCCAACGTCTGCTCGATGTGCGGCTCGCTGTGTTCGATCAATATCGACAACGCCGCGATCAAGTTCACCAAGCGCCGCGCGCTTGCCGAGGCAGAAGCTCATGCCGCGGGGTGACGAGAATCACGACTACTCCGCCGCGCTCGAGCTGGAGCTGAAAGACCAGAACGGAGTAACGCGGCGGCTCGCCGATTTTCGCGGTCACAACCTGGTTGTGTTCTTCTATCCAAAAGATGACACGCCAGGATGCACGGTCGAGGGCAAGGAGTTTCGCGATCACTTCGAGGAATTCCGCGCGCTCGATACGCACATCATCGGCGTGAGCACCGATCCGGTCGACCGCCATCTCGCGTTCGCGACCAAGCACGCGTTTCCGTACCTGCTGCTGTCCGATGAGGGCGGCCAGCTCTGCGAGGCATTCGGCGTGCTGCGCGGAACGCGCGCGGCGCGCTCGACCTTCGTCTTCGATACGGATTTGCGCGTGCGGCGCGTCTTCCAGGAAGTGACGCCGCGCGGTCACGCGGCGCAGGTGCTGAGCCTGATACGCGCGCTGGTCGAATCGCATCGAATGATCGGCGGCTGATCTGATACAACGCGCCTGATGCGCCGCTGGGGCGCCATGGTTATAGTTGTGAATTGAAACCAACGCTGCCCGCGGGCGGGACGGTGAAGCTTATGGCAAAGACATCGAAAAATATCATCGACGAAGCGCGCGCCAATATTAAGGCGATCGACATCGACGAAGCGCGCAAGATGCTCGATAAGCCGGGCACGGTGCTGATCGACGTGCGCGAGCCCGACGAATGGCGCCAGGGCCATATCCCCCAGGCGGTCGCGATTTCGCGCGGATTCCTCGAGCTGCGCGTCGAAGAAAAAATTCCTGACCACAAGACGCCGGTAATCGTCCAGTGCGCATCGGGAACGCGCTCGCTGCTCGCGGCGCGCACTCTGCGCGAACTTGGCTACGAGAATCTCTACAACCTGACCGGCGGCTTCAACGCGTGGAAGGATCGCGGCCTGCCGTGGGTCGCGGATCGCCAGTTCACGAACGAAGAGCTGAATCGTTACTCGCGCCATTTCGTGATCCCCGAGGTCGGCGAGAAGGGCCAGGCCAGACTGCTCGATTCCAAGGTCTTGCTGCTCGGCACCGGCGCCCTCGGCTCCCCTTCATCGCTATATCTCGCCGCTGCGGGAGTGGGGACCATCGGCCTCGTCGATTTCGATGTCGTCGATCTCTCCAACCTCCAACGCCAGATCGTTCATAACGTCGATCGCGTCGGGATGCTGAAGACCGAATCGGCGCAGAAGCAGATCAACGCGCTCAACCCCGGTATCAAGGTCGTGCGCCACGATGTGCGCCTCACGTCCGAGAACGTGATGGGCATCATCAAGGACTACGACGTGGTCGTGAACTGCGGCGACAACTTCCCGACGCGTTACCTCATCAACGATGCGTGCGTGTTCGCGAAGAAGCCGCTGGTCGACGGCGCGATCTTCCGTTTCGAGGGTCAAGCCACCGTTTTCTGGCCCGACAAGGGCGGCCCCTGCTACCGATGCCTGTATCCCGAGCCCGCGCCGCCTGACATGGCCCCGTCTTGCGCGGAGGCCGGGGTGCTCGGCGCGCTGCCAGGGGTGATCGGCTCGATCGAAGCGCTCGAAGCGATGAAGATCCTCCTCGGCGCAGGCCATCCGCTAATCGGCAAGATGGTTTACTTCGACACGCTGTCGGAGCGCGACTACGTGCGCATCCTGAAGATCCGCAAGGATCCGAAGTGCCCCGTATGCAGCGAGCATCCAACCCAGACCAGCCTCATCGACTACGAAGCCTTCTGCGGCCTCGGCACCCCACAAAACGGCACGGCTCACGCAACCGAAGGAGCGGCGGCAAGCGCGGCGGCGCGCTAGCTTTCAGTTTTCTATCGCGCAACCTAAGGCGGTCATTTGTCAGCCGAGAAGATCGCTCGATTGACTGTTCACGCGCGTTCTAGGCGAGACTCATATCGCGCGTGATCGTTCAATAAGGCAAAGACCCTCTATCCGTCGTCACGTCGGCAAATGAATTGTGACGTCGCAATCGAAGAAGTCGTCAATTCTGGTGCGCATCGCCGCCATCTAAAGGTCCGGCTACGATCGGACCATGTCCGTTCGGCGGCCGCCTAAACGCGAACGAGACCAGAGCAAAGGTGTTTGCCGCGAAAAGCGGCGTGACATCGCCCGAAATTCTGTTCAGACTCAAGACGCCAGGAAGGCGTAGTTTCGTTGGCCGGGGGGCATAAGACGGCGTTTCCACCGCTGTTGAGCGTCGGACGACATCCAAAGACAGTGGACGAATTGCGTGAGCTTTGCGTTACCGACCCGATGTTCGCGTTGTCGAAGGGTCGTTCTGAGATATTTGCTTCGCGGAGGAAATATTTAAGGAGCTCACGTCAGAAAAATTCCGGCGGAAATTTGGGTTGATGGAAGCTTTTTGACAAAAAAATTGAACCGGATGATGTTGATTTGGCCGTAGTGCTAAGGGAAGCGGACTTACCAACTACTTCAACCGGGATAGCGCTCTTGAAGAGGATTGCAGCTAAAGGATTTAAGTTAAAATAGATATCTTAGTTTAAAACCCATGAAAAGGATTCTATTGTCCACGTTGCTTTTCTTCTTCGTTCTTTCAACCTTCTTTACTGCGGCGCGGGCTGCTGGAGGACCCGAGTTCAACTACTTCACCGTTTCGGCACCTATTCGTTTGAAGATTGGACCGCATGAGTCTATCGATGAATACACACTCGAAACGCTGGGCGCTGTGGTGATTAGCACTAAGGTTCCATTCCAGTGGAACATGGAAATAGATAACTCGGAAGGATCGCGCACACATTTAAACTCAATGGCAACCGCGCGGACCGAGGGCGCGCCATCGTGAAATATCGTCGAGCAGTGACGATGATCGCGATTCTCTGCTCGGCAGCACTCGCTGTCATTTCCCATCCCCTCGCCGCCGGTGCCGATTCAGCGACCTCTGGCGTGGTGGTGGTCAAAACTCGG
>Ga0335073_10013820_pt1 | contig 11320 bp, 7 predicted proteins | sample Lox_Sample_22_FD_207093 | JGI IMG/M metagenome (GOLD analysis project Ga0335073, IMG submission 207093) | Soil microbial communities from Loxahatchee National Wildlife Refuge, Florida, United States - Lox_Sample_2.2 | ecosystem: Environmental > Terrestrial > Soil > Wetlands | place: USA: Florida... | reverse complement strand
ACGAAAAGCCCATGCTCAAGAAGAGCGCCGATGCTGTTCAGGAACTGGTCACGGTGATGGAGTCGAAGAAGTCATAAGCGGCCCCTGGCGCATGCGCTCCTGCGTGCGGCGCCGAGACTCCCCGGCGCTTTGCCCTTACGATTGCAGCCGGCTCCAGTCGCGAATTTTGGCGATCTCGGCAGCGGGAATGTGCAGAAATTCCAGGAATTCCTGGTGTTCTGCCGGGGCCGATTTTTCGAATTCGGTGTGCCAGCGGTGCATATCCTCGTCGGTGAACCCGGCGGATCGCATCACCGCGACCCATTTTTCTTTCGTGATCATTTTGTTGCTCCTCGTGAATGATTTGATTTGCAGCAGCCGCGCGATGGCCTGCTGATGTTCGCGAAGCTGTTCGATGGTTTTGCCCAATTCCACCATGCGGCGGCGTAAGACTTCGGCCGCGCTGGCGGTGTGCGGCGCGTCCAGCAACGACCGGATATCGGCCAGCGTCAACCCGGAATTGCGGTACGCGCAGATTTGCCGCAACCGGTCGAGATCGCTTCCGGTGTAGAGGCGATAATTGCCCGAGGTGCGGCGCGGCCGCTTCAGGAGCCCGATGGATTCGTAGTACAGCACCGTGCTGCGCGCCAGATGGCAGGCGCGCGCCAGGCGGGTTACCGTCAGCGGCATGGTTCCAGTATCAACCCTGAAGCTTTCGACAGGTCAAGACCTATTCGTGGCGGCATTATCCACGCTTCCGTGATTCGCCGGGGAACTTTACCTGGTACGCAAGCCCGGGGTCGCAGGATCCTTGCCGCCGGTGCGGTTGAGGGAACTGGACCGCGCGCGGCCGGTCGGTGGGTTCAGGAAGGAATCGTGGCCGGCATGTTCCGCAGCGCGTCCAGATGACTGGCGGATTTCGGCCAGCCAGCAAATCCGTGCAGCCGCGCCAGCAGGAACCGCGCGCCGGCCAGCGTGCAAGCCGCGGTCGGACCGTTCAAATCCCGCAGCTTGCACCATTGCCGCGGCACGCGCCCGGCCGCCGCCCGAAACTCATTTGCGGACCGCCCCTGACGTTCGGCCACTCTCCCGGCCCAGCGCTTCGTCCATTCGAGGAGAGCCTCGTGGTTTCCCGTCTTGCACGCGCGCAGCGGTCCCTGGCGGGTTTGGGGCATTGCTCGAGGTTGGGGCGGGGCGGTAGGGGAAGCGCGTCGGCCATACGAATATCACTGCGTGTCTGGAGTCCGCACGAATCAGGCTGAAAGGAGGTTCGTAACCCTCGATGTCTGGATAGGTGGGCACGGCCCTTTCCGCGGACTGGATGCGCCCCTGGCGCTCAGTTTTCTATATCACCCAACCGCCGGCAGCGGCGCCGCTACTTCGTCTCCAGCACCACCACCGAATCGATTTTGTCGGGTTGGGCGGCGGGCAGCGCCACCGAGACCTTTCCGCCGGATTGGGTGACCTTCAGCGACTTGCGCTTGTCGGCGAGCAGGTAGGCTTTGGTGACGCTGCCCTGCACATCGGCCAGTTCCAACGACGCGCCGGGCCACTTGAAGAGGTGGATGTAGAGCTTGCCGGGCTTGGTCGTGCAGCGCCAATCCATGGCGATCTTGAATGGCGGATTGCCCTTTTTGTCCTTGGGGCCGTCGGGATCGACGGCGCCGAGTTCTTTGCCGAAGGGAGTCGGGCCGGCGCCGTAGATCGATTCGCCATTCACCTTCAGCCACCGGCCGACGGCGCGCAGGTTGTCCTGGCTGGCCTGCGGAATGACGCCTTCGGAAGTCGGGCCGACGTTGAGCAGATAGTTGCCTCCCTTGCTGACGATGTCGACCAGCTTGAAGGTGATCTCCGCCGGGCTCTTCCAATCGGTGTCCGCCTTCTTGAAACCCCAGGTATGGTTGATGGTGGCGGGGACTTCCCAGTCTTCATGCACCACCTGGTTGGGAATGGCGTTGTCACCCATGGAACGGTAGTCGCCCTTGATGCCGAGCCGGCCATCGATGAGAGTGGCGGGCTGCAACTGGCGTGCGAGGTCGATGAATTTCTGGCCGCGATCGGCGTGGTCGCCAGAGATCATGCCGCGCGGTGTGTCGAACCAGATCAGGCAAATCGGCCCGTAGCCGGTGAGGAGCTCGCGCACCTGCGGCAGCGCCTTGGCATTCATGTAGCTGTCGAAATCCTTGTGGCCATCGGTATCGGAGCCGAAGTCCCAGGTGTTGCCGTTGGCGTTGGGCTCGTGCCAGTCCTGGACTTGCGAGTAGTAGACCCCGAATCGGATGTGATGGCGGGCGGCGGCCTCGGAAAGCTCCTTGATGGGATCGCGGTGGAAGGGCGTGGCGTCGTAGACGTTGTACTTGCTGACGGTGGAATGGAACATCGCAAAGCCATCGTGATGCTTGCTGGTGATGACGATGTACTTCATGCCGGCGTCTTCGGCCATCTGGACCCATTGCTCGGCGTTGAATTTGACGGGGTTGAACTGCGAGGCGAGCTGCTCGTATTCCTTGACCGGTATTTCCGCGTCGTGCATGATCCACTCGCCGATATGGTCGTACTGCTTGCCCTTCCATTCGCCGGCGGGAATGCAATAGAGGCCCCAGTGGATGAAGAGGCCGTACCTGGCTTCCCGGAACCACTGCATTTTGGCGTCCTGGGCGGGATCGGTCTGGGCGAACGAGGACCAGACGAGGAGGCAGATCGCGATGGCGGCGAGGGCGAGTTTTACCGCTAAAAATGGGCGTTTCATGGCTGCCTGATACTGTATCACGGGGAAGGGCGGAAGATACCATACGAACCGGCTCCGGCGGCGTGATGCGTCTGCGCCGGCGGCCTCGATCCCAGCCGGGGCGAACTGGGGCCCGCCTGGACCGATTGACGACCGGTCCGCAGCTTGCCAACCCGATGCCGCTTACGTCTTCCCGCTCGCAGGCAGTATGCCGGCGCCGGTCCCTCTGACTGGGCTTTACGCCCGAGGGGTCCGCTGATGGCATGGGAATTTCGGCGTGTTGGCGTACAGGCCGATTAAAAATCGGCCGCAGGCTGGAAACGTGCCCCACATCTATGCGCTAAAATGCGCTTTTAAGATCCTCTTTACTTGTAAAGGAATTCGGCAGGTGTGTTGATTTGCCACGCTTTTAGGTACATGGCAGGCTGATTGCTCAAAGTACCTAGTTTCTGGAAAGGAGTATTCCGTGACTTTAGCTGCGACGGAAATCAAGCCCGAGACCCTGCGGGCGCTCCCAGGTGACGACGTCCGTCAGATCCTGTGGCGATTCGCGGATCGCTTTGATTTGCAGATGCTGGTGCAATCGGTGCGCGGAGTAGCGCGAGGCCCGGTCGCCCGGCTGGTGGCGCAGGGCGGACGGAATACCCACGAGTGGACTCCGGAAAAGCAGGCGCTGCTGCAAGCGTTCGACGAATCGGGGATCACCGGCGTTTTCATGGAACCCGCCGAAGGAGGATTCATCGAAGGACCGAAGAACCTGGCGCTGGCGCTGGTGGCGTTTGAACTGGCCTGGGTGGACGCGGGGGCGGCCACGGGAAGCCTGGCTGGATGCCTGGCGCTTTCGCCGATACACGAGCGCGGCACTCCCGAACAAAAAGAGCACTACATGGCGTTGTGCGCGCCTCCGCAGCCGGGCGAGGACCGCAAGCCCTGGCGCGGCGCCTTCTGCCTGACCGAGCCGATTCCGTATGTCGGCGTCGAAACCGGCCTATTGGGCGGGAAAGTGCGAATCGCCGAATGGAAAGACGGCGAAGAGCCGATGCTGCAAGTGGAAAAGCGCGGCCGGTTCATCACCAACATGGGGTTCGCCAACTTCGTGACGGCGGCGGTGGAATCCGACGATCCGAAGATCAAGGGCACGTGCATGGTGATCCTGGAAGAGACCGACCCGGGAGTTTTCGATCGCGGTGTGCCGACGCGCAAGCTGGTGCACCAGCTCTCGTCGACGCGCGATCCGATCTTCAGCCTGAAAGTGCCGGCGTCGCGCATCATCGGCGGATACGTGGTGAAGGATGGCGTCATCGTCCCGCGCTATTCGCACGGGGAGATCATCGAAGCGGTGTTCCGGCGGACGCGGGTGACGGTGGGTATCATGACGTCGGCCAAGCTGCTGAGCGCGGTCGAGCCGGTGATCCGGTACGGGCGCAGCCGGTTCCGCGGGGGATCGATTGCTTCGCCGGGATCGCCGCGCTACGAGCTGGGGTTGCAGCTCAAGCCGGACGTCGTGCATCGGCTGGTGGAGGTGTGGGCGGCGGGCGAGGCCAGCGCGTCTTTAGGGTTCGAAGCGGCGCGGGTGTTCGACAAGCTCGATCCGCTGGAGAAACAGAAGATGGAGATTCTGGAAGCGCGCGGCATCTCGGGCGGGACGCCGGTGGTGCGGGCGGTGCGCAAGGTCCAGAAGGACGCCATCGAGTTTCTGCACGGCGTAAAACCCGAAGCGGCGGAGGATGTGCTGATACAGTACGCGCTGCTGGATTCGGTGGCGAACGTGGTGTGCCCGGCCTGCAAGCTCTGGAATACGGGCTATGGAGCACGGATGATGCGGGAGGCTGTCAGCCTGATGGGCGGGTACGGCATCACCGAAGATTGCCCCGGCTTCCTGGGTCACAAGTGGATGGATTCGCAGCTCGAGGCCACCTATGAGGGTCCGGAGGCGGTGCAGCGGCGGCAGCTCAGCGTGACGATGACGGATGAGCTGTTTCTGGCGCAGTTCCGCGAATGGATCCGCGAGATGCGGCACATCGCCAACGACCGTCCGGGCACGGGCGCCTGCGCTGTGGCGACGGCCATGCAACTCTGGCTGTGGACGTTGCAGCGTCTGCAGAAAGTCACGGACGCCGACGGGGACAAGCTGTACCACACGCAGCGGCAGGGCGTGACGTTCCCGCTGGCGGATGCTCTGTGCTTCCTGCTGGCCTCGCGGGCGCAGATTCTGGATGTCATCGAGCTGGAGCGGAAGGGTCCGGAGAATCCGACGGTGGCGGAAGGGTTGCCCGGGTTGCTGACCTTCCTGAGCGATCTGTGCCACGTGCAGGCGGCGCGGTCGGCCGGCGAAGTCGGAAGGATTTGCGCGGAGCTGGTATTCGGGTACAACCGCCATCCGGCGTGGGACACGGAAGGGTGCGCGGCATGCTACCAGTCCGCCGACCTGGAGGCTATGGAGGGGTTGATTCCGGGAATCGCTTCGGTGGCGCGCGGGTACACGGATGTGATCGAGGCGGATGGGACGCATCCGGAGAAGGCCGGGCCGTGCGTACGGTTCGAGGGATTGGATCAATTTGCGCGGCTGCGGGTGCGGCTGGATGGCTGCCTGACGGGTTCGCAACTGGCGAAGGACCGCGCCGCGGAATCGCTGACGAAGGTGATGATTCCAGAAGCCGCGAGCTACCCGGTATGAGCGGCGGGTCGAATGGCGACCGGTTCGACGAAGCAGGCGTCGAGCGGCAGTCGATGGATGTGGATATCGTCTGCGTGGGATTCGGTCCGGGCACGGCGGGGTTTCTGTCGGCGTTATCGCGCGGCCTGTTGAACGAGGACGGCAGCCCGGCCATCGAAAGCCGCGTGGTTCCGGGGATGCCGCTGCAGGTGGTTTGCTACGAGCGCGCGGACGATGTCGGGTTCGGTGTGTCGGGGGTTGTGACGCGGGCGCGGGGAATTCGGGCGGCCATGCCAGGGCTCGACTTCCGCGAGATTCCCATGGCGACGCCGGTTTCGAGCGAGAAAGTAGTGTACCTGCTCGATCCGGTGGGCGCGAGCCGGAGATCGGCGCCGCGGCGGATCGCGGACAGGCTGATCCGGACGCTCGGGCTGCACCAGCATCTTGGCGTGGAACTGCCGTACCTGCCGCCGTTCCTGCGAAAACACGGCGGCGTAGTCCTGTCGATGGGTCAGTTCATGCAATTTGTGGCGGCGGATATCTCGTCGTCGGGCGTGGCGCAGATCTGGCCGGGCACGCCGGTGGCGGAAGCGCTGATGAACGAGGACGAGCAGGGGGTCATCGGGATCCGGCTGGCCGACCAGGGAGTGGAGCGCGACGGCACGCCGCAGGCGGGATTCGTCGCGGGCATGGACATTCACGCGGATCTGACGGTGGTCGGCGATGGACCGGTGGGCGCGGTGGGGCGGCAATTGAACGAGCGCTTCGGGCTTCCGGAAGGGCACCATCAGCGCGAGTGGGCGCTGGGAATGAAGATGGTGGTGGACCTGCGGGAGGGATCGGCGCTCGAGGCGGGGACGGTATTCCACACGATCGGCTATCCCGAGCCGGAGATTTTCGGTTTTCTGTACGTGCATCCGGGCAATGTGGCGACGGTGGGAATCTTTGTGCCGTCGTGGTTTCGCAGCCCCATGCGGACCAGCTATCGCTACCTGCAGCATTACATGCAGCATCCTTATTTGTGGCGCTACCTCGCGGGCGGGAAGCTGCGGAGCTGGGGCGCCAAAACGCTGCAGGAATCGGGGCGGCGCGGGGAGCCGTTTTTGGCCGGCGACGGGTATGCGCGGGTAGGCGAAGGGTCGGGCAGCACCAATGTCCTGACGGGTTCGGGGGTGGATGAAGCCTGGACCACCGGGGTGCAACTGGCGCAGGCGGTTCTGGAACTGGCGCGCGAATCGAAGCCGTACACCCGCGAGAATCTGGAACGGACGTACCTGGCACGCCGCCGGGCAAGCTGGCTGGAGAAGGAAGGCCGCACGGCGGAAAAGGCGCGCGACGGCTTCCATCGCGGCGTGATTTGGGGAATGGCCGGAATGGCGCTGGCGGGTCTGAGCGGCGGGCGGCTCTGGATTGGCGGGGAACCGCGGCTGATGCCCTCGCCCGAGGAATTCTACGCGAAGAAGCTGGAGGCGGCGGAGTTTCGCCGGATCGTCGACGAGTGCCGGGCGAAGGGCCTGTCGTGCCACGATGCGCTGATGGACGCGGCCGGGTGGCCGGAAATCCCGTTCGACGGGCAATTGCTGGTGACACACCAGGACGCGCTGCTGATGGGCGGCAAGGTGCAGGCGCCGGCGGGGTTCGCCGACCACGTGCAGTTTCTGAACGCCGATTTTTGCGAGGCCTGTGTTTCCAAGCAGTGCATCGAGATGTGCTCGGGGCAGGCGATCACGGCCGGTCCCGGCGGGGTTCCGCTGTTCGACCGCGAGAAATGCGTTTTCTGCGGCGCCTGTTTGTGGAACTGCCCCTCGCCAATGGACGACGATCCGCCGCGCGCCAACATCGCATTCCATGCCGGAGCCGGCGGCCTGCATTCCACTGAAAACTGAGAACTGAATACTAACTACTGAAACTAAGATGACACCCTTTCAAATCGTGGTTTGTGGAAGCATTGTTCCCGACCCGCTACAGACGCTGGAGCCGGTGACCGCGGCCGGCGGTCCTTCATTGAAGAACGAGATGATGTTGCCGGCAGTGCTGGATCCGTGGGCGGGACACGCGCTGTTCGAGGCGGCGAACCTGGCGCAGAAGACGGCCGGCAGCAAGGTCTGGCTGGTTTCGCTGGCTCCGAAAGCCAAACTGCAGCAGGTGATGATGATGGTGGCGCAGAAGGCGCCGTTCGAGCTGGTGGCGCTGGACGGACCGGCATCCGGCTTCACGGATTCGTTCGAAACGGCGGCGGCGCTGGCGGGAGCGGTGAACGGCATCGCCGGGCTGGAGCGGTCGCGGCTGCTGCTGTTCGGCGGCTGGGAATCGGCATCGCGCGGGGCCGGGTCGACCCTGCAAATGGTGGGCGAGCGGCTGGGGATCACCGAGCAATTCCAGGGGGTCGATGAACTCACGGTGCGTGAGGATGGCAGCCTGGAGATTCTGGAACGGGTGGAAGGCGGAAAGCACCAGGTTTCGGTGTGCCAGGCGCCGCCGGCGGTGTTCGGATGGGCGACCGGAAAACTGCCGGAGCCGCGGAACAATCCGCAGGTGGGGATGGTGAACATGCGCGGAGTGATGCCGGCATTGCAGAAGGCCAGGCCGGCGGCGGTGAAGAGCGCCGGGTTGTGTTTCGCGTCGGTGAGCCTGCCGAAGCAGCAGCGGGAGACGCGGGTGGTGAAGAACATGCCGGCCGAAGAGATCGCGCGCGAGATCGCCGCCTGGATCGGGGAGGAATAAGATGGAGACCATTCTGCTGTTGGCGCACACGGAAGCGGACGGGACGCTGGCGAAAGCGGCGCTGGAGGCGTTGGCGGCGGCGAAATCGCTGGGCGGAGAATTGCACGTTGGGCTGGTGGGAGTTCAGGCACAGCCGGCGGCCGATCAAATCGCGGGTGCGGGCGCGGCGCGGATTCTGGCGGTATGCGGCGAGCCGTTCGCGACAGCGCGTTATGCGACCGATGCCGTGGCGGCCGAGGCGCTGTGCCGGGCGTCGGGCGCCGCGGTGGTGATGGCGCCGACGACATCGCGGTGGTCGCGGGCGCTGCCGGGCGTGACGTTTCGGCTGAATGGCCGCGTGGATACGCACGCAACGGCGGTATCGATGGTGAACGGCGTTCCGGCGGTCACGCGATGGTTCTACCGGCAACGCATGGAGGCGGTCCTGACGCGGTCCGAGCGGCCGTGGATCATCCTGCTGGATGCGGGCTGTGTGGCGGCGTGGAGCGGGCCGGCGGGTTCGGCGGCGGTGGAGTTGTTGGATGTGGCGACGCCGGAGACGCGCACATCGGTGGTGGGGACGCGGGCGCCGGAAGCAGGCGAGCAGACGATCCGGCCGGATGCGAAGCTGCTGTTCGTCGCCGGGGCCGGCTGGACCAAGAAACAGGCGGATGGCGCGGTGCATGCCGCCGAAGCGGAAAAGCTGATCCTGGAATTTCTGCGGGCGGCGAAGGCGTCGCTGGGCGGGAGCAAGTCGCTGGTGGATTTGAGCGGTGAAGGCGAGGCGGTGCTCCACTGCATGACGCACCTCAACCAGATCGGGCAGACGGGCGCGACGCCGCGGCATCCGAAGGGATTGTCGACGTGCTGTCACGGGGAGGAGCCGCATGCGGTCGGATGGCGGTTCATCGGGGAACGGCGGGCGATCAATCTGGACGCGAATTGCGGATGGGCGCGGGGGAAGGCGGATGTAGTGTACGTCGCCGACGCGTTCGAAGTGATGAAGCGGTTGAACGAGTTGATGAAGTAGGGCGGTCCCTGGAGGTCCGCGGGGGATCTGTGCGCGGATCGATTAATCGCCTTGTGCGGCCAGGCGGACTGCCAGTCCGCCGCAGGCTCCCAGCCTGCCTCACAAAATACTGAAAATAATGGAACTTCCGGGTGGCGTAACCCTGGTGGAACCTTCGACGCCCAATCCTTAAACTAGATTCATTGGAGCTTGAATGATTCGTCGTGGATTGGTTTTTCTATGCGTCCTGGCAATGCAGCTACCGGCCGATGAAGGGCTGTGGCTGTTCAACCAGTTTCCCAAGGACGCCGTCAACAAGAAATTCAGTTTCGAGGTCTCGGACCAATTCCTCGCCAATCTGCAGCTTTCATCGATGCGGCTGGGGTCAGGCTCGGGCTCGTTCGTCAATGGACATGGCCTGATTTTCACCAACCATCACGTGGTGATCGACTGCATCGCCAAGCTCAGCGGCGCGGGGCACGACTATCTTACCGACGGCTTCTACGCGGCAACGCGAGAGCAGGAACTGCGATGCCCGGACCTGGAAGCGAATGTCCTGCTGAAGATCGAAGACGTCACCGCGCAGATCAAAGAGCCGGCGCTCGCGGAACCGAAGGCGCCGGCCAAGCCGGTCTCGGCCGCGGCGGCGGAAAAGGCCAACTCGGCGGCGCTCGAGAAGCGGAATGGCGCGATCGCGCGGGTGGAGAAAGAGTGTTCGGACAAAACCGGGAATGTCTGCACGGTGGTGACGCTCTATTCGGGCGAGCGATACGACCTCTACCAATACAAGCGCTATAACGACCTCCGGCTGGTGTTCGCGCCAGAGCGCGCGATTTCGTTCTTCGGCGGCAATACCGATAGCCGCACGTTCCAGCGCTACGGGCTGGATTTCGCGTTTTTGCGCGCCTACCAGGGCGGCAGTCCGGCGGAGTCGCCGAGTTTTCTGAAGTGGAGCCTGGAGCCGGTGAAGGACGATGACCTGTTGTTCGCCGTCGGCAGCCCGGCCGCGACGGCGCGTGTTTCCACCGTCGCGCAGCTCACGTTTTACCGCGATACGCAGTTGCCGCTGATCGTGAATCGCCTGGCGAATCGGATTTCGCTGCTGCGGAACTACGGCGCGAAGAGCCCGCAGAACCAGCTTGCCACACAACTTCCGATGGTGACGATTGGCAACGAGTACAAGTTCTCCGCCGGCCGGCTGATCGGGCTACAGGACGATTTCCTTTTCGCGCGCAAAGCCAACTTCGAGCGCAAACTCCGTTCGGCGGTGCAGCACGATCCGAAGCTGGGCGCCGAGGGCGTGAAAGTATGGGACGACGTGGCGGCGGCGTACCGCACCTGGCAAAGCTCGGAACGTACCTACCAGCTTCTGGAGAGTCCAGCGGCGATCGGGTCCGACCTGTTCCGCATCGCGCGCACCATCGTGCGCCTGTCGGAGGAACGAAGCAAGCCCAACGATCAGCGGCTCCCGGAGTACCGGGATTCGGCGCTGCCGTCGCTGGAACAGGCGCTCTACGCTCCGACCCCGATCGACGACGGCGTCGAAATCGCGATGCTGACGCGCTACTGGGATGAGGTGAAGAATCTCGCCGATAAGGAAGTGACTGCGAAGATCAAAGGCGAGAAAGGCGAAAAAGGCGACAAGGGCGACAAGGGCGACAGAGCTGCGATCCGGGCCGAAAAAGGGAAAGGCGAAACTCCCGCGGGCGGCGGCGCCGGGAGCAATAAGGCATCCGCGCAGATAGCCGAGGAAGCCGTTCGCAATACCAAGCTGAAGGATGTGGCTGAACGAAAGCGGCTGGTGACGGAAAAAGGCGCGGTAGCGAGCTCGACCGACCCGATCATTCAACTGGCCCTGGAGCTGGACGAACCGGCGCGGCGGATTCGCAAGAAGCGGCAGGACACCATCGAGTCGCTGGATGTGTCGGCGGCGGAAAAGATTGCGCAGTATCGCTACCGGATTTTCGGAGCGGCCGACTATCCCGACGCGACCGGCACGCCGCGCATCACGTTCGGAGTCGCCAAGCAATATAAGGATCGGACGGAAGCGCCGGTGCTGGACGCCACGACGTTCGGCGGGCTGTTCCATCTCGCGCTCAGCGATCAGGATCGGTACAAACTGCCGCAGCGGTGGAACGACGCCAAGCCGAATCTCGACCTGGTGACGCCGATGAATTTCGTCAGCACCTGCGACATCACCGCGGGGGCGTCGGGCGGCCCGGTGGTGAACAAGAAGGGCGAGCTG
>Ga0335073_10013819_pt1 | contig 11322 bp, 7 predicted proteins | sample Lox_Sample_22_FD_207093 | JGI IMG/M metagenome (GOLD analysis project Ga0335073, IMG submission 207093) | Soil microbial communities from Loxahatchee National Wildlife Refuge, Florida, United States - Lox_Sample_2.2 | ecosystem: Environmental > Terrestrial > Soil > Wetlands | place: USA: Florida... | reverse complement strand
TCCGCAACCATGGAGTGCCTGCGGGCGCGCGGCGATGAAGTTCTGCTCTTCGCTCCCGCCGGCGGCCCCGACGAGCTGCATGGCGCCCGCGTCATCGGGCTGCCCTCCTCGCCCTTCCCGTTTTATCCGGAGTTGCGCGTCGCCGCGCCCCGCGCTGCTATGCGCCGCTACATTCAGGAGTTTCAGCCGGATGTGCTGCACCTCTTCGAGCCGTCACTGCTCGGCATCGGCGGCATCTATTACGCGCAGGTTCTGCATATTCCCCTGGTGATCTCGTACCACACCAACCTGCCGGCCTATCTCCGCTATTACCGGCTCGGCTTTTTGCAGAGCGCCACGTGGAAGCTGATGCGCATCCGCCACGGGCGCGCCGACCTGAACCTCTGCACCTCCACGCCCATGATGCAGGAGCTGGCCGAGCACGACATCGATCGCCTGGCGCTCTGGGAGCGCGCCGTCGATGCCGACCGCTTTCATCCCTCGCGGCGCTCCGCCGAAATGCGCTCCACTCTCAGCCAGGGCGAGCCGCAGAAACCTTTGCTTCTCTTCGTGGGCCGGCTCTGCGCGGAGAAGAACATCGGCAGTCTGCGCGCCGTGCTCCGCGCCATCCCCGATCTTCGCCTGGCTATCGTCGGCGACGGCCCCATGCGGCCGGAACTGGAGAAGCATTTTCGCGGCACGCCCACGTACTTCGCCGGCTACCTGCGCGGCGAAGCGCTGGCCGCCGCCTTTGCCTCGTCCGATCTCTTCGTGATGCCCTCGGAAACCGAGACCCTCGGGCTGGTCCTGCTCGAGGCCATGGCCTCCGGCTGCCCCGTAGTGGCCTGCCGCGCCGGCGGCATCCCCGACGCGGTCGAAGACGGCGTCACCGGCTTCCTGTACGAGCCCAATGAGAACGCTCTGATCGAAACCGTACGGCGGGTTCTGGCCAGCCCGGCCGCCCAGACCGCGGTGCGGACGCGCGCGCGCTCCGAAGTGGAGCGCCACGGCTGGCAGGGAGCAACCGACTTGCTTCGCCGCCAGTATCAGCAGGCCATCGACGATCCGCGTCCGCGCACGCGCCCTTCGCGTTCCTCGCGTCAGTACAGCTTCGCGCGCCGCACCACTATGGCCGCGCTCCGCAGGCTGCTTCCCTGAGCCGTGCCTCTCAGTGCGCGTCGGTGGCGGGAGCGGCGTCGGTGGTGGTGGTCTTGTAAGCGCCGTAGTCGATGGTCAGCACCGCCGAGCCGCCCAGCCGCACCCGCGTGTCGCTCTCGTTGTGTTCCGGAAGCCAGAACGGCCCCGTCTTGCTGTATACATGGTGGATTTCGGTGCTCCGAATCCAGAAGGAAGGATTCTGCGCCGGTTCCGCGTTGATCTTCGTCACCGCGTAGTCGTCGGCATCCACCCAGATGGTGCCGCGATACAGGAGCTTGTTATCCGTCTTCGGCGCCACCGCCAGCAGGTAGCAAAGCCGTCCGTCCAGCGGTTCCTGACCCAGCAGAGTAAAGCTGTAATTCGCCGGATCCAGCGCGGTTTCCTGCGGATTGTGGGCGGCCTCTTCCTCGGTGGCCAGCAGCCTCTTCAGCACCCGATCGGCCAGCAGCTTCGATCCCGTCAGCGAAAGAATCCGGAACTGCTTGGTCTTCGGTGCTTCGTAGGTCGCCTCCACCACCATGGTGGCGCTCAGGCTGACCGGGAAGCCGTGATAGGCGACCGAATACGTGCGCTCTTCCGTGTAGCCCTTCAGGTCGTCCATCCGCCTTTTGTTCGCCTCGATCATGCGGGTGACAATCTGGTCCACGCCCAGCCCATGCGACAGATCGCCGCTGGCCGCCGAAGCCGGCGCCGCGGCTGACGCTGACAGAATGTTCATGGGAGTGTTACTTTTCTGGGCGAGGACGAGGAGCGGCAGAACCGCGAGTACTGTGGTCCCCGAAGCCAGTCGAATCGCGCTGCGTATATACCGTCGTTTGTGCAATCTGTCTCATCTTGCCGTTCTCGCCATTATGCGTCAATGGTCTTTGTTTAAATCTTCATTCCCATTTTGCGTCGGTATACTGTAGGTTAATCGCACGTCGTCCTTTTCCTGTTTCCTGTACGATTTCGGCCTTGCTGCGACAAGTCGCCCCAGCAGGTTCGCCGCTCGTGCCCTGACGCGGAAAAGGGTTGAACGGGATCTTCTCATCGATCCCTCAGTTCCGGATGAGAAGACGGAGGCCGGGTGCACAATCAGGTTCGGCTGTTCTCGAAAGTTCAGAACGAGGTTCTGCCCTTTCGTAGCGGTGTTTCCCTGCATGGACACACCCGTCATTCCCAGGAAAGTCTCGGTTTCATCGGCGATTTCCTGCAACGGCGCAGCGCCCTGAAGAAGTGGATCGACAGCCAGAAAACCTACTGCCAGCGCACCTCCGGCATCACCCTCGACTTTCATCGTGCCTACTGGACCCCGCCCCTGTGCGAGCGCATGGCCCAGGACCTCGAAGAGCGCCAGATCCGCGACCTCGGCCTGCGCCCCTTCGTCTCGCTCACCGATCACAACTCCATCGACGCCTGTACGCTGCTCCGCCAGGCTCCCGGATGCGCTGACGTCCCCATCTCCACGGAGTGGACCGTCCCCTTCGGGCGCGCTGTCTTCCATATCGGCGTGCACAACCTGCCGCCCGCCGGCGCCGAGTCCTTTATGGCCGCCATGCACCAGGCAACCGCGGCTGCTGACGAACGCCGGATTCTCAGCCTCTTTGCCGAATTCTGCAGCCTTCCCGACGTGCTGCTGGTCTTCAACCACCCGCTCTGGAACTTCGACAACATCCCCGCCGACGTCTTCCGGTACGAGCTGGACCGCTTCCTGGCCGCCGCCAATTCCTGGATGCATGCATTCGAACTCAACGGGATGCGCTGCCACGAGGAGAATCGCGGCGTCCTCCGCCTGGCCGACGCGTGGGACCAGGTGCTGATCTCCGGCGGCGACCGCCACGGCTGCGAGCCCAACGCCCTCCTCAATCTCACCAACGCCGCCGACTTCCCCGAGTTCGTCGACGAGATCCGCAACGGCCGGCAAAGCACCGTCCTGATCATGCCGCAATACGGACAGCCCTTCGGCTGGCGCATGTATAAGAACTTTACCCAGGTCATTGCCGACTATCCCGACCATCCCCAGGACCGGCGCCACTGGGATCAGCGCACCTTCCACCCGGATCGCGCCGGAAATGCGGTTGTCCCGATGCGGCAGCTCTGGAGCGTGGGACCCCCCGAGTTCCTGAAACGCATCTTTGCCCTCGCTCTCGCCGCCGCCCATTTGCCCCTCGGCTCTCTTCTGCGCCGCTGGATGGTCGCGGACGACGAAAGTCTTGTCCTCCCGAAGGGATGGCCGGCCCAGGACGCGGCGCCGGAGGCTCTGCGGACCGCTCGCATCGACGGCCAGCCCCGCTCTCGCCGCGAAGACTACCGGCTGGGCCGCACCGAAACCGCCGCCGATTAAGCTCAGCTTCAGCCCAACGCAAAAGGGATCATCCTCAGGATGATCCCTTTTCTCTTCGCACAAACATCGACGAATCGCTGGCTAAGAGCCCATTCCCAACCCGCTCACGGCGCCGCCGCCGTCCGCGCGCCTTCCAGTTCCCGGCGCAGCAGCGCGAAGTGCTCGCGATCGCTCTCGTACACGCCCACCGGCGGCAGCTCCTTCATCAGCGCGTTGCCCTTTTCCCAGGACTCCCACGCCTCCTCCAGACGCTGTTCGCTCCAGCAGAAGGCGCTCCGCGCCAGCCAGTAGTCGGCATCGTGGCGCATCGGCTTTTTCGCCTCCATCCGGTCCCACCACACGCGCGTGCCTGCCCCGTCGCGCTGCACGTAGGCCTTGCCGAAGACAAATGCCGTGCACAGCTCCGCGGGAATATCCGGCGCCGAGTGCTGAAAGACGGCCTCCGCCTCCTGCAGCGCCTGGCTTGCTTCCTCCAGGCGCCCGCGATCCAGGTAGTACGAGCTCGCCAGCAGCCGCAGCAGCAGAGCCTGTTGTCCCTCGGTAATCGCTTCCGCGGCGCGGCGGATCGCCTCAATGTCGAAGTCGCGCGGGCGCAGCGGCGTCACTGTCGTCGCGGCCGCAGCCGAAAACGCCCGATGCAGATCCGCCCACGGCCCGCCGCTCAGCATCTGCCAGATCCGCGCCCCGTCGGAATAAAACGACTTCGTCCGGAACGGAATCAGATTCAGCACCGAAACCACTACCGACAGCGTCGCAAACACCGCCAGCGGCAGCCAGATCTCCTCCTCGCGGCTCCGCGGCGAAGCAAACACCGCAATCAGCGCCACCGCCGCGCTCACCAGTCCCGCGCAGGAGCCCGCCGCCACCATGGCCACCTCGCGCCACACCGCCGGCGCCGGCTTTCCCGGCACCACCGTCGTCGCTCCCCCCGGCGTCAGGAAACCCGTCAGCACAAACCGGAAGCTCCACCGCCCGTCGCGCACATGCCACTGCAGCGGCCCGACAATGAACCCGCGAATCCGCATGCCCAGAGCTTTGCCCACCGCCGCGTGGCCCAGCTCGTGAATCGCCACCATCGCCAGCTGCGCCGCCAGCAGCACCATCAGCTTTGCCGCGAACGACGTCTCTTCCGCCGGCAGATGATGCATCCGCGCCCACCGCCACCACCAGCTCATCCCGGCCAGAAACGCGCCCGCTCCGGCGATCCAGACCAACCGGTTCAGAATGGCGTTCGTGCCGTCGCCGGGAATCGGCTGCAGGCTCTCTTCCGCGCTCGCCACGTCGCTGCGCCGGAACGCCAGCAGCCCGCCCAGCCCGATCGCCAGCAGGACCGAGTCCGCGTTGACCCAGGCGCCCGGCGACTCCAGCAGATAGCGGCGATCCATATAGAGGAAGACGCTCCCTAACGCCACATTGAGCATACTCGCCGCGATCCCCCACCCGCGCGCCGAGCCCTTGCCGCGCCAGAAGCTCCAGCAGGCCATCCCGTACACCACGCCCAGCAGCGGAGCCGCCGCTCCGGCGCCCGCACTCGCCAGACTGGAGGGAAAATGCGCCTGCGGCCAGCCCACAATGTTCACCAGCGCCGACACCGTCGACCGCAGAAAGATCATGGCGCCCAGGGCGAACACCCAGCTCAGAAATGTTCTGACGGCGCGCATCGGAGTACCTTGCTGATCCGGGAGATACCCTAGCCTAGGCAAGGTCCTGCACAAGGAACAATGCAACTAACGAGGCACAGCCGGCGCTCGCTCACCGCCTGCCTGGGCTGCTCGCCACCCCGCTCCCACCTCCGCTCCCCGATCTGGTCCTTTTGTGGAGTACCGTGGTAATCCCCCGCGCCGGATGATGGAAGTTACGATCGTAGGCCGCCCTCTGTATACCTTCGGTCCCCGATCCGGCTAACGATGACCGTTCCAGCCCATTTCGCGAAGGCGCGTATCCGATGAGCGCCGCGCCGCAGCTTCCCGCGGATCCCGCTTTCAGCTTCGCCTTCCAGCCCATCGTCGACGCGGTCGCGGGCGAGGTCTCCGGCTTCGAGGCCCTCATCCGCGGCACGTGGGACGAGCCCGCGTGGCAGGTCCTCCAGCAGATTCCGCCTCAGCATCTCAGCCAGTTCGATCAGACCGCCCGCGGCGAAGCCATCGCCCTGGCCGCACGCCTTGGCATCAGCGGCAATCTCCACCTGAATTTCCTGCCCAACGCCCTGAAGGACTCGCCCCGCACCATCCTCACCACCATCGACCGCGCTCACCAGGTCGGTCTGCCCATCCACCGCATCGTCCTCGAAGTCCCCGAGCGTGACGTCTCGGAGAATCCCTCCGAGTTTGGCGATCTCATGCGCGAAGTCCGCGGCCTCGGCATCCAGCTTGCCATCGACGATTACGGCGGCGGCGGCACCGGCCTCAACCTCCTCGCCGATCTCGATCCCGACCAGGTCAAGCTCGACATGGGCCTCATCCGCGGCATCGAGCGCCACGGACCGCGCCAGTCCATCGTGCGCGCCATCGTCTCCCTCTGCGCCGAGCTCGACATCGCCGTTGTCGCGGAAGGCGTTGAAGCTCTGCCGCAGTTCAACTGGCTGGCAGCCAACCAGGTTCGCCTCTTCCAGGGATACCTCTTCGCCCGCCCCGCCTTTGAAGCCTTCCCTCAGGCCGCCTTCCCGCCGCTGCCCGCTGACGTCGCGCTGCCGCCGGCGCTCCCGGTCGAGCCCGCGCGCCCCGCAGCCGCCCCGCGCTCATCCAGAAAGAGGCGCGCTTAGACCGCGACCTTCGTCGTCCGCCCTGTGGTAATCCCCCCTTCAGGGGATGGCTCGTCCTCAGTCTTATCTCCTACTCTTCTGAGTAAGTTAGACGCAGCTTTCGCGCTCGTACGCCACCCTTCGCGACAGCACGATCCCGCGAATGGGTCATAGCCATCGGCAACCGGCGTCCGCACCCGGAAGGTAACAGGAACACCCTTAGGCCCCGACCGTGGATCACTCCCGGTCGCGTGCCCTGACTGCCTGGCTGGTTCGTAGCCCACCTGCCATGGAATAACGGAAGAAAACAGCACCCCCTTGGCGTTCCCCTATGCGCGCTCGAAGTGTGCGGCTCGGCCATCCAGCTCGGCGGACCGAGCATAAACCAGGGTTGCGGTTGGCCGTCGGATCGCCTCCGGCGCGCTGGAGGACTCTCCTGTCCATAGGATCCCGCACGCTCTTCGGCCTTCTTCTCGCCAGCCTGCTCGCCGTCGCCCTCACCTCGGGCGGCGCCACCGCCGATCGCCTCGAGGCGCCCCAGCCCGGCGGCCATTTTGAACCCATCAGCGCGGCTCGGAAATTCAGCGCCCGCGCGCGCGAACAGGCCAGCCATCCGGAGCCTCTGATCGCGCAGGTGCTTTTCAACCAAAAACCGGTCCCCTTCGAACGAGGCATCTCCGTCGGTCCGGGTGCCGGGGATCTGGAGATCCGGTTCGCGCCTCCGGCCTCCGGCGCTGAAGATCGCCTGCGCTGCCGCCTCCTCGGTTTCGACGCCGAGTGGAGAGAAGCGGACCGCGCGCACGTCCTCCGCTACCGCCTCGCGCCCGGCCATTATGAGTTCGATGTTCAGGCCGACGGCCGCCGCCTGCGCGATTCCGCCGTCGAAAGCCTTCCCATTATCGTGCACCCGCCGTTCTGGCAAACCGCGGCCTTTCGCAGCCAGTGCGTGGTCTTCCTGCTCCTGCTTATCCTTCTCCTCCACAGGCTGCGGGTTCGCTTTCTCAAGAAAAATAACCGCAAGCTGCAGGAGACCGTGACCCAGACCCGGGCCGAGCTCACTTTGACCGCCCGAACCGCGCGCGACGCCCAGGAGGCTCTCAAGGAGCAGGCTCTCAAAGACGGCCTGACCGGCCTGTGGAACCGCAGAGCCGTCTTCTCCATGCTGGAGAAGGAAATCTATCGCGCCCGGCGGGATCGCTTTCCTGTCACCGTGGTCATGATCGACCTCGACCATTTCAAAAACATCAACGACACCTTCGGCCATCCCACCGGCGACGAGGTGCTGCGGGAAGCGGCCGGCCGCCTCATCGCGGTGATGCGCCCCTACGACTTCATCGGCCGCTATGGCGGCGAGGAGTTCCTCGTGGTCCTGCCCAGCTGCTCCTCGCACCATGGCGTGCAGCGCGCCGAAGAGTTCCGCTGTGCCATTGCGTTGAGGCCCGTGATCACTGCCGCCGGACCGCTCGCCGTCACCTGCAGCGTGGGCGTCGCCGCCTATGACGATGCCATGCCTCCCGACGATCTGATCCACCGCGCCGACGAGGCTCTCTATCGCGCCAAGCGCATGGGCCGCAACTGCGTCTGTGCCGGAAAGCCGGGCAAGACCGTAGCCCGTGTCGATGCCCCGCGCGACGATCCTTCCCGCGGCGATCGCATGCGCGCAGGCTGACCCCGTTGCGCCTTCCCTGAAACCGGAAGTAAAAATCCACGTTTACCGTCCGATTGGCCGAGCCCGATCCGAACTCCAAAACGTTCAATCATATTGATACGCGACCGGCATCGCTTCCCGCAGTGCGGCTCGAAAGCGAGGGTCTCTCTAAATTTCCAGCCCCGCCGTTTCCTGGCCGGGCACACGCCTTTGTCTGTGCTAGACTCCGTGGCGCCATGCGAAACCGAGTTTGCTCGCTCATGATTCTGCTGCCGCTCCTGGCGGTCTTGCCGTCCTGCGCCGTGCAGGCGCAGCAGACGAGCCTGCCGCACCTTGAAAAACGCGGCCAGGCCACGCAGCTCGTCGTCGATGGCAAGCCCTTCCTCATGCTGGGCGGAGAGCTGCACAACTCCTCCTCCTCCAGCCTCGACTATATGAAGCCTGTCTGGCCGAAGCTCGAGGCGCTGGGCCTGAATACGGTCTTCACCCCGCTCAGCTGGGAGCTGATCGAGCCAACGGAAGGCAACTTTGATTTTTCCCTGGTCGATGGCCTCATCCAGCAGGCCCGCGCCTCGCACCAGCACATCGTCTTTCTCTGGCTGGCGTCGTGGAAGAACGGCATGTCGAGCTATGCGCCGGCGTGGGTGAAAGAGGATACGAAGCGCTTTCCGCGCGTGATGGAACTCGGTCGCGAAGTGGAGATTCTCAGCCCGCTGGGCGCCGCCACGGAGCAAGCCGACGCCCGCGCCTTTGCCGCCGTCATGCGCCACATCAAAGAGGTGGACGGCAGCCGGCAGACCGTCCTGATGATGCAGGTGGAGAACGAAGTGGGCGTGCTGGGCGACTCGCGCGACCACTCGCCCGCCGCCAATGCCGCCTTCGACGGTCCCGTCCCGGCGAAGCTGACGGCGTATCTCCAGGCGCACCGCGCAACGCTCGACACCTCGCTGCGTGAGCTGTGGGATGCGAACGGCGACAAAACCTCCGGGACCTGGGGCGAAGTCTTCGGGAATACCCAGCGCGCCGACGAGATCTTCATGGCATGGCACTATGCCCGTTACATTCAGGCCGTCACCGCCGCCGGTAAAGCCGCGTATGACCTGCCCATGTACGTGAACACCTGGCTCGAAGGCGAAACGACGCCACCGGGCCAGTATCCGAGCGGCTGCCCCGAGCCCCGTGTCATCGACGTGTGGCAGGCTGCCGCCCCCGCCATCGACATCTACGCACCCGACCTTTACGATCCGGATTTCATCGCCTGGTCCCGCCGGTTCCATCGCAACGGCAATCCCCTCTTCCTGGCGGAGACACGCGGCCGCGAAGCCGGTGCGGCCAACGTCTTCTACGCCGTGGGGCAGCAGGCCGCCATCAGCTTTTCGCCCTTTGCCATCGACTCCGAAGCCGGCGACACCGATCCGCTGGGCGAGAGCTATCGCCTGATCGCGCAGATCGAACCCCTGGTCCTCGCGCACCAGAGCGCGGGCGACATTCGCGGCTTCGTGCTCGATCGCGGCCATTCCAGCGCCGACTTCACCATGAACGGCGTCACGCTGCATGTGACTCTGGACCAAAGCTTCGGCCACGAAGCAGAGTCCGGTTTCGGCCTGATCATGGCCATGGGCAACGATGAGTTCCTGGGCGCAGGCAAAGGATTCATGGTCACCTTCACCCAGCATCCCGAGAGCGAGCCGCAGATCGGCGTTGCGGCCATCACCGAAGGCAGGTACGAGAACGGCCAGTGGATCCCCGGCCGCCGCCTCAACGGCGACGAAAACGACCAGGGCCAGCACTGGGAGTTCTCTCCCGCCGGCGAAACGCTCGAGCGGATCACGCTGTATCACTACGCGCAGTAATGCTTCACCGCGGCAGCAGTTCAAACTGCTCAATCCCCACGCGCGCGCCGGTCGTATCCCGTACCGCGGACGGGAAAAAGAGGACCGTGATGGTGTCAAATTCCCGCAGCGCGGGATGCGGCGGGATCGCAAACGTCACATCCTCTTCCACCGGGCTGGCTTTGTACGTAAACTCCGGCGGCTCCGACGACAGCATCGGCTTCACGCCCAGCACCTGCGTCGGCTTCTCCGACGGCAGCAGCCCCGGCCCTCGCGAATCGCTCAGCAGCACGCCCACCTCGATGCGCCCCTCGCGATTGTCGCCGTTGCGCAGCGTCAGCTCGAACTGCTCGCCCCCGCGCACCGGAATCGGCTGCGCCAGGCTCTGGTGCGCCTGCATCGCCAGCGGCACCCACCCCGTCGAATAAATGTTCATCGCCACCGGATCCCCGTGCGCCAGATGCGGATGCAGCCCCGGCCCGTGCTGCGGCGCCTGAAAATACCAGTACGACCCGTCAAACGGAATCACTACCGGCCGGCTCGTCCCCGTCCGCAGCAGGCTGCGCTCCACCGGCAGCGGCGGCAGCTCCTTTTTCTTCTCTGTAACCGTGAAGAGCACAATTCCGCGATACGCATCGTCGATCGCGGCCCCCGGCTTCTTTTCCTGAGCCCTGGCGCTCACCCTGGCCGGTCCCCCCGCCGCTCCCGCCATGCCCGGCATCAGCCGCAGGGTCAGCAGCGCCACCACCAGCAGCAGCGCCGCGGTCAGCGCCCCGCTCAGACGCGTCCGTGGATCGAGCGGCCGATTCTCCGGCCGCGCCCGCCATGCCAGCATCTTCCACGTGAGCAGCAAAACACCGAACGCCAGCCAAACCGCAGCCCAGAACGATTCGCCCCGCAGCACAAGGACGAACGCCACCTCCAGGCAAATCGCAATCAACGCCGACTGCTTCGCGCCCGACTTTGACGGCGGCAGCTCGGCAAAAAACGGCCCCTCGCCGACCCACGACGATCCGGCCAGCGCTTCTTCGTCATCCTTCGAATCCCGCGGCGCCACCGCCCGCAGACAGACCGCCAGCCCCGCGCCCATCGCGGCCACCAGCCCCATCAGCCACGGCGAAGCCTCAACAAAGAGCAGCACCAGCGGCGGAATCAGCACCCACACCGCTGCGGCGTTCATCCCCGCCCGCAGCAGCCCGCGCCGGCCGCGTGTCCCCGCAAAGCCTCCCGCCAGCAGCAGGCCCAGCGTCCCCGCAATCACCGTGGCCATCAGCCACAGCGTGCCCCGCGCCGCCGCGGCCGCCAGCCGAACGCCCCGGGGATGCATCTCCGGCCGCGACCACCACGCCACGATCACCGCGGCCATCAGCCCCGCGGCAATCCCGCCCCAGTGCGCTGCCCGCGTTGTCCCCGGATCCTCGCGTTCCGCCATTCCCAGCTCCTTCGCGTCCGCTCTTCGCGCCGGCTCACGGCAATCGTCCGCCCGCACCCCGTTCGCGCTTACAAAGCCGCCGCCCTCGCCCGCCTCCGTCGCCCGCGCGGCAGCGCCGCCAGAACCGCGATGCTCAGCGCGAACCAGCACGCCGCGTCATAAGGAATGAACACCGGCTCCCGAATCAGCTGCACCCAGCTCATCTGCTCG
>Ga0335073_10013818_pt1 | contig 11323 bp, 13 predicted proteins | sample Lox_Sample_22_FD_207093 | JGI IMG/M metagenome (GOLD analysis project Ga0335073, IMG submission 207093) | Soil microbial communities from Loxahatchee National Wildlife Refuge, Florida, United States - Lox_Sample_2.2 | ecosystem: Environmental > Terrestrial > Soil > Wetlands | place: USA... | reverse complement strand
AGCTTCAAAGAGCTGGCGCATAGAAAGACATCTACCTAACACCACGGCATGACCGTCCGTAGTTCACGGATCCTGGCCTTACCTGACGATTCTCAACGGTAGGATCACCGGCTACGCCAATCCCAAGATTTCAAGGACCACCAAATGATGACTACCCGGTCAGGACTTCATCATCCTAGCGAGGAATTGGCTTGCAAGCCCCGATCGATTGGACAAAGACAGAGGCGGTCCGATGGTGGAGACAGAAAGGGCTTCACATACTACGTAGATCTACAGCTGTGACAAACAGGTCACAGGGCCTGACAAATACTGGACGAGGCACAGTCGAATGACCAATTTCATGATTCCGCCATCATTTCCAAGGACGCCTTCAGGAGCCTGGGGCCCATGTGGTAGACGCGGCTTGGAAAGGAAGAAGAGATCCAATTGGACAATGAAGATGCAGAGCCAAGTTAAAGGGGCTAGGCGATCTGTGAGACACCGCCGCTGATGGGATCGTAGGAACGGGAAAGTGAGTCAAGCTGAGCCATAGCAAGGAGGGATGCAACTCCTGGCTGGGCTTCGCCGTCACAGCTAATACAACTACGGGCCACGCAGAGAGTGCGTGAGGCGAGGTGGAAGCACTGCCTGGACAACCCTTACCACCATTATTGGCCCGTCGGACGTATATCTCGAGGCAGTATGGCCTTAGTGGACTGCGTGGACCGGTGTATCCAGAACATCCCCGTGAAGGCTCAGCGGTGGGGATCGTATCAGGCGGCTCATCGCCCATGGCGTAGTCTCAGGCTGGTTACGGATGCAACTCTGCGGCGGTGGCAAACGCTGAGTAGTCGTGGTGTGATGAGCGCGCAGTTGGGAGGCGCATCCTGGCGGGTCTCGGGTCAGGCTGATCTGGTCGCATGAAGTGTTGGGGCTAACAGGTCGCACTTGTTTCCTTCGTCAGTCACAAGTTTGATCCATTGTAAGGCTTGTTCTAGAGACAGGGAGAATACAGCCTTCTAATGTTAAGCATGGCCGGGAGTGTTGATGCATCAAACTTGACTGCGATTCTGGGTATTATTGACAGCATGGCGCAGAGCGATGTGGCAATGCGTTGCGTACTTTCTACGGGGCACTGTGAAGGTACACAAATTCATCTTCCCGGTATGCCTGCATCAATTCAACTTACGACGCACTCGCTGTCGTCCAAAGTGAAACCCCACTGAACGTTCAATGATATAGTCATTTCAAATCTTGTAAGTCATTTGCGTCCGAAGTAGGCACAGCCGTTTCTCTGCATCCCACAATGTCCAGCAAGCGCATGTCGGTGGTTCGAGCAATAGTAACTATCACCGCAAACTTCAACTGTAACCACTACTAACGCCATGTCAGTTCCAAATACCTTTCGTTCTCCTGCTCTTCGACTCTATCATCAAACAGCACCCGATTTCGCTGTCCACTGTGGCTGTCTTCTTTTCTGCCTGGGCTCTAGTAACAATCTTTTCATACTACTATATCGTTTGGTCGATAATTTGGGACATTGTTCGGCAACGCGCTCTCACGTTCCTGCTCATATCGCTCGTTCTAGAGCTGACTTGTGGACATCCGGCTTTGGAGAGAATTTTGGATTCGAAATCAGAAAGGACACAACAGATCTGCTGGATATGTATAATCATAGGACTCCAGTTTCGGGCATGTCTTGCTATGATAGTATATGAGAGGCGTGTATGTGAACAATAAGATCTTTACTCCCGCTGTCTTTTAGTGCCCATTGGTGCAGTATCTTGCTTCGGAGAATGCGTTATGGCCTCTGCTATAGAAGTATGTTCAAGAGCCTTCGCAGCGGAAGGCCGTGAGCTCGGTCTAATACGCAGCATGTCGCTTATCAGATGTTCTATGCAACCGGTTGGTTTTGCAAGCAAGGCACTGTGAATGTCTTTCAGAACTTCGTAACTATGCTGAACTTGATCCGGTGTATTTCTTATCTTCTCGCCATGGGTTGGCACTTTGATCGGAATGGATGAGAACCTACGAAGAGCTCATACCCACTCCAGGTATAAGCGCGCTATGAATCTGCCTCCACCCTTGCACGTCCTTAACCACAGGCCGTCGAACCCATACCAGGCGTGCGTCGCGCTGTCTTTGAACGGAAATCCAACCCAACCTTTTTCCACGTGCTCCATGAAAGCTCCTTGATGTCTTTGACAACAGCCGGAAATTCGTTGTCAATGTGATTATAAAGAAGGTGTCTGAGGAAAGGCTTTAGCACAAAGATTCCAACGCGATCCTTTTTCAGTTCTGTCCAAGGGTCGACTGTCGAAAAGAAGTGCTTTTCGCGTTTGTGATGGTCCTCAATTATGACTTCCGCCATAATCTCCTGACTCAAGTGATGCTTCACATCGAACTAGCTGTGAGTCAGTCTTTCGACTTCATTCTTGGCAATACTACATTAGCCAGATCATGACAGGGCGATCATGCGTCTGTACCTCTTGTTCATCCCGCATCACATTTCGTGATGATTCCTAAGTGCGCCGAAGCGTTTCAGCATCAGATCCGCTTCAGAGAACGTTCTTGGCAACTTCCACGGCTTTTCTGCTTTGAGACCATGCTCTTTCAATATCTGGCAAATGACATCGTCGTCACACGTAATCGTTCGTTCTTTGCATCTTTCATCTACCATAAGCCCTTTATCATCAAGCAAATACAATATTACGTCGCATCTGGAACCCCGAATTGCTGAATGGAGAGCATTAGGGCCTTCCTCAGGAGCATTCAAGTCTGCACCGTGCTCAATCAATAGCTCAACTACATGCTTATGCCCATGAAAAGCGGCGAGTCCTACAGTCGGAGCGAATCATCAGATATGAGATCGACATTGGCTCCTGCTTTCAAGAGTCGTAGGGCAGCTCGATGATCACCTTCCTTGCATGCCATTCTTAAAGCGGTACCGCGACCATAGATTCCATCGGCATCTATGTCAATATCCTGCAGCAAAAGGACGTCAAGAATTTCCGGCGATTTGGAATGGGCTGCATCAAAAAGTACGGAGCTGCAATCGGTAACTACCTTAAGCTCAAGCAGCTTCCGAACACTGTAGACACTAATTACCTCCCAAACATGCGGCTTGAAATATTGCATCCCCCCGCGGGTCCGCCCCGCAGGAGAGAAAGAAGTCGAAAATTTCAGTCTGCCCATTCTGCGGCTGCTTGTAGTGGAGGAAGAAGCATCAACCCGGTGCTATTGAGATTGGCACCCTTTGAGACAAGAAGTTCGACCAGTTTTCTGTTTCCTTTTGAGGACGCAATACTTAGCGCGCTCATGGATGATTTGCCGCCATCGATATTTGCACCTTTGGTGAGTAAGAATTCAACCATCTCAATTTGTCCGGAGTGAGCGGCTGATTGTAATGCGTTTCCTGCTCCCGTAATTGGCTCGTTGTAATTGTAAGAATGGTAATGAACGGTTCCGAGATAGTCTGGTACCACTTCAATATCCACGCCATAACGTAGCAACTTTGCGACCATCTCTTGGTTGCCATGTGATGCGGATATGCGCTTGGATCCGCACCTAAAGCTCTCATTCTCTCTCTGAGATTGCATCCGCAAGACCGAACTGGCGCTTATCACAACTTGACCAAAGGATGGTAGAAAGATCATCAACACCCTGTAGTTCCTTGACCTTCGACGACTTTCGGCTCTCCAAGGAAGCAGGCTACGGCAAAAGCCAAGGCAGTGGAATGATAGTTTTGAATCGAGTAATGCCGTTTCTCGACTAAGGAGATTCGCTATAAAAAGTGATAACACCTTTTGAGTGTATAATCTCGCGGATTTCGTGATACACTTGCCAGCAAGTAAGGCTGACATTAGCGTATGCCGATGTAATTTGGCAGTTGAGAATTTCGATGTGTTGGACATTAAGGTGTTCGTAGATCAAGTTCCGTATCTCGACAGGTTCATCGAGTAAGCGGCATATTGGTTTGTCAGACATAGTGCCAATAGCGTTTCTAATGACGTTTGTTGAGAAGAAAATAGGTTCAGAACATTGAATATTGGAGATTGTGAGGAATAACTAAGTTACTGTAGTTTAATAGACCAACACTAATGCACGCTAAAACAACACGCCACGTCAAGGACGCACCCAACTACGCGGAGAAACTCTCGGGATATATTTTGAATCTTTACCGGCTTCGTGGTGCTCTTGGTATTCTGGAGAGGTTTCCTGCGAATACTTTTGGGATCCATCATTTGAGGTTGACGCGAACTGAAATTTCCCTCGTTGATTTGGTGGGCGTTCGATTGTAGGCGTCCTGCAAGAATTCGTCGATACACGTTATTACCAACGAGTATGTCATCAAGGCCAGGGATATCGATGCTAATTTAGAGAGGAGTAGAGTACCGGTTAGGTTCGATTGACATGCAACCCCTGCATTTTGAATCTACCGTTTTCTCCACATAATTGTCGGTCGCACATCGTACATTAGTGGCGTTGTGAGAACGGCACTGAACATATCTTGCAGGTTTAATATGTCCGCATCTCTTGTAATGCCAAGATTCTTGGGTACATTGAGAATAAGTTGGCTCGGCGGTTTTGGCTACTATTGCGACATTACTAGATATATCTTCAAGTGCCTTTTTAAGTTCTTGAAGGTAAGCCTTTACATCAAATTTTGGCAAAGTCATTTCTTGAGTAGATGAACTCAGACTCGTTCTGAATTTATGCGATGCAGCAAGAATCGTGCCTCCACGAGATATTAGGCAGTGGGAAGCTAGCGAAGGACCGCACAAATAGGAAGAACTGCTTTTAAGCTAGCCTTTGAAAGAGCGAATGCACCAAACAATGGACAAGCAGGAGACACAGGATGTTGTCAAGCTACGCGATGAGTTGCAGACAGAGAGGAAACGAGCAGAAGCATGGGCAAGAGCTTTTGGGGAGTGCTGTAGAGAATTGCATGTGGTTTTGAAGTGCAACATGGCACTAAAGCAAAGGATTAAAGCCCTTGCTGAGAGAATCGAACAGATCCGTTGGTTAGTTATATCTACAGAAACAGGCCCTGTAACTTGACATCGCTGCATGTATTTTCAATACAGAGACGCACGCTGAAATTCGAAATGGGTTTGTCTTCACTAATGGCCCTCAAAGTCGGTATTATGCACCTAAGCTTTGTGTGTTCCTGCAATAACGAAATCGAACTCTGCTGGTATTCGCCTCCAGATGTCCATGTGCGTTCCACCTGTTGGAAACGTCCAAAGTCAAGGATGCGAGCACTTGACCAGACATAAACTTTGTTATTGGATTTTGGATACCATGTTAATGTTGGGTCCCATTTTTTTTTTTTTTCGGCACCCTCCTCGAGTTCTGCTCATAAGGGACACGAGGTCCTTCAAAATCCTGGTTAATTCTAAACAATTAACGTGCATCCCTACGTCCAGGGACGCACGTCGTGGCGGGACAAACCATAGGTACTTTGACATTGAGGCAGTTGAAATATGTAAGCAGGCTTGAATTGTTTGAACTGTGTACCTGGCTGGCTTATATACAGATCCCGTACCTAGGCTGCAATAGACCTGGGTTGCCTAAACAACTCTCCCCCTCAAACCTGGTCTTTTGGAACGCCTTTTACAGTGTACTCCCCCTGACTGTGATTCTTCCGTGGTATCCTGACTCTAGCTCTGGCTCTGAGCCTTGGCCCTGCCTTTGGCTTGTGGTCGTAGATGCAATGCGGTGATCTCGTGCGTCGAATTGGGTTTCGCTTCTGTAGCTCTTCCGCCGTGGCATGGTGTTGAGTGTTTGGAGGTCTTTGATTGAACTGATCGTTTCGATCGAGCTGGTCTTTTCGTAGCCAGAACGGAAGCCTGCTCTGGATGAGTTATTCTGCGTGGGCTTGTAGCTCAGCAGAAGAGAACCGGGCTCATAACCAGTTGAAATATGTAAGCAGGCTTGAATTGTTTGAACTGTGTACCTGGCTAGCTTATATACAGATCCCGTACCTAGGCTGCAATAGACCTGGGTTGCCTAAACAACTGAGGCAATAGAAAATCTGACCGCGTGTCGATACTTGCGCATTTCCGCTGCAGTCGTGCCCGGTGACCAATCTTGAACATCCTGACACCTCCCACTCCGAAAATTACATTCGCATCGTCGCAGGCCCCTTGATTTGCGGAGAGCCTGTGTTCCATGGCGTAACAGCACTCCTCCATGACAGCCCCACCATCGAGCTCATGTGCCTTTCAAATTTCATAGAACGGGGGAAAAGCTTCGGAAATATATGAGAGTCGAAAAGAGCTCGATGGTGGTGCTTTGGGTTGAGCGGGAAATGACGCTCTCCGCAAATCAAGTGGCGGCGACGATGTGAATGTAATTTTCAGAGGAGTGGGTGTCAGGATGTTCAGGATTGGCTACAAGACGCGACGGCTGTGGAAGTACTCAAATATCAGTACGCAGGAAGAATTTCCATTGCTTGAATCTCAAAGTACCTATGCTTTGATCCGCCACGGTTGGTGATCCGCCACGGTTGGAAAGACATTACTGAAATATTCCTTCATGTGTTCAACTGTCTTATGTTTTAACTTTCCATCGAGAGGTCTTATGGGGTCTTTGACAAGTTGTTTTTTGAAATGGCTCCTGGTTGCCACTTTGCGCAATTCTTTACTAAGCCGCTTCACCTCCTCCGTAGGCAATTTGCCTTTGTACTTGTCTTGAATTGCTTGAACGAGCGGTTTAATGACGAGGCAGTCATATTCCTGCTTTGTAACCGAGTTCCAAGATTCCCACGCTTTCTTCTTGTCGACTGACGCGGATGCTTCTGCGGAAGTCTGCGGAGTAGCTCCTAGGGTCGATTTTGATTTTGGCTTAACTGGCTGTCCCTTAGTGCATTCGTCGATAATACGCTGAAGGTTCCCTTGGTGTAAGAGAGCTTTCGGTGGAGGTGGAGGTGGTTCGGCTGCAGGTGCTGTTGGGACGTCCCACTGTGTGCGACCACTTGCGTCGTAGTAGTAAGGCTTGCCTCGTTCGTCCTGGCTCTGATGCCACCCAGCAGGAAGCATAGCCCGTTGTTGATTTCGAGGTGGAAAGAGTCGAGGAGATCGGCAGAAGTTTGCATAACGATGAGGAACATTGCTCCTAGGTCCAAACGGTGCAGATCCATGAGGTGGTGAAGGTGACTTGGTTCGTTCTCGTTTTCTTTTACGCCAATCGTCGCATGGAGTTGGAGTGATGTTACTTGGATCGTTGGGAGTTTTCTTAGGAATGCGGTAACCGAGCTCCAACTTGCTCCAAACGTCAAGAATTTCCGTTGCTTGTTTCGCTACGCGTTCGTGATCGTGTGTCTTCAGTTTCTCTACAATTGTTTCGATCTTAGAGTCTTGGATCTTATTCCTCGTCAAACGAGGAAACTTAAACAAGACATCCAAGACTTGCAAGCAGACGTTTGCATCTTCCATGAACGTCGATAATACAGACTTGAGTATATGGTAGCCGTGCATCTTCGCTACGCGGGTGAAGACCTTCTCGTCTCTTGTCTTCTGTATACGGTTGAGAAGTTTAACAACGATCCACTTCTCTTTCTTCTGCATGAGCTGGGCCATGACCTTTGCGACCGTATCTTCCTCTAGGGTCTTAGGCTTGCCATCACTGACATACTCTTCGTCAGCTTCGCCAGTCTTTCGTGAGCGCTTAGCTTTCTTCGCAACGGCGATATCCCAATCATCACCATCACCGTCTTCAAAACCAAGTGCTTCAATAGTAGCGTTCGACAACTTGGTTGCTCGCTCGGTTTGAGTACGACCTCCAATGAAGCCAGTGCAATTTAGTTCGCCGCAATAGCATGGTTGAGGATCCGCACCATACCGATCAACGTTGTACTTGAATGTAAGCTCTTCACCAGTTTTGATGTTACGTTCGGCAAAGATACCCATCCGAAGCTTGTCTCCCACCACCCATTTGTCAACGTAACAATTTGGATTGCAGGAATGATTACAGAATCGACCGAGATTGCCTCTCTTTGTAGCGTCAATGAATTCACCCTTATTGAGGGACATGAAGTAGAAATGCTTGATACCTTGCTCGTCATACTGATGCATTCGCTGGCTGAAAGCATTTTCACCAATAACTTCGCCGATATATTCGAAGATAAAATCGTCGGCTCGCAAATCCGAATTGGCTCGGAGGCCATAGCCTTTTTTCTCTGTCTTGAAAACTGTGACGGGGCAGTATTGCTTGCGTTGGAAGCGTTTGTTCTGGCATTCGAGGCCACATCTACTGTCAACGATGCATTCAATCTTAGTCGCACGGTTGATGCAGTCGGAATCTTCGCCACAGGATCTGTTAGTTTTTGTAGTGGAGTCTGTCTAAACAGTCAACAAACTGAATAACTTTAAAGAAGATGGCTATTATTGACTAACCCAACTCCTCATCACATTCGCACTGAACATCATCCAGACCTTCATCTTCAGTCAAACCGAGAGATTTATTGGCATATTCACAGTCATAAATCACGGAGAAGCTCTGGCATGCCTCTTCAGTTCTATCAGGTTGTTCCAGAAACAGTGGTGGCGGCTTTCCTAGGATTTTTTGAGAGGGTGTTCGCATGATATTTGGACCTTTTCCAGGCTCCATCTTGATCGTATCTCCCCACTGATTGTAGATTCTAAAGATTCTGCATCAAAGCGACATGCTTAGTATTCGTAACGGGAAAATATGAAACTTGGCGGCTCTTCGGGATGTGCGCGAGATCTTTGTAGCGAGAGGCTGGTATGTATGAGTCCACAGATTGAAGGCTGTAATCTTCCGGGTCGAGTTTGGCTTCGGTGATTGCTGTTTGGGTCTCCAAAAATTCCCATCATTTCACTAGCTTATATACTGTATTCTAGCTTGGAATAGGAGCGTCTAACTTTTCGATAGCCCTGGAGCTGGGATTGTTGACCCTTGGAGGCCCTTTTGTAGTATATTTTGAAGTCTAAATAGTTGTTAGATATCGAAAATCAAGGTAAAATCGATTATGAGATTTGCGTTGTCAAAAGTCATGCTAAGAATGCCTTACTGCCATTGTGCAACATCTTAGCGGGGGGTACCCTAATTTTAGCGGCTACCTTGGCTAATTTTGGGGTACCCTCACTATTATGTCGCGGTCAGGCAACAAGGCATTTTAGCCATGACTTTTGAGTCGCACTTTTGTCGAAGTGCAGTACGTACTCACCAACTTTGACGCGCAATTTAATCACAACTTGAAGGTTCATGAGGCTCTAAATAATAGGTGATATTACCTAAGACTCAGAGTTATATTTGAATGTTTAAATAAGAAATTATCTTCAAAAATGGCGATGTTATGGCAGATTTGGTGGATTTCGGTACTTCGTGCGGGATAAATCTCAAAAACGGTGGGGCGATTGTAAAGTAACAAGAATTCCTGCGTGCAAGGCCGTAAGGCTTTAACTGTACGCGAGTGGCAGAAGAATGGAATTGAAGCCAAGCCCTGTTCGATTTCTACTACGTTTGAGCTCCACTGGGCTCCAGTTCAAGCTCTCCAATGCAGTCACTCAATGAGCCCGTCGATGGCACACATTCCGCAACCGCATTTCGCGCAGTATGGCTGATAGGTAATGGAACGATGAAAGGACTTGAGACCAGGGTACAGTCCTTACAGCGTGTTACAATGTAGCAAAAGGCGTCCCAGTCTCCACATTTCTTGACTTTTCATGCGGTGGGACTGCATCTGCCGCGGCCGTTGCTTACGTAGTAGATACGCTGTGCGTAATGGCCTTCAGAATGGAAATGATCTCGGCTTTTGGTCGGGCGGCTCTCGCCGATATCAATGCTCACTTGACCGCCAGTCTTTGGACCACCTTCTAATTCAGAGATCTCCTATGACTCCAGTAAACTCGAGAGTATCGTTACCTAGAAACACCGACCTGAAGACCTACGGCTACCAAAACCACCCTTCTGGAACGTGGAGTTTGTGCGTATCCCTGAACTAAGCAAATTTTTCTAAGGATTGGGAGAGACTTACGAGGGGATTTTTATGTTCTGTGAAAGGTGGGACTGCCATGTCATGAGTGAAAGCAGCTCACGTGAGACTGAAGTTCTCCAAAGTGCACGGTCGCCAAAAACGGCTTAGACATGGGCGGACGATCACGATTAAACCCTTTTCGTAACACCCTTGTTGACTTCCCTTTGTCCACCAATGAGGGCTGAATGAAGAGCAAAACGTACGTGCCTCGCGTGGAGCACCCCTATTGCCTTTATCTACAAACTACTATATCTCTGGTCCATGCTCTGAACACTGAAAAGTCCCTCTCCACCAACCCGCCCTCACAGCTATGTGCCAACTAGATGAAGTCGAGCAGGCGTCAAAAGTTAAATTGCACGCCGCCCGGGACGAAGCTATATGGGGTGAAGCCCGTATCGAATCTGCGTTGGGGGTGATCCAAAGTCTCCATCGCGGGGAATACAAAGGCCGGTCTCATAGCTTGCTGATAAAGAGAACACTGACGATCCGTCAGTATAAGAAACTCCTTCACTGTATAGCAGAGGATCAGTCTCTCAAGAATTATTTCGACGACAAGTTACGGTGGGTTGGTTTCCAAATTGCCGAGATAAGCCTAAGCTGATCGGTCAGTTACGACTACAATCCTCATAAGAAGGAACTCCTGATTCGCATACCAGGCAGATTCCACGAACACACAATTAAAGTTATAGAAGAGGGCATCACTGAGGCTCGCGGGATATTCAAAAGAAGCTCTAATAGGAGAACTGCCGAAATAGCCACGAAACTAAACAGTGTCGGCTCGACTGACATACATCTTTCACGATATTTCACAAAGCAACCTGACGCTTCTTATGAATATGTCGACTGTCCGGACTTTCCTTGCCTAGTGGTAGAAGTTGCTCACGCGCAGAGACAGTTGGGTTTATACGAGTTGGCAAAAGAGTACATCCGAGGAAGCAAAGGAGCTATCCGAACAGTGGTTGGAATCAAGATTGGCTATCCGCATCCTAATCAAGCTAGGTTTATGGTGTGGCATGCGCGACAGCCAAACAGAAGAGGGATTTTTCCCGTCAACCAACCTGACATAGACCTTGTATGCTCGTTGTCTCCCAGAAGGAAAAGTCTAACCGAAGTTAGGAATTCCGAGACAGGAACAAAAATCCAGTTAACGGGGCCGACCTGCGGCTATTACTGACGGATTTCGTTTGTGGCGATGTTGCAAGCTCATTTAGAGATATAACTGATGAGATAGTCATCTCCTCTACTGAACTATGCGAAGCCGTGGATTATGCGGAATCACGACTTCCGCAGACACAACGCGCGAATCCTGTCCCAGGACTACCGTCTGAATTCGAGTCTGGT
>Ga0335073_10013817_pt1 | contig 11323 bp, 14 predicted proteins | sample Lox_Sample_22_FD_207093 | JGI IMG/M metagenome (GOLD analysis project Ga0335073, IMG submission 207093) | Soil microbial communities from Loxahatchee National Wildlife Refuge, Florida, United States - Lox_Sample_2.2 | ecosystem: Environmental > Terrestrial > Soil > Wetlands | place: USA... | reverse complement strand
GCCATCGACAACGTCACGCGCAAACTGATGCAGGAAAGAAAGCGGCCGGTCGGGGTCGGGTTCTTCTTTTCGCTTGGGCATTCGACAATCGTGGTGCTGGCGTCGATCGCGATTGCCGCAACGGCTACCGCGTTCAAGGACCGCATCGACGCCGTCCATAGCGTCGGCGGCATCATCGGCACATTGGTCTCAGGCCTGTTCCTGCTGGCGATTGCCGGGATGAACATCGTCATCCTGGTTTCGATCTACCAGACCTTCCGGCGGGTGAAGGCTGGCGGCCGGTATGTGGACGAGGACCTCGACTTGCTGCTGGCCGGACGCGGCCTGCTGGCACGCTTGTTCCGGCCGATGTTCCGCATGATCCGCCGAAGCTGGCAGATGTACCCGTTGGGCTTCCTGTTCGGTCTCGGCTTCGACACCGCGACCGAGGTCGGATTGCTGGGCATCTCCGCCGCACAGGCGTCGCAGGGCCTGCCGATCTGGTCGATCCTGGTGTTTCCCGTGTTGTTCACCGCCGGCATGTCGCTGATCGACACGACCGACAGCATCCTGATGCTGGGCGCGTATGGCTGGGCGTTCGTGCGGCCGATCCGCAAGCTGTATTACAACCTGACGATCACCTTCGTTTCCGTGCTGGTCGCCTTGCTGATCGGCGGCATCGAAACGCTGGGACTTGTCGGCGACCAGTGGCAGCTCAAGGGACCGTTCTGGGATGCGATCGGCTCGCTGAATGACAATTTCGGCACGCTGGGTTACCTGATCGTCGCGGTGTTCGTGCTGGCCTGGATCGTTGCCGCAGCGGTGTACCGCATCCGCGGCTACGACCGGCTGGAGGTCGAGGCGAACCCGCTTTAGCGGCGCCGCCCGTTGCCAGGCGCCGAAAGCGGATAATCATGCGATTGAAATCGGCAACCCTGCGTCCTGCGGCGTTCGCAGCGGTCATCGTCCTCGGAGGACTGGTGCCACAGCGGGGCGGCGGCGCAGACCGGCACGTCCGGCCTGTGGCAACGCAGCAACTTGCTGGGCGATCTGGCCGGCCTGCGCCCGGCGCTCGCCGATCGGGGCATCACGCTCGGGCTGCAAACCAGCAACGAAGCGTTTGCGAACACGACCGGCGGAATCAACCGCGGTGTTGCCGCGGACGGCATGACCATGCTGACCCTGACGATGGATACCGCCAAGGCAATCGGCCTCGGTGGCGGTACGCTCAACATCAGCGGCTTGTGGCTGTACGGTCCCAATTTCAGCCAGGGCTATCTTGGCAACCTGCAATCCGTGAGCGGGATCGCGGGACAGCCGTCGGTGCGGCTTTCGGAAGCCTGGTACCAGCAATCCTTCCAAACCGGCAAGCTCGACATCAAACTCGGCCAGCAAAGCGCCGACCAGGACTTCATGGTCAGCACCGGCGCCAGCCTGTTCCTGAATGCCATGATGGGCTAGCCGATACTACCCGCCGCGGACCTTTACGCGGGCGGACCAGCCTTTCCGCTGTCGTCGCTGCGGATGCGCGTGCGCGCGCAACCGGCGAAGGGCGTGACCCTGCTCGCCGGCGTGTTCGACGACAATCCGCCGGGCGGCCCGTTCCAGGACGATTCCCAATTGCGCGGCGCCGAGCGCTATGGCGCCTTGTTCAACATCAACACCGGCGTGCTGGTCATCATCGAAGCGCAATACGCCACCAGCAACCGCCTGCCCGGGACATACAAACTGGGCATGTGGTTCGATTCGGGCCGGTTCCCGGACCAGCGTTTCGACGATACGGGCCGCTCGCTGGCGGATCCCGCAAGTGACGGCCGGCCGCAGTGGCATTGGCACAATTACGGCGTCTACGGCGTGATCGATCAGACCGTCTGGCAGCCCAATCCGGACGCTGCGCGCGCGATTGCAGTGTTCGCGCGGCCAATGGTTGCGCCGGCCGATCGCAACCTGATCAGTTTCAGCTTCAATGCCGGCGTGACGGTGAAGGCGCCGTTATCCGGCCGCGACAATGACGGTCTCGGCGTGGGAGTGGGCGTGGCGAATGTCAGCGCGCGGGCCAATGGCCTCGATCGCGATACCATTGGCTTTTCTGGCGCGTGGCAGCCCGTGCGGGGTGCCGAGACCTTCATCGAAGTGACCTACCTGGCGCAGATCACACCATGGCTGCAGGTTGACCTCGCTCGGCGACACGCCGGTGCCGCGACGAGCTGGGAATGACGGTCGAGGAGGCTGCCCGACGCTTCGCTGACGCCCGCTTCGGCTTGGCGAATCGGCTGGCAGCTGATTCTGTGTTTGGCATCATAGCCTTGCAGGGAATCTGCCGATGGGCCAACCGATCGAGATCACCCGGACCGAGCTGTCCGCTGCGGCGTTGCGGGCTGTTGCCGGGAAGAGCGACGACGGCGCGGTCGTGCGCCGCCTGTTGGCGGTAGCACTGCTGCTGGAAGGCCGTTCCCGGAGAACCTGCCGGCGGACTCGCCGCTCTGGGCCGGCGTGCCGGAGAAGGAGCAACTGAACTATCGGGACTCGCCGGCGAGCCGGAAGAGCATCGGCTGGCGCAATCCGAACCCGTTCCATTGGTGGAACCCGGGGTCGTGGCTGGGGCGCGAGGACAGTCTCCCGCCGCAGCAGGGGTTCGATGCGAACGCACCGAACGGCGTGCCGCGCACCGGCCCGGTGTTCGGTCCGCAGACGCCGCGGGCCGACGTAACGATGGGCCCGACCAAGCACGGTTTCCTCGCAACGCTGGCCAAGACGGAGTCCGGCGGCGCGGATGACATCCGGAATGGCGGCGCGCGGTTCTCCGATTACTCTCACTTCCCGGAGGGCATCGGGCCGGGCGGCACCAGCACGGCGGCGGGCGCCTATCAGTTCACGGCCGAGACCTGGAAGGAGGAAGCCGCTCGCCTTGGCCTGCGCGACATGACGCGGGCAAACCAGGACAAGGCGGCCTGGGACCTGGCCGAGAGGCGCTACCGCGCGCAGACCGGCCGCGATCTTGAAACGGACCTCGAGGCCGGGAACCGACAGGCGCGGATCGCGGCGGCGCTCGGGCCGACCTGGCCGTCGCTGCCGGGCGGGTCGCAATCCCACGAAACGCAGGATCAGTTCAATGTCGCGCTGGCGCGCAACACTGCCGCTGCGGCTGCTGGTCAGCCGGCGTCGGCGCCGTCCCACGGAGCGTTGGTCGCTCAACGCAGGTCGGCATCACCTCCGCCTCGATTGTCAACGGCTCCGGGCGGGCGAGATCGTCTAGATCCGCGACGAGGCGCTTGCGGGCTTCCTCGTGCGCGGCAGTATCGGGCGGTGGTGTCATGTCCTTGACGGCCACTCCAGTTGGCCTCGGATGTACGGAGGGTGCGGCGGCGATTGAGGCTTGAAGCTGGTGATCGATGATCTCATCGGCTGCTTTGGCGACGGCCACTGCCGTGAGAATGTTATCCAGCGGCAACACTCCCAGCCTGGCCGCGGCAAGCCTCGACTGGGCGCGCAAGCGCCGTTCCAAGGTCGCCCTGTGCGGCGTACCTTTCTGTCGGACCCCGCGACGTTCGCCTGATCTGCTACCCTGCGGCATCAGCTCCGCCACGCCGCCCTGACCGTGGCGGCTGGCTCTGGCGCCTGCCAGATCAACTCCCACGGCCCTCAGCACCGGCCTGCGGCGCACGTAGGCAGTCACTGCGGTGACAGATCGGCCATCGCTCACGGTTTGCCAGTTTCCACCGCCTTTCCCCCGATCTGCTGCGCCTCGCCCGCGACCGCTGGCTCGGCCGCTCTTGCTGGACCCTCCTGCGACGGCACGAACGCACTGACGTCCACAGTAGCGGTCTTTCTGATCATCGCCAGGAACTGCTTCCGCTGCTCCAATGTCAGCTTGCTCACGTCCACCCGAACCGGCGGCTTCTCCTCGCTCGGGTCGAACTCCTTCGCTTTACCGTAGGCGCGATCGAATAGTCGCCGGCAAGGGCATTGTATTTGAGCGTCAGCATGACAGACGACCGGACTACCGAAAACCAGCGTCTGGTGCCTGCCGGGGTCGCTAGGCGCTCGGGCTACGGGATCGTCCAGACCCATGAGAAGCCCCTCATCAGCCTCGCCAAGGGGCGAGACCGGCGCCCGGGGTCCAGAGTGCAAGTTGCCGCGCCGCCGTGATCGTGGGCGCGCCTTACCTTCCGCGTCAGGCGTGTGGCGGCGTGTATTTGGTCTTGGTTGTGTTGGCCTGCTTCATTGCCGCCTCGGCTTCCTTGGCGGTCAGCAGCGTCGTCGTCTCGAAGCGTGAAAAAGCACCCGTTGCGGCAGCCGACATCGAGCAGGCGGCGGCAGCCGTATTGTTCGGGAATTCGCAGATCGCCACCCCGTCGTACTCGCCGAAAGCGATATAGTAGCCATGCAATTTGCCGCCGAAGCCCTCAACGAGTGTCGTCGCCGCGCCCGTGCGATCATGCGGCTTGCCGACCAGCGCCTTGGCCGAGGTATCGGTGAACTGCCAACGTATCATGAAGTGGGGCATCGCGTCCTCCGTGTTTTCGGGTTCATGCGAAGTTGTCGAACGAGCGACATGCTCTTTGCGTGCGGATCCGGGACCGGACGTGGTTCGCCATTTTTAAGCTGCTCAGACACGCGCCGGTCCGTGTCGGTAGCGCAAAAGGCGGCGCAATTCGGCTCCTCTTACCTTTCCTTGTCAATTGGTGGCCACTTGCTTCTCGTCCAACCAACATCCCCTCGCTGGACTTGCCACCACCTTGGCTGAGCGGGCGGTCAACGGTGATCGAGCGTGAGCGGCGATTATTCGCCGCAAGCGAAGCACAGGCCGCATGCCGCGGCGGGGTGAGTGCAGATTCCGATGGAAGCCGTCCAGGCGTTCTGATCTGATGGCGCCCACCATTCTGATCTGATCCCGATAACTCTGGCCGCCGGCCATGGTCTCGAACCTCGCACTCATGGAGTGAGGTCTCGAACAACGTGTTCTAGCGCTGCAACTGCAGATAATGCGGTTGCGCGGTCACACACCTGACCAAGTCTGGCTACCCGACCAGGGTGAATCAGGTTTCGAAAATCTTTCGCAAGCCGGGCAGCTGTCTGCGTGTCAGGTTTAATCAGCCGAAGTTCCGCCGCTACCTCGATGTACTGGTGAAGGGTCCACTCCTCCGGGTTTGCTGGCGGTTTCCGGGCGAGCGCGCCGGACTGGATCAGGGTAGCAATGGCTGTCACCATCGCCGTCGGTGCTGGTGGCTGTTGCACCCCCCAAAGTAATAGAGCCTCGATCGCAGACCCAGCCAGTACGGTTGCAGCCTTCCACTCGCCGCCAACAGGAGCACCCACGGATCATGGCGAGACACACAACGAAGTCAGAGTATGTGGAAGGCGACATCGTCAGCAGTTCCTTGGGAATTTGCTCGACAAGCTCGATCACGCCTTGAAGCGCATGACTCTCGCCGATTGAGTAGCGGCGGGAATTCGTCACTGGCACCATGTTCAGCGGCAATTGATCAATGGTCGAAACGACCTGACTTGGGACCAGCCGTGCCATTTGGACTCTCCTCTCGACACATGGCGGCCAGCAGAGGGGGCGCCGAAAGCCGATTTATCGGAACCACCGGGCCGGACTTGTGGTGCGCCAGACACCCCTCGACTGACACCTCCGCTACAGCGGGCTGGCGAGACAAGCGGTCAGCTATCTCCAACACCCAACGCCGTCGGCTCCATCCTCACCGAGGCCGATGCCGGGCTGTAGACAACTAACTAATGATGCTCGGACACCGATTACCCCTCCAAGCGGCCCTTTTTCTCACGCCGAATCACAACGCCGCGCCATCGACACACCGAATACCGTCACATCGTACGCCTTTCCCTCAGTCAGTCCGACGCTGATGGACAGGTCTGCCGCATTGCAGCGCAGATGGGTTTCGGGGCTGGACGCGCCGAGCGAGTGGCTCAGAATCTGGTTCCGAATCCCCTTTTCGCTGATGGCACAGCGGTGCGGCCGGACGATGGTGCCGTCGACCATCTCCAACGTATCGAGCGCGCCTCCATCCGCCAAAACAAGGCACGGGTCACCCAGGACTGTCTGTTTCCCGCACTCGCTGAGGGTCCAGGCGCGATGCGGTTCAAGGATCGCGCAGCGACGGCGGCGGGGTTTTCATTGCCCAGCCGTATGGACCTGTCCGGTCGCAGCCGGGTGCGGGCCGAACGGAACAAACCCAGCCCGCTTTCAGTCGCCACAGCGCGACCTCTGAAACGTTTCAGCGCCGCACCACCTCCCGCCGCGCTAATTCCTCCCCCAGCAGGCAGCCACACCAAACACCTGCTGAAACCCTGAAGGTGGCAACAGCCGCGAGCAACCGCCAACAGGTCCCGCAACACCACGGCCGCTGATGGCCAAACGGAGGACACCACCATGCGCACATTCTTCGCCGCTATCGCAACCTTGGCGGTGACGTTCGGCAGCCTGGCTGCCGCGAGCGCCGCGCCGTCGCTCGGCGACGGCTCCAACATGACCGTCCCGTCGACGCCCATCTACAGCGTTGCCGGCGGCTGATCGCATACCGGCAGCATAAGAGGAGCGCCTTGAAACCTGCTTGGCGTTTCAGGCGCATCAGCCACCGGCCAGCGGGCGCCGACCCGTTGGCCGGACGCTTTCAAGGCACACAGTCATGTCAGTCGTCCGCATCGCTTTCGCTGCGCTGATCGCCGCCGGCATCGCACAGCCTGTTCTTGCCGGTTCCGAGCTGACGAGCCCCGACGACAGCAAGTCCACCGAACTGAACAACGTCACGCTCGACAAGTTGGCTTGCGAATTCCAGCAGCACATCACGTTCCGTGGCGCCGGCGCAACGGCCTCGATCAACCGCGAGCCGCGGCTGCTTGAGCCCCTGCGTTGTTCGGCCCATTGACCGCGACGCCATGGACCATGGTGCGACGCTTTCGGTTGCGCCTATCGGTGCAAGGCCGCCAAGGCGGTTCTGGCATCCAGCAGCGGCGGGACGACCGATCGCCGGCCGTCAGGGCGAGGCGCAGCTCGGCTGCACTTGCCCTCGGAAACAGCGACCACAGCAACGCCGCCGTCCCTGAGACGAACGGCACGGCAGCACTGGTCCCGCTAAAGGCGGCGAAGCCGCCAGCGGCGGCGAGGCTGACGATAGCGTCGCCTGGCGCGCTGATGCCGTAGCGGCCGATCGAGGCCCCGAGGTTGGAAGGCGCCAACACGGCGCCGGAGAGGCTGCGGGCGACGACCGGGATCACCCAGGGCAGCCGTGTGATCGCGGTGCCGCCCATTCGCCCGTCGTTGCCCGCCGCCGCAACGGCGATAACGCCGCACTGCGCAGCCTCCTGCAAGCCCCCGACGAGCGCACGGTTGTCGCCCAGCCCCGGCTCGGTCAGCCCGACGCTGAGGTTGATGACCCGCGCGCCGGCGACCGACCACCTCACGGAAAGCAGTCGCCAACTGGTCGGGCGTTGCGGAGGGTAGGCTGCCGTTCTGTTGGGCCTATGCCGCATCGGAGAAGATCGGCCGCACCACCAAAGTACAGCCGGGGCAGATGCCAGGATGCAGGCTGTCGCGCCGTGCGCTCAGCACTCCGGCCACCAGCGTGCCGTGGCTGCAGGCGGGGCGACCCGGCACGCTGTAGCCGGCTGTCTCGGCCGGCGCGGCAAAGCGGATGCGGTCAGCGGCCAGATCGGGATGGCGCAGCCCACTGGGCCGTCGATCAGTGCCACCACCAGGAAGGGTCAGTGCGCCCGCGCCGAGGGTGCTACGGCCTGGCCTCCAAAATCATGTTGAACGGCGTCTCCGCAGCCTTGCGAACCTGACCAAAGCCGCTCTCGCTGATCATCGAGGAGAGCCTGGCGAATCCGGCCTGGGCACCCAGGGCCGCCCCGACGGGCTGGTCGAGAGACGTCGGCACGCAGATCATCGTCGATCCTGCATAATACAACCTCCCGACAGGATTGATATTGTCCTCCAGTTTGTCGCCGGCCGCGGGCTCCACGATCATCCAGCTCCCATCCGTCCTCAGCGTCTGCAACACATGCTGCGCCGCTCCGGCGGGATCGCCCATGTCGTGCAGGCAGTCGAAAAATGTCACGAGGTCGAGATCCCGGGCCGGATATCTGCTGGCCAAGGCCACTTCGAAGCGCGTGTTTGCGGAGACGCCATGCTGCTCGGCATGCAGCTTGGCCTGTGCAACCGAATCCGAATGGAAGTCGTAGCCAATGAAGCTCGAATTGGGGAACGCCTTCGCCATTAGGATGGTCGAGAACCCATGACCACATCCGACATCAGCAACAATGGCGCCCCGTTCAAGCTTCGCCTTCACGCCATCCAAGGCGGGGAGCCACGAGTCCACGAGATTACTCTGGTAGCTCGGCCGGAAGAAACGTCCGACGGAGCAAAACAGACATTGCGATTGGTTTCCCCAGCCGACGCCTTTTCCGGTGCGGAAGGCGGCCTCGACCTGCGCCTCGTTTTGCATCATCGATACCGCCACATCGAAAGCACCCTGCATGAAAACGGGGCTGTCCGAATCGGCAAAGACCATCGCCTGCTCGGGAGGCAGAGTGAACGCGTTCGTGGCGGCGTCATAGGTGAGGTACCCCGATGCCGCATGATGCGACAGCCATTCACGAGTATATCGTTCAGCGACGCCTGCCTTTTTGGCTAGTTCCGCGGACGTGACCGGCCCCTCTCGCTGAAGTATTCGGTAAAGCCCCAGCCGATCGCCCATGCGCACGAGCGCCACACTGAACGCCCCGCCGAGATCGCCGAGCATCTGCCCGATAAACGTATTGAGCTTAGCCTCGTCCACCATCCTCGATCTCCTTTCGAGCAGGTTGCCGGCGCTCGACCAGTGCGATGCAACAACGTCTCGCCCAACCACGCGGAGCTGAAAGCACTCCGGTGATGATGAGCCTTGGGCCACTATATTAACGGCGGTTCAATGCCGTCTATAGGTACTTGTACCCCGGCGGCTGTATCTGCTTCAGTCTCTGGAAGAAGCGGACCCGGTCTGCTAGGATGTGGCGATAACGGGTATCTACACGAGATGACAATCCGATCTATCGCTCTGCCGACAAGACCTGCCCCAGGACTGCCGCACAAGGCTCTTCATGCTGCGACCATCGTCTGCGTCTATGTGGCAATTTATGTCGCGTTGGACTGGATCAGTCTCTTTCAGGTACTGCCGGGAACTTGCCTGACCCCCTGGAATCCCCCACCGGCAGCCAGCCTCGCTCTTCTCGTCGCCAAAGGGCTCCGCTTCGCGCCTTCGCTCTTCGTCGCGGGTGTAGTTTCGGATGTCATGGTCGTCGGCTGTTCGCTCGACATGTCGACCACCGTTGCAACGAACGCAATTGCGGCCATCGGCTACACCGGCGTTGCTGCTGCGCTGCAGCGCTTCGCTCATGCCGACCAGGGTTTCCCACGCGTTGGGGATATCGTGTATTTCTTGCTCATCGCCGGCACCGGAACCATAGCGGTCGCCACCCTTGCTGTTGCCGCACTCGTGATGATGAACGGTCTGCCAGCGAGTCTGGCATACTCCGCCGTCCGGCACTATTTCATCGGCGATCTGACTGGTATCGTCGGCCTGCTGCCCGCGGTGCTGACCATTCCACAGGCATGGGAACGGTGGAAGGAGGTGCCTCCGGCTACTCGTGTCATCGACAGCGGATTTTTTGCGATTGGGCTTGTATTTGCGTTGTCGATGGTATTCGGCGTGGCCAGCTCGAAAGAGTTGCAGTTCTTCTACCTCTTGCTTCTCCCCGTCGTCTGGATCGGGGTTCGGCACGGCCTCGCATTGTGCGCGATCTCTATATCGGTCACACAATTGGCTCTCATATCGACGATCGCCGCCCTCGATTATCCGGGAGTCGACGTCGTGGCATATCAGATTCTTTCCATCGCGGTGGCTGCCTCCGGGTTGATCCTGGGTGCGGTCGTCACGGAACGTCAGCGGGCCGAACTCTACCTGCGGCAACAACAGGCAGAGCTTTACCGCGCAGCGAGGCTGACCACCGCGGGGGCGCTCGGCGCCGCCGTGGTGCACGAGATTAGCCAGCCCCTCGCCACTCTTGCCACCTATGCCCATGTTTGCCGCCGTCTCATGGTGGCAAGTCCGGTCGACGTCGAGCGGCTGCGCGAGACGATGGCTAAGCTGGAATCTGAGGTCCGACGCGCCGGAAAGATTGTCGAGCGCCTCCGGGACTTCTTGAGCAAGGGTGAACCGCGATGGTGTCTCATTGATCTCGCTGTGATGACGCATGAGGTTGTCGCGGCACTCGCCGACATGGCCCGATCACTCGGCGTGACGGTACGGATCGAAGCTCATCCGCTGGTACGAATCGCCGCGGACCGCACTCAGCTCGAACAAGTGCTGGTCAACTTGATCCGCAATGCTATCGAGGCGGTTGCCGAGTGTGGCAGCCCGGATAAAAGCGTCCGGATTCGTCTGCTTCAGGTCGACGGAGAGAGCGAACTGGCAGTCGAGGACAACGGGCCCGGCGTGCCGGCAGAATTGGCCGAGCGCCTGTTCAAACCTTTCGAAACTAGCAAGCAGCATGGCATGGGCCTTGGTCTGTCGCTCAGCCGCGAGATCGTGAAAGCACACGGGGGGAGACTCTGGCGGGATGCAACAGTCACCGCCGGCGCGCGCTTTGTGCTGCGATTGCCCTCCGACAATGTTGACCGATCTTGATCGTGACCCCCATGGCTTATGTCGTCGAGGATGATCCGGGAATGCGGGATGCCCTGACTTTACTTTTACAGAGCGCAGACTTCGACGTTCGAAGCTACCCGAGCGCCGAGACCTTTCTGGCTGAGGTGGATCGCTCGCAACCGATCTGCCTACTCACCGACGTACGGCTGCCGGATATGGATGGCATCGTGCTCTACCGTCACTTGGTCCGTCTTGGACTCGACCCGGCGACGGTGGTGATCACTGCCCATGGCGACATTCCAATGGCTGTGGCTGTCCTGAAGGAAGGGGTCGTCGACTTTGTCGAAAAACCGTTCGATCCCGCCACGCTGTTGGACAGTATGCACGCAGCTTGGCAGCGCGCAGTCGCGACCCAGGAACGCAAGGCGCAGGTCGCTGAAATCGAGGCGCGCCGATCGACGCTGACGCCCCGAGAGACAGAGATTCTGGAGCTGCTGATCGAAGCCTACCCTAACAAGGTGATCGCCGCGAGGCTTGATACCAGCATACGGACGGTGGAACACCATCGCGCGCGCATATTGGAGAAGATGGGAACACGCACCCTCTCTCAGCTTATCAGGCTGGTGTTCGCGAGCCGTGGATTTGGTCCAGACAAGTGAGGACTTTTCCACCAGCGCCCTCGTATCAAATTCAGA
>Ga0335073_10013816_pt1 | contig 11323 bp, 11 predicted proteins | sample Lox_Sample_22_FD_207093 | JGI IMG/M metagenome (GOLD analysis project Ga0335073, IMG submission 207093) | Soil microbial communities from Loxahatchee National Wildlife Refuge, Florida, United States - Lox_Sample_2.2 | ecosystem: Environmental > Terrestrial > Soil > Wetlands | place: USA... | reverse complement strand
TTCGTGCCGCAGTTGAACCTGATCGTGCCGCCTGCTCTGACGGCGCTGACCACCTTCGCGGACGTGCAGCTGGCCGCAGTGCCGTTGCCGATGACATGGTTGGCGTGGCTGGTATTCACGGCCCGGCCGGCGGGCGGCACCGGGAAGTGCCCGTTCGGGTTGCCGAAGTCGGGCATGACACCCGGCTTGCCGGCGGCCGAGGCGCCCTGAGCGCCCGGAGCCATCAATCCAGCCAGCGCCGCAGCCCCTGCCAGAACGCTTGCCACAAGTCCGAAGCCACATATTCGACGCACGGCGCCCCATGCTAGTGCGGCAACCCCGAACAGGCCCGACGAACGGGAGGAAACGGGGTTACTTCCCGTCCGCAGCACTAAATCGCCGGGCGGTTTGCCCGGCGGCGGGATCGTGGATCGGGAAACTGTGTCGAGACACCTCGCCAGGAACGATCAGGAGAAGAAGGTCTGTGCCAGACGCGACGCTCGAGGTCGGCGAGCTTGCTGATGGCTCCCGCCGTTACCGCCGCCTGCTGGCGGTGCCTGGTTCGCGCGCGCTGACGGCGGCGGACCTGTGCGCACGCTTGCCCCAGGGCATGCTGAGCGTGGCAGTGCTGCTGGCGGTCGCCCAGCACGCTTCGATGCGCGCAGCCGGGTTCGCCCTCGCGGGCTCAACCCTCGGGCTGGCGATGACGGCCCCGGTGCGGGGCCGGCTCGCCGACCGGTACGGAGTGGCGCGGACCGCCGTTGTCTGCAGCGGCGGATACCTTGCCGCCTGGGCAGGCTTGCTCGCGGCTTGTGCTGCCCGCGCTCCGACGGCCGCGCTGGTGGCCCTGGCGGCCGCGACTGGTTGCTGCACGCCGCCGCTGAGCCCGGCAATGCGCAGCTTGTGGTCGGTTCACGCGCCCGCCCGTCTGGTGTCAACGGCATTCGCGCTCGATGCGGCGGTGTTCGACCTGGCTTACATCGCGGGCCCGGTCGTCGCAAGCTCGCTGGCTGTCGGTATCTCACCTGCCGTTGCCGCAGTCGTGATGCTTGCCCTGACCGGTGCTGCCGTGATGGTCATCGGGTTCCGGTTCCCGCACAAGCCGGCCGGCCCGACCGGCGCCGAAGTAGCCGGACCGTTGCGGTCCGCTGCACTGCGCCGGCTACTGCTGACCGCGGCACTGGCCAATGCCGCACTCAGTGCTACCGAGGTCGCCCTCATCGCGTCCGTACGGCTGCATCATGTGCTATGGGCCTCGGGTCCGCTGCTTGCCGAACTGTCCGCCGGAAGCATCCTCGGAAGCTTGCTGCTGGGCAGCCGGGCAGCCGCCGCCGACCCGCATCGGCGACTGGCCCGGCTGCTGATCAGCTTCACGTTCGGCCTCGTCGCGCTGACGGCCGCGACGCTAGCGCCGCCGTTGCTGGCCGTCGTCACGCCACTGGCTGGCCTGAGCCTGGGTCCTACTCTGGCCACGCTGTTCACCCTGACCGCGGCCGCAGTCCCTGGCCGCAATGGCACCGAAGCGCAGGCCTGGCTGAACTCGATGATGAACGGCGGGGCCGCTGGCGGCGCCGCGATTGCCGGCCTGTCCGCCAGCAAGCCTGCCCTCGGCCTGGCCATTGCCGCCGGAACGGCGGGCATGGCTGCGCTCACAGTCGCGTTGCGAAGGCGGCAGGCGTGACCTCACGTCATGTCTGCGAAGCGGGTTGATGATCGGGACCTAACCGCTGGATTATGCAGTTAGCTGCATGGAGGGGGGAAAGTGCCGGATCTTGACGATGGCCCGCGACCGTCGGCTCGGGGCGATGAGGAATCTGGCTCCGAAACGATGTCGGAGATGAGGCTGTGGAGCCGCGATCTTCAGAAGTCGCAGCTCACCCGGCTGAAGCGTACGCAGGCATCCGCCCGGGTCTGGCTAGGTGTGCTGACCTCGCTGCTTGGCCTTCTCGGCTCAGTAGTGCTGTTCAAGGGCGGCGACCTGGTTACCGGAGTGACGTCCAGCGGAGTCCTCCAGGCAGTGCTCATCGTCCTGGTTGGCCTGGTCCTGAGCATGACAGTGCTCGCCATCATTTACGGCGGGCAGGCAACCTGGGGCGGTCTGGGAGACGCAGCGCACATTGACGCGCGCGATCCTGGCGGCGACGGGATCGCCGGCACCCGGCCGGCCGGAAGGCAGCACGCCGGCGACCAGAAGCCCTGGTGGCTCGAATCGTGGTTCGACCTGGCCAGCTGGCTCACGTTCCAGCGTGGCCGCGGAGACGAACCTGCGGAACCGGCAAATCCAGACTGGCGGCAACACAGAGACCGGATCGTGGCTACCGCTGACCGCCGACGCGTCTATTTGCACGCATCCAGGACTACCGGCGTTATCGCCGCGGGACTCATCGCGGTGCTCGCGATCACCGCTGTCATCGCGGGAACCGTTGCGCCCGTACCCACCGACGTGATGGTCGTCCACGATGGTCACGTCACTTGCGGGCCGACAAGTCAAAGCCACGAATTCTCCGGGGTCACCGAAGTCATCGCCGTGAGCAGCTGCTAGCAGCCACCAACAGTCAGCAGCAGTCGTTTTCCACTATGGACTGATTGCCGGGGACCGTCTGGGCTTGACGAGGCGGAGAATCAGGAATCCGGGTTCTGCGGTCAGCTTCTGGTAATCCTCCGGATAGCGTTCACGCATGCTGTCTGCCGGGAGAGGCTCAATGACTTTCTCGATGAGGAATCCGGCACCGGTGCCATAGCCGCACAGGGCGCTGAGCGGCTCGCGCCAGAACCGCACGGGCTGATCCCCGGACGGAGTGCGCCAGACGTCAGTCTCCAGTCTCACCTCGAAATAGGACCCGCCCTTGCGCAGCCAGTCCGCGGTCGGGTGCTGAGTGGAAACCACCAGCGCGCCGCCTGGGCGCAGCACGCGGTAGAACTCAGCGAATGCGGCAGCGCGATCAGCGGCGTAGTGAATGGCCAGGGCGCAGACGATGCGGTCGAACGTGCCGTCGGCGTAAGGCAGCGGCTGGCCGAGGACGGCCTGATCGACCTGGGCTCGGTCTGCGATCCGCGCTCGCGCCAGGCCTACCATCACCGGGCTGGCGTCGAAGGCCGTGACGGCGGCGCCGCGGGCCAGGAGCTCTTGGCAGTACAGGCCAGGTCCGCATGCAGCGTCCAGAACGCGCAGGCCGCGGACCGGTCCGAGCGCGGCCAGGACAGCCGGACGGTCGTAGTGGGCGTTGTAGGAGCTGTCGGCCGCGCGTTGCGCATAGCTGCCGCCCATGGAGTCATAGGGCGACCACAATCGCTCATCCACTCAGGCACCCTAGCCACCCGGCCGGGCATCGGACGGTACCCTGTGCGCTTCCTCGCCGTGGCGCGTTGACTTGCACTGATCGCGGCGCGCACGCATTTGAGCCGTCCAGGCCGGCCGGCCGCGCGATTGCCGCATCATCGGACAACGCTGGCGATCCGTGAATTGACCGGGATATTGCCGGACGTGAGCCCGGCCGCCTGGCCGTGCAGGTCGAACTCCAGGTTGACGCCGGGCCGGAAGAGCAGGCAGTGGGTCGAGCCACCAAAGTGGAACATGCCGAGCTGGCTGCCTTTTTTCACGCGCTGGCCTTCGTACACCGTGATCTCGCAGGTCGATACCTCGGACATGCCGACCGGGAGGACGCACATGAGCCCGATAGCCGGGTTGTCGGCTTCGATGAAGATCATCGCCCGCGTGGCGACCTGGGTGATGTAGCCCTGCGATGAGTTCGGCCCGGCCGGGTCGTATCCCTCCGCGGGAGTTTCTGAATAGTAGGTGCCGTCCTGCACGTACGCCTTGACGATCTGGCCGTCGACCGGGCTGTGCCAGCGGTGGTAGCTGAGCGCGCTGAGGAAGGCCTGGTAAATGCTGCCGCCGATGAACTGCTCGGTCCAGGGGTCGTCAGCGAGCATGTGCGCCACGGAATAGGGCTGGCTCTTGATCCAGAATCGGTCGTGGCGCTTGACGTTCCGGCTCACCCGGTAGGGCGCCGACTCGCAGGCGTTTACGATGACGTCCGGGTCGGCAGGCGAGGCGACGGGCCGTACGCCCGGCCGGAACCGCCTGGTGAAGAAATCGTCCCAGGACGTGAAGCCGTAATGCGGGCTGGCCGGATCACATACGAAGTCCTCAGCGAAGCGCGGCATTTTCGCCAGCGCGTCCGGCCCGAGCCACCCCGAGTTGCTGTCGTTGAGCACGGCGGCTGAGTCGGCGGACTTCAGGAACACGCCCCACTCGTTCAGCAGTTTCTTGAACTGGTTGTTGACCCGGTCATTGAGGAAGGCAGCGAACCCGGCGCGGGTCCCCATGGCCCAGTCCAAGATCGCGTTGATCGGACAGCCCACCTGGACGGTGTCGTTGTATTCCGGGGCGTGCGTCATCACATAATTGAACAGCACTAGCAGCTGCTCGACGGTCTTCACCTGCGGCTGGTGCGCCTCCGACCTGCGATGGGGCACCTGCTGGAGCATGAACCGGAACAGCATGTAGACCTCGGGGTCGTCCTCGATCAGCCGCCGAAATTCATCGACAACCGGGAGCAGCGGCTGCTCGGCTTCCGCCTCGACCTTCGCAACCAGTTCGCCCACCCACTGGTCAAGCATCGCCTGATCGGATGGAAGCCACCCGCCAACCCGAAACGGAGCGGTCGCTGTCATTACCTCTCCTCACCCGCTGGCGGTGGTCAGCTCAAGCACAGCGCACACCGGCTAGCCGACGGAACGTGCTTCGGGACCGGCACGCCGACGCCTTGCGGGCATCCTAGGTGAGTAATGCTTCCGACGAGATGCGCCAGCGTGTGCCAGCCCCAGCGGTCGGGGAAGAATGAAAGTCATGGCAACGTTCACCGGCTCTGACGACTTGCAGGGAGCGGAGTTTGTCGACGCGGACCTGCGTAATGCCCGGTTCCGCAGGGCCGACCTCTCCCGCGTCGTGATGCGTGCCGTCGAAGTGCGGGACGCAGACATCGACGCACCGTGGCTCGCCGACGGCGAGAGCTTCCTGCGAGTCAACGGCGTGGACGTGATCCCGCTGGTGGAAGCGGAGCTCAACCGCCGCTTTCCCGGCCGCGCCGACCGGCGTGCCGCAGATCCGGCTGGCCTGCGCGCGGCCTGGGCCGCGCTCGAGCGAACGTGGGCAGCCACTCTCGAGCGCGCCGCGGCGATGCCTGCGGGCACGGTCGATGTCTCGGTCGGCGGCGAGTGGTCGTTCGCGCACACCCTGCGGCACCTGGTCATGGCGACCGACGCATGGCTGGGCCGGGCGATCCTCAACATCGACCAGCCGTTCCACCCCATCGGCCAGCCCAACATTGAGTACGAAACTGACGGCAACGACATGTCGGTTTTCGCGATGGCCACACCCTCATACGCCGACGTGCTCGAGGTCCGGGCGGGTCACGTCGCCATGGTGCGCGACTTCCTCGCCACCGTCAGCTCAGACGACCTGGCCGCGACGCGCAAGAACCCGTGGGCTCCCGAGTACCCCGAGACCATCCTGTCTTGCCTGCACGTGATCCTCAGCGAGGAGTGGGAGCATCACCGGTACGCCGTCCGCGACCTCGACGCGATTGATGCCGGATCCGACGTTTGACCCGCGAATCAGCTCGCAAAGGCGAGCGGCTGACGAACTGGGTTAGCGAACTTCGGTGTACTCGCTGCGGTCCAGCCGCACGACGTCGGTGTAGTGGTCGCTGCCGTCCGGCTCTGCGATGTCGTCGGTGAACTGTCTGTGGTCCAGTCGCACGACGTTGAGACTGGCCCTGGAGAGCAGCTTGCGCAGGTGATGCATCCCGGTCATGCCCGCAAGCGAGACGGCTATGGCAGCGGCGAGCACCGAGCCGCCGAACAGCGCGAACCCGCCGACGACGTGTCCCAGGATCATCATGATCACTGCGGCCAGCAGGGCCACCGGTACCGCTGTCAGAAGCAGCAGCGCGAGCAGCGTCATGGCGATCACCACCTTGGCTGACCTGCCCGGTGTTTGCTCCACACGCCAACTGGCCATCACGCTCAGCTCCCGAACTCCGCAGCCCGTCAATGGTTCAGGGCTAACCGAATGAGACACGACATGTCGCGTCTGCAACCCTCAACGCGCCTCCGGCTCAGGATGTTCCCGCAACCGGCCGAAGCGCTGAGCGTGGCCCGCATAAAAAGTGACGACGATGCCCACGCCCACGACCCGCCTGCTGAGGACTTCCCGATTGCAATTGGTGTTAGTGCTTGAAGGGCTTCACGCCGAATACGAACCTCATGATGAGGAGTGTGATTAGGAATGCGCTGAGCAGAACGCCAGCTTCCTTAGCCCACGTAACGGGATGCAACGCCGACTGGGGGAACCCTCCCAAAATCCACTTCGACAAGGAGAACGACGGGTCGAAGTGACGAATCCCCACGCCGATCAGTATCACACACGCACACCAGATCAGGATTGCCACGTACGGGACGAGGAACGGGTGATCGTTTTCGGTACTGGCCATTACCTCTCCAACGAAGGCGTTAAAAGCCAAGCTGGTGGACGAACGACGAGATCGGTGCCACGTGAACGTACGACAAGACGATGACGCCCACGATCAGCACAGCTAGTGTGGCGAAGAACTGCTTGGCCACAGAGCCGACGATGATCAGCAGGCCGATAAGGACGAGCCAGAAGCCGTCACCCAGGGAGATGTGCAGGTACGAGGCCGCTTGAAGTGCCGCCGGCGTGTCGCCAAGCGCCTGAGCGACGGTCGACCTCATCCCGAAGCCGGCGAGGCCGATGCCGAGCAGGAGGAAACTGGCGGCGCCCATAGCCTCGATGACCAGCGCGACCGATCGTCCGCCGGCGATAGCAAGTTTCGCGAATTTCGTTTGCAGAAGACGCACTGCGTTGGAGGTCAGCCCGGCTAGAGCCGGGACGGACAACAGAGTGGTGATCAAGACACCGATGAGCGCCCACCGGATTATGCTCGTCATTGCGGCCCCTGAGATCACCTGCTCGCCGAAGGTATAGCTGCCTAAGGAGAACTGGAGTAGACCGCCGTGCTCGGATGAGATCCCGCTGTAGGTGTATCTGAATGCCGTAAAGACGTGCCTATTCAGCGTGTAGGAGCCGTGCGGTGGCGTATACGACACGTGGTACCAGGGTAAGAAGAACCCGATGACGCTCACAGTCAGTGCGAACACCAGGGCGCGCAGAACGAACGGATCCGCAGAATCCACTGTGCCATTGCCCGGCTTCGGCAGGAATCCGACGATCCCCTTAGCTGCTGTCACGATACTCCCCTTTATTACCGGCGTCCTTCGACGACATTTACAATCGATTCACTTTGTCAACTCACTGCCTGCAGCTGTCCGGAGCTGGTCATTCTGAGCCGCCCGCTGAGAAGGCTATCGCCTAATCTCGCTTGCAAATCTGGTCCGGCCTTCTCGCGGGCGCCTAAGCCGATTAGCGCAGCGTCTGACACTAACGCGTATGTAAGAGTTCGCCGCGAGCCTCCCACGGCGAATTTGCGCCACAATTAGCGCCAGGGTGGCGACACCGACGACAGCGCCAAGCCATCCGAGGACAGCCGGGCCGACGCGAAGACGTGCGGACTAGCTAGCACAGTCTTTACCCATGTGTTATCTAAGTGTTGAATATCTGCCCGAGCTAGCCCGTAAGCCGCGCACGACTAATGGGTTGGTGCATGCCGAGATCGCGCCTGCTGAACGCTTATAACTCGGCCGATTGCTGGGCATAGACACCGCCCAGTCAGTTAGAGAATGCGAACGATGGCATCGCATGGCCCGCTGTAGCCCCCCTCCCACGGTTAGCAGTACATTATGATGCCATTGTGAACTTTGGCAAGCTGCGGATCATCGTGCCGATGCCTCGCATATAGGGCTGCGTATGCATCTCAGCCATCAGCATCCTCGTACACTCTTCGGCGTGGTCGTTTCGTCGCCCGTGCCGCCCGCGGCGACAGGCAAGCTGCGTTGACGCTCCTTCTCAGGGATAATGAGGTGCATTGCCGGAACTGCGGAGGAGGAAGACCGTGAGCCAAGTCGGTCGTGTCGGCTGAGGAAGCCGGGACGGACGGACACAGCATCGGCCCTGGTCTTGTCAGGCGGCTTGTCACGTCGCAGTTCCCGGAGTGGGCGGACCTGCCGCTGAAGCGACTGCTTCCCGCTGGGTCAGACAATGTGATCTACCGGCTCGGCGACAACATGAGCGTCCGGCTGCCGCGCGGCGAGTGGGCCGCCGGTCAGGCGGCGAAGGAACATTACTGGCTGCCTCGCCTGGCACCCCGGCTGCCGCTGCCAATCCCCGCCCCGCTTGGCGTGGGCAAACCTGCCTTCGGGTATCGGTGGGATTGGTCGGTCTCGAGCTGGCTGCCCGGTGAGACGGCCACGGTGGAAGGCCTCGCCGACACCCGCCGGGCAGCTATCGACTTGGCAGAGTTCTTGATCGCGCTCCGACATGCGCTGCCGGTGCAACCTGACATCCCGAATCCTCATCACGAGGTCACCGGCGTGCCACTCGCCAGGCGCGACCATGCGACGCGGGTTGCGATAGCGGCAGTGCAGGACACCTTCGACGCCGCGGCGATGACCACGATTTGGGACGCGGCGCTCCGGGCGCCGGCCTGGGACCGCGCCCCGGCTTGGTTCCACGGCGATCTTCACCTCGGCAACCTGCTGGTTAGCGGCGGACAGCTGAGCGCCGTCATCGACTTCGCCGGCCTTGGCGCCGGCGACCCTGCCTGCGACCTGGTGATCGCGTGGAATCTGTTCTCCCCGCAGACCCGGCCGATCCTCCGGGCAGCTCTTCAGGTCGACGACGCCACCTGGACCAGAGCCCAGGGGTGGGCGCTGACCACGGGCCTGAACGCCTACACGTCCTACGCAGCCACCAACCCGCTCGTCGCGATGAACACGCACCGCCAGATCAGTCAGGTGCTCATCGACAGCGGCCAGGCGAACTGAAACGGAGCTTCAGCAGGAAGCGTCAGCTTGACAGAACCGCGGCGATCGGCGGGCTCAGATCCTGGCGCGCATGACCCACCGCCACTTAGCGATCTTCCGTACCCGCGTGAAGCCGTATCGCGCATACAACTCCTCCGGTCCCGTGTGCAGATAGGCGCCACGCTGCGGCGGCCGCTCCTCGGTCTGCTCCGGATACGCCTCCACAACGCCGCCGCCGGCCCGCTTGATCTCGTCGAGTGCTGCCGCGACCGCGGCGGCGGCGACGCCCTTGCCTCGGTCCTTCGCGTTGGTGAAGATGCAGCCGATCCGCCAGTCCGGCAACTCGGTGACGCCCGCTGCATAGGCCTTGGGGTTCTTGATGGTCGCCACCTCGGCCGGTGGTCCGAACTGGCACCAGCCGACGCAGCGCTCACCGTCATAGACGAGCACCTGGTGGACAGTTCCGCGCGTCACGTGCCGACGCTTCAGTTCCCGGTTTCCTTCGCGCCCGTGGCCGACGCCCTCCGGGTGGAATCCAATGCACCAGCATCCGCCCCAGACGCCGTTGTTAGCCTCCACGAGCGAAGCGAAGTCGTCCCAGGTGTCCGGCGTGAGCATCCGAGTCGTGAACTTCATACCCATAGTGTCTCCGACCGGTCTGACATAGTGCGATTTAGCGGCCAAGGCGGTGGTTAATTGGACGGCGCCCGCAGATCTAATGCGTGCCTGGAGCGACGCCGGTGTGCCCCCACGGCCTGGTGAAGCCAACCGGATCACGGTCGCCGTACGGCGCGATCCTGATCGGGAAGCCAGTGGCATACGCCTCGATCATCAGGCCACCGCCGATGACCAGGCCGACATGCCCGGGCGAGGTCGGCGTGCCGTCAGCGCCCGCGAAGAACACCAGGTCGCCTGGCTGCACCTGGGGCGCGCTGACCCGCGCGCCCCAAGCCCACTGCTGCTCCGAGGTTCGCGGGATGTCGATCCCGGCAGCACGGTAAGCCATCATGACGAGCCCGGAACAGTCGAATGCATCGGGTCCGGTACCGCCCCACAGGTACGGCTTGCCCAGTTGCTGCTCGGCGTAGCCGATCGCGGTCGCAACAGCGGCACTGGGTGCACGAGCGGCTCCCGGCAGGCACTCCGGCGCGCTGTCCAGCGTCACCGGGCTGACCGTGTACCCGCCGCTCGCATACAACCCGGCCCAGTACAGCACCGCCTGTACGTAAGACTCAAGATGGTTGTAAGCGAAGATCGCCTGGTCCACGTTGCTCAGCACGCCGTGCGCAAGCAGGTACTTGGCAGCTCCGGCGATCGCGTCGGCAGGCTCGTAGACACTCGCGAGGCCGTCGCTGTTCGCGTCGGTCGCGACGCCGTTCACCTTCTCCCTGGCCGGGTGCACCGGGGCGCCGCCCCATTGGTTGCCCGCCGCGCCGCCGATGCCGATCTGCATAGGGCCAGCCGCACCGAATGCGTTAGCACCGCTGTGCACGCCCGGCAACGTGCTCTGGCCGTCGTCGCTCTCGACCTTGCCGATGCCGGCCAGGATCACCCACGGAACCTTGTATTCCTTGCCGATCGTCTGGAACAGCGTCAGGTAGTTCGCAGGAATCGAGTTGCGCGCCGACCGGCTTGCTACAGGCTGAACGGCCGGGTTGTTGCCGCTGCCGGACGAGCAGGACGCACTCGATTCGGTGAGCAGGCTGCCGCTGGCGAACATCACGACCGGGGCGCCGAGGACGGCGGTCAGCATCAGCCCGGCGGCACACACCACGCCGACGATGAGCGCTCGCCTGCCGCCGGGGCCGCTGCCTGATCCGCTAGCACTCCGGCGACCGCGTCCCGGCCCGGCGATCACGAGTTTCCTACGGTAGCCAACTCGATGCTGGTGACCTGCCAGCTTGTGTCATCGCCGGTGACCGTGACTGCGTACCGGGCGCTCTGCTGGCTGGCGCCCGTTGTCGCCGTGATGCGCTGCACGATCTGTACGTCGAAGGTCAAACTGGTCGGGCCGAATGCGTCGATTGCGTCGATCGTCGCGACACCGACCGTGACCTGCTTGCCGCCGGCCCTGGCAGACGCCACGCCGGGTGCGGCATAGGCACCTTCGACCTGCTGCACGAGCGGCGCCGAGGCGACCTGTTGCATCGAAGCGCCGTAAGCACTCGCCGTCTCGGTATAGGAGTACGTGCTGTACGCGTCCCCGAATCGCGTCACCGTGCCGGCAGCCGCAGCTAGGCCGGCCTGGGTGAACGGCAGCCATTGATAGATGTCCGGCTGCCCGGACCCTGTAGCTGCTGTCGGCGGTACCACCGGAGGCGGCGTCCTCGAAGCGCGAGGCCGCGGACGCATCGGCTGGCCAGCTGACTGCGGGCTGGGATGCGCACCCGGACGGATCAGG
>Ga0335073_10013814_pt1 | contig 11324 bp, 13 predicted proteins | sample Lox_Sample_22_FD_207093 | JGI IMG/M metagenome (GOLD analysis project Ga0335073, IMG submission 207093) | Soil microbial communities from Loxahatchee National Wildlife Refuge, Florida, United States - Lox_Sample_2.2 | ecosystem: Environmental > Terrestrial > Soil > Wetlands | place: USA... | reverse complement strand
GGCGCCGTCGATGAGGGAAGTTGCGCTCAGCGAAAATTCCGAGGCGTTCGCGTTTGCCGAACGCCTTTTTTCTCATCAGTTCGAGATGATGATCCTGCTCACCGGGGTGGGCACGCGCCTGCTCGGCCAAGCCATTGAGACGCGCCATCCGCTGGGCGCCTTCGCCGCGGCGCTGCGCAAGCTGACCGTGGTCGCGCGCGGATCGAAACCGATAGCGGTGCTACGCGAATGGGATGTTCCGGTCGCGATCGCGGTGCCGGAGCCGAATACCTGGCGCGAAATTCTGGTGGCGACGGACGGCCGGCCCGAGCGCCGCATCGCCATTCAGGAATACGGCCGTCCGGGCACAGAACTGATCGGCGGCCTGCGCGATCGCGGCGCCGAGGTGACTTCCGTTCCGGTTTACCAATGGGATTTGCCCGAAGACACCGGTCCGCTGCGCGAGGCGGTACACGGGTTATGCGAGGATCGATTCGACGTGGTGATGTTCACAACCTCGATCCAGGTGCCACACCTGCTGCGCGTCGCGTCGGAAATGGGCGTGGAGGACGGTCTGCGCGCCGGGCTGCGGCGAGCGGTGGTCGCTTCGGTCGGTCCGGCGACCAGCGAAACGCTGGCGGATTTCGGAATCGCGCGCGATTTTGAGCCGTCGCATCCTAAGATGGGTTTTCTGGTGAAGGAAACCTCGGAATCCGCGCACGAAATCTTGCGGAAAAAAAGATGAACCGCTGTTTTTGTTGGGAAGGCTTTCACCCGGCCCCATTGCGATGAGTGACCGCAAGCAAAATCCGTGGACGCAGGTGGTGCGCTACGTTTCTCTGGCCACCACGCTGCCGCTGGCGAGCCTGGGCGGTTATTTCGTCGGCTACGCGCTCGACCATGCGTTCGGCACGCATTATCTGAATGTTGTGTTTCTGATCCTGGGAACGGTCGGCGGATTCATCCAACTCATTTACGGCCTCGGCAAAGAATGACGGAGGACTTTTACGATCGCGCCCTCACCCGCATTTTCCGGCTGACCATCGCCGCCGGCCTCGCCGGCACCATGGTGGTGGCCATCAAATTCGGCGTCCGCGACGGCGCCGGATTCGCCGCCGGCGCGCTGTTTTCGCTGTTTGCCTTCCGCAGCATCCGGGGCTTCGCATACGCCATCGGAGGCGATTCAAACCCTCGCACCACCACTTTCGCCGCTCTGTTTTTGTTGCGCTACGCGCTGATCGGCGGAGCGATTTATGTTATAGTGAGATACTTAGAAGTCAGCCCGATGGCGCTTCTGGCCGGTTTGTTCGCGTCGGTCGCCGCCGTTCTCGCGGAAGTCCTCTACGAGTTAGCTTTTTCAAAGTAACCTATGCCCGAACAAGAGCTGTGGCTCACGAAACTGTTAAACGATCATCTTGCCGGCCTGGCGAACGCGATCCTCAGCCTGGTGCGTCTGCCCGCGGAGCCGCGTCCCTGGACCAACTGGCTTTCGATGGAGCTGCTGGTCATCGCCGTCCTGGTGCTGCTGGTGGCGTTTGTCCGCAGCCGTCTTTCGGTGGATAAGCCCGGCGCCACGCAGCACATCTTCGAGCTGATCTACGGCTTCGTCGAAATGACCATGGACGAGGTTGGGCTGCATCACGGGGAGCGCTACATGCCCTTCTTCGGCACGCTGTTCATCTTTATTCTGTTCATGAACCTGTTCGGGATCATCCCCGGGCTCCAGGCGCCGACCATGTATATTTACGTGACGCTGGGGCTGGCCGTGGCGACGTTTATCTATTACAATTTTCATGGCGTCCGCGAGCTGGGGCTGTTCGGATATTTAAAACAATTCTTAGGTCCGGTGTGGTGGCTGGTCTGGCTGATGATTCCGCTGGAGCTGATCAGCCATCTGGCGCGGGTGCTTTCGTTGAGCGTTCGTCTGTACGCCAACATGTTCGCGGGCGATCAGGTGACCGGCGCGTTTATGGCCTTGACCAAGGTGGTGGCGCCGGTGATTTTCATGTGCCTGCACATTTTCGTGGGCCTTTTACAAGCTTATATTTTCATGATTCTGGCGATCATCTACGTGAATATCGCCACTTCGCACGAGCATTGATCGGGCATCATCGCCGCCGGGCGTGAGCCGCCGTTCCCCCAGGATCGGATTGGAACCACCTCCCCGGCGGAACTTTATAGGAAAGGAAGAGAAAACAATGCGGACGAGAATTATTTTGTTGGCGCTGGTGTTCCTGCTTCTGGCCACCACGCCGGTATTTGCGCAAACCACGGCGGGCGGGACGGACCAGGGGCTCAAAACCATCGGCCTGGTGATTGGCATGGGCATCGGCGCGGGGCTGTGCGGAATCGGACAGGGCCACGCGGCGGCGGGCGCGGCGGAAGCAATCGCGCGCAATCCGGGAGCGGCAGCCGGTGTTCGCTTCGCCCTGATTCTGGGCCTGGCGTTCATCGAATCGCTGGCGCTGTATGTGTTCGTGGCGTATTTCTTAAGTAGATAAATCGAGGAAGTGGGGAGTGGGTAGCGGGAAGTCGGCGGCTACCTGTTCCCCACTCGCCACTACCCGGTCCCCCAATGAAACTTCAGGGTATTTTCATCCCCGTCACCGTTCCCTTCGATCACGCGGACGAACTGTACGCGATCAAAGTTCAGCACAACGTCGAAAAATGGAATCGCACCGGCGTGGCCGGATTCGTGGTCTCGGGCGGCGAATCGATTTATTTGAGCACCGAGGAAAAAATCCGCATGTGGGAGTGGGTGGCGGAATATTCGGCGCCGGAAAAAGTGCTGATCGCCGCGACCGGCATGCCGTCGGTTCGCGAGACCGTGCGGCTGACCAATCAGGCCGAATCCCTGGGGTATCAGGCCGCCTGGGTGCCCGTTCCTGAGGCGCCTTCGGAAACGCAGAAAATTTATTTTTCCGCGATCGCCGATCAGGCCAAAATTCCGGTGATTGCCGCGGGCGATTTCTCGCATCCGAATGTGGTGAATGCGCGGATCGGGCAGAACTCGGCGACCATCGCCGCGGATTTTGCCGCGGGCGCGACAGCCGCGATCGTTGACATCGCCAATGCGGTACCTTACGCGGCCATCAGCATCTGGGAAGCGCATCGCACCCGCGAATTCGATGCCGCGCTCGACTGGCAGCGGCGTCTGGCGGCGGGCGCGGCCGTGATCGCGAAATATGGCCCGCCGGCTCTCAAGGTTGCCATGGATTTGAACGGATATTACGGCGGTCCGCCGCGCTTGCCGCTGGCCGTTTTGCCGCCGGAAGCGCGCAGCGAAGTCGAACGCGCCTTCGACGGGATCAAAGGATAAGCGGCGCGCGCCGCGAAACCTGATGTACCACTCCACTATCCGCTCCTCGCCGGAAAGGAACGCGATTTACCCCGACCTCAGCCAGCGCGAAAGCGCGATCAGCAAAAAGACCGCGGCGGCGAACGGCAGTAAAATCCGGCTTGCGGCGAGGTTCCTCGCGTCCAGCTCCAGTTTCTGCCAGTAAGCGGGAATTTTCGCCGCCTGCCTGCGGTCGGCCAGCGGCGGGATCAGCAGCCGCAGCGTGGTGATCAGTCCCGTGCCGAGCATTCCACCCCACAGCATCACCGGCCAAGGCAGCGCTGGACGCAAAAAGGCCAGCGCCATCCCTAGAACCGGCGCCAGCATCGGACGCAGTAACGGGCGCTTCTTCGGATCGGCGTAAGCATCGGCCAGAACCAGCGTCGCCAGCACCACCGCGACCGGAATTTCAATGCGCGCGAATCCCCATTGTTCCGCCAACAGCGGTCCATCGAGCCACGCCGCGGCCAACACGAACGAGGCCAGCAGCGACAGAGCCTGCATCGAGAAAACCACGGCGTCGGTGGTGCGGCGAATCCGGCTGAGCAGCAGGAAAGGAAGAACGCGCAGCGCCTCGCCGGCGAAACGCGCGCCGCAGCGCTCGCGCAGATCGCCCAGCACCTCCTCGCGCGAAGCGGGCGGGATCAGCAGCGCGATCAGGCGTGCTATCGCGGGCGCGTCGGCTGCCATTTCGGCCTCTTCGGTTTTCCCAGCGTTCCCCATGCTTCGGTGAACGCGTCCAGCAGACGTTTGGCCGTTTCGGCCGACTCTTCAAGAGCGCGCTCGCCCAGCGCTTCCAGCCGGTAATAGCGCTTGGATCGCCCGCCGCGCTCCGGCGTCGGATCGGACAGCCAGGACGCCACCATCCCCTTATCTTCCAGACGATCGAGCGTGACATAGACCGCGCCCGCCGAAATCGTTTTGGGCGCGGCCAGCTCCTGCACTTTTTCATGAATAGTGACGCCGTAAGCGTGGTCGCGCAGGCTGAGGATCGCGGTCAGAACGAGCTGCTCGAGTTGCATTACTCTAACATCGTATGAGAAATATGCGGCCGTGTCAACGCGAATGGAAGCTCTGTTGAGAGACCTTCTCATATAGGCGCGGACAACTCGCCTGGAAAAACCCGCGGAACCGACCGATGCAAACCACGCACTCCAGGCCGCCTGACGACTCTCAAAGGGGCCGTAGAGGAAAGCGGGGCGATCATCAATTTCGAACCGTTGCCCAGGTTTGATATTCTGTCTGGGAACGGAGGCGCGCTATGCATCGTTTGGACCCACGCTCGATTCGAGTGGCGCTGATTGTTTCCGCGTGCGGGCTGCTGATGGCGGCGTACGACCGCATCAACACCACCAGCATGATGACCGAGACGGCCAAGGCCTATCTCGCCGCGCTGTCGCCGGAGTTGAAGGAGCGAACCATGTTCGCGTTCAACTCCGATGAGCGGATGAACTGGCATTTTGTGCCGATCGCGCGCAAAGGCGTCGCCCTGCGCGAAATGACCACGGAGCAAAAACACCTGGCCGAAGCGCTGCTGGCCGCCGGCCTGAGCCAGCAGGGTCTGATCAAGGCGCATACCATCATGAGCCTCGACGCGATCCTGAAACGCATGGAGGCCGGGCAAAAAGGCACGCCCGAGCGCGATCCGGAAAAATATTACGTCTCCATTTTCGGCCAGCCAAGCGATCACGGCACCTGGGGTTATCGCTTCGAAGGCCATCACATCAGCCTGAATTTCACCATCGTCAACGGCAAGATCGCCTCGAGTCCGAATTTCTTTGGAGCCAATCCCGCCGAAGTGAAGGATGGTCCGCGGGCCGGGCTCGAAGCGCTCAAGCGTGAAGAGGATCTGGGACGCGAGCTGGTGAAATCGCTGACGCCGCAACAGCAGGCGATCGCCATCGTGGACAAAGTCGCTCCCAAGGATATTCTGACCTTCGATTCGCGCAAGGCCGCGCTCAACGGCCAGCCCAACGGGATCACTTTCGCGAAACTCACTCCGAAACAGCGCGAGATTCTCACCGCGCTGGTCAGCGAATACGCCACCAACTTGCCGCCGGTGATCGCCGATATGCGGATGGAGCAGTATCGCAAGGGTCAGGACAAATTGTATTTCGCCTGGTCGGGCGGGGTCGAAAAGGGACAGCCGCATTATTACCGGGTGCAGACGCCGGTGTTTTTAATCGAGTTTGACAATACGCAAAACAACGCCAATCACATTCACAGCGTGTGGCGCGATTTCAACGGCGATTTCGGCGCCGATTTATTGGCCGAGCATTATCAGGCCAGCCACTCCAATCATCCGTGAACCCGTGGTCAGTGTACGATTCGATCCATGGTCCAGCCGTTGTTGAAGCGGAACAGGAACACCGGCCATTGGTCCTGAACGAAGTTGCCGTGGCGCACACCTTCTAAAAGCAGCGGTTCGGGGAAGCACCGGTGGTTAATGGTGACGCCAACTTTGGCGGTCACCAGCCGGGTATTCGGCTCGGGACCGTCTTTGTCGCTGGTGATATCGAGGGCGTTCAGGTTGAACTCGCCGCGAATCTGAACGTAGGGACGGCCCATGTCGCCGATGGAGACGTCGTCGCCGAATTTCAGGTCACGGCCGGCCTGTTTCAGGCGGGCGACTTTGTGCTCGCGCGAGCCGGTGTCGAAGGGAGCCTCCCAAAGGTCGTATTCGACGCCGCAATCGACCAGTTGAGGGGTGAGGGTGACGTATTCACCGTCCAGGTTAACGGGCGTACCCTCCATGATGTTGTGGACTTTTCCATAATTGAAGTCGTTCTGTCCACAAGACGCCAGGAAAACGCCGAATCCGACGATAATATATTTATTTTTCAGTAGCTTACGTAATCTCATAGAGCTTTTCCCGGATTACCGGACAGAAGTACTATCGGCGGATCGCCGGTTTAAGTACAGGTATATGACCAGGGCTACTCCTCTCACCGGCGTCGCCGTTTGACCCGCACCGGCAACGCTTTGAATGAAAACGCTGCCACCGGCTTGTTCTTTGTTGCAGGGAAACAAGTAACGTGAGACAATAGCCGAAGTTTTTGGAACGTCCCGGCTCGCCCGGGAATGGAACAGGAGAAATCAAGTAGTGAGAGAAAAGGGTGTTGTGAAATGGTTTAACGCCGCCAAAGGCTATGGATTCATCCAGCGTGCCAGCGGCGAGGACGTGTTTGTACATTTTTCCGCGATTCAGATGTCCGGCTACCGGACGCTTGAAGAAGGCGCGGAAGTGGAGTTCGAGGTGAAACGAGGCCCCAAGGGCCTTCAGGCCGAGAACGTTGCGAGGCCATAAGGCCAGAAGGGGTTAGTACAGATTCAAGCACAGGCCGCTCATTCGGGCGGCCTTTTTCATTTCAGTGGCGTAAGCCGTCAGGCTTGCGCTCTCAGTGGCAAGCCTGAGGGCTCAGACTGCCCGGCCTGGATCCTCTTTAGTGAGAACAGGTGAGAATTAACCGGCCAACGGCGTACTAATTTAGGTGAAGGTCGTGATGGTGGACGATTCGGCGCCGGACCGCAGGCTGTACCGGCTGCTGCTCGAAGAAGCGCTCGGCGGACGGTTGCAGGTTTGGGAAGCAGGAATGGCGGCGCACGGCATCGAAACCTGCCGCCGCGTAGAGCCGGACTGCGTTCTGCTCGATTACAAGCTTCCGGATATGACCGGCCTGGAATTTCTCACCCATTTCCACCCGGCCGAGCCGGCCGAACCGCCGGCGTTCGCGGTGGTGATGCTCACCGGCCTCGCCGACGAGCAGGTTGCCGTCGAAGCGCTCAAGAACGGCGCGCAGGATTACCTGGTGAAGGACCGGATCACGGCGGAATCGCTGCTGGCCGCGGTGCAGCGGGCGAGCGAAAAGGTCGGCCTGCTGCGCACGCTCAAGGCGGAGCGGGACCGGCTGGCCGAATCGCTGGCGGAAAAAGAGGTCCTGCTCAAGGAAGTGCATCACCGGGTGAAAAATAATTTGCAGGTGATTGCCAGTCTGCTGCGTTTGCAGGCCGGGTCCTTTGCAGATCCGGCGATGAGCGCGGCGCTGCGCGAGAGCCAGAACCGGGTGGAAGCGATGGCGCTGATCCATGAAGAACTGTATGCCACCAACGATCTGCGCGAAGTGGACCTGGCCGAGCACGCGGCGCTGCTCGCCGGAAATTTGTTCCGGTCCTATGGCGAGCCGGAGCGGATCAAAATGAACATCGAGGTGGAAAAACTGCGGCTGGGGGTCGACCGGGCGATTCCGGTCAGCCTGATTCTGAACGAGTTGATCTCCAACGCGCTCAAGCACGGATTTCCCGGCGGCCGCGCCGGATCGATTGCCGTTCGCGGCCATTGCCGGAATGGAAATATCGATCTGGCGGTGCACGACGACGGCGCGGGCGTGCCGGAGGGGTTGGAGTTCGCCAAAACGAAGTCGCTCGGACTGGAGATCGTGAAGATTCTGACGCGGCAGCTTAAAGGCACATTCGAACTGGAGCGTGGCGACGGCGGCACAGGGAGTACGGCGCCGGGTACGACGTTCCGGATTCTGTTCCCGGTTTCGTGATTATGGACGCAGCGAAGCGGCATAAAATTCTGGTGGTTGAAGACGAAGGGCTGATCGCGCACGATATTGCGGACCGGCTGGGGGTGCTGGGCCACGAAGTAGTGGCGATGGTGGGAACGGCGGAGGAGGCGATCGAGCGCGCGGCCGAGGCCGAGCTGGTGCTGATGGATATTCACCTGGACGGGCGCGCCGACGGCATCGACGCGGCAACCGCGATTCAGCAGCGCTATCGCATTCCAGTGATTTTTCTCACCGCCCACGCCGACCGCGCCACGCTCGAACGGGCCAAGGCGGCCGCGCCCTTCGGTTACATCGTCAAACCGGTGGCGCACAATGCGCTGAATACGTCGATCGAGATTGCCATGCACAAGCACCGGCTCCAGCGGCAGCTCGAAGAACGCGAGGCGTGGCTGCGCACGGTGCTGGGATCGGTGGCGGACGCGGTGGTGGTCTGCGACCCGGCGGGACGCGTGGTGATGCTGAATCGCGCGGCGGAAGTGCTCAGCGGCTGGTCGCAGGCGGAGGCGCAGGGGCAGCCGATTTCGAAGATCGCGCGGCTGGTGGAAGAAGGCGGCGATGCGGCGGACGATCCGGTGGCAGTGGCCATGCTGCGCGACGCCGCGGTGCCGCTGCCGCGCTCCTGGAAGCTGGTTTCGCGCGGCGGCCGGGAGATGATGATCGAGGGCGAGGCGGCGCCGGTGAAGACCGCGGCAGGGACCGCGGGAGCGGTGCTCAGCTTTCGCGATGTGAGCGCGCGCCGCTGGGAAGAGCGCCAGATCCGGCAGGCGCAGAAACTGGAAGCGCTGGGAAGGCTGGCGGCCGGCGTCTCCAACGATTATTCGAGCCTGCTGGGAACCGTGCGCAATCAGGCCGAACAGCTGTTGCGGCAGTTCGGAGAGTATTCGCCGGCGCGCCAGCCGCTCGAAGAGATCGAGCAGGCGGCCATCGCGGCGGAACAGATGAACCGGCGGCTGGCGGCGTTCGGATCGCGGCAGGTGAGCCAGCAGGAAGTGATCAGCCTGAACGCGCTGCTGCGGCGTATGGCCAAGTTGATCGAATCGGTGGCGGGGCAACGGGTGGAGGTCGCGCTGCGGCCGGACCCGTCGACCCTGCGGGTCAAGGCCGACGCGGCGCAGATCGAGCAGGCGCTGATGAGCGTGGTTCTGCACGCCTGCGCCCGCATGACCGGCGGCGGGCGGCTGCTGATCGAGACGCGCAACGCCGAGCTTCCCGTCGCCGGGCGCATGGCCGCGCATGCGATGCTGGCCGTCACCTACACGGCCGAAGAACCCGAGCCGGAACGTTTATTCGAGCCATCCTCGATGGGGGAAGAAGGAATCGCGCTGCCGGTGGTGCACACGATTGTGACCGAGCACGGCGGGTTCATCGCGGCGCAAGCGACCGAGGGCGGCGGCTGCCGCTTCGAAATTCTGCTTCCGGGCGTGGCGGAGAAGGAGCTGATTCAGGCTCCGGAGAAACCGAACGCGGCGCTGCTGTCGATTCTGCTGGTGGAAGAACGCGACCAGGTCCGGCGCCAGCTCCACAACTTTTTCGAAGCGCACGGCTACAATCTGCTGGAAGCGGAAGACGCGGCGGAGGCTGCGGCGGTCAGCCAGATGCATGAGGGGCCGCTCGATCTGCTGATCGGCGACGCATCGTGCGAAGGGTTGGCGGCGGAACTGCGGCGGGAGCATCCCGGGATGGAGTTTTTAAAGATGGCCGACGGCGTCGAGCGGGGCGCGCATCACCTCCGGCGTCCGTTTACGCAGAAGGAGCTGCTCGAAAAAGTGGAGACGCTGATGGCGGGGCGCGTGGCGTCGGTGGCGGGCCAGCTACGCGGCTAAGAATCAACTCAACCGATCAGTCCAGCCCGATTTTCTTGACCAATGCGGCGAAGACGCACCTGGGTTACTTCTTGTGCTTCTTCTTAGCCGAAGCCGTGCCCGGTTCGGGAACCGAAAAGAGATCGTCGGTCAGATCGGTGTTGAACTTCACCGTGTCGGAGAACATTTCGTAAATTTTGTCGCCATTGCGCTCGCGATGAATTTCGTGCGGCCACTCGATTCCGTTCGAGTCCTGGTAGCGCGAAAACAGCGTCACTTCCTGGTCCTGGTCATGGTAGAGCTGGTTCACGTGCGCGTAGGATTGGCGGATGGGCAGGTGCGTGGTCTGGTTGAAAGCGACGGTCACGATGCGATCGTCGGAATCGGTGATGTCGACCAGGTCGGCCGGCTGGTTTTCCACCACATCAGAGCCGCGCGATTCGAAAACCATCCCGGGTTCGTTTAAGCGCACACGAAGAATGTAGAAAATGTTGCGGAGCGTGGTTTCTTTGTAGCGGGCCAACTGGTCCGGCTCCATTTCGTGAGCGCCGTGATAGGTGACACTCCAGCCGCCCTTTTCGGTGAACAGCACGAAGGAGTCTTCGTCTTTGCCGAAAGCCTCGCGCTCGCGCTGCGCGACGTCGACGCCGGTTCTATCGGGCGCGACGGTGATGTAGCGCGTGTAGATGGAGGCGATGTCGAGGCCCGAAATCTGGTCGCGATAATAGGAAAAGGCGCGGCCGTGCTCGGTGCGGTCCTCCATGGTCAGAAATTTTTGCCCGCCCAGCGCCTGTATGGCGTCATCGACGATTTTTTTCCCTTTGACTTCTGCCGCGGTTTGGGCGAGGGCGGGGAAGCAGAGCAGAACGAGCGTCGCGGACAGCCGAACGCTGGACCGGGCTTTCTGCAATTTCACCATGGATCGAAACCTGCGCTTCATGGCTTCTGGCTCAACTCCTCGGGTTTGATTCCGGAATTGAGCTGGTATTCCTGAATCAAAACGTCGGCGAAATGTTTTCCGCCCTGCGCAATCGATTTTTTAAACGGCAGCTTAATGCCGTTGACATCGCGCCAGTCCGAAAACGATTCCTCCACCGACGACGGACCCTCCTGGTACGATTCCTTCACCGGCAATCCACTGGAGGGATCGAACTGCAATCGGACCATGCGGCCGTCCGCGGAAGAAATCTCGACGGTGTCGCCGGAGATGGCGTTCACCTTGTTGGACGAATCGCGATCGGCCAGAATTGCGTGCGGCAGGTTGCGGAACATCACGCCGCGAATCTGCGCGATCACCGGCGGCGCCATCGGCATGGGGCCGCGCGGGGTCATCTGCCAGCCGGTTTTGCCGTCGGAATAGGTGCTCATCTTTCCGAAAGGCAGCTCCAGATCCTGGCGGAAATAAGATGGCTGTAAATAGCGGTTGTGCTGCTTCATCTTGATACCGCCGGCGGAGGTGTCCATCGCGAATTCGACCGATTCGGAGACATCGTGAATCGCCGCGATTTTTTCGGCGCCGCCCATTGCCTGCTGCGCGCGTTCGAGTAACGCCCGGCCGCGCGCCAGGCTCCCCGCGTCGGATTGGGCGGTTTCCTGTTTCGGCTCCGGAATGGTCAGGTCGATTGGCGTGATCCT